>Ga0302326_10015135_pt1 | contig 16242 bp, 16 predicted proteins | sample Palsa_T0_3_FD_202264 | JGI IMG/M metagenome (GOLD analysis project Ga0302326, IMG submission 202264) | Peat permafrost microbial communities from Stordalen Mire near Abisko, Sweden - Palsa_T0_3 | ecosystem: Environmental > Terrestrial > Soil > Palsa > Peat permafrost | place: Sweden: Abisko... | reverse complement strand
CGGCCCGCCTACGACGAGTTCTGCGTCACGCAAGCGCATTGGCTGGAAGACTACGCTCTGTTCCGGGCGCTGAAAGACAAGTATCACCAGGCTTATTATCTGGAGTGGCCGGCAGAACTGGTTCAGCGCAGCCCGAGTGCTCTCGCCGAGGCGCGGCGAGCGTTAGGAAGTCAAATGGATCAGGTTCGTTTCGCGCAATTCCTGCTGTTCCGCCAGGCCGATCAACTCAAGGAGCACGCCCATGCCAGGGGCGTGAGCTTGATCGGCGATCTGCCCTTTTTTGTTTCTCCGGATTCCAGTGATGTTTGGGCGAACCCTGAGCAATTCCTGCTCGACGAGCAGCATCGGCCACGCTTCGTCGCCGGAGTTCCTCCCGATTATTTCAGCGCGCAAGGTCAATTGTGGGGCAATCCCGTTTACAACTGGGATGCCGTGCGTTCGACTGGTTATCGGTGGTGCATCGATCGGTTGCGTGCTCTGCTGGCTCACGTCGATGTGATTCGCCTGGATCACTTCCGCGGGTTCGCGGCTGCATGGCAAATTCCAGCCGGAGCGCCAACGGCTCAGTTCGGGCAGTGGGTGGCGGGTCCGGGGGCCAGCTTTTTCCAGGCAGCGCAAGCAGAGCTGGGCAATCTGCCATTCATCGCGGAAGACTTAGGTATGATTACGGCCGACGTGCGTGCCCTGCGCGACCAGTTTCTTCTGCCGGGGATGCGCATCCTGCAATTCGCCTTCGATGGTCATGCGGACAATCCCTATCTGCCGCACAACTTCGTCCACAATACCGTCGCCTATACCGGCACGCATGACAATGCCACCACTCGAGAATGGTATGAGGAATTGCCCGACTACCAGCGGCAGAACTTCTGGAGCTACCTCAATCGTGCGCCGGGGACCAGTGCGGATGCCGCTCCGGAACTGATGCGGCTGACATGGTCATCGCCAGCGGCGCTCGCGATCGCTCCGTTGCAGGATCTGCTCAACCTGGGAAGCGAAGCTCGCATGAACGTGCCTGGTCGTGCCGATGGCAACTGGCGTTGGCGCGTACGGGAAGACATGCTGTCTTCTCAGGCTTTTCAACGGCTGCAGGATTTGACGGAGAGCTCAAATCGCACTGTCCGCCCTGCCGCATCCGTGATGGTGCCGCCGGCCCGCGAAGGGGCGACGAGCCTCCGCTGATCACGGGCGGGCGGATATGTGACATAGCAAGTGGATGCCGATGAAAAAAGAGACACTTGTGACCAATTCAAACCTCGAAGTGGACGCCGACTTAGCCGACACTGCCAATTCCGCGGCGGCGCCACCTGCCAGGCGTCCGACTTGGGAGCAGGCCGAGGGCAACCCATCGCCACTTGGTGCCGAGTGGGTCGAAGGGGAGCAGGCATTCAATTTTGCCGTTCACTCGGAACATGCGGACAGCGTCACTCTATTGCTCTATTCTCCAGCCGATCTGGTGAATCCTCTGCTGAGGCTTCAATTGGATTTCTTGCACAACAAGTCGGGGCGGATTTGGCATTGCCGGGTCCCGGTTACAAAGCTTGGCGCCGCCCGTTATTACGCGTATTCCGTATCAGGAGAGGCGCTTCCTCAACTGCACAGTTTCGATCCGCAGAAGGTCCTGCTCGACCCGTACGCAAAATGCATCTTTTTCCCACCCGCATTTGATCGCAACTTGGCCATGCGGGAAGGATCCAATGCAGGCAGCGCGCCTTTGGGAGTGTTGACTGATCGCCGATGGACATTTGACTGGTCGGAAGATCAGCCTCCGCATCATGAGTCGGATACGGTCATCTACGAACTTCACGTGAGAGGTTTCACGAAGAACCCAAACTCAGGTGTCGACCCATCGCGTGCCGGCACATACGCTGGTCTCGTGGAAAAGATCCCCTATTTAAAGGAACTCGGGATAACGGTTGTAGAACTGATGCCGGTTTTTCAGCGTGATCCGCAAGAAGGCGACTACTGGGGCTACATGCCTTTGAATTTCTTCGCCCCGCATGCTCAGTATGCGAGCACACACCATGTTGATGAGCAGCGTCTTGAATTCAAGAATATGGTGAAGGCTTTTCATCAGGCTGGTATTGGTGTGGTGCTGGACGTTGTATACAACCACACCTGCGAGGGCGACTACAAAGGACCGATCTACAGCTATAAGGGTCTCGACAGCGCCGGCTATTACATGATGTCTTCCGACCCGGTAAATCCCTACGCCAACTACTCGGGTACAGGTAATACCTTGAATTTCGGCCAGCCGCATGTGCGCAAGATGGTGATCGACAGCTTGCGGTATTGGAAACGAGGTATGCACGTTGACGGATTCCGCTTTGATCTGGCATCGGTATTCAGCCGCAACGCGGATGGATCGCTCAACTGGGGTGAGGCCCCCATCTTCAGTGAAATTGCCGCGGGCCGGGGACGAGTTCCTGAACACGCAATTTGGCAACAACAATCCCTACAACCAGGACAACGAAATTGGGTGGCTGGATTGGAGTCAATTCCAATCCAATAAGGACATTTTCCGGTTCTTCAAGAAGATGATTGCGTTCCGGAAAAATCATCCCTCGCTGAGCCGGAGCAGGTTCTGGCGGGAGGATGTTTCCTGGTACGGCGTCGGCCCCGCGGTCGATTTGTCTCACGATTCCCACAGCCTGGCATTCTGTCTGCATGGCGCTTCTCAAGGCGACGATGACATCTACGCGATGATCAATGCGTACTGGGAAGAGTTAGAGTTCGATGTGCAGGAAGGAAGAGCAAAGGAGTGGAAGAGGATCGTGGACACCGCTTTGCCCAGTCCCGATGATTTCTCGGACGACGGAATTCCTTTAGAGCAGACGAAATACCTACTGGCTCCAAGATCGATTGTGGTCTTATGTCGACCCAGGAAAAGCGACGCTCTGTAGGTCCATGAGCACGCGATCGAGGGTGATTATCGTCGGTTCGATCGCGACTATGCTGGCGCAAGAAATCCCTTCAATTAAGAGGAACCTGGAATTGCTTTCGATACTCATATAAAACATCGAGCGGAGGTTTGCTGTGAGGAATCCTGTTTATCGGCCTCAGTGGGTGATCGTTCTAACGAGCATAGTCGTTGCCGGAATGTCGGTTGCGAGCGCCGAGACCTTCCCTGCGCTCTTCGCAGAGCAGCGCCCTGCTCTTGCAGCCCAGAGGTTGTCTGCCTCGGGTGTTCCTGCGCTCCACGGTATTGTGGATTCAGGTCGTAATGCCGACCTTCGCTGGTCCGACTTTACTCCCTATAAAGCAGAGGTCGCCAAGCTTTACGAGACGAACGCTTATTCTTTGCTCTGGGTTGAGAACGGCCGTGTCCGTCCCCAGGGGCTGGCGGTGATCGAGCTCTTACAAAATGCGGACGCTAAAGGACTCGACCCCGAAGATTACGACGGCTCGCGATGGCAGGGTCGCCTCCTCAAGCTGGATCAAAAGCCTTCTGAACAAGACTTGGCCTCGTTCGATACGGCGCTTACGGTCTCGGCCATGCGCTACATCCGTGCCATCCACTGTGGCCGCGTAAATCCCAAGGAATTCAAGTTTGAGCTCGATATGGGGGGAGAACAACTCTCGTTGGCGGAATTCCTTCAGACCCAGGTAGTGAATGCAGGCGATCCAGCCGCGGAAATTCAGAAGATGGAACCGCCCTTCCCGGGCTATCGGAAGCTGCTCGCGCTGTTACCGGTTTATGAAGGATACGCAAACCGAGCTGAAGGAGAGAAGCTGCCAACGGTCACGAAGACTGTGCGGCCCGGCCAGGCCTATGCTGGCGTGGTCCGCCTGGGCTCGTTTCTTCAAATCATCGGCGACATTCTTTCAGGAATGCAGCTCGATCCGAATGCAACCATTTATCAGGGTGCGATCGTTGATGGCGTGAAGCACTACCAGGACAGACATGGGGAAACTCCAACTGGCAACCTTGACGCGCGCACGATCAATGAACTCAATACGCCTCCGGCGGCCCGCATTCGCCAGATCAAGTTGACGCTCGAACGGTGGCGCTGGCTTCCGCATTCCTTCCCACAACCGCCCGTGGTTGTGAATCTTCCTGAGTTTCGAGTACGCGCGATGAACCCGGATGGCACCATCGCCTTCTACAAGAACGTCGTCATTGGAAAAGCCTACGGCCACAAGTCTCCGGTCTTTGAGAAAGAGATCCAATACGTGGTCTTCCGGCCCTACTGGAACGTGACTCCCAGCATTCAGCGGAACGAGATTGTGCCGCACATCCAGAAAGATCCGAACTACCTTGCCAGGCATAATTTTGAAGTGGTCACGCCTAAGGGCGACGTCGTGACCGACAATCAAGTGAGCCCGGAGGTTTTAGAAGGCATAAGGTCGCTTCACCTGATGGTGCGGCAAAAGCCCGGCGAAACGAATTCTCTCGGCTTGGTGAAGATCATCTTCCCCAATCCGGATAACGTGTACCTGCATGGCACCGATGCTCCGGGACTGTTCTCGCAGGACGTCCGCGATTTCAGCCACGGATGCATTCGGGTAGAGAAGCCTGAGGACCTCGTTGCCTGGGTGTTGCGAAACAATCCTGGCTGGGATTTGGAGCGGGTGAAGGCCACAATGAACGGCGAGAAAAACAATCTTCAGGTGAACCTCGCCACGCGAATTCCGGTTCTGATTGTCTACGGTACGGCTGCGGTGAACGAGGAAAATCAGATCCGTTTTTTCGACGATATCTATGGATATGACGCGGAACTCGAGAAAGCGTTGGCCGCCGGTTATCCCCGTGCCTGGTAAGCGCCTTAAACAAGCCGCCCAGCATCTAACACTGGATGGGTCTGACGGGGCAATTCATTTTTGATGCGAGTGAAACAACTTCGGTGTCATCGGCGGGAAGAAAAAGCAAATCCGGCCTCCGGCGTTTGTCTCTGATTCTCCTGTTTCTGCTGGTGCCGCTGCTCGGGCACGGCGGCACAGAATCTGCGTCCGCGGCCACACACGAGTACCGGCTCCGCTTCTATCACACTCATACGGGCGAACGGCTGGATGTCGTCTATCGTCGCGGTGATCAATACATCCCCGAAGCGCTAGACGAGCTCGACCACTATCTTCGCGACCACCGTACCGGAGATGTGCGTCATTTCGATCCTCGCCTCTTCGATCTTATCTACGACCTGACCGCGTCGCTCGGCGATTCCGGTGGTGAAATCGATGTGATTTGCGGCTATCGTACGCCCTGGAGCAACGAATTCCTGCGCACGAGCAGCCCGCACACCGGCGTGGCGCAGCACAGCCTGCATATGCAGGCCGAGGCCATCGACATTCGCCTGCGTGGGATTCCGACGTCGGAATTGCGTGACGCAGCCCTGCGCCTGCGTCGTGGAGGAGTGGGGTACTATCGCAGCTCGGACTTCGTGCACGTCGATGTCGGGCGTGTGCGCCATTGGTAGTTGCTGCTTAACGCTTCAATAAACGAGATCAGTGTTGATCTTGCGAACCATCGCGCGCCGAGTGACAGAGCGCGCCTATCAGCCTCGCTAAACGTTCTACGTAAACTGCCCTGGGTCCGTTTGGATCCCGGAACTCTGAATTGCACCCGCCAAGAACGCATCCGACGGTGCCTCCCCGTCGACTGAAACCGTGGCTGGCCCCTCTCTATATATACCTTGACAAGTATATGCTATGTGGAGTATATGAAGCAAATGGAATCTGTGTTCGAAGTCATTGCGGAGCCGAACCGCCGCGCGATATTGGGCCTCCTGGTCTCGTCACAACAGTCGGTGGGGGAGATCGAGCGTCGGCTTCATATGCCGCAGCCGACCGTGTCCAAGCACCTGCGAGTGCTGCGCCAGGCCGGTTTCGTGGAATCCACGGTGGACGCACAGCGCCGTCTCTACCGGCTGAAACCCGAACCACTTCAGGAGCTGGATGCCTGGCTGGCTCCGTTCCGCCGGTTCTGGTCCGCTCACGTCGATGCTCTCGAACGCCACCTCGACCGCATGGATCAAGGTTCGCATAGATCAACAACACCAACAAAAAAACCAAGGAGAAGACGACGCGGCCCAAACCGCGAAGGTGACAAAGGAGAAACCAAATGAAAATCAAAATGACCAGCGTATACGTGGACGACCAGAACAAGGCCCTGCGCTTCTATACGGAGGTCCTCGGGTTCACAAAGAAGACGGACTTTTCGCAGGGGCCATATCGCTGGCTGACCGTGGCCTCGCCCGAGGAGCCGGACGGCACTGAGCTGCAGCTGGCGCTGAACAACAACCCGGCAGCCACAGCATATCAGCAGGCGCTGTTTCAACAAAACCAGCCCGCGGCCATGTTCTTCTCCGACGACGTGCAGGCCGAATACGAGCGTATGAAGGGCTGCGGCGCCGAGTTCACCATGCCACCAACGGATGTGACGGCCTCGAAGATCGCCATGCTCAAGGACACCTGCGGCAACCTCATCCAGTTGACGCAGCTGAGGCGCTGGTAGGGCGGACGGTGAGCGGATGATCCAGGCTGACGTAAGGAGAAGAAGGTGACCGATCGCGAGCAGTACATACCGGGTCCGGCCAGCGGGGCGCAGGTACGAAAAGACCGGGGAGAAAACGGTAAAGAGAAAGACAAGTGGACGCTCATTCTCGTCAGAGAACTCCACCACCCGCCGCAAAAAGTCTGGCAGGCGCTTACCGACCCGGCGCATCTGCGCGAGTGGGCTCCCTTCAACGTTGATGGGAGCCTGGGTACGGTTGGAACGGTGAATCTCACCTGGGTGGGAAGGCCCACGCCGCTGGAAACAAAAGTGACGCGAGCCGACGCTCCCAAGGTGCTGGAGTACAGCGATATCCGGTGGGAACTCGAGGCCTCTGGTGGCGGCACGCGCCTGACGCTGTGGCACAGTATCGATCGCCGCTTCATCTCGTGGGGCGCCGCGGGCTGGCACATCTCCTTCGATGTCCTTGAGCGATTCCTAGCGGGTAAGCCACTTGGACGAATCGTCGGCGCCGACGCCATGAAGTTCGCCGGCTGGCAACGGCTGAACGCCGAGTACGCCAAGCAGTTCGGTGTTGAAACGCCCAGTTGGTCGCCTCCAGCTCAAAAGTCGTGAATCGCGGCGGATGAAGCGCGGAAGCGCTCTCCCTTTCTCGGAGGATAAATGGAGCGCAAATTAGTTATGAAGGAAGCCACCAAACGTTCGATTTTTCGCTGGATTCACATCATCTTCAGCATTCCGATACTCGGTTACATTTATAGTCCGTTTGAAAAACTTCCAGACTATGCCCCCGCAACTCGGTTTGTCTTTCTTCCAGGGATGGTCCTTACGGGATTGTGGATGTGGAAAGGCCATTTCCTTCGACGACTTATTTCGAAGAGATCGGCCCAGTGATTTGCATGGAATGGGTGGCCCTCGATAAGAGCGAAGGCCACCCGTCCGATATCACCCGTCTTTGGGCTACTCGGCGGTTGTCGGATCGATCATTGATTTGACTTCCGAGACACGGTTCGCCGGGAAGCCTCCTCGTTCCGCGTGTTCTCGAACCGTCTTTTCGTCCGGGGCAATATAGATGCAATAAATCTTGTCCGCGGTTACGTAGCTGTGCAACCACTGGATCGTCGGTCCAAGTTTATTGAGAAGACTGCAGGATTTCTGCGATATAGCCCGGACTTGGTCCTGCGTCGCGTTTCCAATTCCCGGAAGGTCGCGCTCGATGACGTATTTGGGCATGCCGTTATCCTTTCTTTTTTTCTGTGATCAGCGGCAAGCACAAAGAGGGAGGCGAGCGCCTGCCGCCGTTCCCGCCCTCCCGATTTGTCTTTCCGTCGCCACGCCTACGAGGACACACAGTGTGAGCAGAGGTCTCCCTGGCAATCTATTCCCCTGCGCAAGTCACCTGATTGTTCCAGTCCACGTAGGCCCCCTGAGGGTTGGCTCTCCAGGCCCAGACGTGCAGCTCGAAGAACGCAGGTATGTTGAAGCGGTTGGGGCTATCGACGAATTGGAAGACCTGGCCGTCCAGCACCGGAGGGTTGTTGTCATGACTCTTTAGCCAGGCTTTGGCAAAGACTATGAACTCGACGCCCACCAATTGCATGCCGCCGTTCGATGGCTCGTAGATCAGGGCTTGCGGGTGTGCGGCGTCAATCTCGCCCGCGGTGAGCAGCGCGCCGCTGACGTAGTGCACGCCCATGGCACCGTGGTCCGATCCGGTAACGCAGCCGAGGAAAGGCGCGTAGCCGGCCGCGGTGGCGGCATTGACGTTGATGTACTGCTGCGTGCCGGCGCGTACGAGTTGCACGAGATTAGACGAGCTGGAGGTGGAGTCCTGTTGCATTTCATGCTGTGCCAGGGCAAAGGACGAAAGTGCCAGGACGGCAATAAACAGCACACACCTCGTGATAAACGCTTTGGTTTTCATTTTGTTCTCCTTTTGTGAGCGCAAATTGAAGATTCCTCCCAATCGGAACTTCTTGTGCTCTATCTCTAACAGCGCAATGGCGGCGCAAATCTGATCATGGGTTACAAATATTTCGCCTCGAGGCAGAATTCTGGCTCGGCAGGACCTTGTGCGCTCTGGTTGACATCCGACGCGGACATGGCTACGCTAACTCGCAAACGCTTCCCTTGAGGCCTCTTTTGGGGCAGACCTCTACAAACGAAATTACGAAGCTTCTGCACAACTGGCAGGGTGGTGACCGCGCCGCGCTCGATGCTTTGGTGCCAGTGGTTTATAAAGAACTGCATCGCCTGGCGCACTGCGAACTGCGAAAGGAGCGTCCGGACCACACTCTGCAGAGCGCAGCGCTAGTGCATGAGGCTTATTTCCGGTTGCTTGGGCAGAAACCCCCGCAGTGGGAGAGTCGCACCCATTTTTTCGCAATCGCAGCCCAACTTATGCGCCAGATCCTGGTGGACTACGCTCGCCGCCGTCGCGCCTCCAAACGTGGCAGCGGTGTCTGCATGCTCACACTGGACGACGCCATGGCCCTGCCCCAGCGCAAGGATAAAGATGTGGACGTCATCGCGGTCGACGATGCCCTCAATGCCCTTGCTGAGATCGATCCGCGGCAGAGCCGCGTAGTGGAGTTGCGATTCTTTGCCGGCCTTTCGTTGGAGGAAACCTCTGAGGTGATGGGGATCGCGACCGCGACCGTGCAGCGCGACTGGACTGCGGCCCGTGCCTGGTTGCATCGGGAGATTTCCCGGAGACCCATTTCCCGGAGACCCAGGACATGACCTCGCAACGTTGGGAACGGACCAAAGAAATCCTGGAGCAAACGCTGCGCCTGGCTGCCGACGAACGGCAAGCCTATCTCGAGGCGGCGTGTGGTTCGGATGTCGATCTGCGCAGCGAAGTGGTGTCTTTGATCGCTTCCCACGAGGAGGCCGGAAGCCAGTTTCTGCGTGCAGCCGCGCCGGATGTTCTGCGGTTGGCCCCACCCCGCACCCTCCACTCTGGCACGAAGCTCGGACCGTACGAGATTGTCGAACTGCTGGGCGCCGGCGGAATGGGCGAGGTATACCGGGCGCGGGATGCACGGTTAGATCGCATGGTTGCGATCAAGATTCTCCCCGCAGCATTCTCGGCAGACAGGGATCGGCTGCAGCGCTTCGCGCAGGAAGCACGCTCAGCCTCCGCTCTCAACCACCCTAATATCATCACCATTTACGAACTCGGACAGGACGGTCCCACTCACTACATTGCGATGGAGTTGGTAGAGGGGAAGACGCTGCGCCAGTTGCTTGTCTCCGGATTGCTGCCAATACGAAGAACAATTGAAATCGCGGCGCAGGCCGCCGAAGGGCTGTCCAAAGCCCATGAAGCGGGCATCGCCCATAGGGATCTGAAGCCCGAGAATCTGATGGTTTCTCACGATGGATTGGTCAAAATCCTCGACTTTGGGGTGGCGAAGCTTTCCTCGCCCAGTGAAGAGCCGCCAGATCGGCGCTCTACGTCTGGAGGGTTGACGGCAGCCGGCCAGGTTCTGGGAACCGTGGGATACATGTCACCGGAGCAAGCCGGCGGTCAGGGTGTGGATTTCCGGTCTGACCAGTTTTCGTTCGGCTTGGTGCTCTACGAGATGGTAACCGGAAAGCGCGCCTTTGAGAGACAGACGGCAGCGGAGACATTGGTGGCCATCCTCCGGGAACGGGTCGAACCGATCGGACTGCAAAACCGCGACGCCCCCGCTCCGCTGTGTTGGGCTATCGAAAGGTGCCTGACGAAAGAGGCCGATAAGCGCTACGTCTCTACCCGAGATCTCGCGCGAGAACTTGCAGTCATACGCGATCGCTTCTGGGAGAAGCCGGTTAAGCAGGCGGAAACCCGCCCAGCCAATCTTCCTGTGCAGCGGACCGGTTTTGTAGGGCGCGAGAAGGAGGTCGCTGCCGCCCAAGAACTCCTGCTGCGTCAGGATGTGCGCATGGTCACGGTCACGGGTCCAGGCGGGATCGGCAAAACACGCCTCGCGGGGCAGGTGGCGAGTGGCATGGTTGAGCACTTTCCAGGCGGCATTCATTTTGTTCCGCTGGCTTCGCTAAACGATCCGGGCCTAATCGCTTCCGTGATCGTTCAGACGTTGGGGATCCGAGAGGCGGGAGGTCAGTCGCCGCTCGAAATACTCAAGGCGAACCTGCAGGATTCATTGTGCGCACCAATGTTGCTCCTGCTCGACAACTTCGAGCATCTGGTTCCGGCCGCGCCTACCGTGGCAGAACTGCTGGTCGCAGGTCCCAATCTTAAAATCCTGGTAACGAGCCGCGCAGCGCTGCACGTGTACGGGGAACATGAATTTCCGGTGTCGCCGCTGGCTCTGCCGGATTCGCGATCCAAGCCCTCAGTGGAGATCCTGTCACAATGCCCTGCGGTCGCGCTGTTCGTCCAGCGCGCCGCCGCGGTGAAGCCGGATTTTGAACTGAACCCCGAAAATGCATCCACCGTCGCCGAGATTTGCGCCCGGTTGGATGGCCTGCCCCTGGCGATCGAATTGGCAGCCGCCCGCGTCAAAGTCCTTTCGCCGTCTTTAATGTTGACGCGGCTGGCGAGCCGGTTGCAGCTCCTGACGGGCGGCGCGCGCGATATGCCGCTCCGGCAGCAGACGCTTCGCGCCGCTATTGATTGGAGCTACGATCTCCTGACCGCCGCCGAACAGAAGCTTTTCCGGAGATTATCGGTGTTCGTGGGCGGATGCACACTGGAAGGTGCGGAAGCTGTTTGCAACGCCAAAGGCGATCTCGACCTGGACCCGCTCGATGGTATGGCATCCCTGCTGGACAAAAGTCTGGCGCAGGAGTTTGAGCCAGTCCAGGCTGAATCGCGGTTCGTGATGCTGGAAACGATTCGCGAGTATGCTCAGGAAAAACTGGAGGCCAGCGGGGAGATGCCCCTGACGAAGCGGGCCCATGCCGCCTACTGCCTGGTGCTGGCGGAAGAAGAGGCTATCGAGCAGTACGGAGCGGAAGGGACGAATTGGTCGGAACGCTTCGCGCGCGAACATGATAATTTTCGCGCGGGCCTGGAGTGGCTTCTAGAAACCGGAGATGCAGAGTGGGGCCTGCGGCTCGGGACAGCGCTGTTTCGCTTTTGGGAGATTCGCGAGTATCTCGCCGAAGGCAGAGACCAGCTGAACAAACTGCTGAAACTCGCAGGAGCAGCAGGCCCCACGAAGGCACGGGCACGCGCGCTCTTTGCCGCTGGAGTGCTCGCCGGCGAGCAGGGAGATTACGCCTCGGCGGATAAGCTCATCAACGAAAGTCAAGACATCGCTCTTCAGTTGGGTGACAAAAAGGGTGTCGCCGTCTCTCTAAACGCGCTTGCCGTCTTCGCTCGCGACGGGGGCGATGTCGAAAGGGCGCATATCTTGTTCGAAGCAACTCTTGGGTTGTGGAGAGAACTTGGCGACCAGAAGGCCGTCGCTCGGGCTCTCAGTAACCTGGCCAATGTCCTCAAGTTGCAGGGAGACTATGACCGCGCCAACGTCCTGCACGTAGAATGTCTTTCGATCTTCCAGGGACTGGGAGATCGGACAGGCGTCGCCTGGTCGCTAAACTATCAGGGGGATGTCGCACGTGAGCATGGTGATACTGCCGCCGCGCGGGCATTGTATGAACAAGGACTGGGAATATTTCGGGAACTCAGTGACCGCTGGGGCATTGCTGGCACGCTCGCTGATCTGGGGAACTTGGCGAGAGAAGAGCGAAATTATTCCGGTGCGCGCTCACTCTACGGGGAAAGCATTAAGCTTTTCCAGGAGTTAGATCATAAACGCGGAGTTGCGCGCCTGATCGAGTGCTCCGCGTGCTTGGCGGCTGCTCAACTCGATGCCGAGCGTTCGCTGCGGTTGGCAGGCGCCGCCGCTGGGTTGCGCCAAAACATTGGCGCTCCGCTCACGCCGGCGGAACAAGCCAAACTGCAGGTAAGTCTGCAACCGGCGCGGGAGGCGTTGACCTACACGGTCGGTACGCAGGCCTGGTTAGCAGGTTGGGCGTTGCCCGTCGAGAAAGCTGTTGGTGAGGTGCTGACGCCCGAGACTTCATCTCCCTAGCGTTAGTGGTGCGTAAGCTGTTGCACTTGATCTTTGGGTGGTGCGTAGGTGTTGCACTTGATTTTGGGTGGCGCAGCGGTTTACCGCTGCGATAGCCGCACTATTTAAATAAGGCTTCAGCCGCTGAGGGCGTGGCTTTCGCTCAAAACGCCTGGTCGAGGCGCTGATGGCGAAAGAAACTCGCCAATGGGAAGCGTTCAACCAGCGCTTATCCAGCTACTGTCGGGTCGAGAAGTCGCCGCACAGCGGAGATGCGGTTGGCAGGAATGCCCACCCGTCTGGCGTGCTCCTGGATGGTTGCTTCGTCCGGAGCGAGGTATATGCAGTACACCTTGTCGCCGGTTACGTAGCTATGGAGCCACTGGATCTCGGGACCCATTGCTTTTAGAACACTGACCGACTTCTGAGACATTTCCCGCAATTGGGTTTCGGATAGACTACCGGCTCCCGGGACTTCGCGTTCGATGACGAATTTGGGCATGGGCACCCCCTGACGTGCACCGATGCTAGCATGCAGATGGAGCGGCTTCAAGACGCCAGGACCCGGAAGCGTCTCGATCCGCGAATTGTGACTGAGAAACAAAAAGTAGGGAGGTCGCCGTGGATATTCGATCGCTTCAGAAGCCGTTGAAAGAGCAATACCGCAATGACCCAGATGCTTCGAAAATCAAAATGCGTGCAAAAGGCGGACAGACGGATGTTCCGGTGGCATGCTCCGTCGATATCGGACGTGCCATCTACCAGGCCGAAGCGCACAGCGGAGTTGGAGGCGCCGGTGCCGGCGCCTGTTCGGGTGACCTTTTGCTTGGCGCTTTGGCAGCTTGCGCGCAGATCACCTGTCAGATGGTGGCCGCGGCGATGGGCATACCGGCCGAGCGCATTGAGGTCATCGTGGAGGGAGACTTGGATCTCCGAGGTACACTCGGCATATCAAAAGACGTCCCGGTGGGCTTCGAAAGCATTCATCTTAATTTCGATGTTGTTGCGCCCAAGGCAACCCCGGAACAACTGCGGGCATTGCAGGAGAAAACAGAACAGTATTGCGTGGTGATGCAGACCCTAATGCGGCCTCCAAGTCTGCAAACGAAGTGGCTTGGTCACGACTGAATGCAGATCGCGCGGGTGGCCCATTCAAGCCTGGTTTTGGCTTGAGTGGGGCACTTCTACAGCTCGACAGAAGCTTTCACTGGCGGAGGTTGCAGGTCACGCATGAGCGCAGCTGAATTAGTTGCGAGAGTGGAACTATATATGAAAAAGCCCGTCCCGGAAGAATCTGCCTCCGCATTCATCGCCTCTGGATTCATCGATGAGAAGATCAAGCAACTTGGTGACTGGCGCGGGAAGACGCTTGCGAAAGTGCGCGCAATCATACACGCGGCAGACCCTGAGATCGTTGAAGAGTGGAAGTGGAGGGGAACTCCCGTCTTTTCCCACGGCGGCATCGTCTGCACGGGAGAGACGTACAAGAACGTCGTGAAGATGACATTTGCCAAGGGAGCTGCGTTGAACGACCCTTCCGGTCTATTCAACTCCAGCCTCGACGGGAATGTCAGGCGCGCCATCGACATCCACGAAGGCGAAAAGGTCGATGAGGCCGCGTTGAAGGATCTCATCCGCGCTGCAGTGGCCCTCAATCTCAAGGGCAAGCTCAAGCCCAAGTCGAAGTCCAAGCCCCAGCAAGCGAACAGCAAGCGGGTCGACTAGCTTCATCGCAGCCGGTCATATCTCCTCCCATAGGGCAAGAGCTTCGGCACCTGCTTCATAGGCTTATTGCGGGTACCAGTCGAGCAACCGCACTTCGATTCCAGTTCCTTCCAGCCCTTTCTTGAACACGGCAAGATCGGAGCCACGATAGTGATAAGGAATCACGACCTTCGGATGGAATGCCTTCACCGCGTCCGCCGCTTCCTCGGGAGGCATGGTGTATGGCAGATTCATGCAGACGAAAGCCACGTCGATGTTCTTCAGGGCGCGCATTTCCGGAATACCCTCCGTGTCACCGGAGAAGTAAAAGCGTACGCCGCCGTACGTGAGCACGTATCCGTTGCCGCGTCCCTTGTCATGGAAGGATTTGCCGGGAGCCGGGCCGCGCGTGAGGTTATAGGCGGGGATCGCCTCAATGGTCCAGCCCTGCCACCTTTTGGTTTCACCATTCGCAATCGGCTTGGCCGCCGTGACCGTCGCCACTACAGCGGGCGGGGCCATGATCTCCGTTCCGGGTTTGCTGATTGCGGCGATCGAAGCCGGGTCCATGTGGTCGCCGTGAATGTCGGTAATCAAAATGAGATCCGCTTTCGATGACGGGAAATTCGCAGGTTTGGCCGGGTCGAGGTAGATAACTTTTCCTCCCGCCTCGATCAGTGTGCTGGCATGATAGAGCGGAGCGATCTTCACGTCTCCCGCCGAAATTGTGAACGTCTGCGGGACGGCCGCGGCATAGGCAAAACCCGACATAACGAAGAAAGAGCAAAGCAGCGTTAGAAGTATTTTCATCTCAACCTCATAAAAACTTTCCAGCACAATTTTAAGGCCGGCGAGCCCTTTGCGGGCCTCAAACGAGGGACAAAATAAAAATAGTTCTCCTGCGACCGCTTCCGGCTCCTTGTCATCTAACCAACCCTTGAAGAGCAGGTCGGGGTCGGCTTGCCTTACAATGTGTGATTCGTCCAATCGCCCCTTCCAGACCGGGAGCGCCACATGCCTGCTGCGGAAAAGACCGTTACGTTTCCTGTCGTATCTTCTGACGACGTTTCCCACGATGCTCACGGCCAAGTTCACGGCCGAGGTCACGACCAAGTTCCGCGCGAACTGATGCACCGGTTGGCCGATGCGCGCCGCCGCAGCGATGCACTTTTCAATGTGGTGCGCCCCAGCTCTCTCTATGAGCGGCCGATTCCGGAGCGTCATCGCATCATCTTCTATGTGGGACACCTCGAAGCGTTCGATTCGAACTTGCTAAGCGAACGCGCCCTCGGGCTGAAGAGCGTTCACCCTGAATATGACCGCCTGTTTGCCTTCGGCATCGATCCGGTTGGCGGCGGACTGCCCACCGACCTGCCATCGGACTGGCCGTCGCTGGATGCGGTCCGCGATTACGTGAGCACGGTGCGCGGCGCTCTCGACAAACATCTTGAGAGAGTGATTCAGAAGGTAATTCTCGAACCAAATTCCGCGACGGGCAATGGCTTTCCGCTGTCCATGCTGCTTAACGTCGCGGTTGAGCATCGGCTGATGCATATCGAAACGCTCTCCTACATGCTGCATCAGTTGCCGCTCGATATGAAAGTTCGGGAAAAAGTCCGGGAACTCGACCCATCCCATCCAGCGGGTCCGCCCGTCGCCCACGGGATGGTCTCCATTCCTTCTGGCATCGTGACCCTGGGTCTTCCGCGGGGGAGCCAATCCTTTGGCTGGGACAATGAGTTCGAAGCTCATGACGTGGAAGTTCCCGCATTCGAGATTGATCGATACAAGGTGACAAACCGGCAGTATCTCCAGTTCATGGCGGCTGGCGGCTACGAAACTCGCGCTCTCTGGAGCGACGACGACTGGGAGTGGAAGACGAGTCATCAAATTTCTCATCCGCTGTTCTGGAAGAAGGCAGGAGACGGCTGGCTCTGCCGTACCATGTTTGACGAAGTGCGCATCGACGAAGTGTCGGACGAAGTATCGCTGGACTGGCCTGTGTATGTGAGCCAGGCTGAAGCGGCGGCTTATGCGCGCTGGGCGGGGAAGTCGCTCCCG
>Ga0302326_10015134_pt1 | contig 16242 bp, 18 predicted proteins | sample Palsa_T0_3_FD_202264 | JGI IMG/M metagenome (GOLD analysis project Ga0302326, IMG submission 202264) | Peat permafrost microbial communities from Stordalen Mire near Abisko, Sweden - Palsa_T0_3 | ecosystem: Environmental > Terrestrial > Soil > Palsa > Peat permafrost | place: Sweden: Abisko... | reverse complement strand
ACAACGCCTCGCCGTCATGCCGGCCCGAGGTGGTCCGGTGCGGATGCTCGGCCCCAATGATCTCAACGTCTACGAGTTCGACTGGTCGCCCGACGGCACGCGCTTCGCCGCGACCGCAGCGCACGGCAACGGCGATGCGAACTGGTGGGTGGCCGAGCTCTACACGATCGATGCGCGAACCGGGACCGCGACGGACGTCCATCATCCCGATCTGCAGATCGCGTCGCCGCGCTGGTCGGGTGACGGCAAGCGCATCGCCTACATCGGCGGGATCATGAGCGACGAAGCGGTCACCGGCGGTGACGTCTACGTCGTCGCGGCCAACGGCGGCAAGGCCACCGACGTGACGCCGAATCTCAAAGCGTCGGTGGTGACGATCGCGTGGAACGGCTCGCCGAACCGCATGCTCGCCACCGAGCTCGCCGGCGACCGGATGGTGGTCGCGTCGATCGATCCCGACCGCAAGCGCCAGCAGCAGCTGTGGAGCGGACAGGAGACGATCTACGCGACCGGCTTCGCGGGACTCGCGCCGGGCGACACCGGCGTTTCGGTGTCGCGCGACGGCAAGGTCGCCGCGGCGATCGTGCAGTCGATCACCGCGCCGCCGGAGATTGCGGTCGGCACGCTCGGCGCGCTGCACAACGTGACGTCGGCGAACGCGCGCACGGTGCGGCTGACCGGTCCGGCGCGCAGCCTGACCTGGATCAGCGAAGGCACGACGGTGCAGGGCTGGCTGGTCTTCCCGCCCAACGCGCGGGCCGGCGTGACGTATCCGATCGTCACCTACGTGCACGGCGGCCCGGCGTACGCGCACTACCCACTGTTTCCCAGCGGCGCGGACGCGTTCGAAGCGTGGCTGGCGGCGCGCGGCTACATCGTGTTCGAGCCGAACCCGCGCGGCAGCTACGGTCAGGGTGAAGCGTTCACGCGCGCCAACGTGAAGGACTTCGGCTACGGCGATCTGCGTGACATCCTGGTGGGGCTCGATGCGATCGGGCAGACGATTCCCGTCGATCCCCAGCGTATCGGATTGTTCGGCTGGAGCTACGGCGGCTACATGACGATGTGGGCGGTCACCCAGACCAATCGCTTCAAAGCCGCGGTCAGCGGCGCCGGGCTGTCGGACTGGCTGAGCTACTACGGCACCAACGACATCGACACGTGGATGATCCCGTACTTCGGCAACAACGTCTACGACGACCCGTCGGTGTACGCGCGCAGTTCACCGATCAACTACATCCGGCAAGTGAAGACGCCGACGCTCATGGTCGCCGGCGACCGCGACGCCGAGGTGCCGGTGACGCAGTCGTACGAGTACTGGCACGCGTTGCGCGACCTCGGCGTTCCGACCGAGCTGGTGATCTATCCGGGCGAGGGACATTTGTTCTACAAGCTGAGCGATCAGCGCGACGTCGCCCGGCGCATCACCGGCTGGTTCGACCGCTACTTGAAGGCGCAATAACGAAAGAAACGCAAGCGAACCCTCCATCCGTGGAGGGTGCCTGCGGGGACATCCGTGTACTGCTCTGTCGGGACCGCTCCGTGTCCCATCCCGATGGTAGCGCAACGTTGCCGGCTCGGCCATTCCTAAAAGTGGATAGACGCTAGGCGGCGACCAGGCCGAGAACGGTCGCGACAATTGCGTTGCGGCGCGTGACGCCGATCTTGGCGCCGAGATTCTTGATGTGCTGGTGCACGGTGCCGTCGGTGATGTGAAGGCGTTCGGCGATCTCGCTGGTCGGCGCGCCGCGCAGTACGAGGTCGAGCACCGCGCCCTCGCGCGACGTCAGGCCGAAGCGCTTCACCGCCTGGTCGATCAGATCGCGGCCGCGATACGGTTCGAAGAACAAGGCGTAACGCGTCTCCATGGTGCCGTGCAGGCGCAGGACACGCATCGCCAAATCACGCCGGACGGCGACCACGGCCGAGTCGAGCGGCTCGGACTCGAGCAGTTGCTTGACCGCCACACGAACATCTTCCGGCAAGCGCTCGATTCCCACGTGCGCCTCTTCACCGCCGCGCAGATGGACGTTGAGGTCGGCATCGACGATGTAGAAGTCCGGCGCCTTGCGCGCCAGAACGGTCTCGAGCAGCCGGGCCTCGCCGCTGCCGGCGATTCGGCGTTCCAACATTCTGATTCCGGTTTCGGACTGAAGAGTCGGCATGTCCCGGAGTATCCGTCGCGGCGGTAACGGCCGAGGGTCTCGCGCGACGACCGCTCGGTGACAACGCTGCACCGCAAGCAACTTAACGCGCGCGGCGACGATTCTCTCGAACATACGGGTATGATGTCGACCGTATGAGTAAGACCACACTTCTAGAAATCTTCCGCCCCGTGGCGTTGGGCGTCGGCATCTTCGGCGCCACCGCCGCGATCGGTGCGGCACAAGCGCCCAACCCCTGCGCGCCATCGGCCCCGATGAGCGGACAGTCCGCCTACGGCCCGTCGGGCTGGGGTTCATTCGACCCGGAATACAACAGCGTCGATACCTGGCAAAACGCCTGGGACACCGGTGCGTTCGATCACAATCATATCATGGTCGGGACCGTCGGCAAGTTCACGAACAGCCGGCTCACGATCGCCAACACCGCGGGCGACACCACGATCGTCGACCTCAAGGAAGGCACCGTCATCCGCCCGACCGGCTCCACGCCGACTGCCGGGCAGCGCGTCGCCGTCTTCGGCTACTGGTCGAACGGAACGTTCATCGCGAACCGCGTCGTCCTGCGGGGCTAACCCGCGCAACGCGCGATTCCAAACGAAAGCCCGGCCGCACGCCGGGCTTTTTCGTTCATCCTCAAACGGAATCGAACAGCGAGGGACCGGGAACAGGCTCGTAGCCTTCGATCTGGAGCATGCGAAGTTTCGTCTTCACTCCGCCCGTTCCGGAGAAGCCGTGCATGCGGCCGTCGGCGGCGACGACGCGATGGCACGGCACGATGATCGGGAACGGGTTGTCGCCGAGCGCTTTGCCGACCTCGCGCGCGTCGCGCGGGATTCCGACCCGCTTGGCGATCTCACCGTACGAGAGCGTGTTGCCGGGAGCGATCGTGCGTGTGATGTCGTACACGCTGCGCGCAAACTCCGGCACGTCTTCGAGATCGAGCTCGACGTCCGAGAAATCGGCGGGCTCGCCGCGCAGCAGCGCGCGGATCGCCTCCATCGCGCGCTCGATCTCTGGTGGCGGCGCAGCGACGGCGGCACCGGGGAACCGGCGCAACACCCGCGAGCGCGTCGCGGCTGCGGTCGCTTCGGGCAACTGCACGCCGGCGATCCCGCGCTCGCTCCATACGATCCCGCAAGTACCGATCTCCGTGTCGAACACGGCGCAGCCATAGGTCGTCGTCATTCTCTCATCCGCCAGAACACGCGGCGGAGTGAGATCGCTGCATGCTGCGACGATTTTCGTAGGGTACTGTTGCCGAGGGGCTACGGGGTCCTCACCCTAGTCACGCCGGCCGAAGGTGGGATTGCTGTGCGCAATGCCACCACGTGTTCGTACGGTGAAGCGCCTTCTTCGTGAGCACGGCTTTACCGTGGAGCGTCCCGGGAAGGGCGACCATACCGTCTTCTCCAATCCTACTTCGGGCGAACGCTATGTGCTCGACGGTTCAGACAGCCATGAGGTTCCGCGGCCTGTATGGGAAAAACTAAAAAAGCGCCTTCGGGTGAGGTAGGTAGTCTCATGTACGCAGTCGTCATCGAATACGATCCGCTCAACGGAAGCTATGGCGCGACATCGCCGGACTTCGATTACAGCGTCGTCGGAATCGGCAAGAGCTCCGAAGAGGCGCTCCGCCGATTTCGGAACGCGCTCGAGGGATACGTCGAGTTCTTGCTGGAGCGCGGTGAACCGTTGCCGGAAGCGCACTATGGCGTGACGTCGGTCGAGCTGTCGTCGATCGAAGCTGCTTCGGCGGCACCGCGGGTCGCGGCGGACGCTTAGCTGACCGCTACTGCCTCGTAGCGCTCTACTGCGAGGTCGAGCCAGGCGTCGAGGTCGGCGGTCTCCCACGCGCGTGCGTTGAGGATTTCGATCTCGACGTCGCCGTGGTAGCCGGCACCGGCGACCCAGGCGTGCAGCGCGCGCAGATCGATGCAGCCGTCGCCGATCATCGCGCGGTCGGCGGTGACGTCGCCGGTGGGCGTCGTCCAGTCCGAAACGTGAAAGCCGCAGAGGCGTTCGCCGGCGCGCGCGATCTCGCGCTCGACGGTCGCGTCCCAGAAGACGTGGTACGCGTCGCACACGACGCCGACGGCCGGCGAGCGAAAGCGCTCGGCCAGCGCGTTGGCCTCCTCGAGGCTGGTGATCACCGAACGTTCGGCGATCATCATCGGGTGTAGCGGCTCGATCGCCAGCCGCACGCCGCTGGCCGCCGCGTCGTAGACCAGCGCGGCGATGCCCTCCATCACCTGTTCGCGCGCGTCAGCCAACGGCTGTCCTTCGGGCGGGCCGCAGACCAGCACGAGCACCGGCGCGCCGAGGGCCGCGGCCGCTTCGATCGCGCGGCGGTTGTCGTCGATGCGGTGCGCGCGTTCGGCCGCGCTCGGCGACGGGAAGAATCCGCCGCGGCACACGCTCGACACGCGCAGCCCGTTGTCGCGCACCAGCGACACCGCGCGCGCGAGGCCGGCTTCGTCGAGCTTGTCGCGCCACACCGCGATGGCCGGAATCTCGCGCCGCACGCAGGCCTCGACGGCTCGTTCCAGCGACCACGGCCGGCAGGTGTACTGGTTGAACGACAGCCGCGAGCGGTCCAACTACCCGATGCCGGCGGTAGCGAACACCCGCGCGGCGCGCTCCGCCGCGAGCTCCTGATCGACGATCAGCCCGGCCGCGTCGGCGAGTTCCAGCACGCGAGCGAGGTGCACGACCGAGCGCGCGCTCTCGGCGCCGGCCAGCATCCGGAAGTGCGACTGGAAGCCGTTCAGGTACGCCAAGAACACGATCCCGGTCTTGTAGGCGTAGGTCGGCGCGGCGAACAGATGCCGCGACAAGGTGACCGTCGGCGCGAGGATCTCGTCGTAGCGCCCGCGATCGCCGTCGTCGAGCGCGCCCAGCGCAGCGCGCGCCGCCGGCGCGATCGCGTCGAAGATGCCCAGCAGCGCGTCGCTGTGATGCCGGCCGTCGCCGGCGATCAGCTCGGGGTAGTTGAAATCGTCGCCGGTGTAGACGCGCACGCCGGCCGGCAAGCGCCGCCGCAGCTCGATCTCGCGGGCCGCGTCGAGCAGCGAGATCTTCACGCCGTCGATCTTGGCGGCGTTCGCGCGCACGATCTCGACGAACGTCTCGGTCGCGGCGTCGAGGTCGGTGTTGCCCCAATAGCCGGTCAGCAGCGGATCGAACATCGGCCCCAGCCAGTGCAGGATCGCCGGCCGATCGACCGACCCCAGCACCGTCGCGTAGACGCGCGCGTAGTCGTCGGCGCTGCGCGCCGTGCGCGCCAGCGCGCGCGAGCACATCACGATCGCGCTGCAGCCTTGGTCTTCGATGAGCGCGCACTGGTCGAGAAACGCGCGCTCGACCGCCTCCAGACCGTGGGTCGCGACGGGATCGAGCGCATCGGTCATCGCGCCGCACGCCACGACGCCGCCCACCGCCTTCGCCTCGGCGGCCGAGCGCCGGATCAGCGCGCGCGCGTCGGCGGGGGTCAAGCCCATGCCGCGCTGCGCGGTGTCCATCGCATCCGCCACCGCGTAGCCTAGCGACCACAGGTGCCGCCGGTAGGCGAGCGTCGCGTCCCAGTCGATCGCGCCGCCGAGCACCGGATCGACCGCCGAACGCGGATCCGACACCACGTGCGCCGCGGCATACGCGACGCGCGTGCGCGGCGGCGCTTGCGGCGTGACGGCGTAGCGCGGCACGTCGCTGGGCACCCACGGTACGAGCGATCCGCCGGCGCGCGGCAAGCGCAGCGCCGTGGCTGGCATCAGACGGTGACCCGCTCGACGGCGAGCTGAGACAGCTCGACGAACCGCTTTTCGCGCCACGACGTCAGGCCGGCCTCGGCCAGCTGCACGCCTTTGGCGCCAGAGACGAAGTCGTACGGGAACGGCTCGTCGCGCACGACGTGCCGCAAGAACTGCTCCCACTGCACGAGGAAACCGTTGTCGAACTCCTCGTCGGGGACTTCGGTCCACGACGCCGCGAAGTCGATCGGGTTGGGGATGTCGGGATTCCAGACCGGGCGCGGCGTGAGCTCGCGCGGCTGGATCTTGCAGCCGCGCAACCCGACGACCGCACTGCCGTGCGTACCGTCGATCTGGAACTCGACCAGCTCCTCGCGATTGACGCGCACGCACCACGACGAGTTGATCTGCGCGACGATCCCGCCATCGAGCTGGAAGATCCCGTACGCCGCATCGTCGGCCGTCGCACGGTACGTGCGCCCGTTTTCGTCGACGCGTTCGGGGATGTGGATCGCGCCGAGCGCCGTCACGCCGCGCACCGGCGCGATCAGGTACTCGAGCAGGTAGCTCCAGTGGCAGAACATGTCGAGCATCAGGCCGCCGCCGTCCTCGGTGCGATAGTTCCACGACGGCCGCTGGGCCGCCGGTCCCCAGGTGCCCTCGAACACCCAGTAGCCGAACTCGCCCCGCACGCTGAGAATGCGCCCGAAGAATCCGCTGTCGACCAACCGGCGCAGCTTGAGGAACCCGGGCAGGTAGAGCTTGTCGTGCACGATCCCGTTCTTCACGCCGCGCTCGTGCGCCAGCCGGGCGATACGCAGCGCTTCGTCGAGCGTCGGCGCCAGCGGCTTCTCGCAGTACACGTGTTTGCCGGCAACGATCGCGCGTTCGAGCAGCTCCGGCCGCGCCGCCGTCGTCGCCGCGTCGAAGAAGACTTCGCACTGCGGATCGGCGATCGCGGCGTCGAGGTCGGTCGTCCAGCGCGCGATGCCGTGCTGGCGAGCGAGCGCTTCGAGCTTCTCGGCGTTGCGTCCGACCAGCACGGGCTCGGGCCAGATCACCGTGCCGTCCTCGAGCCGGACGCCGCCGCGCTCGCGAATCGCGACGATCGAACGGATCAGGTGCTGGTTCATCCCCATGCGGCCGGTGACGCCGTTCATGGCGATTCCGACGGTGTGGCGCGACATCTGGTTACTCCGTATGGTAGGAGGCACCAAGCAGGGTGCGCGCCCGTTCACCCAGATCAGCGAGCGCCGACGACGACATCGTCTGCGCGTAGTTGCGTTCGGTCGGAAGGTCGACCAGGAAGATCTCCGCGATCTTCCCCGGCCGCGCCGTCATCAAAACAACCCGATTGGCCAAATAGAAGGCCTCGGGGATGGAATGTGTGACGAACAGTACGCTCGTCCCCGTCTCGCGCCAGATGCGGCGCAGCTCGACGTTCATCTGCTCGCGCGTGAGCGCGTCGAGCGCGCCGAACGGCTCGTCCATCAGCAGCACCGGCGGCCGGTGCAGCAGCGCGCGGCAGAGCGAGACGCGCTGCTGCATCCCGCCCGAGAGCTCGTGCGGGTACGCGTTCTCGAAGCCGCGCAGCCCGGTGAGCTCCATGAGCGCATCGGCACGCCGCTCCGCTTCGCGGCGATCCATGTTGCGCATCTCGGCCTGCAGCAAGATGTTGCCGCGCGTGCTGCGCCACTCGAGCAGCGCCGCCCGCTGGAACACGAACCCGATCTCGCGCTGCGGGGAGGTCACGGTGCGGCCGAGCAGCTGCGCCGAGCCGCGGAACGGCCGCACGAGCCCGGCCGCGACTTTGAGCAGCGTCGACTTGCCGCAGCCCGACGGGCCCAGCACCGAGACGAACTCGCCCGGCGCGACGTCGAGCGTGACGCCCGCGACCGCGTCGGTGGTCTTGCGGCGCGTCACGAAACGCACGGCGACGTCGTCGAAGCGCACCGCCGCGTTCGACGCCGCCGGGCTCGAGCGCGCCGGTGCGGTCATTACTTCTGGGCGAACGACGCGTCCCAGTACGCGTCGGGCTTGGCCGGATTCTTCAGTTGCAGGTACTTTGCGACGACGTCGATCGTCATCTGCCAATCGGTCGCGTCGTCGTAACCGGGCTTGTCGGCCTTGGTGCGCGGCGTGTGCAGCAACCCGAGGGTGAGATCCCATTGCTTGGCCAGCACCGCGGCCGGCGGCGCCTGCTCGGCGAGCTTCGCCTCGGCCGCCACCGCGTCGGCCTTGTGCGTCTCCGCATCCTCCCACGAACGCTGCGCGGCGTGCATGAAGTCGCGCACCAGCTGCGGGTCCTTCTTGATCGTGTCGTCGCCGGCGAGAAGCCCGGTCGAGAAGAAGTTCACGCCGTGCTCGGCATACCGCAGCTGATCCATCTTCTTCCCCGTCCGGGCTTCGATCGTAGGCGACTGATCGTTGTAGAAGCCGGCCAGCGAGTCGGCGCGGCCGCTGATCACCGCGGTCAGCTTGCCGGCCGGATCGACGTTGAGCCGCTGCACCGCGTCGTTGGGAACGTGGTTCGCTTCGAGCACCGCCGCCAGCGTCTCGTAGGCCGCATCGCCCGGACTCCCCGCCACGCTCTTGCCTTTGAGGTCGGCGACCGTCTTGATGTTCTTGTCGGCGAAGAACTGCACCGCCGCCGGCGTCGTCTGCAAGAACACGCCGATGCTCTTCACGTCGGCGCCGGCCGCAATCGTGCGCAGCAGCGCCGGCGTGTCGGCGTAGCCGAAGTCGACCTTGCCCGCGGCGACGGCCTGCACCGTTTGCGTCGAGCCGCCGCCGGGCTGGATGGTGAGATCGATCCCGGCGTCCTTGAAGTAGCCTCTTTCGAGCCCGTAATAGAAGGCCGCGTGCTCGCCGTACGGATACCAGTTGAGCATCAGGGTGACTTTGCGCAGCGGCTTCGTCGCTTGCGCGCCGGCGACGCTCGGGCCGACGAGGCCAAGGCAGACGGCGAGCGCGAGCAGCGCCGGGATCGATCGGTACATGAGGTCCTTTCGTTCTAGGAGGTAACGAGGAGTTCGCGCTCGTCGCGCGCGGTGCGCCACGGCACGGCGAACCGCTCCGCGATCTCGAGCAGCACGAAGAGCACGATGCCGATCGCCGACATGCAGATCAGCGCGGCGAAGAGCTGAGGGGTGTTGAGGTTGCCGTTCGCGCTCATCACGATGTAGCCGAGTCCCGAGTTCGCCCCGACGAACTCGCCGACGACCGCGCCGACCACGGCCAGCGTGACGGCGACCTTGAGCCCGGCGAAGATGTGCGGCATCGCGCCGGGGAAGCGAATCTTGGCGAACGAGTCCCACGGCTTGGCGCCCATCGTCGCGGCGAGATCGAGCAGCTCGGGATCGACCGCGCGCAGACCCGCGACGCCGGAGATCACCACCGGGAAGAACGCGATCAGCACCGCGACGAGGATCTTCGGCGCGATCCCGAAGCCGAGCCACACGACGAACAGCGGCGCGATCGCGATCTTCGGCACCACCTGCGCCGCGAGCAGCAGCGGGTACAGCGTCCGCTCGACGCCGCGCGAGTAGACGATCGCGACCGCGCAGACGAGTCCGACGATCGACGCGACGACGAACCCGACGACCGTCTCGAGCAGCGTGATCCCGGAGTGGTGCGCGAGCAGCCCGGTGTCTTTCTGGAACTCCGCGACGACCGAACCGGGCGACGGCACCAAATACGGCTTGACCCAGCCCATCGCGGTCACCAGCCACCACAGCGCGACGAGCGCGAGCAGAAACGCCGCCGGCCGCCACCAGGCGTCGACGGCGTCGGCGAACCGCGAGGCCGCCGAGGATCTGTCCTCGACGACCGTGCTGAAAGCGTTTGCAGCCAAGAGGAAGCCACTATGACGGCCGAAATCCGTGCTCCTCCACGGGTAACCTGCATCCAACAAACGCGCGTGCTCGTTCTATGGTTAAGGGGAGTTAAGGAGTTCCTGAAAGCGCTTGCGGAGGAACAGTTCGTTGTCGGCCAAGCTCCGGGACGTCGCCGAGAAGGCAGGGGTCTCGGTGGCGACTGCCTCCAGGGTGCTTTCGGCAACCAACGACGGCGTACGCCCGGAGCGCCGTGAGGCGGTTCTGGCGGCAGCGCGCGAGCTCCAGTACGTCCCCAACGCCCACGCCCAAGCTTTGGCCCGCGCCGGAACGACCCACATCGGGGCGATCCTGCACGATGTCGGGGACTCATATTTCTCCGAGATGGTCCGCGGCTTGCAGCGCGCCGCCGGCGATGCCGGCAAGCTGGTGACGGTGTGCAACAGCTATCGCGATCCCGAACGCGAGCTCGCGTACGTCGGTCTGCTGCGGTCGCAGCGCATCGGCGCGCTCATCATGCTCGGCTCCGGTCTCGACGATCGTTCGTACAGCGAGCGGCTCGCCGCGCAGATCAACGCGTTCGCGTCGACGGGAGGTCGGCCGGTGTTCATCGGGCGTCATCACGTCGCGGGTGACGCCGTCCTGCCCGACAACGTCGGCGGCGCGCGAGCGCTCGCGCGCGCGCTGATCACGATGGGTCACCGCAAGTTCGCCGCGATCAGCGGTCCGCCATTGCTCACCACCGTACGCGACCGGCTCAACGGTTTCAAAGCCGGACTGGCCGAACACGGCATCACGCTCGACCCCGCCGCAATCGCGGAGGGCGACTTCTCGCGCGAAAGCGGCATGGCCGCGATGGTTCAGCTGCTCGACCGCGGTCTCATCGCCACCCGCGCCGGTGATCCGGGCGCCACGTGCGTCTTCGCGCTCAACGATGCGATGGCGCTCGGCGCGCTGCGCGCGCTGCGCGACCGCAACATCGACGTACCCGGCCAAGTCTCGCTGGCCGGCTTCAACGACGTTCCGGCGACGCTGGACACGAACCCAACTCTCACCACCGTGCGCATCCCGCTCGCCGAGGTCGGCGCGCTCGCCGTCCAGCTCGCCCTCGAACCTCCGAGCGACGAGCTCCGCGTCCGACACGTTCGATCCGGAGTCATCCTCCGCGAAAGCACCGCCCCACCCCTAACCTGAGCCGCTACCGCCGCTGAGCGCGCAACGTCGACACAACGTCGACCAGGCGCTCGAGCTGCCGCTGCATCTTCTCCTGCCGCACGAGCAGCCGCGCATTCTCCGCGTGCAGCGCCTTGATCGCGGCGAGCGCGACGCCGTCCTCGTCGATCGACGTGATGTGCTTGTCGTCCTCGCCGACGCCGAACGCAGCGTAGAAGTCCTGCGCCATGGGGCCGACGTGGCGCACGCCGCGCTCGGACTTGTAGCTCCAGCGGCTGATTGGTAGCTGCGCGACCTTGTCGAGCACCGCCGCGTCGTCGATCCGCGCCACGTCGGTCTTGAGGTTGCGATCGCTCGCCGACGCCCACGTTCCCGAACCGGGCGCCAACGTCGCGCCGACCGTATTCGTCGCATTCGTCCACAACGTGAAGCCGCCGGTCGCGCGCGCCAAGAACTGATTCACGCCAGTGGACTCCAGCAGCGTCGCACCGCTGTCATAGTCGCTCCACACGAAAGACCCCGCGTAGCGGGCGTACGATTTGAAGCCCGCCGCGAAGCTCAACTCACCCGCGGCGTTGTTGTCGTAACCGCCGGGCACCGTCGCGTACTCGCCTTCGGCGTAATTGCCCAGGCCGCCGCCGATGACGGCCGCGCTGCCGGAGACGGTATTGCTCTTGCCGCCGCCGAGGAAGCCGAACTCGCTCGAAACAGTATTCAGGTAACCGCCCACGATCGCCGACTCGGCGTTCGAGACCGTGTTCGCAGAGCCCGCGACGACAGCGGAATCCGTATCTACACCGGTCACGAGGTTGTATTCGCCTCCGCCGATGAAACCGTCGTAAGCTGTTGTAGCGCCTGATCCCGAAACCGCGTTGTCGAAACCGCCCGCGATGGCCGCCCAGTCGTCGCAGGCGTTGTTGCCCGAGCCGCCGCCAACGATCGAATACTGCCCATCGGCGACGTTGGGGAAATTGGGCGCCCCGGTCCCGCCGGGACCGCCGACGAACGCGCCTGTGCCCAAGGCCGAACTCGAGCAGGTCGGCTCCGACAGCGTTCGCCGAAGATTGGAATGTGCTTGGCGGTCCGTCGATCCCGCCACCGGACCTCGCTGCGCGACCGACGGAACGGCACCCGCCGACTGCGTGACGCTCGACCCACCGCCGGCGCAGGCGCTGAAAAGGGTGCCGCTCGTGATCACCGAGGCGACGAACGGCAGGAAACGAACTCGCATTGGGACCTCCACGGAAAACAGCAGTAGCGCCCGTGCGAAAATCGGGTTCCCAGCGGGCGCTGCGATTCTCCGACAGCCCTTCGTCGTTTGCCGACGGCCGCCTACTCCACCGTTAGAGCTTGCGCGGTCACGAAAGCGTGACCGTGCCCAGCATTCGTCACGCTGAGCCACGTCGAAGCGTGACCGTGCCCTGCCGGGTCGCTCTGAGCCGCGTCGAAGAGCGGCCCGTCGCACCCAGCCACCATCACGCCAAAGGAACCGCCGTTGCCGATCCCCACGCTCGACCTGAAGATTGCCCGCGTAGAAACCTTCCCGGTGGCGCTCCCAACGATCGCCGACTTTGCCGTCAGCGGCGGCAGCGTCGCGCGCAAAGGCGAGCCGTCGATTCGCGTGCTGGTGAAGGTCACCGCCGACGACGGCACGTTCGGCTGGGGCGAAGCGACGCCGATCCCGAGCTGGACCTACGAGACCCTCGAGAGCATCACCACCACGATAGACAAGTACCTCGCGCCGGTCGCGATCGGCACGCCCGTCTGGGACGTCGATCTGCTCACCCGCAAGTTCGATCGCGCGATCAACCGCGGCTTCTCGATCGGCATGCCGCTCGCCAAAGGCGCGGTCGACGTTGCCGTTCACGACCTGCTCGGAAAAGCGCTCGGCCTTCCCGTTTATGCGCTGCTCGGCGGCAAGCGCCTCGACCGCATCCAACTCGCCTGGATCGTCTCGAGCGAAGGCGCCGGCGGCGCCGAGGCGTCGATCGTAGAAGGCCGCCAACGCGGCTACCGCGCGTTCAAAGTCAAGGTCGGTCTGCACGACGAGCGCGAAGACGTCCGTTCCGTCGAGCGCGTGCGTGCAGCCGCCGGCGACGACGCGGTGCTCTGGGTCGACGCCAACCAAGGGTACTCCGCCGACGTCGCCCTGCGCGTCGCGCGCGAGCTCGAACACCTCGATGTCGCGGCCTTCGAACAACCGCTCCCGGCCAATGACGTCGACGGTCTGCGCCGCGTCCGCGAAGGCTCGCCGATCCCCATCGCGCTTGACGAATCGCTGCGCCATCCTACCGACCTCGCGACGTTCGTGAAGCTCGGCGCGATCGACATCGCGATCGCCAAGGTACAGCGCAACGCCGGCCTCACGCTCTCACGCCGCCTCTGCCAATACGCGCTCGACTCCGGCGTGCGCCTGATGGGCTCCGGTCTCACCGACTCCGAGGTCGGCCTCGCCGCCTCGGTCCACCTCTTCGCCGCGTTCGGCATCGACACGCCGGTCGACCTCAACGGCCGCCAGTTCATCCAGAGCGCGTACGCGCGTACGACCGTGCAAGTCGACGCCGGCGAAGCGCACGTCCCCAATCGCCCAGGCCTGGGCGTCGAAGTCGACGAGCATTGGATCCGCGGCCACCGCGCAGGTGGCTCGTAGTCTAGACTGTTACGGTATCGTGATGGGCACCTACGAAGTCGGTGAAGCCAGGTGATCAAACGAACGATTTTCTAGCGCGGACCGGAGCGTGCTTACCATGAAGCGAGGGCACCCACGCTGGACTTCCGTTGCGATCGCCTTCCTCATCGTTTCAATCGTTTTGTGGGAAGTCGCGTCCCGCATCGAAACCTCCTGGTATGTCGCATTGTTCGCAGGGGCCGCAGCGTACATTATTAGCGCCGAGATGGTGAACTGGTGGCGCGACCGTGATCGCGAGACGTTCACGTATAGAACGCCGAGTGAGCAGGACTTCCTCGCGCACTATAAGGAGCTTCAACAGTACGCAGAATCTCTAGGACCGATACGGCCAGGGATGACCGAGGCAGCAGAGTTTCTGCTTGAAGAGGCTAAGCGCGATTTCGAACGAGTATCAGGCAGTTCCGCTAGCCACGAGGATAAGGCGCGAGCGGTACTTGGTATTGTAGCGGGCGCAACGGGCGCCCTCGGCGTCTTTGGCGTGTCGAAGGACGGACAGACGATCATCCCGACGCCCATCATTGTCGACGCCCTCATTTTCGTTCTCGCCGCCTTTGTTTGTCTTCTGTACGTTCTCAGAGTGAAGCGCTACAAACGTCCGGATATTGGAACATACTTCGCGGGCGCCATGGTCCGTGAGGAATTGCGCGTTGCCCTCCCGCTTTCGTTGATGCCGGCGTACGCGAAGATGACGGCGGAGCTTGCGCACCGTCTCCGCCACGAGCCGAGAGCCATTTTCATCGCATACGTCGCTACTGCAAGCGCCGCCGTCCTGGTGCTCCTCAATGTGACCACGAACCCGCCAACCGGAGTGCCGCGACCCGGAGCTTCGCTATCTTCTCGGCCAACGGCCGCCGAAGCGCCGAAATCGACGGGACCGGCGTCGGCGCCGCGCCGGCCCCAAGGAAACCATTCGTGAGAGCCGATAGTTTGAGGTGTGGAATGGAGAACGGGGCGGACCCATGAGATGCGGATGACTGAACGGATCAATAGCAAGCACGCGACTGAATCAGAGTCAAGCGCCGACGTGGACGATACGCCGAGACCCGGACCATTTACGACGCCGCCAATGCCGCCGATGGTAGAGGTCGTCCTCTAGCCCGACGAGCATCCTCCGGGGCGGTAGGGCCATTCTCGTTGCCGCCCTTCTCTGATGACCGAAATTGCCGTCGTCCTTCGAACGCGGCCTCCGACTCTCGTCTTTGCCCTTCTGCGTTCTTCCGCTCGCGAACACGCCAAGAAAGGGCGGGAGCGCTCCTTTCGCCGGAGCCTACGTCCGGCGAACGCTCAGTGACGACGCTGCGTCGTCACGCTGAGCCACGTCGAAGCGAGACCGTGCCCTGCCGGGTCGCTCTGAGCCGCGTCGAAGAGCGACCCATCACGCCCATCCCGTATCGAGTAGGAGGCCACCGATGAAGCGTACGTGGACGATTATCGGGGTAGCTGACGTGGCCCGGAGCTTCAAGTGGTACCAGTCGCTACTCGGCCTTCCCGAGACGGCTCCTGCCCATGACGACTTCGGGCAAATCGTCGACTCGGATGGAACGGTCTTGCTGTGTCTCCACGAGTGGGGTGCCCACGAGCATCCCTCGTTGACGAGCCCCGACAACGCAACGCCTGGCAACGGCCTCCTCCTGTTCTTCCGAGTCGACAACTTTGACGTAGCTTTGCCAACGGCGCGCACCCTCGTCAGCCAGCTCGACGAAGAGCCACATCAGAATCCCAGCACCGGAACTATGGAGTTTTCGCTCCGAGATCCTGACGGATATTACGTCAGCATCAGTGCGCTCGATCCGTCCTAACCGCTCACGTGTAGACATCGTGTCGCTCTGACGGCTCCCGTACGCATCATCGAACATTGAGGTATGTCGCAAACGCGACAAATCTGATAGAATACTCGTGTGGAAGTGCGTCCAGCGCGCTGCCATCCAAATGAAACAAGGCGGCCCGATCGGCGCGTAACACCGACCGGGCCCGTCACCCGATGGAGTTAACATCGAATGACAAACCGCACGTTCGGCGCGTCCGCGCCGATCACCCCGCCCGCGCCCTCTGTGCGCAAACCCGGAAGCAGCCGCGTCGCACGGGGCGCATAGCTCATCGCACGGTTCGTCCGCCAGGAGCCGGTCCGGCGCAAGGAATACCAGGAGCGCTTCGGTCGGCCGGTACGCTCATTCTGCTGCGAGGTCGCGGCCTTGCGTGCCGCCGGCATCTACCGCGGTTCCGAACTGCTCGACCGACCGATCGCGAAGCCTCGGCCAAACGCAGCGTCATGAAGAACGTCGTACCGTTCAAGGCACCGGACGGGTTCGCCCGAATCGGCATCGACTGGACCCGCGCCGCTACAACCGAACGCGAGCGACAGGTGCGCGAGGCGTTTCTCACGCACGAGACCTCATGCGGAACTAGCGGCCTCGTGTCCGTGCTGTTGCTCGCGGCCGTGTGCCGTCGCAAAGGAACCGTCGCAGACGACCTGCAGAACGCGGCCGACTTCGCCGAGATCATCCTGTCGATGGAGCTACGCAAGCACCAGGATGACGCGCTCGCCGGCGCACAAGCATACGTAGAAGCTGGCGGGCCGGCGTGGTCATGACGCCACAGCGCCGACACGCCGATTTGCGCGAACGAAGGCGCTCCGC
>Ga0302326_10015133_pt1 | contig 16243 bp, 8 predicted proteins | sample Palsa_T0_3_FD_202264 | JGI IMG/M metagenome (GOLD analysis project Ga0302326, IMG submission 202264) | Peat permafrost microbial communities from Stordalen Mire near Abisko, Sweden - Palsa_T0_3 | ecosystem: Environmental > Terrestrial > Soil > Palsa > Peat permafrost | place: Sweden: Abisko... | reverse complement strand
GACGGGGTGGTGGTGTCGGTGAGCTCGGCGGTGCCGGTCTTGCCCGCGATCTCGACGCCCGGGACCTGAGCCGCCATGCCGGTGCCGAACGCGACGACGGCGATCATCATCTTCTGGACCAGGGCGGCGACGTGGCGGCTCGTGACCGTTATGAACTTGGGCGTCTGGTGGAGCTGGAAGGTCGGCACCGGCCGCCGGCCGCCCATGGCGATGGTGGTGCCCGCGATCGCCATCTCGAGCGGGGTGGCGAGGACCATGCCCTGGCCGATGGCCGAGGAGCCGACGGCGAGCGAGTCGCCGATCGTGCTCGCCGAGGGGATGGTGCTCGGCGCCTCGCCGGGGAAGGCGGGCGGGTCGTTGAAGCCGAACTTCTCGGCCATGGCGACGAGGCGGGCGGCACCCAGCTTGGCCCCGAGGGGGGCGAAGACCGAGTTGCAGGACACGGCGAAGGCGTTCAGGAGCGTGCCCCCGCACGCCTCGCTGCCGGCGTTCTGGAGCGTGTAACCGTCGATGGTCGAGCTCGTGGCGATGGGGAACACGCTGCCGAGCGTGGTGATGTGCGCGGCGAGCGCGCCGGTCGAGGTGATGATCTTCATGGTCGAGCCCGGGGGCTGGGGGTTCGAGAAGGCGATGCCGGCGACGGCCAGGAGCTGCCCGTTCCGTGGGTTCATCGCCACCATTCCGGCGTAGCGGTCGGCCATGGCGGCGATCTCGGCGTCCTCGAGCGCGGGGTCGATGGTGGTGGTGACCGGGCTGCCGGGCTGGGGTACGGTGGCGGCGAGCACGCGGGTGCTGGCGAGCAGCGTGCCTCCGGGAGTGCCGGCGAGCTGGCGCTGGAAGACGAGCTCGAGGCCGTCGCTGCCCACCTGGGCCTTGGGCGGATAGCCCTCGGCGGCGTACATGGCGCGCTCGCCGGCGGGGATCGGACCGAGCGTGCCCACGACCTGGATTGCCACCTCGGGAATCGGCGAGTAGAGCGACGGGCCCTGTGCCAGCACGGTGCCGTCGCGGGCGTAGAGGGTCGCCCGGGGCGGGAGCGAGACTTGGCGCGTCAGGCGTTCCCCCCGGCGCAGGCCGGGAAAGACGAGCTCGGGGTCGAAGCTGACGCGCGCCCCCGAGCCGCTGCCGCTGAAGGGGACCTCGAGCGTCGCCCGCAACGTCCCGAAGATCCGCGTCCGCACCCGTACGGGGACGGTGATCACATCCCCGTGGGGCTGGCTCACGCGCCCTGCCGTGAAGGAGATCATGGTGCCCGTGGTGGCCGCGGAGGCGTACGCGGCTCGGAACGCCGATGGGGAGAGCCGAGCCCGGGAGCCGGAGTCGAGCAGGCCGTACATGGTGGCGAAGTCCCCACGGCGCCAGGCGGTGACGTACCTGGTGACGAGGTGGCGCTCCGCGCGGGTGGGACCCCCGGCGAAGACGATTCCGGCCGCGAAGGCCAGTCCCGCGAGGATCACGAGCGGGAGGGCTCGTGTGAGCAGCCGTCTTCGTCGCCGCGCCGACAGTCGCGACCGATTCGGCTTGCGCGTCGCGACCGATGTCCATCCCGCATGCACTTTTGCGCGCAGCGTAGACGGTGAGGGCCACCGGCGGCGCAATCGATCGTGTGTGCCTGCCCATGCCGGGGCGTGGGTAGAGTCATCGACGTGAACTGGGTCGATTGGCTGATCGTGGCGATCGCTGTCCTGTTCGCTGGGTGGGGCTATATGCAGGGCATCATCGTCGGCGGACTCGCGCTCGGCGGTTTCGCCCTCGGGGCGGTGATCGGCGCGAGGGTGGCTCCGCTCGTGCTCTCGGGCGGATCGCATTCGATCTACGCGCCGGTCTTCGGGCTGGTCGGGGCCCTGCTCGTGGGTGCGCTGCTGGCCAGTCTTCTCGAGTGGTTCGGGATGCGCGTCCGCTTCGCCCTGCGCTTTCCCGGCCTGAGGACGATCGACGGGCTCCTGGGCGCCGCGCTGACCGCGTGCATCGGGCTCGGGCTCGTGTGGATCGTCGGCGCGGTCACCCTCTCGACGGTGACCTCGCCGGGCCTGAAGGAGGATCTCGAGCACTCGGTGATCCTGCGCGACCTCGACAAGACCCTGCCGCCCTCGGGCGCGATCCTCAACGCCTTGTCGCGCTACGACCCGCTCCCGTCGGTCACCGGCCCCTCGGCCGAGGTGCCGCGGCCGGGAAAGGGGATCGTCTCGGCCCCCCGGGTCACCGCCGCCTTCCCCAGCGTCGTACGCGTCATCGGGACGGCTTGTGGCCTGGGGATCGAGGGGTCGGGCTGGGTGGCGGCCCCAGGTGTGGTCGTGACCGACGCCCACGTGGTCGCCGGCGAGGACGACACGAGCGTTGAGGTGGGCGGGAACAGCCCGGCCCTGCCCGCCCAGGTGATCCGCTTCGACCCCACCAACGACGTCGCCGTCCTGCGCGTGCCCGGTCTGTCCGAACGTGCGCTCCCCGTCGCCGCCTATCCCAGTTCCGGCACCTCCGCGGCGATCCTCGGCTATCCCGAGGACGGCCCGTTCAATGCCCAGCCGGGCCGGATCGGCATCACCAAGGCCGTTTTCACCGACAACGCCTACGGCAACGGTCCCGTCCTACGCAGCATCACCGCCCTGCGCGGCCTCGTTCGCCCGGGGAACTCGGGAGGGCCGCTGGTGGACTCCGCCGGGCGCGTGGTGGCGATGGCGTTTGCCCAGATCACCAACCCGGCTCGAGGGACCGGTCCGGGCGGGTTCGCCGTCCCCACCGCCGTGATTCGCTCGGAATTGGCAAAGGCCCGCTCGGCGCGGGGTCCGGTGAGCACCGAGGGGTGCGCCGCGTAGGCCGATTTGCGTCGGGCGCTACGCTCAGCGCCGTATGTCCAAGACACTCGTCATCGCGGAGAAGCCATCGGTGGGCAAGGATCTCGCCAAGGTCCTCCCGGGCGTGTTCGCCAACCACAAGGAATATCTCGAGGGGCCCGACCACGTCGTCACCTGGGCTGTCGGCCACCTCGTGCAGCTCGCCGATCCCGACGATTACGACGAGCGCTACAAGAAGTGGAAGATGGCCGACCTCCCCATTGTCCCCGACCATTTCAAGCTCGTCGTCCGCGACGAGCGCTCGAAGAAGCAGATGAACGTGGTCAAGCGCCTGCTCGCTCGCGAGGATGTCGACACGGTGGTCAACGCCTGCGATGCCGGGCGCGAGGGGGAGCTCATCTTCGCCTACCTGTACGAGAAGGCGGGGTCCAAGAAGCCGGTCAAGCGCCTGTGGCTGAACTCGATGACCAAGAGCGCGATCGAGGAGGCGTTCGGCTCGCTGCGCCCCGGCGCCGACCTGGCCTCGCTCGAGGCGGCCGCGCGCTCGCGCTCGGAGGCCGACTGGATCGTGGGCATGAACGCGACCCGGGCCGCCACCATCCGGCTGCGCTCCTCGTTCGACGGCGCCGTGTCGCTCGGGCGCGTGCAGACGCCGACGCTGGCCATCCTCGCGCGCCGCGAGGAGGAGATCCGCGCCTTCGTGCCCGAGCCCTACTGGCTCGTCGACGCCGTGTTCGCGGCGCTGGGCGAGCGCGTCTACGAGGGCCGCTACCACCTCGGGTCGACCCCGCGCCTGAAGACGGCCGAAGAGGCCGCCGTGGTGGTGTCCGCCGTCGAGGGCCAGACCGGGGAGATCACCAAGCTCGAGAAGACCAAGCGCACCGAGCGCCCGCCCCTCCTCTACGACCTCACCTCGCTCCAGCGCGAAGCCAACAGCCGCTTCGGATTCACCGCCCGGCGCACGCTCGCCGCCGCCCAGCGTTGCTACGAGGAGCACAAGGCGCTCACCTACCCGCGCACCAACTCGCGCTACCTGACCGGCGACATGGTCAGCGAGATCAAGCCGATCGCCTCGCTTGTGGGCTCCCAGCCCGAGTACGCCAAGGCCGCCGAGTACGTGCGCGGCCTTGACGTTCTGCCCCTCGGGCGCGTGGTCAACGACGCCAAGGTCACCGATCACCACGCGATCATCCCCACCCTCGCCGAGAATGGGCATCCGGTCGACAAGATGGAACCCGACGACAAGCGGATCTACGACCTTGTCGTCCGGCGCTTCCTGGCCATCTTCCATCCCGACGCCGTGTTCGAGAACACCCGGGTGGAGACGACGGTGGCTGCTGCCGCGCCGACGGGGGTGGAGACTCCGGCAGCCGGGGCTGCGGCGGGGCACATCTTCCGCACCCGCGGCAAGGTCATGCTCGTGCCCGGCTGGCGCGGCGTATACGGCGAGATGCCCGACGCCGATCGCGCCGAGGACGACGACGAGCGCGAGCAGCAGCTTCCCAAGCTCGAGCAGGGCGAAGACGCCGAGGTGCGCGAGGTCGGCTCCGAGGAGAAGATGACCAAGCCGCCACGGCGCTATTCCGAGGGTTCGCTCCTGGGTGCGATGGAGACGGCGGGGAAGCTCGTCGAGGAGGACGAGCTCCGCGAGGCGATGAAGGACTCGGGGATCGGCACGCCCGCGACGCGGGCGGCGATCATCGAGCGCCTGCTCGCGGTCGGCTACATCGAGCGCGACGGGCGCTCACTGGTGGTGACCGAGAAGGGCCTCAACGTCATCCGGCTCCTCGGTGAGCACGCCCTGACCTCACCGAGTCTGACCGGCGACTGGGAGAACCGGCTGGCCAAGATCGAGCACGGCGAGGACTCGCGAGAGGCGTTCATGGGCGACATCGTCAAGTTCGCCGAATCGACGGTCGGCGAGCTCGACACGAAGCTGCACGGGGTCCGGATCCCCCGCGCCAACCTGGGCCCCTGCCCGGTGTGCGGCCACGACATCATCGAGAATCGCAAGGGCTACTCGTGCTGGGCGCGCGAGGACCCGGGGTGCGGCTTCGTGATCTGGAAGGCCAAGGCAGGCAAGCAGCTCCCGCTCGCGGTGGCGCGCGAGCTCATCGCGACCGGCCGCACCGAGAAGCCCGTGACCGGCTTCAAGAGCCGCGCCGGGAAGAACTTCCGCGCCCGCCTCGCGCTCGTGCAGGGCGAGGACAGCAAATGGCGCGTCGAGTTCGACGAGCCGTGGGCCCGGGAGGGCGCCAAGCCGCCCGAAGCGGAGGAGCCTCAGGCCACCGAGGCGCGCTCCGAACCGGCGCAAGCGGACGAGCAGCCCGCGGCCGCGTAAAGCGCTCTCACTCCGTCCGGCACTTCTCGCTCAGCCGCCAGAGGGGATCCCCGAACACGGAATCGACGCCCGCGGGCTCGAGCATGCCGTCGGCGATGAGCTTGGACCAGGCCGGCTCGATCAGGGTCGCGGGCTCGCCGAGCTCCCAGGCGACAAGCTCGAGACTGGCGCCGCCGAACTCGCTGAAGTCCCGCAATACCGCCATCACCCGCTCGACCGAGATCTCGGCGGTCATGTCTGTTTAAACGTTAGCGGTCGCTCGACGTTGGCCGGAGACGTCGGCGCCGCGCGCGACCATGTCCTCATGCCCCTCACGCTCGTGCTCGGCCCCGCCAACTCCGCCAAGGCCGCGGAGGTGCTCGGCGCCTACCGTGCCGCCGCCCGCCGGGGGGCGATTCTCGTCGTCCCCACCGCGCTCGACCGCGAGCATTACCGGCGCGAGGTGCTGGCCGAGGGTGCCGTGCTCGGGGGCGAGGTGCTCACCTTTCCCGGCCTGGCGCGGGAGATCGCCCGCCGCGCCCGCTACCGCGGCCGGGCGCTCGCGCCCCTCCAGCGCGAGCGGGTACTGCGCGCGGCGATCGGGCACTGCGCTCTGACCACGACCTCGAGCTCCGCCGCCTCGCCGGGGTTCGCGCCCGCCGTCGGGGTGCTGATCGCCGAGCTCGAGCGCGCGCTCGTGACGCCGCAGCGCTTCACGCAGGCGATGCGGGCCTGGGCGGGCGCCGACGCTGATCGTCGTGCCTACGCCGAGGAGGTCGCCGGCCTGTACGCGGAATACGCGCGCGAGCTCGATCGCCTCGGGCGCGTGGACGCCGAGCTCTTCGCCTGGCGCGCGCTCGACGCCCTGCGCGCCGAGCCGGCGAGGTGGGGCCAGACGCCCGTCTACCTCTACGGCTTCGACGATCTCACGCCGCTCGAGCGCGACGCGATCGAGACGCTCGCTCGGGTGGCGGGGGCCGAGGTCACCGTGTCGCTCACCTACCAACCTGGGCGCGCGGCGTTCACCGGACGCGCCGAGGCCGTCGAGGAGCTCCGCCCGCTGGCCGACCGGGTGCTCGACCTGCCGCCCTCCGCCGAGCACTACGCGCCCGCCTCCCGGGCCGCGCTCCACCACCTCGAGCGCGGCCTGTTCGAGCGCGTGGAGGCGGGGTCGCGCCTCGACCCCGGAGACGCCGTGCTCCTGCTCGAGGCGGGCGGCGAGCGGGCCGAGGCCGAGCTCGTCGCCGCCCACGTGGCCCGCCGGCTGCGGGCCGGGGTGCCCGCGGATGAGATCGCGGTCGTCCTACGCGCTCTGAGCGCCTCCGGCCCGCTCTTCGAGCGCGTGCTCGCCGGTTACGGAGTCCCGGTCGCCTGCCCGCTCTCGGTGCGCCTCGAGCACACCCCACTCGGCCGCGGCCTGCTCGCGCTGGCCCGGTGCGCGCTCACGGGCGCCGAGGTAGGGGCCGACGAGCTCGTTTGCTACCTGCGCACCCCGGGGATGCTCATGCGCCACGAGCTCGCTGACGCGATCGAGGCGACGATTCGGACCACGGGAGTGCGCACGGCGGCCGGGGCCCGCGAGGTGGCGCAGGCGCTCGGCCTGCGCCTCGAGGAGATCGACGGGCTCCGCGGCGCCCGGGACCCGGCGGCCGAGCTCGCTCGCCACGCGCGGCGGCTCTTCGCCGCTCCCCGGCGGGGCGCGGCCGCGACGCTCGACGCCGTCGAGGAGCTCGACGCCCGTGCCCTGGCGACCGTGCTCGCGGCGCTCGCCGAGCTCTCGGAGCTCGGTCCGGCGATCCCCCCGGAGGAGCTCATCGAGACCCTGGCTGCGCTCGAGGTGCGGGCCCGCGCCCCGGCCGGCGGCGGCGCGGTGCTCCTGGCCGACCCGCTCGCCGTCCGCGCCCGGCGCTTCCGCGCCGTGTTTGTGTGCGGGCTCCAGGACGGGGAGTTTCCCCGCCCGCCGGTGCCCGAGCCCTTCCTCTCAGACGAGCGCCGGTGGGAGCTCGCGGCGGCTTCGGGGCTGCGTCTGCGGCCCCGCGAGGATGCCGTGGCCAGCGAGCGCTACCTGTTCTACGCATGTGCGTCGCGCGCGACCGAGACCCTCGTCCTCAGCTATCGCAGCTCCGATGAGGAGGGCAACCCCGCAGCGCGCTCGCCCTTCATCGCCGATGTCGCCGAGCTCCTGGTCGAGGGCTGGGAGGAGCGCCGGGAGCGGCGCCTGCTCGCCGACGTGGTCTGGCCCGCCGCGCAAGCTCCCAGCCCGCGCGAGCTCGCGCGGGCCCAGGCAGCGGCCGGGCCGCGCCTCCCCGAGCCGGCGCCGGCGCCGCTCGGACCGGTCGCGTTCGCGCGCATGCGCCACCGCCAGGTCGTCTCCGCCGGAGCGCTCGAGTCCTACGCTGCGTGCCCGGTGAAGTGGCTCGTCGAGCGCGAGCTGCGTCCCGAGCGCTTCGAGCCCGACCCGGACGGGATCGCCCGCGGCAACTATATGCACGCCGTGCTCGAGCGCACCTTCGCCGAGCTCGGGGGCGCGATCACCGAGGCGAGCCTCGACCGGGCGCGGGCGATCCTCGAGCGCGTGCTGGCCGAGGAGCCGGCGCGGCTGGCGTCCGGCCGGGGCGCGTCCGAGCGCGCCGCCTTGATGCGCGAGATCGAGGCCGACCTGCGCCGCTACCTCGAGCAGGAGGCGAGATCGGGCTGGGGGTGGCCCCCGCGCTACGTCGAGCTGCGCTTCGGCTTCGAGGACGAACGCCCCTCGCTGCCGGCGCTCGAACTCGAGGGCGGACTGCGCGTGCGGGGCGCGATCGACCGCGTCGACGTCGACGAGGCCGGTCGGCGGGCGATCGTCCGCGACTACAAGAGCGGTCGCACCGCCCCCGGCTGGGCGGTGGCGCGCTGGCGTGCCGACCGCACGCTCCAGGTCGCCCTGTACATGCTCGCGGTGCGAGAGCTGCTCAGGCTCGACCCCGTGGCCGGGCTCTACCAGCCCCTGGGCGGCGAAGAGCTCCGGCCGCGCGGGCTGGTGGCGAACGATGCCCCCTTTGCCGCCTGCGTATTCGAGAACGATCGCCGGGAGCCCGAGGAGGTCAGGCTCGAGCTCGCCGACGCGGCCGAGCGCGCGGTGGCGATCGCGGCGGCGCTGCGCACGGGCGGGCTCGAGCCCTGTCCCGCGACGTGCTCGGGCTCGGGGTGCCTGTATCCGGGGATTTGCAGGGCGGAGTGATGGTGGACGCTGAGACCATGGCGCCAGCGGCCTCCGCCCTCACGCCCGAGCAGCTCGCAGCGATCGAGCGCCGCCGCGGTGACCTCCTGCTCGACGCCGGCGCCGGCAGTGGGAAGACCGCCGTGCTCGTCGAGCGGTTCGTGCGCGCCGTGCTCGAGGACGGCATCGAAGTGAGCCGGATCCTGGCGATCACCTTCACCGACAAGGCGGCCGCCGAGCTGCGCGATCGGATCCGCGACCGGCTGCGTGAGCTCGGCGAGGACGAGCGGGCGCGGGCCACCGAGGGCGCATGGATCTCGACCATCCACGGCTTCTGCGCCCGCGTGCTGAGGGCGGGCGCGCTCGCTGCGGGCATCGACCCGGCCTTCGTGGTCCTCGACGAGACCGAGGCCGGCCGGCTCGCCGAGCTCGCCTTCGAGCACGCTCTCGAGGCGGAGGCGGAGTCGGAGGGCGCCGAGGCCATCGATCTCATCGCGGGCTACCGTGTTGCCCGCCTGCGCCGGGCCATCGTCGCCGTCCACGGTGAGCTCCGCTCCCGCGGCCAGCTCGTGCCGGTCCTGCCGCCCCTGCCGCCCGCCCCGGCGCCGGGTCTCGAGGATGCCCGGAGCGCGCTCGCGGCCGCGCGCGCCGCTGCCGTGGCCGAGCTCGACGCGCTCCCCGAGGGGGGCGGGGCGGTGGCCGACGCGCGGGGGCGCCTCGAGCGCTGCGGAGAGCTGCTCGCCGCCGCGGATCCGTGGCTGGCCGACATCGACGCGATGCGACTGCGCAACGGCAGCGCCGCCGCGCTCTCGGGCCGGGCGTGCGCGGGCTACCGGGACGCCCTGGAGGCCTTCCGAGCGGCGTGCGCGCATCGCGAGGGAGCCAGGGCCCATCGCCTGCTCGATCGTCTCCTACGCGCTTACGGCTCGCGCTACGCCGAGCTCAAGCGCGAGCGCTCGGCGCTCGACTTCGAGGACCTCGAGCTCCTGACCCGCGACCTCTTCTCGCGGAGCCCGGAGCTGCGCGGCCGCTACGCGGAGCGCTTCGCCCAGATCATGGTCGACGAGCTCCAGGACACCAACCCCGTCCAGCTCGAGCTCATCGAGTCGATCGCCCGCGAGAACCTGTTCACCGTCGGCGATGCCTTCCAGTCGATCTACGGCTTCCGTCACGCCGACGTGGAGCTCTTCGAAGGGCGCAGGGAACGGCTCGGCGCCGCCGGCGCCCGCGCGACGCTGTCGGCCAACTTCCGCTCGCGCCGTGAGCTCCTCGACGCGCTCAACATCGCCTTCACGCCGGTCTTCGGGGAGCGCTTCACGCCGGGCCCTGACCCCGCCGTCGAGCTCCTCATCGTGGATAAGGGGGCCGATTGGGGTCCGGGCACGGGCGATCTCTCGGCCCCGTGGCGGGTGGCGGAGGCGCGGGCGCTCGCCGGGCGGGTGCACGAGCTCGTCACCGGTGGCGCGGCGCCGCGTGACGTCGTCCTCCTCGCTCGGGCCACCACCGACCTGCGTGCCTACGAGCGCGCGCTCGAGGACCGGGGCGTCCCCACCTACGTGGTCGGCGGGCGCGGGTACTGGTCGCACCCCCAGGTGGGCGATCTCGTCTCCTACCTGCGCGCGCTGGCCAACCCCCACCACGGGCAGGCCCTGTTCACCGTGCTTGCCTCGCCGCTCGTGGCGGCGTCGCCCGACGCCCTGGTCGTCCTCGCCGCCGCCGGGCGGGAGTCCGGCCGCGATCCGTGGCGGGTCCTGCGCGAACCGGGAGCCCTCCTCGACGACCTCGACGCCGGCGAGCGCGGGCGACTCGAGGCCTTCGCCCGGTGGTTCGCCGCCGAGCGCGAGCGCCTGGCCCGCGCGAGCATCGAGGAGCTGATCGAGCGCGCGCTCGAGCTCACCGGGTACGACCTGAGGATGCTTGCCATGCCTGGGGGTGAGCGACGGCTGGCCAACGTGCGCAAGCTCATGCGCCTCGGCCGCGAGCACGAGTCGCGTCACGGGCGAGACCTGCGCGGCTTCCTCGACCTCGTGCACGGGCTCGCGAGCGGGCGGCTGTCCGAGCCGCGGGAGAGCGAGGCGCCGGTGGAGGGCGAGGCGCTCGACGCCGTTCGGCTCATGACCATTCACAGAGCCAAGGGGCTCGAGTTCGAGATCGTGTGCGTCGCCGACCTCGGCCGCACGCCCCGCGGCGGCGGCGGCGATGTGCTCCGGGTCGGCCGGGACGGAAGGCTCGGACTCAAGGTCGCGCGCGCCGGTCGCGGCAGGCTCATGCCCGTGCTCGCCTACGACACCGTCGGCGTGGCGCGCGAGGAGGCCGAAGAGGGCGAGGAGCGCCGCCTCTACTACGTAGCCATGACCCGGGCGCGGGAGCGCCTGGTACTGAGCGGGGCGGTCGCCTGCGAGCCCTGGCCCGAGCGCCGCCGGGGCGGCGCCCCGCTGGCGTGGATCGCGCCCGCCTTCGTGCCCGACATCGCCGCGCGCGCCGCCGCCGAGGAGCTCACCGGCGTGGTTGAGCGCACCGAGGGGGAGTGGCACGCCCCTATCGCCTACACGATCATCCGTCCCGGCGACGAGGAATTCGCCGGCGATGAGCGCTCGGCGCCCGCGCCGGCGGAGGTCCCGGTGCCCACGCCGGTCGCCCCCGTGCCCCCGCCCCGGCCCGCCCCGCCCGTCTCGAGCTTGAGCTACTCGAGCCTCGGCGAGTACACGCGCTGCGGCTACCGCTTCTACCTCGAACGCGTGCTCGGCCTGCCCGCGGTCGAGCGCCGCGGGCGCGAGTCCGATCCCGCCGATGGGATCTCCGCCGTCGACCGCGGCGTGCTCGTGCACGCCCTGCTCGAGACGCTCGACTTCCGCCGCGGACGCGCTCCCTCGGTCGAGGAGGCGATGGCGGCGGCGGTGCGCGCCGGGGTACGCGCCCAGGCTGAGGAGCTCGATGAGGCGGTGGCGATGGTGGGCCGCTTCCTCGACACCGACCTGTACCGGCGGCTCGCGGCCGCCACCGAGCTTCGTCGCGAGGAGCCCTTCGGCTTCGTGCTCGAGCCGAGCGGGATGGTCGTGAGCGGCTTTCTCGACGTCCTCGCCCGCGAGGGCGGGCGCATGGTTGTGGTCGACTACAAGAGCGACCGCGTGGCCGGGGCCGAGCCCGCGGCCGTGGTGGCGAGCGAGTACTGGGTCCAGCGTCTCGTCTACGCGTTGGCGGGGCTCAAAGGGGGGGCGGCGGAGGTCGAGGTGGTGCACACCTTCCTCGAGGTGCCCGAGCGCCCGGTCAGCGCCGCCTACGCCCGGCGCGACGCCGAGCGGCTCGAAGGCGAGCTCGCGGAGCTGGCCGAAGGCGTGCTGAGCAGGGAGTTCACCGTCAGCCCCGCCCCGCACCGCGCCCTGTGCCACGGCTGCCCCGGCGAGGGCGCCCTGTGCTCGTGGCCGCTCGAGCTCACGCGCCGCGAGCGCATCGACACGCTGTTCTAGATCGTGCCGCGGGGCGGCCTAAGGCGGGGACGTGAGAGACGATCCCCATTCGGCTCGCGGAGGTGATATGCTTGCGTCCTCAACGCTTGTGTAATCAACCATAGGGAGGTAACAATGGCCACCGCAGACACGAAGACCACTCCGATCCCCACGGGCACCTGGGTCGTGGACCCCGCTCATTCGCAGGTCGGCTTCGCCGTCAAGCACATGGGGATCGCCAACGTGCGCGGCACCTTTACCGAGTTCGAGGGCAGGCTCGAGGTGGGAGAGGATCTCGAGCACACCAAGGCCTACGGCACGGTCAAGGCAGCCTCGGTCAACACCGACTGGCCCCAGCGCGACGACCACCTGCGCTCGCCCGACTTCTTCGACGCCGCGCAGTACCCCGAGATCAAGTTCGAGTCGACCCGCATCGAGCAGGTCGACGACGAGACCTTCCGCATCTCCGGCAACCTGGACATGCACGGCGTGACCAAGGAGATCACCCTCGAGGTCGTCCTCGACGGGACCGAGACCGATCCCATGGGCAATGAGCGCCTCGGGTTCGAGACCGTCGGTCAGATCTCCCGCGGCGACTTCGAGATGAAGTTCAACCAGGCCCTGGGCAGCGGCAACGTGGCCGTATCCGACAAAGTCAAGCTCGCGCTCGACATCTCGGCCATCAAGCAGAGCTAGCGATCAGCGCTGCGGCTGGAGCTCGCGTGCACGACTGCGCGCGAGCTTCTGCCGTGCGGTGGCGTCGAGCGCGACCTTGCGCAGGCGCACGGCGTGGGGCGTGATCTCGACGCACTCGTCGGCGCGCAGGAACTCGAGCGCCTGGTCGAGTGAGAGCTCGCGCTTGGGCACGAGGCGGACGAGCTCCTCGGCGGTGGACATGCGCATGTTGGTCAGGTGCTTCTCTTTGGTCGCGTTGACGTCGAGGTCCTCGGCGCGGGAGTTCTCACCGACGATCATCCCCTCGTAGACCTCGTCGCCGGGCTCGACGAAGAGTGTGCCGCGCTCCTGAAGATTGAAGAGCGCGAAGGCCGCGACGGTCCCTCGCCGGTCGGCGACGAGCGAGCCGGTGGGGCGGGTGCGCAGTTCGCCGTGCCAAGGCTCCCAGCGGTCGAAGACGTGGTGCAGGAGCCCCGTGCCCCGGGTCTCGGTGAGGAACTCGGTGCGGAAGCCGATCAGGCCGCGCGCGGGCACCAGGTACTCCATCCGCACCCAGCCGGTCCCGTGGTTGACCATCTGCTCGAGACGGCCCTTGCGCAGCGCGAGGAGCTGGGTGATGACCCCGACGTACTCCTCGGGGGCGTCGACGCTCATGAGCTCGATCGGCTCCAGCAGCTTGCCGTTGACCTCGCGGGTCACGACCTGAGGCTTGCCCACCGTGAGCTCGAAGCCTTCGCGGCGCATGAGCTCGACGAGAATCGCCAGGGCGAGCTCGCCGCGGCCCTGGACCTCCCACACGTCGGGTCGCTCGGTGGGATGCACGCGCAGGGAGACATTGCCGACGAGCTCGCGCTCGAGCCGGACCTTGACCTGGCTCGCGGTCAGGCGATCGCCGTCCTGGCCCGCCAGCGGCGAGGTGTTGGTTCCGATCGTCACCGACAGCGACGGCTCGTCGACGGTGATGAGCGGGAGCGGACGGGGGTCCTCAGGATCGGCCAGGGTCTCGCCGATGGTGATCTCGGGGATCCCCGCGACGGCGATGATTTCGCCCGCCGCGGCTTCCTCGGCGTCGACGCGGTCGAGCGCCTCGGTCACGTAGAGCTCAGTCACCTTGACGCGCTCGACTTCGCCGTCGGTGCGGCACCAGGCGATCGTCTCGCCGCGCCGGATCACGCCGTTGCGCACGCGGCAGATGGCGATGCGCCCGACATAGGGCGAGGCGTCGAGGTTGGTCACGTGGGCCTGGAGCGGATGCTCGGGGTCGTACTCAGGGGCGGGCACGTGCTCGAGCAGGAGCTCGAGCAGCGGCTCCAGGTTGGTGCCCTCGACCCCCTGCTCGAGCGACGCCCATCCCGCTTTCGCGTTCGTGTAGACGATCGGAAACTCGATCTGCTCCTCGTCGGCGTCGAGGTCGAGGAAGAGCTCGTAGACCTCGTCGACGACCTCGTCGATGCGGGCGTCCGGGCGGTCGACCTTGTTGATCACGAGAATGACCGGGAGACGCGCCTCGAGCGCCTTGCGGAGCACGAAACGGGTCTGGGGGAGCGGTCCCTCGCTCGCGTCGACGAGGAGGAGGACGCCGTCGACCATGGTCAGACCGCGCTCCACCTCGCCTCCGAAGTCGGCGTGGCCCGGGGTGTCGACGATGTTGAGCTTCACGCCCCGGTAGTGGACTGAGGTGTTCTTGGCCAGGATGGTGATTCCCTTCTCGCGCTCGAGATCCATCGAGTCGAGCACCCGATCGGCGACGTCCTGGTTGGCCCGAAACGCCCCCGACTGCCACAGGAGCGCATCGACGAGCGTCGTCTTGCCGTGGTCGACGTGGGCGACGATCGCGAGGTTGCGGATATCGGTGCGGAAGGCCATGCTCGAGTTCACGATAGACGGCCCGGGGGAATTGGCGGGCTCGGGCCGGCCGATTCGCTCGCGACGTGACCGCTCTTGAGGTCGAATAGCACCTCAAAAGCGACCACGTCCCGATCGCGAGCCCTTCGAGCGCCACCGTCCCGCCGGAGCACGAGCGCTCACCGACGATGGCCAAGTCGCCGCCGCGGGACGACCGTCCTCGTGCCCGCCCACCGGCTGCTCACGCCGGCGTTGTCGGTGACCCGGACCCGGAACGCGTACGTCCGCCCGGCGCGTCCGTGGTACCGCAGTGAGGTCAGCGTCGTGTCCGCGAAGCCGGGCACGGGGCGCCAGGCCCGGGCGCTCGCGGCGCGGACCTCCACCGTATAGCCGGCGATACCGGAGCCGCCGGGATCGCTCGCGGACCACCGGACGGTGAAGCGGGCGCTCGCGGCCAGCGCCGGGCTGCGTAATCGAGCGCGCGGCGCAGTCAGGGGGCAGGCGCGCGTGAAGACGTCGGGGCCGAACGAGGTCTCGCCCGGGAGCTGCGCGTAGCCGAGATGGGGGAGGGCGAAGATGTCCTCGACGCTGCGGAGCATGGTGAAGTGGTTGTAGGGCTGCTCGCTCACCGTGCCCGGCGCGATGCACGGCGAGAGCAGGACGGCGCCGACGTCGCCGCCGCCCGGGCCGGTGATTCCGGGGAGAGGGCTGCCCGGGCCGGCGATCTCGCCGCAGCACGAGCTCGTGTCGCTGGTGTCGGCCTCGTCGAAGGTGACGATGAGGAGGCCGTCCTCGCCGCGGAAGGCGGGCGAGGAGGTGATCATGGGCACCCACTTGCGCAGGAAGGTGTCGGCCTGCCCGAGCCCGCCCGGACCGCCGTTGGCGCAGGTCGCATCGTGACCGTCGTTGCAAAGATCCGGGGTGATGAAGACGTAGTTCGGCGTGTCGGGGGCGGAGGCGAGATCGTGGGGCAGGAGGTCGAGATTGACGACGTGGGTATCGCACAGGGTGGTGTCGTCGATGATCGAGTGGAAGTAGACGAAGGGGTTGTGGCGGGTCGCATACTGGTCGGTAGGGGTGGCGTTCTGGGTGTTATCGATCGACCCCACGCCGGGATGGCCGCACACCGACGCCTCGCGCGCGGGGTCGGCGCCCATGCCGTCGTTGTAGTCGCGCCAGGTCAGGCCGGTGGCCGTGAGCTGGCTCGCGATCGTCGGCACGTCGGCGGGATAGATGCACCCGAGTCCCTCGGCCTGGCCGTAGGCGCCGATCGTGCCGGGGACGAGGTCGTCATAGATCTGGCAGTCGGCCTGGTTCTCGAGGCTCGGCGCCTGACCCGAGATCATCGCGATGTAGTTGTCGTTGCTGTCGTGACCGATGCCGTAGTAGTGGGGCAGATAGGCGCCCTCGGCGGTCAGCGTCTGCGAGAGGTACGGAGCGGGGGAGCCCGGGCCGAAGGTCGTCGAGACCGACTCGTTCTCGAGCACGATGACGAACACATGGCGGATCGGGGGGAGGGCGGGGCTTGTGGCCCTTACGGCGCGCGCGGCGGGCGACGCCGATCCCGAGGCGTTCGCGATCAGCCCGGCCACGAGGAGCCCGATCGCGAGCAGGGCGGCGAGGATGCGGCGGCCGGTCACAGAGGAACTCCGGGTCCGCAGGCTCTGAGCGCCGCGCGGCGGTCGGTGCGGGCCGCCCCGCTCCGCTTGGCCACGAGCCGGCGCCGGCGCTCCCGACGGGCGCGCGCGAGGGCGCGGCGAGCGGCGTCGTAGCGGCTCGCGCGCGCCGTGCAGGGCTCGGACACGTCGACCTGGTCCGAGGTGTCGGTGGCGAACTGGCGCTCGTCGCCTTCCTCGTCCAGGAACACGCACACCGACTGCGCGCCATAGCTCGTCGGCCTGCCCGAGCCCGTCGCCTGGGCCGAGTAGGCCTCGCCGGTGACCGGCTGGGGCGTCAGCGGGCGGTC
>Ga0302326_10015132_pt1 | contig 16243 bp, 13 predicted proteins | sample Palsa_T0_3_FD_202264 | JGI IMG/M metagenome (GOLD analysis project Ga0302326, IMG submission 202264) | Peat permafrost microbial communities from Stordalen Mire near Abisko, Sweden - Palsa_T0_3 | ecosystem: Environmental > Terrestrial > Soil > Palsa > Peat permafrost | place: Sweden: Abisko... | reverse complement strand
TCGCAAGCGACCTCAGCGACCGCGCCGCGCTCGAGCGACTGTTCGAGGACGCAGGTCAGGTCGACGTGCTCGTCGCCAACGCCGCCATACCCGCCGCCGGGCCGCTGGAGTCCTTCACGCTCCCCGAAGTCGACCGCACGCTCGAGGTCAACCTGCGCGCGCCGGTCGCGCTCGCGCGGATGCTGCTGCCGGCGATGCTCGAGCGCCGCCGCGGCCACCTGCTGTTCGTGTCCTCGATCGCAGGCAAGACCGTGGTGCCGGGCAACCCGCTCTACCACGCCACCAAGTACGCCCTGCGCGGCTTCGCCGGCGCGCTGCGCACCGACCTCCACGACAGCGGCGTCGGCGTCTCCTGCATCTTCCCCGGCTTCATCCGCGACGCCGGCATCTTCGCCGACTCCGGCGTCAAGCTGCCGCCGGGAGTCGGCACCCGCTCGCCCGAGGACGTCGCACGCGCCGTCGCCCACGCAATCGAGCACAACCGCGGCGAGGTCGACGTCGCGGCGCTTTCCCAACGCGCCGGCGCCATCCTCGCCGGCCTCTCCCCCGAGCTCGCCGCACACGTCGTGCGCCGCCTCGGCGGCGTGGAGATCGCCAGCGAGATGGAGCAGCGGCTGCGCGGGAAGCGTTGAAGGGCTTCAGAACAAGCTCTCCTGGCGGCCGATCGGGGCCGGCGTGAGATCGAGGCTGATCGCCTCAGCAGACTCTCGTGGTCTGCTGCGCCAGAACGCGCCCGGCGAGCCGCCTCGGCGAACCAGGCGCGCGAGCCGCGCTCGTTCCTCGGGCGGCGCATACGCGCGCCGGCGATACAGCTCCTCGTAGCGAGGAACAAGGTCTGGCCGCTGCGAGCGCAGCCAGCCCATGAACACCGCCCGCACCTCGCCGCGCAGGTGTAGCGCCGCGCCCACTATGTTCGTCGCGCCGGCCCGCGTAGCCTGCTCCAGCAGCGGCTCGATCTGGTGTGGCGCGTCGTTGATCCCCGGCATCAGCGGCGCGATCAGCACGCCTGTGGGGATGCCCGCGCGATTGAGCTCCGCGACCGCCTCCAGGCGCGCGCGGGGACTCGGCGTGTGCGGCTCGGTCGCGCGCCACGCCTTCTCGTCGAGCGTCGGGATCGACAGGCACGCGCTGAAGCTCGCCCGCTGCGCGATCTCGAGCATCAGCGGCAGGTCGCGCAGCAGCAGCGGCGACTTGGTGAGCACCGAGCACGGATTGGCGGCATCGCGCAGCGCTTCCCAGATGCCCACCATCAGGCGGTAGCGGCCCTCCACCCACTGATAGGGGTCCGTGTTGGTGCCGAGCGCGACGTGCTCGCGCTTCCACGAAGGCCGGGCGAGCTCGGCGCGCAGAACCTCCGGCGCGTTGACCTTGACCACGATCTCGCGCTCGAAGTCGCGGCCGGCGTCGAAGTCGAGGTACTTGTGGGTGGGGCGGGCGAAGCAGTAAACACACGCGTGGCTGCACCCCCTGTACGGGTTGATCGTCCAACGGAACGGCATCCGCGACCGCTCGGGCACGCGGTTGAGCACCGACTTGGCGTGCACCTCATAGAAGCGCATGTCGAGCGCCTCGGGCGCGTCGAAGCGACGCACGGCTGCCGGGTCGCGATAGCCCGGCAGGCTTCGCTGGCCGAAACGGTCGGCGGGCGTCTCCCGAGTTCGGTCCTCGCCGTCGAGCGTGAGGTTGCTCCAGCGCACGAACGTATGTTCGCATAGAGGGCGGCTGGAACGCCGCGCCGACGCCTTACGAAACCCCTACGCCCTCTTGGGTCGGGGCTTTAGCGCGCTCGCGCACGATGGCTTGCACCATCCACCATCCAACCCCAGGAGGTCCGATCCAATGACCATCTCCAGAATGCTCGGCGCGACAATGGTCGCCGGAGCGCTCGCCACCGGCGGCGCTGCCGCCGGCATCGCCAGCGCCTCGGCCGCACCGGCGACGCAGACCACGTCGGCCACGTCAGCGCCAGCCACCCCGACCAGCTCGACCAGCTCCACTTCCTCGACGACGACACCGGCGCCGACGAGCACCACGCCGACGCCCGCGCCGACGCAGAAATCGGGCTCCACGAGCGGGCATCCGTGCCCGAACATGGGATCTGACTCCAGCGGCAGCTCGGGCTAGAACGCCGGCGCGGCCGGGCGGCGCCCCGCGTCTGCCGCCCGGCCTTCGCCGCAGACCCCCCGCCTTCGTTATGCCGGCCACCAGAAAGTGCGGGTTTCTACCGTTATCAACGTACGTCCACGCCGCCGGAAGTCCGTAATCGCCCCGGATGCGCCAGCCGAGGCGATCACGTGGAGTTCGATCAGACGCATGCGGAACGCGGGTCAGGGAGGTCGTCGTGGCTCTGCAGCGACGAGCTCGACCGCGAGCGCATGCTCGACATGGACGAGCGCATCCGGCCGGCGCGAATCAAGACGTTCGCGATCCTGGCGGTGGCGATCGCGTCCTCGGCTCCGTGGACCGGTTGGTGGCCGCTCCTGTTCATCGTCCCCGCCGGCGTGTTCTTCGCGGTCGCCGACAGGATCACGCTGCGCATCGATCGCCCAGAGCTCCTGATGTTCGCCGCCTGGATCTGCACCGAGGTGACGATCGCCGGCGCGGTCGCGCTGGCGGGCGGGGCGCGGATCGTGGCGCTCTCGTGGCTCGCGATCCCGGTGATGACGCTGAGCGCGCGGTTCTCGATGCGCGGCGTGGTCGCGGGACTGCTGATCGCGGTGGCGCTCGTGCTGGCCGTGGCCTTCGGGATCGACGCGGCCGGAGTGGTCGACCACCCCGAAATCGTGCTCGCCCCGCTCGCGCTAGTGCTGTGCGTGGCGATCCTCTCGACGCCGCTGATGCGCTCTGACATCGAGCACCGCAGCGATGCGGTCATAGACCAGCTGACGGGCATGCTCAACCGCAAGGCGCTGAGCGCGCGCGTCCACGAGCTGACGCAGCAGTCGGCGATCACCGGCGAGCCGGTCGGGGTGATCGTCGCCGACCTTGACCATTTCAAGCGCATCAACGACACGCGTGGGCACGCCGCCGGCGACGCCGCGCTCAGGGAGGTTGCGTATCTGCTGCGCAAGCGGCTGCGCGCGTTCGATCTGGCATACCGCCTCGGCGGGGAGGAGTTCCTGATCCTCGTGCCCGGATCGGATCTGGCGCACACCGTCGAGCTCGCCGACCGCCTGCGCGAGGTGGTCGCCGCGAGCACCGTCGCCGGGGGACTGTCGCTGACGTTGAGCCTCGGTGTCGGAGCGTCCGCGCGCAGCGAGAGCTTCGACTACGCCGCCGTTTTCGCCGAGGCCGACGCCGCGCTGTACAGGGCCAAGCGCGGCGGTCGCAACCGCGTGTGCGTAGCCTCACATCTCGATAACGCTGCGGATGCCGTCCTGAGCCTCCATCAGCTCGAAGCCGTGGTTGATGTCGCTTAGCGCCAGGCGGTGCGAGATGAATGGGTCGACGTCGATCTCCCCGTCCAGATAGCGGCGCACAAGCGCCGGCACGTCCTCGCGGCCCTTCAGACCGCCGAAGGACGACCCGCACACCCGTCTGCCGGTGATCAAGAGGCGCGGCACGACGTCGAGCGTCTCGCCACGACCGGCGACCCCGCAGACCGTGCACAGGCCCCAGCCCATGCGCGCCGCCTCGAGTGCCTGGCGCATCACCGCGACGCTGCCGGTCGCCTCGAAGGTGTAGTCCGCGCCGAAGCCGCCGGTCATCTCGAGGATCTGAGCGACCGTGTCCTCGCCGCCGCCCAACAGGTCGGTGGCGCCCTGGCCGCGCGCGAGTTCCAGGCGCTCGGGCGAGAGATCGACGCACACGATCCGCTCGGCGCCGCGCAGGCGGCAGCCCGCCACGGCGCCCAGCCCGACCATGCCGGCGCCGAACACCACGCACGTCGAGCCGGCGCTCACGGACGCCGTCTTCATCGCCGCGCCCAGCCCCGTCGACAGGCCGCACGCGAACAGGCACGCGCGGTCGAGCGGGGCCTCGCGATCGATGCGCGCGAGCGCGATCTCCGGCATCACCGTGTACTCAGCGAAGGTCGAGGTGCCCATGAAGTGACGCAGCGGCTCACCGGCGCGCGAGAGGCGCGCCGTGCCGTCGGGCAGGTAGCCAAGGTTCTGCTGCTCGCGGATCGCCAGGCACAGGTTCGTCAGCGGGCTCACGCAGTGCACGCACTCTCCGCACTGGGGCGAGAACAGCGTCACGACGTGATCGCCCTCGCGCACCAGCGAGACTCGCTCGCCGCAGCGCTCGACCACGCCAGCGCCCTCGTGGCCGAGCACCGTCGGCGCATACCCCGACGGATCGACGCCCGAGGCGGTGTACATGTCGGTGTGGCAGATGCCGCATGCGACGAGGCGCACGAGCACCTCGCCGGGGCCGGGGTCGGCTAGCTCGACCTCCTGCACGACGAGCGGCTTGGAGAACTCCTCAAGGACAGCCGCGTTGATCTTCATCGGCTCACAACAGCGCCCGGGCCAGCAGTCGCTCCTCGCCCCGCAGCGTCTGGCTGGTTGCCGTGTCTATCTCCACGTCGGTGAGCTCGCCCGCCTGCGCGAGGCCGGTGAAGTTGACGACCTTGTTGTGACGGGTGCGCCCGCGCAGGCGCTCGGGGTCGGTACGCGACGGGCCTTCCACCAGCACCTCCAGGGTGCGCCCCAGGAAGCGCTGCGCACGCTCGCGCGCCCTTCGCTGAACCAGCTCCACCAGCTCCTGCATACGCTCCACCTTCAGCGGATGCGGCACGAGGCCCGCGGCGATGTCCGCCGCCTTGGTGCCACGTCGCGGCGAGAAGATGAACGTGAACGCGCCGTCGTAGCCGACCTCCTCCACCACCTCGAGCGTTTCGCGGAAGTCCTCGTCGGTCTCGCCCGGGAAGCCGACAATGATGTCGGTCGTGAGCGCCGCGTCGGGGACGTGCTCGCGGATCATTGCCACGCGATCGAGGTAGCGCGCGCGGTCGTAGGTGCGGCGCATCGCCTTCAGCATGCGGCTCGAGCCCGATTGCAGCGGCAGGTGGATGTGCTCGCACACGCTCGCCAGCTGCGCATGCGCGCGGATCACGTCCTCGCGCATGTCCTTCGGGTGCGGGCTGGTGTAGCGGATGCGCTCGATCCCCGAGATCGCGTCGATCATCGCCAGCAGCTCGGCGAAGCTCGTGCGCTGCGCTAGGTCGCGGCCGTATGAGTTGACGTTCTGTCCGAGCAGCGTCACCTCGCGCACGCCGTCCGCCGCCATCGCGCGCACCTCCGCCACCAGCTCCTGCGGCGAGCGACTGACCTCGCGTCCGCGCGTGGACGGCACGATGCAGTACGAGCACGCGCAGTTGCAGCCCACGCTGATCTGCACCCAGCCCTGGAAGCGGCGCTCACGGTGCGCCGGCAGGTGGCCGGTGAAGCCCTCGAACTCGAAGAAGCCCTGCGCTGTCAGCGACTCGCTCGTCAGGAACTCCGCCAGCTTGTGCACCTGGCCGGGGCCGAACGCGACGTCCACGAACGGGAAGCGCTCGAACACCTCCTCCTTCACCGACTGCGCCCAGCAGCCGCCCACCCCCACGATCCGCTGCGGCTGCTCGCGCTTCAGGCGCCTTGCCTCGCCCAGATGGGCGATGAAGCGGCTGTCCGCCGACTCGCGGATCGAGCACGTGTTGAACAGGATCAGGTCCGCCTCGCCGCGCTCGCTCGCCTCCGCGTAGCCGAGCGACTCGAGCATCCCCTTCATCCGCTCCGAGTCGTGCTCGTTCATCTGGCAGCCGAACGTCGTCACGTGGTAGCGCTTCATGGCCACCACAGGGTACGACGGAAGCTCAGGCTGCCGCAACCGCCGGTTCGCTGACTATCGGCGGCGGGACGGCGTCCTTGTCGCGATCGATCGGCGTCACCAGATCTTTGCCCAGGCCCAGCGCCGTGTAGATCTTCTCTTCGATCTCCTTCGCCAGCGCGGGGTTCTCATCGAGGTGGGCCTTGGCGTTGCCGCGACCCTGGCCGAGGCGGTCGTTGCCGTAGGAGAAGAACGAGCCCGACTTCGAGACGATGTTGTGCTCGAGGCCGAGGTCGATCAGGCAGCCAGAGGTCGAGATGCCCTTGCCGAACTCGATGTCGAACTCGGCCTGGCGGAAGGGGGCGGCGACCTTGTTCTTGACGACCTTCACACGCACACGGTTGCCGACCGCCTCGGTGCCGTCCTTGAGCGTCTCGATGCGCCGGATGTCCAGGCGCTGGGAGGCATAGAACTTCAGCGCGCGACCGCCCGGCTGGGTCTCGGGAGAGCCGAACATCACGCCGACCTTTTCGCGGATCTGGTTGGTGAGGATGCACAGCGTCTGCGTGCGGTTCAGGTTGCCCGCGAGCTTGCGCATCGCCTGGGACATCATGCGAGCCTGCGACCCGACGGTCTGGTCGCCCATCTGCCCCTCGAGCTCCACCCGCGGCGTCAGCGCCGCGACCGAGTCGATCGCCACCACGTCGACGGCGCCGGAGCGCACGAGCATGTCGGCGATCTCCAGAGCCTGCTCGCCGTAGTCGGGCTGGGAGACGAGCAGCTCGTCGATGTCGACGCCGATCTCCTTCGCGTACAGCGGGTCCATCGCGTGCTCGGCGTCGATGAACGCGCACACGCCTCCGAGCCTCTGCGCCTCGGCGAGCACGTGGTAGATCAGCGTCGTCTTGCCCGAGGACTCCGGGCCGAACACCTCCACGATGCGTCCCCGCGGCACGCCCCCGATCCCGAGCGCGAGATCGAGCGACAGCGCTCCGGTGGGGATCGCGTCGCAGCGCACCTGCGCGCCCTCGTCGCCCATGCGCATGACCGAGCCCTTGCCGAACTCGCGCTCGATCTGCGTGAGCGCGCCCTGAAGGGCGGCGTCGCGCGCCTTGGCGGCCTTCTCCTGGTCGGTCACGGGCATGGTCTGACTCCTCGGTTCGAGATGGAGCCGACAAGCTAGAGGGCGCTGCGGACGGAACAGTTGTTCGTGTCGCCCGCGCCCCGCCGGCGGCGGGCCGGCCCTTCGTCCAGGCTCCTCGCCCACGCTCCCGCCGAGCGCTGTCGGCGACGATGAGACGGCAGTGACCCAACCCCTCCAGCCCCTCTCTTGACCGACAACCACCCCACCAGACGCCTCGCCGCGGTCCTCGCGCTCGCCCTGTCGCTGGTGCTGGCGGCGACGGCGCTGATGGGACCGTCGCAGACGCTCGCCCAGACGCGTAGGTCAAGCTGCGCGAGCGCCCACACCAAGGTCAGGTGCAACACCCGCGCTTGCACGCAGTCCGCGCGCAGGGGCAAAGGACGCCACGCGGCCAGGTGCCACACCAACCGCACGAGCAAGAAGACCCGCAAGGCGACCTCACACCAAGCCCTGGCGCCGGCGTACTGCGAAGGCGCCGGCGCGCCGGTACAGGCCGAAGACGGGTCCTTCTCGTGCGAAGACGGCGCCGAACCGCAATGCGAAAACGGCGCGATCCCGACGCCCCAAGGCAAGAGCCTCGTCTGCCCGGTCATCTTCAGCGAAGAATCGAGCTCCGGCGAAGCCGAATGTGAAGAAGAAGGTGCCTCAGCGTGCGCGAGCTCCGGCGAACAGCTCTGCGAAGAAGTCTCTGGCGAAGGCCAGCAGTGCGAAGCCGCGGCCTGATGCCCACGGGATCCGCTCAGCGCGCGTCGGGCGCCAGCTCGCCCCTCGCGAGCGCCTCGTAGCTGGCGCCCTCGGGCGCGAGCCACGAGCGATACAGGACGATCTGCGGCGCCGTGAAGTCCAGCTGCGGCGTCGCCGGCAGCGGCTGCTCGGGCCGTGAGCGCTCCTGACGCGCGCGCCGCATGCCGGCCGCGCCGCCGCGCACGCGCGCGAGCGTGACGTGGGGCCTGAAGCGACGCCGCTGCGACTCCCAACCGCTGGCCCCAACGAGCGCGTGGCTGATCTGCTCCTGCACGCGGGCGAGCCCGCCGTCACGGTCGTGGATCTCGACCGCGAGCGCGTTCGGACGCCGCGGCGGCAGCCACAGCGGAGCGCCGACGGACAGCTCGCACGCCGGCTCGGTGCACGTGCCCACGGCGCCCGCCAGCGCCTCGATCTCCGCCACCGGGCGGCTGCCGAGGAAGCACAGCGTCAGGTGCAGCGAATCCGCATCCAGCAGCCGCAGGGCGCCGCGTGAAGCGCCCGCGGCGCGCATGACGACGGCGACGCGGCGTGCCCAGTCCGACAGCTCCTCGCGCACCCGCGCGGGCGGGTCGACCGCCACGAACAGCCTGGCTGTGGCACCGCGAGACATCGCCGCAAGCGATGCTAGCGCCGGCGGACGCCCCCGTGCGGGCGCACCGGATGGCCGCTCAGGGATCGCTGAGCGCCCGGCGCAGCAGATGCATCGCGACTGTCGTCGCGCGCTCGCGCACGTCGGCCCTGCCGCCGGGCAGGTTGACCGAGCGCGTCGACCGGAGGACCTGCGAGCCCTCGCCGCCGGCGAGCGCGACGCTCAGCCACACCAGCCCCACCGGCTTCTCCTCGCTGCCACCGCCCGGGCCGGCGACGCCGGTGACGCCGACGCCGACATCCGCAGCGAAGGCCTGGCGCGCTCCGTCGGCAAGCGCCTGGGCGACCTCGGCGGAGACCGCTCCGTGGGCTTCGATCAGCTCGCGCGGCACGCCCGCCTGGGACACCTTGGCCTCGTTCGAGTACGCGACGATCGCGCCGCTGAAATAGTCGGAGGCGCCCGCCAGTTCGGTCACGCGCGCCGCCAGCAGGCCGGCGGTGCAGGACTCGGCGGTCGCGAGCGTGCGCGCCGGGCGCGATCGGCCGGGCGGGTGGCTCCCTCTCAAAAGCGCGGCCACCTGCTCGTCGACGGTGCTGCCGTCCTCGGAGAACAGCGTATCCGTGTGACGCTCCCTGACGATCCCGGTGAACGCGTCGTAGGCGTCCTGCGCGTCGGGCTCGTAGCGCGTGACGATCTCGACCTCGCCGCGTTTCAGGCACGTCGTGACCTCAAGGCGCGCGAGCTCGACGCCCTCGCGTTCGGCCAAGCGCAGCGTCTCCGCGATCTCCGACTCGGGCAGCCCGAACAGTCGCAGCGTCCGCTGGACGTACACGGTCGCGCCCGCCAGCGCCGAGCGCAGCGCGTCGGTCTTGACGGCCTCGCGCCACATCGGCTGCAGCTCGCGCGGGGGACCCGGAAGGACGACCACCGTCGGGCCGCGCTCGGCCGCGGCCGCGGCCGGCTCGTCGGAGACGGCTGGGGGTGCGTCGGGCGCCGGCGGCACGACCAGGCCGGGGGCGGTCCCCACCGGCTCGAGCACGGCGGCGCCCCTGGGGATCGTCGCCTGCTTGCGGTTGGCCGCGGCGATCGCCTCGGGGTCGATGTTCGGCCAGCGTCGCATCAATGGGCGCACGATCTGCGCGATGCGCCCGGCGAGCGCCTCGTCGAGGACCATCTCGCGGCCCTGGAACTCGCCGACGACCGCGGCGGTGAGGTCATCGGCGGTCGGACCCAGGCCGCCGCTGGTGAGGATCACGTCCATGCTCTGCTCGGCCATGAACTCGAGCGCCGCGCGCATGTCCTGCGGCCGGTCGCCGACGATCGCGATGTGCGCGAGATCGACGCCCAGCTCGCGCAAACGCTCGGCCAGCCAGGGACCGTTGCGATCGCTGACCCTGCCCGTCAGCACCTCGGTGCCGGTCACCACGATGCCCGCCCGCGGCGGGCGCGGCGCGTGGGGCTCGCGTGCGCTCCCGCCCGCGCCGAGCGGTGACGCGCTCACGTGCAGCTCGGCCGCTGGGCGGAGGCGAGCAGGTGGCGACCGTCGGCCTTGGTGATCGAGTAGCCGATGGCTTCGGCGGACGGCGGCACGGTTCGCGCGATGCCGTCGACGAGCATCGTCACCGAGCTGTTCCCGAGCGTGAGCAGGAAGCGTTTGGCGTGGTAGGTGGGCGTGGTTTCGCCGGCCTGCAGGTTGACCCCGGGGATCAGCTTGTGTCCGTCGTCGCCGAGCAGGCACACATACACGAGCGCGGTCGGCTTCAGCGACAGCGCCACGACCCCCGAGGCGCTGCGTGTGCGGTGAGCGCCGCTCGCGCGGGTGGCTCCCTTGGCGGCGGAGGAGCGTCCGTGCGCCACGGAGGCCGTCGAGGCAGTTTTGGTGCTCGAGGAGCCGCCGCCGGCGATCAGCAGCACGACCAGCACGACGATCACGGTGCCGATGGCCGCGACGGCAAGCATGAAGCCGCGCGAGGAGACTTGATCGGATCCCGCGCGGCCCGCCCCCCGCCCCGTGCGCCCCCGCGGGCGCCTACTCTGCGGCGTCGAGACGATCGGCTCGAGCATCGCCTCGCTCGGGCGCTCGTGGTGCAGCCGGTACTCCTCCACCAGCGCCTTGCCGTCGAGGTCGAGTGCCTGCGCGTATGTCCGCAGGAAGCTCTTGACGAACGTCGGCCCCGGCAGCAGCCCCCACTCTTCGTTCTCCAGCGCCCGCAGGTACTTCGCGCGGATCTTGGTCTTGGCCTCGATCTCCGACACGTCGATGCGCTCGCGCATGCGCGCCTCGCGTAGCGTTGCTCCGATCTCGGGCATGTCAGCTGAAGAGGCTAGTCGTTGAGGGCCGTGGCGGACTCCCGGGGCGCGGATTGGGCAGGCGAGGCTTCAAGCGCGGCGAGGACGCGCGGCAGATCGGCCTCGGCGATCAGCACCTGGCGCGGCTTGGACCCCTCATAGCCGGAGATCACGCCGCGGCGCTCGAGCATGTCGATCATGCGACCGGCGCGGGTGTAGCCGAGGCGCAGGCGTCGCTGGAGCATCGAGGTGGAGGCGGTCTGCATCTCGGCGACGAGCGTGATCGCATCGCGCAGTAGCGGGTCCTCGTCGGGATCGAGCTCATCGCCGCTCGACCCGCCGCTCCCGGCCTCGGGCTCGACCTCCTCCAGCAGCTCCTCGCGCAGCTCGGGCTCACCCTGGCGGCGCCACAGGTCGGTGAGCTTGGCGATCTGCGCCTCGTCGATGTAGGCGCCCTGGATGCGCTGCAGGCGCGAGCTGCCGACCGGGCTGAACAGCATGTCGCCCGCCCCCAGTAGCGACTCTGCTCCGTTCTGGTCGAGGATCACGCGCGAGTCGGTCTGCGAGGAGACGGCGAAGGCGATGCGCGAGGGCACGTTCGCCTTGATCATCCCGGTGATCACATCCACGCGCGGGCTCTGCGTCGCCAGGACCAAGTGGATGCCGACGGCGCGCGCCTTCTGCGCCAGGCGGATGATCGAGTCCTCGACATCGGCGGGCGCGACCATCATCAGGTCGGCGAGCTCGTCGATCACGCACAGGATGTAGGGCAACGGCGCTTCTCCGCGCTTGGCGCGCGCGGCGTTGAGCTCGACCAGGCCCCGCGTGCGGGCAAGCGACATGATGCCGTAGCGCTGCTCCATCTCCTTGACCAGGTTCTGCAGCGCGTTGGCCGCCATCCGCGGACTGGTGATGACGGGCGTGAGCAGGTGCGGGATCGACTCGTAGTGGTTGAGCTCGACCTGCTTGGGATCGACCAGCACGAGCCTCAGCTGGTGCGGCGTGGCGCGCAGCAGCACGCTGCACAGCATCGCGTTGATCGCGCCCGACTTGCCCGCGCCGGTGGTGCCGGCGACGAGGATGTGCGGCATCTTCGCGAGGTCCGCGCCGATCGCCTTGCCGGCGACGTCCTTGCCCAGCCACACGGTCAGCGGCGACCAGTCCTTGGGGGGCTCCTGGAAGACGTCGCCGAGCCTGACGATCCGCCGGTGGGCGTTGGGCACCTCCACCCCGACCGCCTGCTTTCCGGGGATCGGCGCGAGGATGCGGATGTCGGTGGCGGCGAGCGCGTACGCGAGGTCGTCCTTCAGCTGGGCGACCTTCGCGACCTTCGTCCCCGGCGCCAGGCGCAGCTCATAGCGCGTGATGTGCGGACCGGCGACGGTGCCGATGACCTTCGCCTGTACGCCGAAGTGGCCGAGCGCCTCCACGAGGCTGGCGGCGATCCGCCCCTGTCCCGCCGTGTCCGGCCGTGTCTGCTCGGCGCTCGAGTGGGTCAGCAGCTTGGCGGCGACCGGCAGCTCCCACACGAAGCTCGGGTCATCGGTCACCGACTCCCTCAGCCTGCCTCGAGGGGTCAGCTGGTCGGGGCCGAGCCCCGCGGCCTCGGCGCGGGCGACGCCCGAGACGTCCTCCTCGGCCTCGACGTCGCGCTGCGCGAGCACGGCCTCGGCGTCATCGTCGAGCTTGGGCGCATCCTCAGCCGGCGACTCATCCTCATCGTCGTCCTCGGACCAGTCGCGCGAGGGTGCCTCCACGTGCGTGGCGCGCACGACCAGCTCCCGCGCCGAGGGTTCGGGCGGAGCGAGCGGCGGCGCAGCCTCGAGCTCGTCCTCGGCCGCATCGACAGACCGACGACGCGTGCGCGCGGCCGCCGGACGGCGCAGCGAGCGCATCATGCGGGTGGTGTCGAGCATGCCGCTGCCGGTCGCGCGAATCACGGTCGCCAGCGACGCGCCGGTGAGCAGGATCACGCCGGTGAGCGCGAGGAACACGACGAGGATGTCGACGCCCACGCTCTGCACCAGCCGGTGGGAGATCTCATACAGCGCCTGGCCGACCACGCCCCCGTGCGTCTGCACATGGGCCGAGGACCACGATCCGCCGCCAGTCCTACCGGACGCCGAGCTGAGGCCGAGCATGCCCGCCGCGAGAGCCAGCGTGAGCGCCGCGAACACGCATATCGCGCCCGTGCGCAGCGGTCGTAGCGCCGGCAGCACCGGACGCAGCAGCATCATGCCGCCGCCGGCGACCAGCGCGACGGGCGCCAGCACGCGGGCGCGGCCTAGCGCCCACCCAAGCGCCACCGCGAGGGCGTGCCCCGCGCGCCCGCCGGCCGTGGCGGGGCCGGATCCGTAGAGGACGAATCCCATGAACACACCGGCCGCGACGAGCGCGAGGCCGAGCACGTCGCGCTGGCGCTGGTCGAGTGCGGGCATCCGCGGAAGCCCGACGCCGAGCAGCGAGGCGAAGCGCAGGCGCCCACGCGAGCGCCGGCGCGAGCGCGGGCGAGCGCGCGTGGAGTTGGACGCGCGCGAGGCCGTGCGTCCGCCTTTGCCCTTGGGAGTACGCGTGCCAGCCATCCCGCGCAACTTCGACGCCAGACGGCGGGAACCTGCCTGTGGGCCTTACCATCGCTTTACACGCGCCGACTTACATAAAGACCCATGAACGACTTTTCACGCGCACCACGCGTCCTGGTCGTCGAGGACGACGAGGACATCGCTCAAGCCCTGCAGCGCTCCCTGCGCATGGAGGGCTATGAGGTGAGAACCGCCGCCGACGGTCACACCGCGCTCGACCAGGGTCACGCGTTCGCGCCCGACCTGGTGATCCTGGACCTCGGCCTGCCCGGCGTCGATGGCCTGGAGGTGGCGCGCGAGCTGCGCTCCGACGACGACGTCCCGATCCTGATCCTGACCGCGCGCGACGCGCTGGAGTCGCGTGTGGAGGGTCTGGACGCGGGCGCCGACGACTACCTGGTCAAGCCGTTCGAGCGCCAGGAGCTGCTCGCGCGGATGCGCGCGCTGCTGCGCCGTCGCCCGCCGCGCGGGTCGGCGCCGCTGCGGGTGGGCGACCTGTCGCTGAACACCGACACCCACGAAGTAGTGCGCGGCGAGCGCACGATCGAGCTGACTCAGCGTGAGTTCGAGTTGCTCGAGTACCTGATGCGCAACGAGCGCATCGTGATCTCACGCCAGCGCCTGCTCGACGAGGTGTGGGGCTATGACCCGTTCTCGACCACGAACACGATCGAGGTGTTCGTGTCCAACCTTCGCCGCAAGCTGGAGGCCGAGGGCGAGCCGCGCCTCCTGCACACGATCAGGGGAGCCGGCTACGTCCTCCGAGCCTAGGCTCCCAGCTCCGCCGAGGCGCGCGAGCGCGCGCCTGCGTGTGCCCTCCAGGGTGCGTATACCGTCCTGGATATCCGCCAGCTTCGACCGGCTGCCGATCCGCGTGCGCCTGGCGGGCGTCTCGGCCCTGCTCACGTTCGTGATCCTGTGCGCGTTCGCGCTGGCGATCGGCTCGCTGACGGTCGAGCGCATACGTAACGACTTCAACCACGACGTCAGCGAAACAGCCAAGCAGCTACCGACGGAGCTGAAGATCAAGGCCGATCCGCTGCGCTACACCTTCGAAACCTCGCCGCCGCTGCGCTACATCGCGACGCCGGGCACGGTCATCAGGATCCTCTACGAATCGGGGCGGCTACTCGAACAGTACCCCGAACACGCTCCCTCGCTGGGAACGCCGCAGGTGGGCGTCGACAACGTCCACGGCTATCGCGTGGTGACAAGCGTCGTGCACGTGATCGGACCGGACGGCGGCCCGATCGGCCATCTGGTGTTTCAGTACGGGCGCAAGATGGCGCCGACGATCGCGACGGTCAAGCGCGTGGAGCTGTTCCTGGTGCTGGGCGTGCTGGCTGGCAGCCTGCTGGCGCTGGGGGCGGGGATGGCGATCGCGCGCCGGGCGATGAAGCCGATCGCGGCCCTCACCTCGGCCGCCGCGGAGATCGCTCGCACGCGCGATCCCTCGGGTCACGTGCCCCAGTCATATGCCGAGGACGAGGTCTCCGAGCTCGCGCGCACGCTGGAGGGAATGCTCCGCGAGCTCGACGCGGCGCGCGCGGAGACGGAGTCGATGCTGGCGCGCCAGCGCCAGTTTGTGGCGGACGCCTCGCACGAGCTGCGCACGCCGCTGACCAGCGTGCTCGCTAACCTCGAGCTGCTGGCCGAATCGCTGCGCGGCGATCAGGGCGAGGCGGCGCGTTCGGCCCTGCGCTCCTCCCAGCGGATGCGCCGGCTGGTCGCCGACCTGCTGCTGCTCGCGCGCACCGACGCCGCGCGCGTGGTCGCGCACGAGCCGTGCAACCTGGCGCAGATCGTCGTCGAGGCGGCCGCCGAGCTCGGGCCGGTGAGCGCCTCCCACGACATTTCGCTGGACATCCACCCGGCGATGGTGATGGGCGCGCGCGACGAGCTCCACCGCCTGACGATCAACCTGCTGGAGAACGCGCTGCGCCACACGCCGCCGGGCACCGCGATTCGTGTCTGCACGACCACGACCGCCGGCGGCCAGGTCGAGCTGACGGTCGAGGACGACGGCCCCGGCGTGCCCCCCGAGCTCGCGCCTGGTCTGTTCGAGCGCTTCGTACGCGGCGCCGGAGACCGGGGCGGCTCCTTCGGCCTGGGCCTGGCGATCGTGCAGGCGGTCGCGGTGTCCCACGGCGGCACGGTCACGCTCGAGCGACCGAGGATCGGAGCGACCGACGGCGCCGCGGAGGGCCGGGCGGGAGCACGGTTCGTGGTGAGGCTGCCGGCGGTTCAAGCGCAGCAGGAGACGCGGCCGCCGGCGGTGCCGGCGGCCGAGCTCGCCAACCGCGCCGCGTCCACGGCCGGCTAGACCTCGACCACGACCGGCAGCACCATCGGCCGGCGCTTGAGGCGGTCGTAGACGAGCTTCGCGAGATCGTCGTGCAGCACCTGCTGGAGCAGGTCGACCTCCCTGATTTCCTCGCCCGCGGCGCGGCTCAGTGTCTGCTCCACGGTCAGCCGGATCTCCTCCACGAGCTCGTCCGCCTGGTCGAGGAAGGGAACGCCGCGGAAGATCACCTCCGGGTCGGCGACCGAGCTCCCGTCCTGCTCGGCGATGGTGACGACGACGATGAAGATCCCGTCGGCGGAGAGCATCCGCCGGTCGCGCAGCGCGACGTCGGCGATCTCGCCGATCTCGACGCCGTCGACGAAGATCATGCCCGCCTGCTCGCGCGAGCCGAAGCGGGCGCCGTGCTCGTCGATCTCCAGCGGCAGCCCGTTGTCGCCCTGGAAGATGTCGCGCGGCTCGACGCCGACCGCCTCGGCGAGCTGGGCGTGCAGGCGCAGGCGCTTGAAGTCGCCGTGAAAGGGCATCACGTAGCGTGGCTTGACGAGGTTGAGCATCAGCTTGACCTCCTCCGCGTAGCCGTGTCCGGAGGCGTGCACCGGCGCATCGCGCGGCGTTATCACGTCGCAGCCGATGTGGTACAGGCGGTCGATCGTCTCGTTGACGGCGCGCTCGTTGCCGGGCACCGGCGTCGCCGAGAACACGACCGTGTCGCCGCTCTTCAGCTCGACCTGCGGGTGATCCCGGTAGGCCATCCGGCGCAGCGCCGACAGCGGCTCGCCCTGAGACCCGGTGGAGATGATCACGACGCGCTCGTCGGGGAAGTCGCCGATCTC
>Ga0302326_10015131_pt1 | contig 16244 bp, 12 predicted proteins | sample Palsa_T0_3_FD_202264 | JGI IMG/M metagenome (GOLD analysis project Ga0302326, IMG submission 202264) | Peat permafrost microbial communities from Stordalen Mire near Abisko, Sweden - Palsa_T0_3 | ecosystem: Environmental > Terrestrial > Soil > Palsa > Peat permafrost | place: Sweden: Abisko... | reverse complement strand
CAACCGAGCAAACCGCACCAGTCCAATCTCTGCCATAAGCAATGGCGAAGAACCCGAGCAACTTCAGCTTAACCCGGTTCAGGACGACTCCAACTACCACGTATCGAGGATGTCAACAGAGCCAACTGGTCTCATAAACAGGCACATCGACTCGCAGGGATCATTCGACCCGCTTTGTTGCGGGTCTCACAGTCGGCCTAATGAGATCTACGGCGTTTATGAGACCGGTTGTATCCACTTACTAACTCGATTTAGTTATCCCACTTACTTCGAACCTGCACCTTCATAGCTTCACTTTCTCCAGCATTGACAGATCTTTCCTAATCTCGATTCATCAAACATTCTTCAAATCCCACTAAGATCGGCTTAACGGCGAATCATTCCACTTTTTCACGCATCCATGAAGGTGGAACATTTTTAAGCAACACAAATTTTGTCGGTGCTGTCTTGACAAGGGGACAAAAACGGCGCACGCTCGTCCCAAATCGGATGTTTGTGCAGGTGTGTTTCAAATCAGAATCCCCCGCTCTGGTTTTCATGCACCCCCACATCGTGCCCTGGACCTTGGCTCCCTAGACTGACTTCATCGGTAGTTTCGAAGAGCAGGCGTGCATGGTAGTCAAAACCCAAAGCAAAGGTCGCGGACTGACCGGGCTCCACGTGGGCGCTACGAATGTTCGACGCTATTTTCCCAGAGAAATTTCAGTCATCGAATTGGAATTGGACCATCTTCAGATTCAGTGCGGCCTGGGTCCGGGCTTTTGGCAGGATGAGCCAGAGATTTACGATCCGCGCCTCTGCGCGTGGCTCGAATCGAAGAACTTCCACACTCGGCCCGATCGCACCCCGGTCCCCATGGTTCTGATCCCTTCGGGAAAGAATGTGTTCAAACTTCAGCCCGTCCGCCTGCACGGCGAGGCCAAGCTCAGACAGGTGCCGCCCGCAGCCTGAGCACTGCGGCCCGTCAGCCGCGCGCGCCCCGTAGACTGTCAGCGGTTAGCCGTCGGTTGTAAGCTGTGTTCATGCCGTTCACCCAGCTTCAGCAGTCCATCGAACGCCATTTTTCGGCTGGAGCCGAGGCCGTTGGCGACCGAGTCGCGATGGACGACTTTCTTGCCCTCCGCGCAGCCCTCGAATCCGGCCAGCTGCGCTCCGCATCTCCCGACCCCGCCTCAGCAACCGGATGGCGCGTCAATGCCTGGGTTAAACAAGGAATCCTGCTCGGCTTCCGCCTCGGCGTGCTGGCAGACTTCCCGCCTGCCGGGTCCTCATCGTGCGCGCTTTCCTTTGTGGACAAGGACACCTTCCCAGCCCGCCACTTCAGCGCCTCTGAAGGCATCCGCCTGGTTACCGGCGGCTCCGCAATCCGCGCCGGAGCTTTCGTAGCGCGCGGCGTCGTTTGCGCGCCGCCCATGTACATCAATACGGGAGCTTATGTCGACGAGGGAACCATGGTCGACTCCCACGCCCTGGTCGGCTCCTGCGCTCAGATCGGCAAGCGTGTCCACCTGAGCGCCGCCGCCCAGATCGGTGGTGTGCTCGAGCCCATCAACGCCAGTCCCGTCGTCATTGAGGACGACGTCCTCGTCGGCGGAAACTCCGGCGTATACGAGGGAACCATCGTGCGCAAAGGCGCAGTGCTCGCCGCCGGAACCATTCTCACCCGCGGCACGCCCGTTTTCGACCTGGTCAACGGCACAATCCTTCGCGCCACTGAAGATCTGCCGCTCATCATTCCGGGAAACGCTGTAGTCGTCCCCGGCTCCCGCGCCGTCAGCAAGGGAAAAGGTCAGGAATGGGGCCTGAGCCTCTACGCTCCAGTTATCGTCAAATACCGCGACGAAAAGACTGATCTGTCCACAACCCTGGAAGACTTGTTACGCTAGCCTGCATGACCCCGCAGCCCAGTATTTCCAGCTTTGGAGCACGCGCATGAGGAGTTGGATTCATTCGGGCCTGGTTCTTGCCGTTCTGTTTCTGACCGTCGCGCAATCCCGTGCGCAAGAGTCCGGCGTCCTGCGCCTGCCCTGGAATCAATGGCAAATGCACATCGGAGACGACCCGCAATGTGCCCAAATCGACGCGACGGGCTGCGTCCTGCGGCCGCTCGTCTTCGGAGCAGGGTGGGGCGGCCCGAACCAATGGCAACGGATTGAAGTCACGCTACCCGCCGATTTACAGGCCGCGCCGCAGCTTGGCCTGCTCATCCAGAACGACTACCCGGTCTACGAGGTCTTCCTGGACGGCAAACTCCTTGGCGGCTCAGGCAGCCTGGCCACACGCCAGGGCCCGCAATACACCAGCGCAATCTTCAGGTTTCCTTCGAGCCTCGCTCGCCATGGCCACCTGGTCATCGCCATTCACTCGCTCGGAATCCGGACAGCCAACAGAATCCTCGGATTTTCTCCGATGATTGCACCGCTCGACCGCATTGAATCCCTCCGCGACCGCGACACGCTCAGCTATCTCAGCTCCAGTTGGCTCCATTACCTGAGCTATGCGGCCATGTTCGGGGCGGGCTTTGTCTTTCTATTGCTGTTTTCCGTCAACACCCGCTTACACGAGTATTTCTGGCTGGGCGCCCGTCTCTGCATTCTGCCCATCTATCGCATCTGTGAACTGGCGTCGGTTGTGAATCTATACATGCCGGCGTGGCTGGACCTGTCGATCTATTCGGTCTTCAATGCAATCGGCGGATCCCTGGTGATCCAATTTGTCTTTTCATTTCTTGGACGTCCGGTCCCGAAAGCTTTCCGAGCCATTCAACTGCTCAACGCGCTCTACATTCTCGACCTGTTGCTTCTGCCTCCCTGGCCAACTTCATTTTTCTACCCCCTCGCCAGAATGATCGAGAACCCGTACATCTTCAATGCTGCGATTACGGGCATATTGCTGTCTGCCCTGAGCCTCCTGTTGCTGGTACCGGTTTGCTTCAGGAGCAAGCTCCCTGAGATGCGCTGGATCGGAGCCGCCGCACTGTTCTTTGCGGTCGAAGAATCCAACCGCATGATGTCTTTCCTCGGTCTCCCCAGCCTCGCCCAGGATATTTACTGGCACGGCCTGGATATCGATCTGCGCGGACTCTCGAATCTCCTCTTCGCCATCGTCATGCTCATCGCCATGACCTTCCGCCTGCGCCGCATTCAGGACCGCAATCGCGAGGTGGAGCAGGAGATCGCTGCTGCCCGCAGCATCCAGCAGATCCTCATCCCCGATCATTTACCCTCGGTCCCCGGCCTGCTCATCGAAAGCGCCTATCTGCCCGCTCAGGAAGTTGGCGGAGATTTCTTCCAGATCCTTCCCATTCCCAACCCCGCCAACCCGGAGAAACCATCCGCATTTATCGTCCTCGGCGACGTGAGCGGCAAAGGCCTCAAGGCTGCCATGACCGTCTCGCTGATCGTCGGCACCCTTCGCACCTATGCCGAGTTCTACTCAAGTCCCGCCGAACTGCTCGCCGGCGTCAACCGCCGCCTGCACGGCCGCGGAGACGGATTCGCCACCTGCCTCGCGCTGATGGTCACACCTTCAGGCCGCGTCACCGTGGCCAATGCCGCCCATCCCAACCCCTACCTCAACGGCAAGGAAATCCCCACCGACCCCAACCTTCCCCTCGGGGTCACGCTTGACGTCGTCTACTCCGAATTAACGCTCCAACTCGAAGCCAATCAAAGCTTCACCCTGGTCACCGACGGCGTGGTCGAAGCCACCAGCGCCACCACCCGCGAACTCTTCGGCTTCGACCGCACCCAGGCCATCAGCGCGCAACCCGCCGGCAGCATCGCCGAAGCAGCCCGCGCATTCGGCCTAGGCGCTCCACAGTCGGACGACATCACCGTGCTGACCGTCGCCCGGATCCTTGAGCCGCAACCCGCACTCGTCTAAGCAGATCCCCTGAGTATCCCTCAAATCTGCTTGCCCCATCTTCGGCGAAGTCATATCGCGCCTAACGTGGGATAGCTCTGCCTATCTACAGTTTCCAATTCCGCAGCCCGCGCTAACTCCACGCCTCTGGCGCTATAATTCCCCCCAGCCTACAAAAGCCTTTCGGAGGAACCCCATGGACGCAATAGTCCTCGTCCCATTAGCCGTCGTCGCCCTCATCCTGCTCATTGTCATCCTCAGCAGTTTCTTCACCGTCCGCACCGCCGAGGTCGCAGTCATCACCCGCTTTGGCAAGTTCCTCCGCGTCGCGGACCCCGGCCTCAACTTCAAGGTTCCCCTCTTCGACAAGGTGACCGGCATCGTGAGCCTGCGCGTTAATCAGATCACGCTCACCATGGAGACCAAGACCAAAGACAACGTGTTCGTCACCATCCCCATCTCCGTGCAGAACCGCGTCCGCCCGGAGAAGGTCTACGACGCCTATTACAAACTCTCTGACCCTGTCGCGCAGATCAAGTCGTATGTCGAGCAGGTCATCCTCGGCCACGTCCCGGGCATGACGCTTGATGAGGTATTCGCATCGCAATCTTCCATCGCCGCCGCCGTCAAGCAGGAGCTCGATGCCGACATGGCCACCTTCGGCTACGAGATCGTAAACGTTCTGGTCACCGACATCGTTCCCGACCAGAAGGTCAAGTCCGCCATGAACGACATCAACGCGGCACAGCGCGAGCAGGTCGCGGCCAACGCCCGCGGCGAGGCGGAAAAGATTCTCGTGGTAAAGAAAGCCGAAGCCGAGGCCGAGAGCAAGGCGCTGCAAGGCCAGGGCATCGCCAACCAGCGCAAGGCCATCATTGAAGGCCTGCAGCTCTCAGTCGAGCAATTTCAGAAAGCCGTCGAAGGCGCCACGTCGAAGGAAGTCATGCAGTTGGTCCTGGTCACGCAGTATTTCGACACGCTCAAGTCCATCGGCGAGAGCGACAAGACCAACACGCTGTTTCTGTCGCACTCACCAGCCGCCGTCAGCGAAGTCTCCGACCAAATTCTGAAATCCATGCTCGTAGCCAACGCCGTCAAGAACTGAACTTATCGCTCTTTGTGCTCACGACCGCTGGGTGCCCCAGGCCTCGATTTTGAGACCTGGCATGAGCCATGCCTGACCAGGTGTTGGGTCGAGTAGCTATTCCCCCCGTGCTATTTTCTAATCAGCTTCCCGCGAAGCGGAGGGGATAACTCATGCCGAAGGGCCAGAAACTTTCCCGCGCATCCGCGTCCTGGATGAACGCGAACTTTCTGCCTCCTTTCGCACTCGCCCTATTTACTCTCGCCACCAGGCTGCTCTTCCGCGGCCCCATCTACTTCGCCGACGGCCCTCACCATCTCCGCAGCATCCTCGACAAGACCTACATCATTCAACCCCCCGGATACTGGCTCTTCGACCGTATCGCCGGCCTGTTTCCCGATCCCGTCATCGCCATCTCGGCGATGAACATCTCCTTTTCCGTTGCCGGCGTAGTTGTCTTCTATTACACAGCGGTCTTTTTCGCCGGACGAAGAAGCGCCTTTATCGCCGGGCTGGCGTACTCATGCATCTTTTTTCTGTGGTTTTCCGGTGAGGTGCACAGCACCTATGCATCGCAAACTCTGTTCCCCGTGGCCACTTTCTGCGCGTTGCTTCACTACGAGCGGGACAAGGCAAATTGGAAGTTGATTTTAGCTGCAATTTTCTTCTCCCTCGGCGCCGGCCTCCGTCCAACTGACGGAGTATTTCTTGTCCCCATGCTTCTCTATTACTCCGCAGCACGGCTGCCTAAGTCGAAAGCCGCCACCTTTCTAACATTGGTAACTCTCCTCTGCCTCACCTGGGTAACTCCGACACTTATCGCCTATAGCCGCCTGCCCGGCGGAATCCGCGGCGTTTTCGCTTACTCTGAAGACATCGTGACGCAGAAATCCATCGCGACCGGGGTGAATTCCGTATCGCTGGCCAATATTTTGCGCTTCTTCGTGCCCTTTGTGGCGGCATTCTGGCCCATACTTGCGGCCGCAGTCTCGAGTGCAGTCCGCAACTGGCAGGATTGGCGCATCCGCATGTTAGTCCTTTGGATCGTGCCCGGATCGCTCTTCTTTGTCCTGAGTTACATTTCCGACGCGCCCTATCTCGATTTCCTCGCGGCAGCAGTACTCCTGTTAGCCGTAGGCGCTCCGCGCATGATGGCAGTCACAGCCCTCTGGAACACCATCTTCTTCCTCGGCTTCAGCCCCATTCCCTCGCGCCGTCTGGCAGTCAACATTTGGAACTGCTACGCCGGTCATTTCACTCGCTACGGAATCGAGCACCAATGGTGGCCCAATCTCTCCACACTGCAGGGCGCGCGATCTATAACTCCTTCGTCCGGAGACCAGAGCCAATAATGTAACTCGGGACCCCGCGGATTTCCGCCCTAATTCATCGCCACAAGAATGCGCCGCGGCCCGCGAAACGGCATGCGCCCGTGAGTTACCTGGAAGTTATCCACCAGCAGCAGGTCTCCGCGCTTCCACTTGAACCGCACCGTCGCGCTGTCAACCGCCTTGTTGATCGCCCTCAACTGCGCAAGCGTAATCGCCTCTCCATTGCCCATCGTCGCGTGCACCGGCCGGTGCAGCGGATTGAGATACGCCAGCCGATAAAAAAGATAGCGCATCGTCCCCGCCGATTCAGGCGTCATCAGAAACGTCGTCACATGGTTGAACCAGAGCTTTTCTCCCGTCTCCGGATGCCGCCTGACTGCCGGCAGTACGTTGCTGATGCGCACGCCGCCTTCCCTGTCCCAATGCGCCGTCCCGCCCTGCTCCGCGCACACCCGCTCCACCACGCTGCGATCGGTAGTCAAAAATGTCTCCATCCACGAGCGCCGGACTTTCAGCCAACGGTTCAAGGCCGCATAAACAAAATTCCTTCCCGGTCCATACAGAGTCCGGTGATAGCACACACCGCTGTGCTCGAATCGTTCGCGCAGGCCAGCCGGGATTCGCTTGTAAACCTTCCGTGAATCGGCCAGCGGCGTCTCACCGCCCTCCTGCGGTTCCACCTCGCAAAAGAAGGCAATGGCGCGCGGCGGAATCGGGAGATACGACATCTCATGGTGCTGCGCCAAACGCATATAGGCCGGCAGCTTCGTGGACTCGAAGATGCCCTCCTTCACCTGCCCGCGCGGGCTCAGACCGCCAAGATAAGGCAGCAGTTCGCCCTCGAAACACTGGTTTGCTGCCTTCTGAAAATCCTCCGCAGTGCGCAACGCAAAGCCTCTGAAGAGGATGGCTCCGTAGCGCCGCAACATTTCCCGCAGCGGCTCCCGCTCCGCACGAAGCAGATCCTCCAGCGTCTCCCCTGCCACGGACCGGATCATCGCAGGCAGATTCTCTTCATTAAGAAACTCAACGCGGTCTTCCAACTGCGTTTCCAGCAATTCAACCATCTCAAGCATCGCTTCCCTCCTCAACCCTTTTGATAGAAGCTTCGATTGCCTCTCCCAATTGCGAACCAGATTACCGCTGCCTCTTCCAACCGGAAGCCGTTTCTTGTGTTCCCCGAAAATGGCGGCTGCCGCGGGACGCAGCGATGCGAGCAGAAAGACAGGCCGCCTTCAATTCCTGGCCTCATGCTATTAGCGGAAATGTGGAGATCGGAAGGCTGCTGTGACACTTTCCCAAGCGTCACAGTTGGGAACCTTGCCGGGCGACGGGATATCGAGCATCGCAGCGGACCGATTTGGGACGCTTCCAACCCAACGTCACAACGGCCAGTGGCGCGCAAGCGCCGTCTGCCGCACCGCAGGCGCCTGCCCCCCCGCAGGCGGCGGTGTTAGCATCAAAGATGACAGATGCAAACGAAGAACCTTAAAATCATCCCTCTCGGCGGCCTTGGCGAATTCGGCATGAACTGCCTGGCACTTCGCTGGGAAGACGACATTATCGTAATCGATGCCGGCCTCATGTTTCCCGAATCAGAGCTGCTTGGCGTCGACATCGTAGTCCCCGACATCACCTACCTGGTTGAGAACAAGGCGCATGTCCGCGCCATCATTCTCACCCACGGCCACGAAGACCACATTGGCGGCCTGCCGTGGATTCTCTCCGAGCTCAAAGTTCCCGTTTACGGCACCGAATTCACGCTGGCTTACGTCGAAGGCAAGCTTGACGAGCACAAGTTGCTCGACGAAATCGAGCTCATCGAGATCGAGCCCAAGCGCAAGTTCACCCTCGGCCCGTTCACCATCGAGCCCATCCGCGTAACCCATTCGCTGGTCGACTGTGTTGCCCTGGCCATCGAAACGCCTGTAGGCGTCGTCATCCACACCGGCGACTTCAAAATCGATCTTTCCCCGCTCGACGACCACTCTTTCGATCTGCATACTTTCGCGGAATACGGCAAGCGCGGTGTCCTCGCCTTGCTGCAGGACTCCACCAACGTCGAGCGCTCCGGCTACACCCCCAGCGAGCGCGCCGTCATCCCGCGCCTCGACGAGGTCTTTTCGCAGACCAAGAAAAAGCTCTTCTTCACCTGCTTCTCGTCCTCCATCTTCCGCATCAAAATCGCGCTGGAACTTGCCCGCAAGCATGGCCGCAAAGTCGCCGTCGTCGGCCGCTCCATGATGGAGTCGACCGAGATCGCGCAAGACCTCGGCTACATCGATATTCCCTCCGGCCTGGTCATCAATCCCGGCCAGATGCGCGACTTCAACGCCGAGCAGTTGATGATTCTGATCAGCGGGACACAAGGTGAACCGATGAGCGCGCTTTCGCGGGCCGCCGTCGACAACCACAAGCACGCCCATATCGAAACCGGCGACACCGTCATCCTCAGCTCGCGCATCATCCCCGGCAACGAAAAGGGCATCTTCCGGGTGATTGATCATCTCTACCGCCGCGGCGCCAACGTGATTTGCGACGATGGGTCGAACGGCCTCATCCACGTCAGCGGACACGGCGCGCAGGAAGAGCAGCGCCTGCTCATCAACCTCGTCCGGCCCAAATACTTCATCCCCGTGCACGGCGATTATCGCAACCTGGTGCGGCACGCCGGCCTGGCCATGGAGACCGGCGCCGTTGAGCACGCCATCGTGATTGAAGACGGCGACGTGCTGGAACTCGACAAGACCAACGCACGCAAAAAGGACAAAGTCACCGCCGGCCGCGTCCTCATCGACTCCGGATCGTCGATCGATGTGGTCGAAGACCTCGTGATTAAAGATCGCCGCATTCTGTCCGAAGACGGAATCGTCCTGGCCGTGCTGGCCATCAACAAGCGCACAGGCAAGGTAGAGCAGCAGCCCGAAGTGATTATGCGCGGCTTCGGCGGCTCTGACATCACCGAGCAAGCCAAAGAGTTGGTTCTGAAAACTCTCGACGGCCTTAGCACCGAGCAAAAATCCGACTACGGCATGGTCAAAGAAAAAGTTCGCGCCGAGCTGAAGCGGTTAATCCAGAAGACCACCGGCCGACGGCCTATGATCATGCCCGTCATTCTTGAAATCTGATCGGCAACGGTTCATGTTCCGCTTCCGGTTGCAGTTCCGGCCGACCCCAACTTTCCACCCGGAATGCATCCTCCAGGTTCGTCCCCTCCGTATTTGCGCCCTCGAGATTAGCCAGATACAGGTTTGTCCCCGTCACGTTGGCTCCAACAAGCGTTGCCCCTTTGAGGTTAGCCGACTGGAGATTTGCCGCCTGAAGCCGCACCCCTCGAAGGGTCGCCTCCGTCAGATTTGCTCCTTTTAGATTCGCCCCGTCCAAATACGCCTCGTTTAGATCCGCAAACATTAAGTTTGCTCGCTCTAGGCTCGCCTCCGGAAAGTATGCCTTCGAGACCTTGGCATTCGAAAGATCGGCACCAACGAGACTTGCATTGGAGAAATTTGCGCCCCGCAAGTCAGCACCGCTGAGATCGGCCAACCCAAATGTCGCGAAATTCGCCGCGACCGTTCTGAGGTCCGAGCGCTTAAAGTCAGCCCCGTAGAAATCTCCAATGTCCAAATTAGCCCCCGCAAGCCTCAGAAATGAGAGGCATCCCGCCGCCAGGGAGGATTCCGGCCCCGCGCGCTGACCTTGAATCCGCCGAAACCAGGCACCAAAAAGGGTCGGGTCCGCCATTTCAAATCTGCTGGGCCTTTTCGTAATCCTTGCACATGCATTTAGTGCCACCAGGAGGGCCTCTTCTGCGTTTCTCGACTGAAAGAGGGACTCTTTGAATGGCCCGGAAAGGACCTGTTCCGCTGGCATTCCATGCTGCAGCATGTATCCGAACAGTTTTGCCAATCGGTCTTGATTTCGAGGTAACTTCTTCGGCGAAACTCGGCTCATCTCGTTCAGGAGGAAAACATGTATATATCTGGAAATTGCGCTGGGCCCACAGACCTGCATCCAGTGTCGAAGGGCCTCGCGCTCGTCCCATCCGGTGTCTGGATTATTGGCGCGGGCCCCGAGTTCTTGAATTACCCGTTCAATTGCGCGCCCAATTCTTCGAGCCGCCAAGAATTCACCAAAGCTCTTATGAGTAAATACGAACGTGGGATCACCGCTGGAGCGCTGACCATATTGCCTGAAGAAAAAAGCCGCAAGCAGCCTTGTTACGCCCGCCTTTGCTCCATCTTGGAACCTGTCCAGCAATGTGCCCACCCCACTGGCCCGGCAATGCGCTTCGATCTCTCCCACCGAAGTGGTGCGACCGTCCCCGTGCCATGCCGCCAAGCCGATCTCCTCAAGCACTCGGGAGAATTCGGAAAGACTCATGTGCCGGATCGAAACGTACGGGCGGTGCTTTTCGTATCCCCGCTCATGCACAGCGGCTACGAGATCGTCATAGATGGCATTCAATCCGACGCCCTTTGTGAAATCAAGTTTGTCACGAACCAGGCTCAGGGCGACCAGGTAATTGAGAAGCGGCTGCGCTGTTATCTCTTCCAGATCGGGCCGGTTCAACTCATCCGGGAGACCTGCGAATCCTTTGCCTGTTAGCTCCCCGTAGTTTTTCCACCATGCTTGCCGTGAGTCAGAGGCGAGCAGCATTTTCTCGTCGAGGTACACATCGTTATCCGCATTCGCGAAGTGGGGTTTTCCCTCCTGTTCTAACGACCTCATTCTCGGCAGAAAATAAGGGAGGAGAGTCAGGACTTGGCGTGGCCGCCGAAATTCTGATTCGTTCTCTTGTACGATAAGCTCCCGCCCGCTTATAAGAATGCGCAGTTTGAAGGAGTTCATGTTGCGCTTCTCTACAGTTCTTTCAATCTCACGAACGAACGCCCGAGCGGTTTCTGCGGCCGCCTTTCCTTGGCTTGCCAGCTCATCCAAGCCGTCAAGGACTATCAAAAGCGCCGGTTCAGGGGATTCAGGATCCAGTGGGTTGTGTGAAAGAACTCCCTCATCTCTGACGAAGCGGCCAATTTCGTCGACGAGGTCCTTGGACGGATCGATTAGGTGCAAAGGTACAAATAAAACCCTTACCTTCCCTCGTTCAGCGATTCCCGCGGCAAAAACCCGGGCAAACGACGATTTACCGCTCCCGGGTCCCCCGCTGACGACCCGGATTGCCTCTTGAGGCTCCGCCTCTTCGACCCAAGACTCCAATTCCTGCTGAAGCTGAACCACCACTCGCCGACCGGGTCGATCAGGGCGAACCCCATCATCAATAGATTCCTGGCGTGCTGGCCTTTCCAAGTAGTACGCGTTCAAAGGAACAAAAATCTGGCGTAAGCTAAAGGGCTCATCGAAGACTCCTTCCTCAATCCGACGATGGAGCAACGCGCTGTACGCCGACCAGGACCATTCACGATCACCCGATTTCGTGAAGGGCGTCTGGAGTGCCGCCAGGAGGGGCGCATAGGATTTTGAATTGCGCCTCCACTCCTGGCTTAGGGCGTAAATGAAATAGCTTTTGAGACGCATTACAACAGCTCCTGCTGCGGCGGCGGACACGTTGTGGCCCACTAACCATTCCTTTAAGAAAGCCTGTGCTTCCCGGATGATGGCGCTGTCGCCAGGCCGATCTAAGAAACTCGCATCAATATAAACCTCGTTTGAGGGAACCGAAAAGCTCAATTGACTGAGCAAAGAATCTTCGTCGGTTCCCGTCCCCGCGAGCAATAGACTGGCGCTCTCCCCAACCAAGTCGAACACGGCCTTGGTGAGGGAGCGTCGAATCAAAAGGTAGCCAAGCTCCCCCGGCTCGGTCGCTAGCCCAATTGCGGAGAGGGTCTCGACTGCATCGGTCCCAAGTTCTTCCCACTTGCCTACCACGGTGTGCCCGATGCCCTTCGCTAACGCTTTGAAGAGTGCCTTGTAGTCGAACTGGAGCGGCTTCAAAAAGACATTGACCGGCTCGGATATCTGTAGATTTGGGTTGTTAGTTGTCATAATGCTTCTTGGTAACGAATTCTAACCCAACATTCCATATTTGACGGATCATACTTTAACCGCCCATGTAATATCACACTATGCTTCGCCTCCCCGTCGCCGTCGCCCTTGCAGCCGTTCTGATCACCCCAACGCTCCACGCCCAATCCCCCGCGCCTCAACCCGCCGCACCAACCGCAGCCTGTCCATCCACGGCTACGCTCGAACAGCTGGTCACCGCCATCGACGCCGCAGTCAGCGGCCCCGCCAACCAGGACCGCACCTGTTTCCGCGCGCTTTTTTTGCCCGATGCGCGCCTTATCCCCATCCGCATCGCTGCGGACGGCACAGCTACCCCGATCGTCCTCAATGTCGACGGCTGGGTCAGCGCTGTAGCCAAGAACGGCAGCATGGTTTTCTACGAGAAGCAGCTCAATGTCCGCACCGAATCCTGGGCCCACATCGCCCACCTCTGGAGCACCTACGAGACGCGCACCACTCCCGACGGTAAGCCGCCAGAAGGCAAAGTCATGGACCGCGGCATCAACAGCATTCAGGCCGTCTACGACGGCAAGCAATGGCACGTAATTCAGATCATCTGGCAAGCCGAAAAACCCGAAGACCCCGTCCCAGCAAAATACCTCCCGTAAGCCACAACCCTGGGTGCCCCACCGGGGTACCCTCTGGGTCCCACAGTTTTATCGTGCCTAAGGTGGGATAGCTCTGCATATCTATAGTCTTTTATGGTTTTTTACAATCACATCTCCACCCTGTCTCATAGCAGATAATCGATTCATGGAACAATCCCTGGTTTCCATTGAAGAAATCCGCGCCGCTGCCGCCCGCATCGCCTCCATCGCCATTCGCACCCCGCTGATCCGCGCCGCGTTCCCAGGCCTCAGCGGCCACGGTACGAGCAAAGAAATCTATCTCAAAGCAGAATCCCTGCAGCCAATCGGCGCCTTCAAAATCCGCGGCGCCGCCAACAAAATCCTCCAGCTGACGCCCGAAGAAATCTCCCGCGGCGTCATCACCTACTCCAGCGGCAACCACGCTCAGGGCGTAGCCTATGCCGCGCGCGAAGTCGGAGCGAAAGCGGTAATCGTAATGCCCTCCAACGCTCCAGCCATCAAGCGCGCTGCTACCCTGGCCATGGGTGCCGAAATCGTCGACGTGGGGGTTGCATCCAGTGAGCGACTGGCCAAATCCGACGAGTTGGTCCGCGCACACGGCTACATCGTCATCCCGCCCTACGACGACCGCCAGATCATCGCCGGCCAAGCTACATGCGGCTTGGAAATCATCGAGTCGATTCCCGAAGTCGACCTGGTCCTCGCCCCTGTCAGCGGCGGTGGCCTGCTTTCCGGCGTTGCCGCCGCGATCAAGCAATTGAGTCCGCGCACAAAGGTCTTCGGTGTAGAACCGGAGCTGGCCGGCGACACCGCTGAAAGCTTCCGCACCGGCCAAATTGCAACCTGGCCCGCCGAGCTAACCAGCCGCACGATCGCCGACGGCCTTCGCACCCAATCCGTAGGCGAGCTGAACTTCGCCCACATCCAGGCCTTCGTCGACGGCATCATCACCGTCACAGAAGCAGAAATCCGCGCAGCCATGCGTGCCATCGTCGCCGCCACCCGTCTTGTTCCCGAGCCCAGCGGAGCCGTTGCTGCCGCCGCCCTGCTCTTCCACGGACCGGAACTCCCTGGCTACGCAACCGCCATAGCAGTAGTGAGCGGCGGCAACGTAGACCCCGCTTTCCTGGCCCAAATCCTCTCGGAATTTTGAGGCTGTCATCCTGAGCGGAGCATACTTCAACGGAGCCGAAAGCCTGCCCTGAGCGCAGTCGAATGGGGACCTGCTTCTGCTTTTCCCGAGTGCCTGACTCCCACCCGGACTGCTCACATCAAGCATCCGGCCCCGTCGTTCAATTATGATTTTCTCCGTGATGAAAACCCGCTTAGCCGCGTCCCTCACTCTGGCCCTGATCTGCGCCACACCCACCCTCGGCCAGAAGAAGTCCAACCTCGAGAAACCCCTCGCCGGCCCGCGCGCCACGCCGCTCCGCATCACCATCCTCTATGTCTCCCCTGACCCCACTTCGCAAAAAGTCGACCGCGTTCAGATCGGCCGCGAAATGGTGGTTGCGGAAAAAAGCGGTCCCTGGCTCCGCGTCTACGCCAACACCGACATTGAAGAACTCCACACCAAAGACGAACCCATCTTCAACTCGAGCGACACCCCGCCCCCCGTCTCAGGCTGGATAGAATCCAAGGGCGTGGTCATCGAATCCACCGCCAACGGCGACCAGATTCTGATGGGCGAAGCCGCCAACCAGGAGGCGCTCGCCTCCGATCCCCGCGGCCCCGCCAACGCGGCGCGAAGTGCCCAGTTGCTCTATCGCCGTCTCGTCGAAATGTTTCCCAATTCCCCGCTCGCTCCTGAGGCCGCCTGGCGCTCCGCGGACGATCAATGGCAAATCGAGAAGGCCGACGCCTCCACCCGCTCCTCCGCAAAGGAACGCGACCCTTACATGAGAGACCAGATGGACGAGGGCGATCTCAAGAAAATTCTCAAGGATTTTCCCCATACGCGATGGGCCGACCTGGCCGCCTTCGAACTCATCGACAACAAGCTCTGCGGTGACTGGCAAGGCCAGCCCAAGTGCCCCGAAAAGGAAGCGGAACTCTACGAGAGATTTGCCCAGGAGTTCCCTGACGGCCCGCGCACTGCCCAGGCCCTTTACCTGGCCGTCTATCGCCACGCCGTCCTCACCGACATGTACAAAGCCGACGGGAGCGATAAGAAATCGGAAGAAGCCCACAACCGCGCCAGAGACCTGCTCAAGCGCCTGACGGACAAATTTCCCCAATCGGATTACACCTGGCGCGCCGGAACTCTCGTCTTCAAATTGGACCAGGGCGTACCGGTCTACGGCATCGACCTGCCGTGAGCTTGCGCCGCTGGGTTATCCTTGACTAATCGACCTCGGCATTTTTTGGACATTCCCGTGCCCGCTGTCTTGAATCGGGGCGCCGCGCTCGTCACCTCACGGAGGCTTCTTGAATCCCTATCTTCAATCTGTCATTCTCGGCATCGTGGAAGGCCTGACCGAGTTCCTGCCAGTCAGCTCGACAGCGCATCTCCGCATTGCCGAAGGCCTCATGAAGATCCCCCTCGACGACGCCTACTGGAAGATGTACACCATCGTCATTCAGCTTGGCGCCATCTTTGCTCTCACGCTGCTGTTTCTCGGCCGCATCGTCGAGTTCATCCGCACCTTTCCGCGCGGCGAAAACGGCGACCGCACCTGGCTCAATCACCCCATCTCGCTCACCCTCATTGCGTTCGCCTTCACCTCCGTCCCCGCTCTTCTTCTCCACAAATGGAGTGACAAGCATCTGGGCAGCATAACCATCATGGCCCTGGCCCTGCTCCTCGGCGGCATCATCATGTGGATCATCGATTACTGGGCCGAGCGCCGCGACCCCGACGTTACAGATATTGAACAGATGACCCTGGTGCAAGCTATTTGGATCGGCCTCTGCCAATCGCTCTCGGCCATCTTTCCCGGCACCTCGCGCTCGATGTCCACAATTGCCGCAGGCCAGCTTGTATCGCTCGACCGTCCCACCGCCCTGGCATTCAGTTTTCTACTCTCCATTCCAACCATGTTTGCCGCCACCTGCTGGGATTTGCTCAAGGAGATTCGCCCCTCCAAAGACGCCCTCGCCGCCGGCATCGCCCCTCACGTCGTAATGAACAGCGAACGCTGGATCGTGCTCATCATCGGCCTGGTCGTCTCCTTTATCGTCGCTCTCGGCGTAGTTGAGTGGTTCCTGCAGTGGGTCCGCAAACACGGATTCGCCGCCTTTGCCATTTACCGAATCCTCCTCGGCGCCGCCCTGTTAATCTGGGGCTCCAAATTCATTGGCAGTTAGGCGGGCCATGAAAGCCACCATCATCATCTTGATCGCGCTGAGCGCATT
>Ga0302326_10015130_pt1 | contig 16245 bp, 12 predicted proteins | sample Palsa_T0_3_FD_202264 | JGI IMG/M metagenome (GOLD analysis project Ga0302326, IMG submission 202264) | Peat permafrost microbial communities from Stordalen Mire near Abisko, Sweden - Palsa_T0_3 | ecosystem: Environmental > Terrestrial > Soil > Palsa > Peat permafrost | place: Sweden: Abisko... | reverse complement strand
CGATAATCGTGCATCACGATGTCAACATGGTCTGGGTTATTGAAGGAAGCTGCTGTGCGGTTGTACGTGGCATCGTCGAAATTCCACTTCGGCGAAGCCTGGTGCCAGATGAACTTATTGAACTCGGCGAGGTATTTCGCATAGCCGGCCTTGCCGAGTTCAGTGGTGAAATAGTATTGGTACCAAAATGCGGATGCAGCCTCGGGTGGCAACGGTGTCTGGTTGCCCGCAGGGCTACTAATCAGATAGCCGCTGACGGAAACGATTCCCTTGCAACGTTCCGGCCATAGTACTGCCATGACGTCCGCTGTGCGCCCGCCCCAGTCAAAGCCGGCCACGGTGGCTTTCTGAATGTTGAGTGCATCCATGAGAGCGATGATGTCGAGGCCAACGGCCGACTGCTGGGCGTTGCGCATGGTTGCGCTGGAGAGAAACCTGGTGGTGCCATAACCTCGCAAATACGGGATGATCACCCTGTAGCCGGCCGACGCCAGCAAAGGCGCAACGTCGACGAAGCTGTAGATGTCGTAGGGCCAGCCGTGCAGAAGGATTACCGCAGGGCCATTGCTAGGGCCAGCTTCGGCGTATCCAACGTTTAGGAGACCGGCGTCGATCTGCTTTAGTGATTCGAACGACGTGTTCGTCCCTGGCTTAATCGGATTTATCTTGCTGGATTCTGCTGCAGCAGACCCGATCATGGCGAGCTGCGCGGCAGCGATGGTCAGGACCGCATTGCCCAAAATGCGGCGGCGATCAAAGTTGATTGGGTCGGACATTTTAGATCTCCTCGGTTAGCGGAAAGAGTTACCGTTGCGTATATCGATTCAATCGAATGTGATATATCAAAGCGATATACAGCTGCGATCAGACCACAAGCGCTAAGGTGAATCTATAAGACGATGGTATTGGTCGATACTTTGGTATCAATCGACGCGCGTGTCTCTTCGATTGAAATCAAATCGATGTTGCTGCGTGTGGCGCATCATTCCAATTAGCGCAGTGTTGCGAACGCTGCTCGCATCTCTTCCGAGAAGATTTCAGGCTGTTCCCAGGCCGCGAAGTGACCGCCCTTGGCGACTTCATGAAAGTAGTACAGCGACGGATAGGCCTGCCGTGACCAGCTTTCCGGCGCGCGATAGATCTCGTGCGGGAACACCGTGATGGCGACCGGCACTTTGATCTGATTGGTCTTCTGTGCCGCTGCGCTGAAGTTGTTGTTGTTATTTTCCCAGTAGAAGCGGGACGAAGAGGCGCCGGTGTTGGTGAGCCAGTACAGCGTGATGTCGTCGAGTATTGCGTCGCGGCCGAGCACACGTTCGGGGTGGCCGTCGCTGTCGGTCCACTCGGCGAACTTTTCATACGTCCAGGCGGCCAGACCACTGGGCGAATCGACGAGCGCGTAGCCGATGGTCTGCGGACGCGTCGTCATCACCGCGCCGTAGGCCCCGGCTCTTCCGAAGAAAGTACTGAGGGTGTTGTACGCCAGCCGTTCCGAGGCGGTCAGCCCAGTGGGCGCGGGAGCGCCGCTGTTGATGCCATTCACCAGGTTCGCGGGAATCGTGGCCGGCATGGTGAGATGGATGCCGACCAGTCCAGGCGGCGCCTGGCGCGCCAGTGCGTCGGAGATGACCGAGCCGTGATCGCCACCCTGCGACACGTAACGGGTGTAGCCCAAGCGCTTCATAAGCACGTCCCAGGCCCGCGCCACGCGGTCTGGATTCCAGCCGAGATCGGTCGGCTTGCCCGAGAAGCCATAGCCGGGGATGGCGGGGATCACGACGTCGAAGGCGTCTTGCGCGCGTCCGCCGTAGGCGACGGGGTCGGTGAGCGGGCCTATTACCTTCAGGAATTCCAGCGGCGAGCCGGGCCAGCCGTGGGTGAGGATTAGCGGTAGCGCATTCGGTTCGCGCGAACGCACGTGGATGAACTGGATATCCACGCCGTCGATCGTGGTCACGAACTCCGGCAGCCCATTCAACGTCGCTTCTAGGTTACGCCAGTTATATCCATTGCCCCAGTAATGCACGAGCGTCTGCATCTCCACCAACCGGATGCCCTGAGATTCGTCATTGACCGTTTCCTTGTCAGGCCAGCGTGTCGCCGCGATTCGCTGGCGGAGGTCAACGAGTGCCGTTTCGGGGACGTTGATGTGGAAGGGGCGGATTGCGTTGTCTTCGGCCGCCGGAATGGTTTGGGCATGGCTGGGGACGGCCAGCGGGCCAAGGCCGAGCGCACTCGCGACTGCTGAGATCGCAACAAAGCTGCGCAAGCCACTGCGAAAGCCGCGGTGCTCGTCATCCATAGTGACGATTTTGGCCGTGTACTGAACCTTTTCGATTCTCATGATGTATTCCCTGGTGAAGAACTGTCCGTTACGCATATCCGACTCGACCGGAAGCGTCATGGACAGATCCTTGTTTGGAAGAGAGCCCTGTGGCGCGTGCGATTCGATTCGATCGATACGCAATGCGCTGGGGGAATGACACCAGACCTATACCGGCAGGTCTATTGGACGTTGGTATTGCCCAATACCTTGGTGTGACCTGCGCGAGTAGATGGCGTCGGCCGGTACCAGTCAGCGCGTCAGTGCCTTTTGAGATCAGCGAGGCGCTGACGGTCCAAGACGAAGAAGTTTCGATATCGCGCGAGACGTTCTTCTGAAACGTGGAAGCGAATCTATTGGACGATGGTATCGATCGGAGAGATGGAGAAGCGATGCCGTCGGTGAGGGCGGGCTGGTGTTGACACCAGCCCGTGCCGACACCAAAGTACAATGTAGGTTCACCCGCAGAGCGGCGCACTTTCGCGCCAGGGCGTCCTTCAGGACAGGGCTGCAATGGAGAACGAGCTCAATCCACAAGACCCCATCGTTTTCATCGTGGATGACGACCGTCGGATCTGCGAGGCGTTATCTGTGCTTCTTTCGACCTTCGATCTGTGCGTGGTCACGTTCGCATCCGCTGCTGCGTACATCGCGTATCCGAAACCCGACGTGCCAGCTTGTCTGGTTCTGGATGTCGAACTTCCCGACATCAACGGACTGGATCTCCAAAGCCAGACCGCGGAGGGAAATCATCCGCCAATCGTGTTCATCACAGGTTACGGCGATATCCCCACGTCCGTGCGCGCGATCAAGGCGGGCGCGGTGGACTTCCTGACTAAACCGTTCAGGGAGGAAGACCTGATGCGGGCGATCCATGCTGCCATCGCGCAGGATCGCGACGCCCGGCGGAAGAGGGCCGAGTTTGCGGAGTTGCGTCAGCGCCTCTCGTCCCTGACGCCACGCGAACGCGAGGTCCTTCCTTTGGTCGTGAGCGGCCTCCTCAACAAGCAAGCCGCGGCAGAGCTAGGCATCAGCGAGGTCACCCTCCAGATTCATCGCGGCAACATCATGAAGAAGATGGGGGTCCGATCGCTTGCCGAGCTGGTGAGAATGGCGGGGGCGCTCGAAATCCCGATGACCCACTCGCGGCGCGCGCAATGATCGTCAACGCGTTTTGCAGCGCCTTTACCGACCGCTGCCAGGCTGGGTCAGGGAGATGTCCCGATTGCGCCCCCGGATCTGGCGCCGGTGGGCGCCGACTTATTGGTGTGCAAGGTAAATTGAAATACGGCGCCGCCGGGAGTATTCGGGGCAAACCACAATTGGCCATCGTGGGCCTCGACGATCGCACGGCAGATCGACAGCCCCATACCCATACCGTCGGATTTGGTCGTGAAGAGCGGGTTGAATATCCGATCGATATCTCTTGGACTGACGCCTGTACCGGTGTCTGAAACCGATACCATTACGCTGGCGCCTTCGTACGCCGCGGATTTCACGCAAAGGACCCTCGGCTCATCTTTAGCCGCCATCGCGTGAATGGCGTTCGTGATCAGGTTGAGAAGCACCTGCTGAAGCTGGACACGGTTTCCCATTACCTCCGGCAGCCGCGCATTCGGCTCGGCTTGGACCAGTATCCGGTGCTTCTCCAGATCACTGCGTTCGAGGGTAAGCGCTTCCCGGATGAGCTCGTTGACGTTGAGCAAAGTTCTCGTCCGTTCGTCATTTCGGAAGTTCGCGCGAATGTTTTCTACCACCGCCCCCGCGCGATGACCATCAGCGGCGATAAGTCTAAAAGCTTCCTTGGCTCTATCAAGATTGGGCGTCGAGCGATCGAGAAAGCGAAAGCCCGCATCGGCACTCGTTACCATTGCGGTCAACGGCTGTTTGACCTCGTGAGCGATCGAGGCTGCGACCGCATCCCCGGTCATCAGCCGCACCTCTCGTTCGCGGCGCTGCGCAAGAACCGCGCCGAGCAGCCTCGAATATAGCGTCGTTATCTCGTGCAACAGGACAATTAGCACGAGAAGACTGGATATGAATCCGATGACGCGAACGGTATACCAGGCGAGGCTAAAACGATTCGGATCAGGATAGTAGCTTAGAGGCACCTCTATCAAGTACAAGCAGATCACGACGATCAACCAAAGATCGAGCATTGAACGTCGCCGGACCCAGAGTACGATGAGGGCGGACGCATTGGACAGCGCTACAGGCGCCCCGATAAAGTAGGGCCACAGCGAGCTAAAGTGGAGAGAACTGTCCGTCACTTGAGGCAATAGCGCCTCGCCCGCTGTAAAAACAAACGCCGCCACCGAGACGACGGCCACCGTCAAGGCGACACTCAGCGCGATCGCCGGACCCACCGTGCCCCGCCGGAATCGTTTGCTCGAATCCCCTTCCTTTAGCAGGGCATAGCCGATTACGAACATTGGAAAGCCGGCGTGCCAAAAACACCAGACCCATGACGTACTCTGCAGGCCGCCAATCAGGCTTCCTGGCACAAACACACCTGGAAACACCAAGATGAACGGGATCAGGATAAGTGCCGTGAATAGGTATCCACTCGCGATCACGAGGATGGCACGCGAGCGCAGAATGGAAAACTGCGTGTACAGGAGAATCGCGGTGATCGAATCGCATACGAACATCGCCGCCGCATAACCCGGTACGAAGGCGTCGACCCGGCCAAGCTGGACGCCCTTGAGCGGACCAGCAGTGATCAAGACAAAGACGATCAATATGCCTAGGACGACAGCAAAAGCCAGCCGCTTATGTGTCGGACTCGGCGACAATGTCGAGAGGATGAAATGCGGTTCCTCTGGGACAATGGCGGCTATCTCATCCATTGGAGCGGTTCTTCGCGGCGGCGTGGAAGTGGCGTTTGACCGATAGCGAGTACAGCTACCAGCTCTCCGACGGAGGCATGTTACGCTTGAATTGCGCGACGCAAAACCGCATGGTCGAGGTACTCGAGATGAAGCACTGGGATGCCGACCCTCGGCGTAGCCTCATCGATTGCGGAATCCGTCGCTCAAGGCCAAAAGTGGTATCCGAACATCGATCGGGGCCCCAAAATACGCGGAGCAATTTCGCAGATTGGTGCAACGGGCTCGCGCTCCAAATCCGGACTGTCACGACTTAGGTCCACGCAGCTGTGGATTCCGCAGAGCGTCGCTGATGGCCGTGAGTAGTTCCTGCCCATCGAACGGCTTCTTGAATAAGTGGTAGTGATCTCGAGCTATGGGCGGCAACCGATTCAGCATCTCGGGGTGACCGGTGATGAGGATGATGGGCAACTCGGGCCGTGCCACATGCATTGCTCTTAGCAGTTCAAAACCGTCCATCACGGGCATGTCGATGTCCGAGATTAGGCAATCAATCTCTGCGAGATACCCGCTTTCGAGCAGTGCTGCGGCAGAGGCAAACAGGCGCACCGCGTGATCGGCAGATTCCAGTAGCCTCTCGAGCGACTCGAGAATTCTCTGATCATCATCGACTACTGCAATGATGTGGCCTGGAGGGCGGTCAGTCATGGACGTCCTTGTTTAGAATCATTGGCACGCAGCGGCGAGTTCAGGTCTATCGCGACGCGCGGTGGCGTGTAAATGCCATCCTGGCTCCTGGTCATCCTGCAGCGCGCACACGCGAGTCCATCCAGCCCCGAATTTCCCGTCACCCCAATTCTGCCGGAGAGATACGCGGGCGTATCTAATAGGAAGATGTGATAGCGCCCGAACCGCCAATGGCGCAACAATGGTCCGACGCTGGTTGAGCGCAGTGCAGCTTTGAGGTCATCGCCCATGTCGCAAGTTACACCAGTCGTGTTTGTCGTTGACGACGACATTTCAGTGCGCGAATCGCTGGAATTGCTGCTCGATTCTGCAGGCTGGCAGGCGGAGACATTCGCGTCCGCGCAGGAGTTCCTGTCTTCCCCACGAGTCGTTGCCCCGAGCTGCTTGGTGCTTGACGTTACTCTTCCGGACCTCAATGGTCTCGAACTGCAGAAACGCGTCGCCATCGACCGGATTGACATGCCGATCATCTTTATCTCGGGTTACGGCGACGTGCCGATGACGGTCCAGGCGATGAAGGCGGGAGCTGTAGAGTTCTTGACAAAACCACTCCGCGGTGACGTTCTGTTGAGCGCTATCCAGAATGCCATCGAACGCAGCTGCGCCGCACTTTTTCGCGAGGGTGCGGTGCGGGCGCTCCGGGACTGTTACGCGTCACTCACGCCACGCGAACGGGAGGTCATGGCGTTGGTGGTCTCCGGTCTGTTGAATAAACAGGTCGGTAGCGAGCTCGGGATCAGCGAAATCACGGTGAAGGCGCACCGAGGCCAAGTGATGCGAAAGATGAGGGCCGACTCTCTTGCCGACCTGGTTAATATGGCGGCGAGACTCGGCCTCACTCCCGCGCCGAAGGCCGACACTCCGCCGACCGGTCGCTCTCCGCTTGCTCATCTCTCATCCATTCGCTCGACTCCCCCCAGCGTAGCCATTTCGTAACTCCGTACGGCTCTTTCTAAGTACTCTTCGAGCCCTGGGCAAACTGGGTGGTGCGTCGCCTATCAGTGGTGGTTGTCCGGTTCTTGAATTGCCAAAAGTAGCGCCAAGAGACTCTAGGCGATCGCAGGAAAGCGCGTTGATGACAAGCATTCTGGCGAGCCCATCAACCGCGTCCATTATGGATCGCAATCCTTAGATAAGGAGAACCGGCATGGCTGCTCATACATTAGCACTGGCAATCGCCGCACTTGCTGCCGCCATAGGATCGGCGAATGCTGGGCAGGTGCCCGTTGCAGCAACGGCGCCGGACGCACCGGTCAGTTCGCGTGACCGAGTCTATCTCGGCGAACAATTCTCGAACACGATTTCGGTCGTCGACCCCTCGAGCAACACGTTTCTTGGGGCGATCCATCTCGGGGACCCACAACCTGGCAACATGAGCCCGCTGTATCGGGGTCAGTTGCTCGTCCATGGACTAGGATTTTCCCCCGATCACCGCACGCTTATCGCCGTATCAATCGGGTCGAACTCGGTGAGCTTCATCGACACGGCTACCAACGCGGTCAAGCACATCACCTACGTTGGTCGCTCACCGCACGAGGCATTCTTCACTCCAGACGGCCGCGAAGTATGGGTCAGCGTTCGCGGCGAGGATTATGTTTCCGTACTCGACGCGCAGCATTACGGCGAGATCGCGCGTATTCCGGTAGGCAATGGCCCCGGCATGGTCATCTTTTCCCCCGATGGCCGCTATGGTTACGTATGCTCGAGCTTCACACCCGAAACACTGGTCATCGACGTGCGAACCCGGCAGGTCGCCGGGCGCGTGCCGCAGCCTTCACCGTTCTGTCCCAACATTTCGGCTGCGCCGCGTGGTGACCAAGTTTGGTTCACGCTGAAGGATATCGGCAAGGTGGTCGTCTTCAATGCCCATCCGCCCTTCAATGTGCTGCGCGAGATCGACGCGGGCCCTATTGCCAACCACGTGACTTTCGCCGTGACCGGCCAGGAGCAACTGGCCTACGTGACCGTAGGCGGATTGAATGAGATTCAAGTATTCCGGACCGATACCTTCGAGCGCATTGCAACCATTCCCACCGGGCCGCTTCCCCATGGAATCTGGCCATCCGGGGACGGGACGCGAATGTATGTCGGTATCGAAAACGGTGACGCAATGAGCGTCGTCGACACCAAGCTGCAGAAAGTTGTGGCAACGATACCCACCGGCCAGGCGGGGCAGGCAATCGTGTACATCCCAGATGCGGTGCCGCAAGGTGATGGCCGTACCAATCTGCAGCCGCTCGGCGTAGCCTCGATGGCAACACACCTGAAGCTCTCGGCGCCTGACGCGAAGGAAGATGCGACCAGCGTTGCCTTGTTCGATCAGGGATTGACGCAGGTCCTGCAAGCTGCCGTTACTGGCCTTACGCCCAAAGCAGATTACGTGCTCGCGCTCGCCGACAATCCGCAGGGTAACCCCCCGCTTCAGGCGCTGGCTGCGTTTTCCACCAATCCGGCCGGCGCGGCGATCGTCAATGCGGTAGGTCCGATCCGCCAGATTGTCGCGCCCGACGCGCCGTTGCTCCGCCGCTATCTCGTAATCGCGCCGGTGAGAGACGGCAAGCCCGGTGCTCCGGTTCAATTGCAACGGCCGTGAGCCAAACGGGAACTTGCAATCGTCAAGAGCGTATTTGTTCAGACGGGACGTGGCGGCTTCAGGTGAAGGTCGCCAACAACCGAGCGCTGTGCATTGCCACCAACCAGCCAGTCTATTGGATTGACCCAGCAGACCAATCCCGTCCGAATGTCCGCACCGCGGGCGCCTTCTCGAGGAGTTGCATACATTTTCAAAGATGCTAATCGTTTCTTATTCGAAGCCAATACGCTCACGGAGCTCGTTGGCTATGAATGGAGAAAGGTCTAACCTTTGCATCAACTCGAGCTCGCAGCCGGGGGCCGTAATCCACTGGCCAATAGCTCGGTATGCGAGACGTGCGGCCCACGCCAACGGCTACTTGTGCGGGACGCTCCGATTGCCTATGCTCGCAGCACGGCATGCATCCTTCACTACTCGGAGCGTCTAAGAAACGACCGTTCGATCTGAAAGTAAGGTCTTTTCTTAGACTTATCTTAGAACGCTCGCACGCTAACAATTTGATTTGCATGCTTTGTTTCGCGGATTGTGATTCCGGTTGTCGTGGGTTCGAGTCCCATCAGCCACCCCAAAATCAAGAACTTAGAACGCTGGTCGCAGCCAATTTTCTAAGGGCATTTTACTGCTGGGCCTTGTCGCACGCGTCGGCGATCGTGAAGCCGACTCACCATCGCGTCGGCCTTATGCTCGGAAACTTCCGAACCATCACGCCCCTGTTCTTTCATGGCGGTGATAGCTTTCGCACGCAGGTCGTGAAACCAGAAGCGGGTGTTGCCCGCATTCTTCAACTGCACTTGCAATCGGTTCCAGATAGCCTTGAACTCTGCGTGCGAGTGCGGCTGACCGCGCCTGCCGCACACCAGATGAATCGCTTCATGGCGCGCGGATTACTAAACCGTAATGTTGCACCTGGGCGGCAATCAGGTGTGCTGCCTTAGAATGTCTCCTTAACGCGAATTGCCAATACGTGGCTGCCGCTTAAGGACATATAGGTTGCTTTGGCGTATCCGCAGGCGATGAGCGATGCATTGCTTGTACGATCGTCGCCGGCTGACCGCACCAATCGCGACCCGAGTAGCAATGTCGTCGAAAATCTGCAATGAATGTGTCCTCGGCAAGGACTCTTGTCTCAAATGACCAAAGCGTGGGTAAATGACGACATCCAAACAACTCACGATTCTCTTCCGCGCCTAATCGATTATGTATTTTCTGCTAATCGAAGATGATAGCGATACGGCTCGCTACATATGTAACGGGCTGGAAGAGAACGGTCACACGGTTGCTTGGTGCAGCAACGGCGCCGACGGTCTGACACGCGCCACAAGTGAGCCCTGGGACCTGATTATTCTCGACCGGATGCTTCCGCAGAAGGCGGATGGGCTATCAATTATCAAATTCCTTAGAAACAACGGCAAGATGACGCCGATCCTCATCCTAAGCGCACTGGGGAGCCTTGACGAGCGCGTGCATGGGCTCCGCGGTGGTGGGGATGATTATCTCGCCAAGCCGTTTGCATTTCCAGAACTGCTCGCGCGTTGCGATGCGTTGTTGCGGCGCGGAGGTATGCGCGATGATGCACAAGAGCTTTCGATCGCGGACCTAAAACTTGACCTACGAAGGCGTTGTGCCATTCGCGCCAGTCAACCGATTGCGCTCCAACCTAGAGAATTCCGTCTGCTCGAATACCTGGTGCGGCATCAAGGGCAAGTGGTCACACGCACGATGCTGCTAGAGGCGGTGTGGGATTACCATTTTGACCCGCAAACGAATGTAATCGACGTCCAGATCAGTCGGCTGCGCAACAAGATCGACAAGAATTTCTCGCCAGCGTTGCTGCATACCGTGCGTGGGGTAGGCTATTTGATCGGAATTCATGGATAGATTTTGGAAATCGGCGGCATTTCGCCTGTCGCTCATCTGTGGCGGGCTTGTCGTGGTATCCGTAATTCTGCTTTCCACCGCCTTCTACTTTGGCACTGTCGGCGTGTTAATGCGCGGTGCCAACGACAAGATAATTACCGCCGCGGATCGGCTCGCGCAATCTGCCAAGTCTGGCGGGGCGGCCCAGGTTGCGACAAGAATTGAGCAACTGCTTAACGATGGCGTCGATTCGGATACTGAAATCTACCTGCTCGCCGATGTAGAAGGTAAGCCGGTCGCGGGCAATATCGCCATGTTGGATGACGCGGGGTCGCTCGATCGCGTGATCGACCGAAATGTCGTGCGAAACGGTCGGCCATCGATTGGCCGGATGCTGCTGCACCGCTTGCCGGACGGATCGCTGCTGGTCGTCGGCCGCGACATGAGTGACTTGAACGAGATCAATGCCCTGATTTGGCGCGCTATCGGAATCGGCGCGTTGCTTGCGCTGGTGCTGTCCGTGGTCGGAACAGTCTTCTTCCGCTCACGCATCGAACGCAAAATCTGGGCAATTCGGTACGCCGCGCTCGATATTGAAGAAGCGGGAAATTTGAAGCGGCGCATTCCGGTCTCCGGTGAGAGCGACGAATTCGCCCGGTTGAGTAAGGACCTCAACCGAATGCTCGACAGAATCGAACATCTGATGACCGGTGTTCGCCATGTCTCCAACACCATTGCACATAACCTGCGTACCCCACTCGGCCGGATCCGCAGTCATCTGGAGGAGGCATTGCGAGGGCAGACTGGCGACGAAAAGCTGGTTGCCGCGGGAAGGTTTGCGATCATCGAGATCGATGACCTGATCACGCTACTCGACAAGCTACTTCAGATTGCCGAAGCAGAGTTGGGAACACGGCGCCAGATATTTGAACCCATTCGCCTAGGTGATTTGGTGACGAACATTTTCGAACTCTACGATGCCGCTGCCGAAGCGACAGGTGTGACGCTCAATAAGCAAATCGACGGTAATCCGACCATACGCGGTGACAAGGAATTACTGGCAAGTGCCTTGGCCAATCTGCTCGACAATGCGCTAAAGTACACCGGTCGCCCAGCACTGATTGGTGTATTCGCGACTCAACAGGCAGATCGCGTCACTCTGCTAGTGCATGATGACGGGCCCGGTATTCCAGCGCCGGAACGCTCCAACGTGCTGCAACGCTTCTATCGCCTCGACCATAGCCAGCCGGGCTACGGTATCGGTTTGTCCATTGTCGCCGCCATCATTCATCTTCATGAGGGCACACTCCAGCTCGAAGATGCCACACCGGGTCTGATCGTGCGCATGGTGTTTCCGAGCGTCGAAAGCATTACCTAACCAAATGGTAATGTCTTGTCACGTTACGAACAAACGCGCAACGCTAAAATGCAGGACTGCCGCAATACTGAACTGATTACGCGTCCCGAATAGTGCTGGCAGGAGAGCCGAGCCGGACCATGCGGGCGCGAGCACGCAATCCGCACCCGGTGAGCCACATTCCCATTCGCCAAGTGACTCTCCTACGGCCGTGCCATTTTCAATGGCAGCTCGAAGTGTCAACGTAGGTAGATCATGATTTTGTCCGCGTTGCCTTCCAGTATGGTGTCGACGAGGCGGCATTGAGCCTGCAACAGAAAGTCGGCCTGCCCAATAGTGTTTCGCCGCAGATTCAGGCGCCCGGTCTGGTGGGCGGGATTTTTCGCTACCCGTTGGTGGGACCGCCTCATTTCGGGCTTACCAAACCACGTAAGTTGCAGGCCTGGATAGCAACGCGCCGTGACTTCTGTTGCGAGCACCTCGCGTGAACGGACGGGACGACTTCTCGGCGACGGCGACTCCGCGCTCGCCACGGGCGCCCCGGTGGTTCGTGCCAGCACTGCAAATGTTGCCACTTGCCGAGCGACGCTGTCTGGTGCGCAACCTGCTCGACAACATGGGGATGGAGCTCTCATCGGGCGAATATGCGGTGTTATCGGCGTGCGAAGGCGCTCGATCGTTGGACGAGCACGAGGCGCGCGCTGCGCTACGGCTGGGTGCGCCGCCCGAGCATCGTCCCGCGATTCGCGCATTGCTTGAGAGTTGTGCGCGCAGCGGACTGTTGAGCGCGGTATCTGACCTCGTTTCCCGGTTTGGCCTTCCGCGTGACGAGGTGGCGTCGCCGCTCGCAGGCATCGTCGTTCGCACCGCCGATCGACCCAGATTGCTGCGGCGGCTATTGACCGGGGCGGCAGAAATGCAGAACCGAACCGGGGCCACGTATCGCTGGTACATCGTCGACGATTCGCGGCAGGAGCAGAGTCGCCGCGCCAACCGTGAAGCCATTGCGGCCAACGCACTTCTGGATGCAACGCACCTCGATTTGTCAGTCGCGGAGTCGCTCGAAGCCGAACTCACCGCGGCCTTTCCCCAATTTTCCGCCGAAGTGCGTTGGCTGCTGGGTGCGGCTCAAGGCGACGAGGTGACATACGGCCGAACGCAGAATTATCTGCTTCTTCGGTTTGCGGGCAGGCGGTTGCTGATGGCCGACGATGACATCACGATCCAGCCACGTCGATCCGCCCTGTTGCGCCCGGGAGTCGAGGTCTCGGTTGGAGCCTCGGCTGCGACCTGGTACGAGAACCTCGATGCCGCGTTCAGCGCCTGCCCCGCACTCGAGCTCGATCCGTTCGCGGAGCATGATCGTTGGCTTGGGCGACCGTTGGCGGATGCGTGGCCGCGCGCGGAACGCGGGTCCGGCGGGCTTGCCATCGGGAACCTTCCTGCGGAGCTGGGTACCAGTTTTGCACCCAACGCACGCGTCATCTTCACGTGGAATCACGTGCTTGGCGATCCCGGCTGGGACACGTTCGAGAGCCAGCAGCTTAACCTCGAACCGGAGACGCGACGCTGGCTCGCGGCCCATCCGGATGCGGCGCGATATGCCTTCGAGAGCCAGATTCACTGCCGCGGACCGGTGGCGCTGCGTCTCGCTCCGCAGCAAAGCCTTCTCACGACAACGGTCACCGGGTTCGACAATACTTTGTTGATTCCGCCCACCATTCGCGCAGGTCGTGGAGGGGACCCGTTGCTGGGCGCCGCGGCGCACTGCATCCATCCCGAAGGATGGGCGGTAGTGCTTCCGTTCGCGCTGCCGCACCTGCGAGAGGAGCGCCGGCAGTGGCTTACGCCGACAGACACCCTGGTAAAGCCTGCAGCCCGATTCATCCGGTCGCAGGTGATCCTCCGGGGACGCTCCCTCGTTGCGGAAAGAGCCGACCAGCGCATGGAAGCGCTGGGCACAACCCTGCTTGACCTGGCTGCGGCTGACGATGCGACGCTGACGCGCGGGCTCATGGAAGGGGCAGCAGAATATGCAGCCGGCATCCTATTTGACATACGGCAGCAGCTGGACGACCCGTCGCTTCCCGCAGGTTGGAAACACGTGCTGTCGCAATGGTTTGTCTCGCCGTCGTTCAAGCTCGACCAGGCCTCACTTCGTGCGCGCATTCCTTCGCCGCAAGAAGTGCGTTCCATGGCCAGCGGCTATGGATGCGCGCTGCAGGTCTGGCCGCAACTGTGGTCTTTCTGTCGCGGTCGGTTCCGATAAGCAGGCTGTGGGCAATGCAAAGGCGGGCTCCGAAGCGGACCGCTTACGCCGCGGTTTCGTAGGCGACACGACACACCTTGTGGAAAAAAGCCCTATCTGTAGAATATTTACGGTTGCACGTCGCTTTGTCGCGCTTCCATTCCAGGTCCGCTTGGATCCATGCTCAAAACGAAACCGCTTTCGCCCGGATTCGGGCTGGAAATTTCCGACATTGACGTTGCGCAACCGCTGCGGGACACGCAGTTCGACGAGCTCGAGCACACATTTTTCGCAGTCCAAGTGCTGGTTCTGCGCGACCAGCGTTTGACGCCCGCGCAGTTCGTGGCATTCGGCAGCCGCTTTGGGCCACCCGAGCCCCACGTGATCGATCAGTTCCACCATCCCGCCGACCCGAATATCCTCATACTTTCGAATCGCAAAAGAGAAGGACAACCAGTCGGGCTCGCCGACGCAGGGACCTATTTTCACACTGATTATTCGTATCTGCAGGTTCCCGCCCGCGCGACGATGCTCTACTCCGTCGAGGTCCCGAAGGTCGGCGGCAGAACGCTGTTTGCCAACCAGTACGCGGCGTACGATGACCTGCCTGAAGCGACAAAGCGGCGCATCGGGCCGATGATTGCTGTCCATCACTACGGCAATCGCAAGGTTACGGATGAAATGAGCCGGGTCGTGGCGTCGCCACTGACGGACGAGCAGAAGGCGAAAATGCCGCTGATCACACACCCAATCGTGCGGGCGCATCCGGTGACCGGACGCAAGGCTCTCTATGCGGTATCCGGCAGCTCGTACGGCATTGTCGGCATGCCGGAGGTCGAGGCTGTGGCGCTCCTCGATGAACTCGCCGCGCACGCGACGCAACCGCGGTATCAGTTGAGTTATGCGTACAGTGTCGGCGATGTAGTCATTTGGGACAACGCATCGCTGCTGCACTCGGCCACGCTGACCAACCCTGACGATCCACGCACACTGTGGCGCATCACGATCAAGGAACCGACGACGAAGCTCGATGCGCTTGATGTGCTTGCGCAGACGTACGTGCGGGCGTGATGCAGGAAGAAAGAAATTCGGCCGAGTCCTATGGAAGACAACATGAAAGTAAACCAGCTCCTGCTCGCCGCGATGCTCGCCAGCATAGTCGGGGCCCCGAGCGAAACGTTAGCCGAGGACAAGAGCATGGTGAAGAGCACAACGCCGGCAGCGATTCAGTTGCCCGTTGAAGGTACTTTTCCCTCTCTTGCGGGTACGACCGACTGGCTCAACTCGCCGCCATTGACGGCGAGCGGCCTGCGCGGAAAAGTTGTGCTGATCGATTTCTGGACCTATACCTGTATCAATTGGCTGCGCACTTTACCCTATGTCCGCGCATGGGCCGAGAAGTACAAGAATCAGGGCTTAGTGGTGATCGGCGTGCACACGCCTGAATTCGCCTTTGAGAAAAATGTCGATAACGTTCGCTGGGCCGCGAAGGACATGCAAGTCGCCTATCCTATCGCGATCGATAGCGATTACAACGTATGGAACGCGTTCAACAATGACTATTGGCCGGCGCTCTATTTCGTCGATACGCAAGGGCGTATACGTCATCATCAGTTCGGCGAGGGCGACTACGAACAATCGGAAAGGGTGATTCAACAGCTGCTGACCGAGGCCGGTGTCGACGGCATTGGTCAGGGTCTGGTTTCGGTCGACGCTCGCGGTACGGACGCTGCCGCCGATTGGGACAATTTGAAGTCACCGGAAAACTATGTCGGCTATGAGCGTACCAAGAACTTTGCGTCTTCCGGCGAAGCAGTGTCGAATAAGCCTCACGCCTTTACTATTCCCGCGCATTTGCAACTCAATCATTGGGCACTGTCGGGTGATTGGACTGTCCAGAAAGATCGCACCGTGCTTGACAAGCCCAACGGACGGATCGCCTACCGTTTTCACGCCCGCGATCTGAATCTTGTTATGGGGCCGGCAACGCAAGGAACGTCCATTAAATTTCGCGTGCTCATCGACGGTCGACCCCCGGGTGCCGCGCACGGAATCGACGTTGACGGCCAAGGCAATGGTACGGTTACCGGACAACGGCTGTATCAACTGATCCGACAGCCAAAGCCGATTACCGATCGGCAGTTCGATGTCGAGTTTTTCGATTCGGGTGTGGAAGCTTTTGCATTCACGTTCGGTTGATCCACAGCGCGACGCGATTCATCCGATTACCGACGGACGGGGCGCGTTGAGATAAGGAGGCCACAATGGTTCGAACCCACCAGCCAGGCGAAT
>Ga0302326_10015127_pt1 | contig 16247 bp, 12 predicted proteins | sample Palsa_T0_3_FD_202264 | JGI IMG/M metagenome (GOLD analysis project Ga0302326, IMG submission 202264) | Peat permafrost microbial communities from Stordalen Mire near Abisko, Sweden - Palsa_T0_3 | ecosystem: Environmental > Terrestrial > Soil > Palsa > Peat permafrost | place: Sweden: Abisko... | reverse complement strand
CTTCAGGACCGTCAGCTGCTGACGGTGACCCTGACGCTTGTGATAGCCGGTCTTGTTCTTGAACTTGTGGATACGGATCTTGGGGCCTTTGGTGTGCTCGAGCACCTCACCGGTCACCGCGACCTTGGCCAGCGCGGCGGAGTCGGAGGTGACGGTGGCGCCATCCACCACCAGCGCGACCGGCAGCGACACCTTCGCGCCGGGCTCGGACTCGAGCTTCTCAACCTTGACGACGTCGCCGACGGCAACTTTGTACTGCTTGCCACCGGTCTTGACGATTGCGTAGGTCGCCATGGTCACGTCTTCCTCATCTTCTGGTTCTGCTGGTTCGTACTGGTTCGTGCGGGCGTCGCGCAGCCAAAAGGTGCGCGGGCTGGTCTGGGAGTGTCGGCCAAAACCGGTCAGCGGGCCTGACGACAACTGATCCAGGGTACGTGACCAGCGGCTAAAGGGTCAAACCGGCCAGTCATTCCGCCTTGCGACGACCCAGTCCGCGAAGCGGACTGGGGGAAGAGCAGGGCCATTAGTCGTCGTGGGCCGGCGGACCGGCCGGTCGTGCCGCCGCCCGGCGTCGACGGGGTCGCTCATCAGCCGCGGTGACGGCGGTGACATAGGACTCGGGTGTCTCGTCAGAGTCCTCGTCATCCTCGTCGTCTTCTTCGTCGTCCTCGTCCTCGTCCTCGTCATCCTCATCGTCGTCTTCGTCGTCGTCATCAACGTCGTCGAGGTCGTCTTCATCGTCGAGGTCTTCATCGTCGAGATCGACCTGGTCGGTGTCGTCGTCGTCAGCATCGTCTTCGTCGTCAGCGTCTTCGTCGTCAGCGTCGTCGTCGCTGTCCTCGAAGTCGTCGTCCTCCAGGTCTTCTTCCGCCACCTCCCGCACGACCTGCTTCTGCAGCTGCTCGTCGGATTCGGCGTCCTCCCGGCCCTGATCGCCGACCGCTTCTTCCTCATGATCGGTGTGCGTGGGCTCGTCGGTGTCGTCGTCATGGCGACCATTGGCCGCGGCCATGGCCTTGAACATCGGGTGCTCGGCTGTGTGGGTCGGCACCTTGGCGACCGCCGGTTCTTCGGCCTTGCCCTTCTTGGACCGCCGGCCGCGCCGGCCGCCGCCCGACTCAGTTTTGCGACCGGTCGCGGGCGCGGAGTCGACGGGATCGGCGTGCAGGGTGATCCCACGGCCGCTGCAGTGCGGACACGTCGTCGAGAACGCCTCGATCAGCCCGGTTCCGAGCCGCTTGCGCGTCAGCTGCACCAGCCCCAGCGAAGTCACCTCGGACACCTGGTGGCGGGTGCGATCGCGGGCCAGCGCCTCGGTCAGCCGGCGCAACACCAGGTCACGGTTCGATTCGAGCACCATGTCGATGAAGTCGATGACGACGATGCCGCCGATGTCGCGCAGCCGCAGCTGACGCACGATCTCCTCGGCCGCCTCCAGGTTGTTCTTGGTGACAGTTTGTTCGAGGTTGCCACCGGACCCGGTGAACTTGCCGGTGTTGACGTCGACGACGGTCATCGCCTCGGTTCGGTCGATCACCAGCGTGCCACCGGAGGGCAGCCAGACCTTGCGGTCCATTGCCTTGGCCAGTTGCTCGTCGATGCGGTGCACCGCGAAGATGTCGGGGCCTGCCACTCCCTCGGCGGATTCCGCGGACTCATACTTGTTGAGCTTCGAAACAAGCTCGGGCGCAACCGCACTCACATATTCGTTGATGGTGGTCCAGGCGTCCTCGCCAGAGACGATCAGCTGACCGAAGTCTTCGTTGAAGAGGTCGCGAATGACCTTGACCAGGACATCGGGCTCCTCGTAGAGCGCGATCGCGGCGCCGGACGCCTTCTCCTTGGTCTCCTGGGCGCGCTCGGCGATCTCGATCCAACGCTCCTGCAGCCTGTTGACGTCGGCGCGGATGTCGTCCTCTTTGACGCCCTCGGAGGCGGTCCGGATGATCACCCCGGCGTCCGACGGCACGACCTCGCGCAAGATCTCCTTGAGCCGCTGCCGTTCGGTGTCGGGAAGTTTGCGGCTGATCCCGGTGGACGACGCGCCCGGCACGTACACCAGGTAGCGACCGGCCAGCGACACCTGCGTGGTCAGCCGGGCGCCCTTGTGGCCGACTGGGTCCTTGCTGACCTGAACGACGATGTAGTCACCGGGCTTGAGTGCCTGCTCGATCTTCCGGTTGGACCCGCCCAGGCCGGCGGCCTCCCAGTTCACCTCGCCGGCGTAGAGCACACCGTTTCGGCCGCGGCCGATGTCGACGAACGCCGCCTCCATCGACGGCAGCACGTTCTGCACGATGCCCAGATAGATGTTGCCTACCAGCGACGCCGAGGCCGCGCTGGTGACGAAGTGCTCCACGACGATGCCGTCCTCGAGCACGGCGATCTGGGTGTAGCGGCTGCCGGGATGCGGCGGTTCGGTGCGGACCTTGTCGCGCACCACCATCACCCGCTCGACTGCCTCGCGGCGGGCCAGGAACTCGGCCTCGCTCAGGACCGGTGGGCGGCGGCGTCCGGCGTCGCGACCGTCACGACGACGCTGCCGTTTGGCTTCCAGCCGGGTCGAGCCGTCTATGCCCTGAATCTCGTGGTTGCTGGACGCGGGCTTGTCCTTGGCGCGGGGCGCCCGCTCGTGCACCACGGTGTTCGGCGGGTCGTCCGGTGACGGGCTGTCGTCGCCGTCATCGCCGGTGCCGGACTTGCGGCGACGACGACGTCGGCGACGCTTGGTGGCGCCGTCGCCAGAGCCGTTGTCGTCGGTATCGGAGTCGTCCGCGTCGTCGTCGTCGGCGTCATCGTCCGCGTTGTCACCCGATGCAGCGTCCGATTTGGCGCCGTTCTCGCCGCCGTCGGCTCCGTTCTGCTCGCCACGGCCACGGCCCCGCCCGCGACGCCCGCGGCGGCGCCGCCGGTTGGCCGGGCGATCGGCCTGGTCATCGTCGTCGTCGCCGTCGCCGTCGGCGTCGCTGTCGGCTTCGCTGTCGCCGTCGAAGTCCTCGTCGTCGGAATCCGCGGGCTCCTCGGCCACAGCCGCGTCAGGGCGTCGGTCCACCGGCTGCGGCGCGACGAACAGCGGCATGTACTCGGGCCGCTCGACCGTCGTGGTTTCCAGCATCGTCCGCGACTCGGGTTCATCCGCGTCGCCGGCTGCGCTGGCCTCGGTCGCGACGACCGTCGTAATGACGGTCGCGGGGGCGCTGGCCAGCAGGTCGCGAACGCGGACCGCGTCGACGCGTTCCACGGTGGAGTGCGCGCTGCGGATCCGGCCGTCGAGCTCAGTCAGCGCGTCGAGTACCTGCCGGCTGGTCGTCCCCAGCGCCCGGGCCAAGGAGTGAACCCTTAGCCGATCTGGCAGATCCTCGTGCTGCGACGAGTCTTCTGAAACCTCTGAGAATGGGCCACCGTCTATCACGTATTCTCCTCTAGCCCCCGGGCGCGTCCTTTCGACGCGGCCACGCGAGGGCTTCGCTATGGGCCCGGGTCACTTTCTCCCGGACTTGTGATGGTCTTGCTCCAAGAGGTTCGGATCGAACGCACTCAGTGCCGGTCTGAATGATGGCTGGACAGTCGGCGCCGCATCGCGGATCGCGGTGGTCGCGCTTGTCGAAGTCTTCATTCGGGCGTCGGAAGCCGGTTCGGCGACGTTCACCCGTCTATCAGTATCCCATACCGTGGTGTCGACTTGGAACAAGTGCACCGACCCCGTGCCGAGCGGCATCGCGGGCGGGCTAGGTCTGGGCGAACCAAAGCGCGATCTCGCGCTCTGCCGACTCCGGTGAATCGGAGCCGTGGACCAGGTTGAACTGCGTTTCAAGGCCGAAATCGCCGCGGATGGTGCCGGGCGTCGCCTTCTCCACCGGGTCGGTCCCACCCGCGAGTTGGCGGACTGCCGCAATCGCCCGCGGGCCCTCGACAATCGCCGCGACCAGCGGCGATGACGTGATGAACTCCACCAGGGAATCGAAGAACGGCTTGCCGTCGTGCTCGGCGTAGTGACTACGGGCCAGCTTGTCGCTGACGATCCGCAGCTCCAGCGCCGCGATGGTCAGGCCTTTGCGCTCGATGCGGCTGAGGATCTCGCCCACCAGGCGCCGTTCGACCCCATCGGGCTTGACTAACAGAAGCGTCCGCTCAGTCATCAGCGCCACTCCTCATCATCGCTTCGTCCCCCTCGCCGCTACGCGGCTGGAGGTACCCCCACTGCATCGTCGTCGGCGCGGTCACGGCGCACAGCGTACCGAACCGATCCGGCGGGCCCAGCGCGGTGGATCAGTCCGGCGGCACGTCTTGACCTGGGAGCAACCCGAGTCGCTCGCGGCGCAGCACTTCAGAGCGGACGTAGAGGATCAGCGCCCACACCGCGGCGAACAGCAGTCCGATGAAACCCACGCCCGGGTACACGGCAAAGCCAGCGATCGGTATCAACTGCACAGCCAGGTCCGCCCAGATGGCCCACGACCGGCCCTGCAAGCCGGCGAGAAGGATCAGCACCGCCGCCAATCCCAGCAGGTACGTCAGAACGCCCGCACTCAGCCCGCCACCGACCGCGCCGACCACCGGCAGCGCCAGCAGCACCACGATCGCCTCCAGGATCAGCGTGCCGGCCGTGACACCGCGAAAGCTTTTCCACGGGTCGGGTTGCGACCCTCCGGGTGGTTGGGCGGGCGCCGTCACGAGGGATCACGACCGAACAACGAGCGCGCGGCGCCGGCGGTGACCACCGAACCGGTGATGACGATGCCCGTTCCGGAAAAGGCCACGCCCACGGCATCGGCGTCGTCGACCAGCGCGGTGGCGGTGTCGATGGCGTCGCGCAGGCTTTCGGCGGTGATCACGCGATCGGGTCCGAAATACTGCTGCGCGACCAACGCCAGCGACTCGACGTCCAACGCTCGCGGTGATCCGTTGTGGGTGACCACGATTCGATCGAATACCGGCTCGAGTGCGGCCAGGATGCCGCCGACGTCCTTGTCGCCCATCACGCTGACCACGCCGACCAGAAATCGGAAATCGAACTCTTCAGCCAGCGTCTGAGCCAGCGCCGCCGCGCCCGCCGGGTTGTGCGCGGCGTCGACGAATACCGTTGGTGCACTGCGCATCCGCTCCAACCGGCCGGGACTGCTCGCGGCGGCGAATCCGACCCTTACGGCGTCGATGTCGAGTTGACGCTGCGGACCGGCACCGAAGAACGCCTCGACGGCAGCCAGCGCGATAGCGGCGTTGTGCGCCTGATGCTCGCCGTGCAGCGGGAGAAAGATTTCGGAGTAAACCCCGCCGAGGCCCTGCAGTTCCAGCATCTGTCCGCCGATCGCGACCTGGCGGCTCAACACCGCGAACTCCGAATCTTCGCGTGCTACAGCGGCATCAGCGTGGACGGTCTGCGCCAGCACAACCTCCATCGCCTCCGGTACCTGACGGCCGATGACCGCCACCGTGTCTGGCGCTCCATCTTCGGCTTGGTGGATGATGCCGGCTTTCTCACCGGCGATGCCGGCGATGTCGTCGCCGAGGTATTCGACGTGGTCGATGCTGATCGGCGTGATCACCGCGACCGGCGCGTCGATCACATTGGTGGCGTCCCAACGTCCGCCCAGACCGACCTCGATGACCCCCACGTCGATCGGCGCATCGGCGAACGCCGCGAATGCCATCGCGGTGAGGACCTCGAACTTGCTCATCGCCGGTCCGCCGCTGTCGTGCGACTGCTGGTCGATCATCTGCACGAACGGCTCGAGTTCGGCGTAGGTCGCCACGTAGGTCGCTGGGCTGATTGGCTTTCCGTCGATCGCGATACGCTCGACCGCTGACTGCAGGTGCGGGCTGGTGGTCCGCCCGGTGCGCCGCTGCAGAGCGGTCAGCAGCGCATCGACCATCCGCGCCACTGAGGTTTTGCCGTTGGTTCCGGCGATGTGGATCGACGGGTAGTTGCGCTGCGGTGAGCCGAGCAGGTCCATCAGCGCCGCGATGCGGGCCAGGCTGGGCTCGATCTTGGTTTCCGGCCAACGCTGGTCGAGTAAATGCTCGACCTGTAGCAGTGCCGCGATCTCATCCGGTGTAGGAGCCACCTCGGTTGGTTCTGCGTCGTCGGGATCCAATGTCACTGCAGCCCGGCCAACCTGGCCGTGATCCGGTCAGCTTCCTCGCGCGCCACGCGTTGACGCTCGCGTTGCTTGTCGACGACAGCTTCCGGGGCCTTGGCCATGAAGTCCGCATTGCCCAACTTTGCTGTGGTCGAGGCTAATTCCTTTTGCGCGGCGGCCAGGTCCTTCTCCAGGCGGCGACGCTCGGCGGCCACGTCGATGGTGCCCGAGGTGTCGAGTTCGACGACGACCGTGCCGCCCGTGAGCCCGACCTCCAGGGACGCCGAAGGACTGAAATCCGGGCCCGGCTCGGTCAGCCACGCCAATGAGGTAACGGCACCGATCTGGGTGCTCAGGTCGGCGGTGTCGATGCCCGACAGCCGCGCCGACACCTTCTGCCGATCGGCCAGACCCTGATCGCTACGGAACCGCCGAATCTCGGTCACCAGCTTCTGCATATCGGTGATCCGTTGCGCGGCAACGCTGTTTAGCGCGATGCCGGAGGTTTGCGGCCATTCGGCGATCACGACGGACTCCCCGCCGGTCAGGTTTTTCCACAGCGTCTCGGTGACGAACGGGATCACCGGGTGCAGCAACCGCAGCAGCGTGTCCAGCGCGGCAGCCAGCACGGCAGTGGTGTGCGAGAGCCCATCGGCAACCTGCGTCTTGGCCAACTCGAGGTACCAGTCGCAAAACTCGTCCCAGGTGAAGTGGTACAGCGATTCACACGCCCGGCTGAACTCGTAGCCGTCGAAGGCCGAATCGACGTCGCAGCGAACCTCTTCCAGCCGGCCCAGGATCCAGCGATCGGCGTCGGTCAGCTCGCTGTCTGCTGGCAGCGTGTCCAACGCCGCACCGTTGAGCAGTGCGAATCGGGTGGCGTTGAACAGCTTGGTGACGAAGTTGCGTGACGCCCGGACATCGTCCTCCCCCACGCTCAGATCGCCGCCGGGACTGGCACCGCGAGCCAGAGTGAATCGCAAAGCGTCCGCACCGTAGACGTCCAGCCAGTCCAGCGGATCGATGACATTGCCCTTGGACTTGCTCATCTTTCGGCCGAACTCGTCACGGATCAACCCGTGCAGAAAGACGTCGGTGAACGGCACCTGCGAGCCCCGGGCACCGTCCAGGGTGATGGCGTCGTCACCGCCGACGAAGGTCCCGAACATCATCATCCGGGCCACCCAGAAGAACAGAATGTCGTAGCCGGTCACCAGGACGCTTGTCGGATAGAACTTTTCCAAGTCCGGCGTCTTGTCCGGCCAGCCCAGGGTGGAGAACGGCCATAGCGCAGAGGAGAACCAGGTGTCCAGGACGTCGGGATCCTGCTCCCAACCGTCGGGCGGTGTCTCGTCCGGACCCACGCAGATCCGCTGACCGTCCGGCCCGTACCAGATCGGGATTCGGTGGCCCCACCACAGCTGACGTGAGATGCACCAGTCGTGCATGTCGTCGACCCAGGCGAACCAGCGTGGCTCCAGCCTGGCGGGGTGAATCACGGTGTCGCCGTTGCGCACCGCGTCGCCGGCGGCCTTGGCCAGCGATTCGACTCGCACCCACCATTGGAGCGACAGTCGTGGTTCGATCGGCTCACCGCTGCGCTCCGAGTGTCCGACGCTGTGCAGGTAAGGCCGCTTCTCGGCGACGATCCTGCCCTGCGCCGCCAAGGCTTCGCGCACCGCGACGCGGGCGTCGAATCGGTCCATGCCGTCGAACTGCGTTCCGGTGTCGGCGATCCGACCTTTGGTGTCCATGATCGACGGCATGGGCAGCTGATGACGCAACCCGATCTCGAAGTCGTTCGGGTCATGAGCCGGGGTGACTTTGACTGCGCCGGTACCGAATTCAGGGTCGACGTGATCGTCGGCGACGATGATGATCTGGCGGTCCAGGAAAGGGTGCGCCAGCGTCGAGCCGACCAGCCCGCGGTAGCGGTCGTCGTCGGGATGCACCGCGATCGCGGTGTCACCCAGCATCGTCTCCACCCGGGTGGTGGCCACCACGATGTGCGGCTCGGAGTCCTCGAGCGAACCGTAGCGGAACGACACCAGTTCGCCTTCGATGTCCTCGTAACGGACCTCGAGATCCGATATCGCCGTTTCCAGCACGGGCGACCAGTTGACCAGCCGTTCGGCCTGATAGATCAGGCCGGCGTCATAGAGCCGCTTGAAGATCGTGCGCACCGCCCGTGACAGGCCGTCGTCCATGGTGAAGCGTTCACGGTTCCAGTCCACACCGTCGCCGAGGCGGCGCATCTGACCGCCAATCGCGCCGCCCGATTCGCGCTTCCAGTCCCAGACCTTGTCGATGAACAGCGTGCGGCCGAAGTCTTCTTTGGTCTTGCCGTCGACGGCGAGCTGCTTCTCCACGACGCTCTGGGTGGCGATGCCCGCGTGGTCCATGCCCGGCTGCCACAGCACCTCGTAACCCTGCATGCGCTTGCGACGGGTCAGGGCATCCATCATGGTGTGCTCGAGCGCGTGACCCATATGCAGGCTGCCGGTCACGTTGGGCGGCGGCAGCACGATCGAATAACCGGGCTTGGCGCTGGCCGGATCGGCGGTGAAATAACCGGCATCCACCCAGCGCTGATATGTCGCGCTTTCGGCCGCGCCCGGATCCCACGCTTTGGGCAGGTCGTCAGCCCGCGTGTCGACGGCGCGTTCTGGGCTTGCGGTCACCCTTCAAGTCTAGAAAGCGCCGCCGCCTGTTACGAACACCGCCTACCGCGGAGCGGCACAAACAGGCTGGGCTTACTTCTTGCCGCCCAGCAATCCGCCGAGAATGTCGCCCGCCTTCGAGCCCAGCGCGTTGCCCAACACAGTGCCCAGCGACTTGTTGCCGCCGGCCATTCCGCCAAGGATGCTGCCCAGGACGTCGTTGAGCCCGCCTCCGGAGGACGCCTCTTCCTTGGCCGGTTCGCTCTTCTGGCCGAGCTGCTTTCCGATATAGGCCAGAACGATCGGAGCCAAGATCGGCAGCAGCTGCTTGAGCAGAGCGCTGTTGCCGCCGCCACCGCCGGCCAAAGCGCTGGCGACCTGGCCGGCGTCGTTGCCGCCGAAGATTCTCGCGATTGCCTGCTGACCTTCGTCCTGGTCGACCTGGTCGACATTCACGCCACCGTCCAGCAAGCCGGCGTGGCTGTCGGCCGCGGACTCGATCTTGCTGGCGTGCTCGGGATCCTGCGCGTTTTCGGACAGGCCGCCAACCAGCACCGGTACCAGCAACTGGACCGCTTTGTTCACCTCGGCCTCGTCGACGCCGATCTTGCTTGCAATGTCACTCGTGGGAATCTGAGACAGAAGATCTTCAAGGCCAGACATGGACCCGTCCACCTAACGTTGCTGGGATGCTTTGGTTCACTGTTGACACTAGCTCAGCTGATCTTGTCCGACAGCGGTTCTTTGCAGAGCAGATCGAGCGCCGGCCGCGCCGTCAGCGGTGCATCAACCGCGCAGTCTCCAGCGAGACATCCGCGGCCGGGAATCGCGCCAGTAGCGCGTCGCCCATTGCGGCCGCCGGGGTCAGCACGCCGCGCAGCTCCGAGAGCGTGTCGCGATCCATCGCCAGCGCCAGACCGCTCTCGCCCAGCAGCACCGAGGTGGCTTTGTATCCCGGGTCGCCGCGTTGAGCCATGGTGGCCACATAACGGGCGCCGGAAGTTGTCGTCGTGTACGTCTCCGCCTTGTAGAAGCCGCGCTCGCGGACGGCGTCACTGGGGCCGGTGCCGGGTTTGGGCAGCACACGCTCAACCAGTCGGCGTGGCAGCAGCCGGAAGTAGCGGCTGCCCAGTGCCGACACCGCATTGCCCACCCCGTTAATGACGGCGGAGGTCACCGGCGCGACGGCTGAGGACCCCACACTCATGTGTTCGCTGTAGCGAAACCGCCTGCCGTAGGCCCAGTCTTGTAATGCGTTGCTGCGCCGGACAATTCGCGTGTTGGACGGTGCCATTATGAATCCGGCGGTCCACAGGCCGGTCAGCTCCGGTGCAATCTGGCGGCCGCGGCGCCGACGCAGGTCTGGCTGCGCACCGAGTTCGGGCTCTGCACCACGGTCGGGACTCAGCGTGTAGGGATCGGCGAATTGCCGGCGCACGTCGGCATCCCTCGACACCGCGTCGAACACTTCCACGCCTGAGGCGATCGTGCCGCCGGAGAACCCGCCGGAGAACCCGCGAACCACGAAGTCGGTGTTGACTAGCTCACCACTGCCGTCTTCGCGGGCCCGGCGATGCAACGCGTACACGGTGAGATCCGAAGGGATGGAGTCGAATCCACACGCATGCACGATGCGGGCACCAGTGTCCTGAGCCTGCTTGTGATATAGGTCGATACTGTCGCGGACGAATGGCGGCTCGCCGGTCAGGTCGGCGTAATCGGTGCCCGCGGCCGCGCACGCGGCGACCAACGGCAGACCGTAGCGGCTGTACGGGCCGACGGTGGTGACGACGACCTGCGTCCGCGCGGCCATCGCGTCCAGCGTCGACGGCGACGACGCGTCCGCGGTCAACACCTGCCAGGACTGCGCCGACTCGCCGAGCGTTTCGCGGATCGCCAGCAGACGATCGGCCGAGCGGCCGGCCAGCGCGATCCGCGCGTTCCCGCCCGCCCGGGCCAGGTATTCAGCGGTCAACTTGCCCACGAAGCCGGTTGCCCCGTACAAGACGATGTCGAATTCGCGCGTTGCAGTCACGGGCGCGACGCTACTCCGAGTGCCGCCGGCAATTCGGCGCTCTCCCCCAGCACGTGTTCGGCGAGGAATGCGAACACCACCTGGTACCAGATCTTGGCGTGCTGCGGCGCCACCACCCAGTGATCCTCGGATGGGAAGTACAGGAACCGGTGCGGGCTGCCGCCGTCCTCTCCGGCCGGCAGCGCCGACTTGGCGAGCAACTCGTACCACAGCCGCAGGGCCTCGCCGATCGGCACGCGGTAGTCCTTGTCGCCGTGAATGACCAGCATCGGCGTGCTGATTCGGTCGACGAAATGGTGTGGCGAGTTGGCAGCGGTCATCTCCGGCGTCATCTCACGGCGCCAGTAGTAGGCGTGATCGGTTGTCGGACTAAATTGGTCGAGCGCCCACAGGCTGGCGTGGGTCACGATCGCGGCGAAACGGTTCGTGTGACCGGCGATCCAGTTGGCCATATATCCGCCGAAGGAGCCGCCCATCGCCGCGACCCGAGTCGCATCGATGCGCGGATGAGCACACGCCGCATCGGTCGCCGTCATCAAGTCGTCGAACGGCGGTCCGCCCCACGCTCCCCAGCCCCGCTGGATGAAGTCTTGGCCGTAGCCGGTCGAGAGTGCGGGATCGGGCAGTAGCACCGCGTAGCCCTTGGCAGCCATCAGCCACGGATTCCATCGCCAGGCCCAGTCGTTCCAGCTGCCCAGCGGGCCGCCGTGCACCCACAACAGCAGCGGGGCCGGCGCATGATCTTCGGGCAGCACCAACCAGGACCGGACCGTTGCGCCGTCTGCGACCGTAGCGGCGATCTCGGTCAATGTTCCTGGCAGGCTTGGCAAGTCGACGGATGGCAGCACGGTGACAACGCCACCGGGGTCGATCCGTACCGGATGTGGCGGCGCCGCATAAGAGCTGCGCAAGGCAAACAGCACACCGCCTGGCGCCGCGACGACGTCCGTGTAGGCAAAGTCGTCGTCGGTGAGCTGGGTGACCGTCGATGTCGCCACGTCGACGGCGAAGATCGGTGCGCGTCCGTTCTGGTCGGCGGTGACGATCAATGACGCGCCATCGCTCGACCAAGTCAGCGAGGACGGCCGACGATCCCATGTTTCGGCAACCGATCGCGGTTGGTCGCCGAATCGCAAGTATTGCAGCGTCATTCGTGGAGCGCAGTCCGGCGTGGAGATGGTTTCCCGGCTGAACGCGATCGCTGATCCGTCTGGGGAGATTGCGGGGTGTTGCAGTTCAGCGTCCGGATCGTCAGCGATCACGCGGCGTTCCCCGGAAGCCAAGTCGACCCGCAGCAGTACCGAACGCTCAGTGGCTTCGGGTCCTGTCACCCGCCACGTCGTCACCAGGAATTGACCGTCGGCGCTGATGTCGAATGTGGCGTCATCGAATCCGGCTTCGCGTAGCGCTCCGCCGGGCTGTGGCGTGAGGTCGCGCAGATCCGTCGCGTCGAACAGATGCGGTTCATCCGGGCCAATGTCCTGGTCCCAGAAGCGAACTGGATATCCGGAGTGCAGGATCGCGCTGACATTATTGGCCTTACGCAAACCGCGTAGGCGCCGGTCATCTTCGACGTCGCGCGCCGAAGCCAGAAATGGCGCGCCGATTACTGTGGCGTCGGCGCGACGGGCGGTGCGGACCACGCTTACGCCACCGGGCATGCTCAGCACTTCGACAGCCTCGCCGCCGCCCGCGGGTAGCCGCCACAAGGAGGCCGGTGGTTTGTCGGCGCCATTGGCGTTCTCAGCAGTGGGCCGCGAGGACACGAACAGCAGGTCGCCGTCGGCGGTGAACGCCGGTGCGGAGTCTCCGTTCGAGCCGCGGGTAAGTCGGCGCGCGGGCTTTTCGCCGGTCGGGTCGACTTCCCAGATGGCGCTGACGTAGTCGGTGCGCTGGTCGTTGAGTTCGGCCACGGTGGTTACCACCCGCGAACCGTCCGCCGACACAACCAGGCCGGAAACGCGTGGCAGTGCCAGGTAGTCGTCGAGATTGTCGAATGCCGTTGCGGTCATGAGTCGTTGGTAACACAGCGCGACTCAGGCCGCGGCGTGCACGCCCTACAGCTTCTGAGTTTGATTTTCAAACCCTGTGGCGACATGCTGCTGTCATGACGCGCGTCGCACTGGCCGATCTGCCCGGCCGATGTTGCCCGATCGCCGCCGCGCTCGACGTGGTCGGCGAACGTTGGGCACTGCTGATCGTCCGCGAGTTGGCTCTGGGCAACAGCCGCTTCCAGGACATCGTTCGCGGCACCGGCGCGCCGCGGGACCGCGTGGCGGCCCGGATCAAGGCGCTGGACGAGGCCGGGGTGATCCGGCGCGTCCCCTATCAGACGTCGCCACCGCGATTCGACTACCAGCTCACCGATTCCGGTCGTGCACTGCTTCCGGTGTTGGATGCGCTGCTGGCCTGGGGACTCGACCATGCGGTCCCACCGAACGACCCGGACCGCCACCGTTACCGCTGGGCAAAGGACGAGCAGCAAGCAGGAAGGGCACGATGACGACCGCAAGCAAAGACGCGGCAGCGACCGGGAAAGACGACTGGGGCCGGCAACAATCGCGGACAGTCACCTGGCACGACCCGGCCCCAACCGTTGCGCGGGGCCTGTCGATGCCCGGGATCGACTACCTCAAGGCGATGATCGCGCGCGAGCTTCCGCCACCCCCGATGGCCAGGCTCATGCAGTTCGATCTGGTTGACGTCGAGCCCGGCAAGGTCGTGTTCACCTGCGAACCCGACGCGTCGATGTACAACCCCAACGGCGCGATCCACGGCGGTCTGGTGTGCACGGTCCTCGACTCGGTAGCCGGACTGGCGCTGCACAGCACACTGCCCGCCGGCAAGGGATACACGTCGATCGAGATCAAGGTCAACTACTTGAAGCCGGTGCGCCTCGAAGCGGGCCCGTTGAGCGCCATCGGGACGGTGGTGAAGTCGGGTGCGCGGGTCGGGTTCACCGAGGGCGTGGTCACCGATGCGTCGGGCAAGGTCGTGGCGACCGCGACCAGCACCCTGCTGATTTTCGACCTCTGACCCCCGAGACGCCGAAAGCGGTGGCGGGCCTGAGCCCGACCACCGCTTTCAGTGGGCAATGCTTGGTCAGCCGCGACGGCCGCAGACCGGCCACGCGCCGATGCCCTGCGAGTGCAGCACGTTCTCGGCCACCCGGATCTGCTCGTCACGGCTGGCGCCGTTCGGTGAACCGGAGCCACCGTTGGCATGCCAAGTACTCGGCGTGAACTGCAGACCACCCGCGTAGCCGTTACCGGTGCTGATGCCCCAGTTGCCACCGGACTCGCAAGTAGCGATCGCGTCCCAGTTGACGCTGTAGGCCCTCTTCACGGGCGCCGGAGCCTGCTCCGGGGCCGGGGCGTCGTTGGCGGGCGCAGGCGCCTCAGGCGCGGGCGCAGCTTCCGGCGCAGGGGGCGCGGGCGGCGCCTCGGGTGCCGGCGGCGCGGCCGGGGCATCAGGAGCCGGGGGCGCATCCGGGGCCGGCGGAAGGTCAGCCGGGGCCGGCGGCGCGTCGGCGACCGGCGCAACGTTCGGGGCATCCGGCGCAGGAGGCGCGTCCGGAGCCGGCGGCGCGTCGTCCGCGTCCGGTGTCGACACGAAGCCGGCCGGGGCGAACGGCGTGGACGACACGTTCGGGGTAACCCGCTCGTAATCGGCGGAGGCGATCGCGTTGGTCAGCGTCAGCGGGGCCGAAGCGAGCACCGCGGTGAGCGCAGCCATGCGAAGCGTCTGGCGGACGTTCTTCAAGATCGTTCCTTTCGCGGGGTGTGCATGCCGAAGCAAGCCCAGCGATATGGGCAGGTGCCGTTTTCTTGGCGGGTTGGATGCTTCGAATCGCGCCGTCTCGTTCGGGCACGACAGCAAGGGCGTAAGCCGCCGACCGGGCTGATGCCCGGTGGCTCAACGGGGGCGTCGTCGCCTTCCGTAGCCCCCGCTCACACGCGGGTCCGTGGATTCGATTTTTCTGGCCTTTTCAGGTCGAAATGGACCGTACGAGAACAATTTGCTTTCGTCACCTTGTGACACGCCGATGTCTCCGGCGGATAACGACTCGATCACGGTCACCCAGTTAATGGACCGCCCAGGTCAAACATATCTTTGTCGCCGGCGTCAGTACTCTGCCGCTCAAACGCATAGTGAGTCAAATCACCCAATTTCTGTGAGCTGCGCCACACGCCCGGCTGCCATGAGACACAACGAATCCGATTACCCGGCGGGCCGCCCCATCCAGCCGAAAGTAATCAAGATCACATGGTTAGCCGGGCGTGTCGCAAGCGATTTCGTCCTGCAGAACCGCGTTAGCTAGTCATTTATTCTCTAAATCTACTGTTGGACAATTGCTTTCAGCTCACGACCCGAACGGACGCAGCGTTCGGATCTCCGCGCTGCGGCGAGCAGCTCCTGAGTGCAGCTGGCTTTAATGTCACTGTCCAGCAAGGCATTTAAATATCACGCAACGCGGGACGTTTCCGGCGCGCGGCCGGCCGATCGATGCGCCGAGCGTCGACCGCCGCATGCTCGTGGTCGAAGCGAACTCGCCGCCGCGACATCGTCGCGTGCCCGAAAAGTCAACCGCCGCAACGCAATACAAGACGCACGTGAATAACTAAACTACATAAATAGAGTTACGCGACACACTATTTCGCCCGAACAAATCGGACGGGACTAGCGAGCAAATAGAAATATGTAAATATTGACGCGCGAAATCCAATTTATTTGTCGCGAAGGATATTCTCAGATTAAATTCGAAACGCCCGGCAAGGGCGTTCCGGGTGAATCAGCGTCCGATGCCCAGCAGGCTGCGCAGACCGCTCACCGGCTTAGCGTCGGCAGGCGGACGGGAATCGGATATCACGACCCGTTGGGAATCGACCCGATCGATCAACGCGGGGAGGTTCCGCTCGCCGGCAGCGACGAGATCATCGATCTGCCTGGCCAATTCGGTCCGATACACCGCGGCGAGATAGTGGTTGCTGCCGTCCCAGGGCAACACGATGTCGGCGTCCACCTCGGCCGCTCGGGCCGCGACGGCGTCGATCAAGTCGGTGGTGAGGAACGGTACGTCGACGCTGCAGAGGAACGCCCGCTCGGCTCCGGCCTCGGCGGCTGCGTGCAACCCACGTGCGATCGCCAGCAGCGGACCCACTCCGCGCACGTCGTCGCGCACTACTTGTGCCGGTAGTTCTGGCAGCGACTGCCCCGGGGCGGCGACCACGAAAATCGGCTCGCAACGCTGCCCGACGATGCTGACGACATGCTCGACCATCGTGGTGTGTCCCTGGGGATCCGACAGGCCGGCGGGGACCGCCTTCAGAGCCTTGTCCCGACCATTCCGGAGCGATGCACCGCCAGCCAACACCACGCCGGCTAGCGAAGCCGGCTTACCCGCAGCAGCCATCTCAGTCCACAGTCCAGGTGTCGCGGCCGTGCAACAACGATTGCAACGCTGCACGGTCG
>Ga0302326_10015126_pt1 | contig 16247 bp, 26 predicted proteins | sample Palsa_T0_3_FD_202264 | JGI IMG/M metagenome (GOLD analysis project Ga0302326, IMG submission 202264) | Peat permafrost microbial communities from Stordalen Mire near Abisko, Sweden - Palsa_T0_3 | ecosystem: Environmental > Terrestrial > Soil > Palsa > Peat permafrost | place: Sweden: Abisko... | reverse complement strand
ACTCATGCTGACCGTTGCCACGTTCGTTTTGGCGCTGGCGCTGATCCCGCCCAGGGGACGGGGTATATTCCCGAATGGACTTCCCTTCCTGATTGTGCTGGTTGTCTGGATAGTCTTGTTCTTCGTGCTCCGGTCGCGCGAACAGCGCAAGCTCCAGCGCGAGATCGACGAACTGAAGGAGATCGAGATGGAGAACCGTAACTAATACCAAAGATCGGCGGAAGGAGAGACCACAAACATGCAGCTTCATTACGGAAAAATTGCCTGGATGATCGTCCCCGTCCTGGTCGTACTGATTTTGTCGTACTACAGGAGACGTCGGCCCTGAACCTCCGGGTGAACGATCACCCGCTAGCCAGTTTCGTCAACTTTCCCGGAACGCTTTCGGCGTGGAGGAGACCGCTTCACTTCCTGCAAAACGGTGCCGGCCTTGGCCCCTCCGGCTGGGGAACCTACCGACAAAGAGACGAATCGTGGTCAACCTGGGGCGTCCGCCAATGCTAAAGGTGACGGCGGCTGACGAAGGCAATCGTGCACATGTAGCCGCTCGTCGAATTGATGCACGGGTGACGGCAATGAGGTCGAGCTGGTTGCTGCCGGCCACGCCACATCTGGCCGGGCTGCGGCCGAAGCCGGCGCGCTGAAGGGATTCTCGGCGGTCATGAAGCTGGCGCGGCTGTTGCCGGTATCGCGGTAGAGCTGGGCCAGGGCCTTCGAGTGCTGATCGACGTGCAGAGTGAACGGCTCCTGGGCGGCGACCCGGTATTCGGTTGCCCGGTAGGCGGCCACCAGGTCGGCGCTAAGAGGTTTCTTACTCATAGGACCATTTCTCCAAAATCTACCAGTCAGGGTAGTTCAGGCCTATGCACGAAAAGGCCCATTTGCTGAAGTTATTTACCGGAACGGTCACGAAGATGGCCGGTTTGACGCCGGAAGTCTTCGCTTGCTCCGGTGTTGCTGGGTCACGGTCGGGGGCATCGTCAAAGGCGAATGTGCTGTCGCGCCCCTTGAACTCCCTTCTCGCCTGCATCAACTTCAGCGTGGCGTTCTCAATCGCCCCCGCGGTGGTGAGGGTCCCCAGTACTTCGCCCTCGGGAGTTTCGAGCGTGACCGCGCCCTGACGAGAAACGACGATGGCGTCTTGGTTATATTTGATGGCAAGCGTCCGACCCGCCCCAATGAAGTCTTCGCTCGATAGGTTAGGATCACCCTTGGTGAAGAACCAGGAACGCTCAATCTGGTCTTCGCCGCCCTCCTCCTGCCAATGACCGGCCAATTCATACGCCCCTATCTTCATCGTGCCCACCAGAGCGCGGTACTCGCGAGGAAAATCCCGGAACGACTTGATGTTCTCCTGCTCCGGTTTATCCTTGTCGTAAGAGGTCACGATGACGAAGTCCGCTTTCTTCTCGAATTGCTGCAGCAGCCGTGACAGGCTGGCCTTGGCGCGGTGATACGTACTTCCGATGTGGTACTCCAGAAGGTCACCGGTACGGCGGGCGCGTCCAAACGGCTCCACGTGAGTGAACTCTGTAGTTTTTGACTGTCTTCCCATGGTGCTGATCCTCTGTAAAAGTTTCGACTCCATATACCAGCCCTCGCTAAGAGAGCTGGCATCTCCTACTACACTCTCAGGTGCGGACCTGGTTTGTGGAGAAGATATTCCTCTAAATCCAAACTGGCGGGATGGTTCGCCGCAGCTCGCGCACGTGCCCCGAACAGCTACCCGGCTCCTTTGTATGAGGTGTTTCACCTCCTGGAGGGATGTTCCCCCAAATGGCCATGCTCCCCGCTCCCGAGATAACAGTATGAAAACCACCATGACCCAGCCCACGAAGAAAAGAGCCGCAATAGACAAGACAGCGGTACGTTTCAAGAAAGCGGGCCGACAATACAAAGATGCTGCTCGCATCGAGTCTTGATCCAGCGTTCGCCCTCCCATAAGTGGCCATCCCACGAACCCGGTTGGCCACAGACTTCGCAGGTACGAACAGACTCCTCGCTGGCGACGTCAATGAGTCGCTCCACTTCATCGGGGCAGGAGTCCATAGTGTAGAAACGCAGCCCGCCCATCTTCTCTTTGACTTGGCAAACCTCAAATGGCTGGCCTTGGTCAACGACCTGTTCGATCTGCTCACATAGCCGCCACACCAGGTCGAACCAGCCATCTCCGTGGGCGAACCCGAAACACATGAGCGTTCTGCGAGGATAGCCGTTGAGATCGAACCAGCCCGGCCAGCGGTTTGCCATCTTAAGCTCAAGTTCTTTTCGCATAATTTGACTCCTGTGCTACCTGCCCTTCGCCTGCGAAGTGCACAACGTTCGCCCGAGACACCCCGCACTTGTCATCACCATTCCACCAAAGCGCGCAATTTCTGGCCTGGCTGAGATCGAGATGGATTCGGATGACGGCATAGTCGTTTACTCCAAATCCTCAAGCACCGGCACACCGTCGCGCCGCAATCGCAAGGTAAAGGGTTGTTTATCCCTCAACCGGAGCTGATTCCAGTGTTGGGATATCTCAAGTGCCATTGCCGCTAGGTCATCCGGAACGCACTCAGCCACGTCGATGATCGAAAACTCATGGATGGGAGCGATATACCGGAACTCTCCCCCCGCGCGGCGCGTCACCAGGATACGGTTGCAGAGCAAGTGGGCAATCTCCAGGTCATCCATGTTGGAGTGAGCCATTCGGTTATCGTCTACCCCCGGCATAAGTGAAAAGACGCGAAATCCCAGGTCTTCGAGCAAAGGGATTAGTGCCGACAGGTCTTCATCGACCACCATCACGGCTCTGGCGAGAACAACCTGGGGATGGAAATTGAGGTTAGTGCGGCTTGGTTCTGGAATCGTCTTCATTATTCGACCCTTTCAACTATCGGTTCGTCATAGCGTCTCAATCGCAGAATGTACGGCACATGGCCCCGCACTTGGAGCGGCCTCCAATGTTCAGCTATTTCCTCCGCCACGGATGAGGGGTCCTGAGTGTACCCCGCCGTATCGATGATTGAGAACTCGTGGACGGCTGCTGCGTGGCGGAACACTTCCGCACGGTTTGTGACCAGAATTCTGCCACCGAGAAGGTAGCCAATCCCGGACCCAACGGCGGTGGCCCTGCTGAGGATTTCCTTGTCCATGCCCGGGTTGAGTGGTCGAACCCAGAATCGCTGATCCTCCAGGAAAGGGATCAGGCCCAATAGAGTTTCGTCCACCACCAGCATCCCTCTGTCGCGATGGTTCTCGGGTTCGAGGTTCGGCGAGTTGGGTTCGGGAGGTGTGAATTCCGTATTTGCTTCTTCCTCTTGTGAATCCACCTCAAACTGAGGGCAACCCTGATGTTCAAAGGTGAGTAGGCCGACGCGGGGACTCGCTGGGTTCGCACAAACTCCCCAATCCAGCGGCATGGCCACAAGCGGCAGGAACCAGCGGCAACTGCATGAGCAGTCGCCAAAGACCTCAACGACATCGCGATCCCTCTGCCCCCAGGGCTCGAAATCGGTTGGCAGCTTGACGACGATTTGCCACAACTGCTCATGGGAACCAGGCGTCAAAGGCGCGTCGTTCTCAGCTCCTCGATTGTCTTTCATTGGTTCGGCTCACCTTCCTGTTTCGGGTTTGATTTGAGAAGCGCATCGGGCACATCGAAGGTCACAGAGATAGTGATGCCGGATTCCTCCATATACTCCCGGACGAATCGACGCGCCCAGTCGTACCCGGGTACGGGAGAGATTTCGATATTTACCATCTGCACCTTCGACGGGGGCTCCACGTCAGTCGTAAACACCTCAATCCCGATGACCTCGACATTCAGAGCTTCACAGCGATCGAGCACGATGAGGAACTCCCCCGGAGAAAAGTGACCGATCAGCGGGGAGTCGAAGCCGGTGTTCAGGTCGGTAAGGCCTGCGTAAAGGACTTCCTGCAGAAATCGATCTTCCTTCTCAGACCTCAACTTCGACTCCGGTGTTTTCAACTCCGCAAACATCTGCTCAAACCAGTCGTCCGGTTCGGAGTCCTTCATGTTCTCATTTGCTGTCATCGTTCACCCTCGCCCGAGCCTGCAGCCAGCAATCCCAGCACAGGGTAGTTTTCGCGTACTCCACAACGAACTTCAGCGCTTCCGCAGTTGGTCTATCGTGGCCACGGGTAGAAGCAGGAAACGAGTGACTGACCGCCGCAATGGGGAAGCCCAGCGTACCGGCGCCTTCGGCCCTCGGCGACCAAATGTCATCCGAATGATTTCGTCTTGCGTCACGATTCCCCCCGCCTTCCTAACCGGAATTCTTCTTTTTTACCCGGCAGTGGTTAACGATTGCAGCTTTGTAAGGAGCGCTCGCTGAATTGGGTCATAAAAAGATTGAAGGTCTTCCACTGAGTCCTTAAAGACCCTTCCACCCTCGAAGTAGAGGCCCGGCTCTTCTGCCGAGACGACGGAGCTGTCAAGCATCAACGTCAGTTTGTCTGTTCCCGCCATCGGCAGTTCCTCATTGAGTACTGGCACCCTGAAATAAAGCGTATTTAATCGATCCTCGCAGCCAGGGTCGCCATGCCCGATCGTTACAGTGTGGGTGGCGATCGCATCACTGGGGTCGCTGGCAATCCACCATCTCCGCCCATTAACGCTCATCGCCTTTAAAACATCACGCAAGGTCTCCAGGTTGACCACGAATCCGAGATCAACTTCGTCCAAACTAAAATCCATGGCTACGCCTCCTTCGAATTTAATAATGAGTAGGTTCTATAAAGGCGATCATTCCCCGGTCGCCGCTGGTATGTCGTTTCTTTGGCTGTCGCGCACAAATCGAACCACGCTTGCACGCGACAATCCATGCTTCTTCGCCACGATGGTTAACGACATTCCCGACAGCCTATCCTTGACCAAGGCCGCGTGGTCCACATCGAGGGGCGTGCGCCCGATGCGCCGGCCCTCAAGTTTTGCTCTCCTCATTCCAGCCCGGACCCTTTCCACGATCAGGCTTTTTTCCAACTCAGCGATAGCGGAGATGATGATCACGATTGCTCGCCCGAGAGGACCCTCAGTGTCAATAGCCTCGCGCTGAGAATGAAACTGGATCCCAAGTGCGTTGAGCTCGTCGAGCACCTGCAGAAAATGTCTTGTACTGCGTGCCAGTCGATCACAAGACCAAACCAACACGGCATCGAAGCGGCGTCGATGCGCATTCTTGAGCAATCGGTCAAGAGCGGGACGTCTGACCTTGATACCGCTGACACCATGATCAACGTATTCTTCAGCGATTTCATAGCCACGCTGCCGCGCGAACTGGCGCAATTCGATGGCCTGTGTCTCAGGGTGTTGATCAAGTGTTGAAACTCTCGCGTACAGAGCTGCGCGTTTCATGGGGTCGCCTTAATGGGGAGGATGGTTCAAAATCCGGTTGGTCGTTGCGGCAGGAACCGGCCCGCGTCGGCACGATAGCAAGACGACCCTTCATTTCCTGGTCATCTCGAAAACAAATGGGGCTCGGTCCACAGCGCGGCGGCCGCCAAGTAGCGCGGCGTTTACAAAGATTGTGGATGCGGGGTTAAGGGTCATGGCGATACAGATCCTTCACCAGAGCCAGTATCTCGGCGCCACACTCGCGTCGAGCGATCAGAAAGCGCGTTGTGACCTCATTTATGTAGGGTGGGAAATGGAAGTAGTAATTCCACGCGATCACGGGATAAGTCAGCCGGTGGAATCGCAGGGCGACAGGGCAATCTCGCCACTTGAAATAGAGCTGCCATTCGCGTTTATCAGAAAATGCCGCCGAAGGCAATAATGAGCTTAAAGCGCGTTTGGGCGACTCCTTATTGAGTTCCAGGAGAGGCGGGAATCCAGGCGGAATCTCAGCAGAGGCGAGCAACGGACTCACCTTCATGACGGCTCCGCTGGTTGCTGCCGGCCGGTTGGACCACGCGAGGATTTTCTCCACACCAATCGGTACGAGGTTTAGTTCTACCCGGAAGATGACAATTTCCGCAAGAGCAACCCCCAACGTGGCCTCCGTCCAGTTTTGGTAGGAGTCGAGCATCCTGCGCAAGGGTGCCCAATTGGACTCAAATTCGTGAATATGATCTTTCATGGTGGTCTTATCTCCCGGTGATCTGAAGGACAAACGGGGGTTTGTCCGCGGCGTCATGCAGGCCGAGCCGCGCGGCGTTTATGAAGATTGTGTGCTCTGTTTGGAAGACCCCGTAGGCATCATGGATGTGGCCGAAGACGTGAAGCTTCGGGCGTATTTGCGTCACGGCGTCCAATAGCTCGCGACACCCTTGATGCAAACCGGAAACGGGTGCAGTATCAAGGATGCCGTACGGCGGCCCATGGCTGATCACGACATCGGTGTTCTGCGGAATCTCAGCGTAAAGTCTCTTGCGATCCTTTGCAGAACTCAGGCCAAACGCGCCACCGTACAAGGGATTGACCGGTGTGCCCCAGATCCGCAATCCCTCGATCTCGACGCCTTCGTTGATCAGAAGAGTGGCGTTGCTAAGCAAGGAGCGCTCGGATGGATCCGCCTCCAGAAAAAATTCGTGATTTCCTGGCACGACGATTTTGTGCCGATGTGGTAATCCACCAAGCCAATCATTGAAGTCGGCAACTGCCTCAAGGCTCTCGCTGAACATCGTGAAATCGCCGGCGTGGATCAACACATCGCCGTCGGGCACTTCAACCTCGCGATGAAGCTGATGGGTGTCGCTGATTAAGATAAGGCGTAGCGCCGTTCTCCCTGTGGAGGTTGGACTCGGCTTTTGGTTCGTTCCCATGCCTTGATCTAGGGAGCTGACTGAATTTTGGGGAACATCCGGCAAATACTCTTTTCGTGAAGACCCAACGGAAGTGGACGGTTCCCCAACGAAAAAGGTCCGGAATTCGAATAGTTCAAATGGCTTGTTGCGGCGGGCGTGCTAAATCGTTGAAAACAGACGCGGACCAAACCTCAAATTGACTGGTCCAAGTAAAGGTTTTGGACCGAGCTGCTCGTTGACGAACCAAGGATCTCTGCTTCGGTCTCCTGGCCGCTCCGACTCCATCCCGTGATAGTCGTCATGCACGCGGTGCCCGGGGGATAGTCTTAGTTATTACCCTCTGCATGGGAACAGGGTCATGGTCGCGTCGGCAGTCCAACGCTAGACTCGGCTTCCCCCAGGCTTTATCGAGGCAGACTGGACAGATGAACGCCGTCTTGTCTCGGCTCGATTGGCGCGTTTCTTCCCGGTCGCTTTCCCAGTGGAGCTGGAAACCCGATTGCTTTACCAGTGCCGCGTACGCTCTCGCATACGCACCGCCGGGTATGATGTAGTGACTCATGCTCTGACCCGTCATCTTGCCGCCCGGCTTGCCTGTTGAGGACGGTTGCAAGCCAAGCTCGACCATTTTATTCGCCCATTGCTTGTTGTGGTAACCGGGCCGTGACGGTTTCCCAAACTCGGTTTGCCACAGATGGACCATCTCGTGCAGCAGGCTTGAGAGGATCTCTTCATCGCTCCGCCCAGGAAAGCAATCCGGGTTGAGCGCGATCTCATGACTCGGGCCGTTGTCTTCGTTACGGGAGTTGTACCGGTCGGCGTGAAAGTAAGCCTTATAGTTTCGCCCGCGTTGAAAAGTGAACATCGGAATGGAAAGAGTTCCCTGGAACAGCCTGAAATTGAAAACGTCAAAGGCTCGCTGGATGCCGGTGTACTCGACCTTGATGATTTTCGGGGCCGTTTGCTGATGGTCGACTTTCGGGAGTCGGGGCACCGCTTCCAGATATGCCGCTTCCTGGAATTTTGTTGTAGCGTACGATACACCAGCTCCCACATAAACAAACACACTACCGCTCAGAATCAGTGCGATGAGCCGCCGCCGTCGTATTCTTAGTTGCAGTTCTGGGGTCATGGAAGTACCAAGGAAATGAATCATAATCCCTCCATGCTACGTCCTCCGCGCGGCTTTTCTTCCTCATGCCTGTGACTCTTCAATGAGCCGTTGGGCGAGGTCTGGACATCCTGGAGAGTTCGCACGGAATCGGAGGGGCGGGTCGCGTGAGCCCGGGCGATCAGAAGCCGAGCAAACGGCGGCGCGGCAAGGCGGTAAATAACTATCTTCATGATGCCGACCAGGTGGGGATGTCAGCATGCTGCCTACCTGGCCAATGAAGGGCTGCGCGTGAGCGACTCGCAGGTCATCAAGGCCGCACTGCTGTTGGCTCAGCCGGACACGCGGTTGCTGAAGGCCTACCTGGAAGTTAGGGGAGCAGATCAACGATACAAGCAGGAGCAGGCGGAGTAGCGGGTGCGCGGCGTGATGCCACGCAGCGGCTACTTTTCCCAGCAATCCAACTGGGTTGGAGATGGGTTCTCAACGGCCGGAAACTACGGATTCGTTGGCTCCTCTTATATGGTCAGCCAAATGCCAACCGTCGTCGCCTAGAAGCTGGACCAAGTCCCGGCGTGAAGTATCACGGACCTGTCCGGGTTTAACATCATTCATCATCTTCCTCGCTCTGCAGCTCGATCAGCTCGATTTCCGCGTTTAAGAGATAGAGGACAAACTCGCATTCACGACACCTATCTTGCCCGTAAAGGTCGAGACACCTGTTCTGTTCGCATGCGTCGAGGAGATTCGAGTGCAAAGATCGCAGGAACTCTACGGTGCTTTCACGCCCGACAATGTACCTCGCCTTCTCGATATTCTCCTTAGGCCTGAGATTAGTTTGGTCTTCGTGTGTGTAGTGAGAAAGGAAGAACTCAACGTAATTCGTCAGGTGGGTACGCATCATGAAAAGCTGATCGTGCCCCAGATGCATCTTTTCGACGGGAACGACCTCGCCTGCGTGGGACGCTCCCCTGATCCGCGCATACGCGTAGAATGCATTTGCTACTTGGCACAGGCAATCGATATCGAGGTGTAGCGTTACACGTGCTTCGTTGCTCCTTACCAGCCGAGTGGATGCCACGTGTGAAGGGTTAACGGTGGAAACTTCGTTCTGAAGACTTTGTATTTCATCTCCAAACAGACTGGAGTAAATGCTCGGATATATCATGAACCTGCCTTGTACTGCGTGTTGCTCGAAGGTGTTATGCCCTATTAGGGGCACTTTCAGCGAGGACTAACTGCCGCGTCGCCCCAGGAACAGCCATTCTGACAGGTGCGAGAGGATCAATTGACGTATTGGTGATACTGCTCATCCGTTTCATATTCTTCACTTGGACTCCGGCCAATTCGCAAAAGAACTATGAGGATGGCATGCACCGATATCTCCATCGCTGCATCGGCCTGTTTCAAGGCGGAGTATAACTCACGAGAAAGTTGGCTGGCCTGCAGCGAATCGCGAGGATCAAGTGGTGGTGCTTTGCTGATTGAAGGTTGGTTGGTTTGCTTGTTGAAGATGAGCTCGACCGGTTTGTGTTGTTGATCAGCGAGTGAAGCGGAAGGGTTCCGCTCTGTTGCCTTTTGTCTGATCTTCTTTGCCATGATTATTGCTCCTTTATGGTTAGCTACTTGATGGATGGATGTGTGGTCAGGAACGAGGCGCTTACCATATCGAGCAGACTAAGCTTTCGTTTCCTTCAGGCCCAGCATCACGGACGGCGAGGTCTCGTCACAGGAAAGAAGGGGCATGGTCGAGAACCCATGCCCGTAGGTTTGGCCAGCTAGGCGGTGACCGCGACGGCATGTCGCGGCGGCCGGTAAAAAACCCGGCGAGCGCACTTTGGTAAGTTATACGGTTCAGCCTCGGGGACACGCCGGATGAATATGCTGCCGCCCTCGATTTGGGTTTGGACGGGTGTGAAGAAATTCGCTGCCTCACGGCGCGCCGCGAGTTTCTTCCTTTTGGGGGTTGAACCCGGAATGGCGCTCAACTCAGTGCAGACCCAATGGCCGAAAGGCGGCCTGGGGCGCGGTGAGCTGAAGGCTGGCTCGCCGGGTACGGCTGGCAATCACCAATAGAGCTGCCTTCTTGAACTGACCCCGAAAATAATCATCCCCTATCGTGGTGTAGTCGACCATCCTCTGGAGGGCCTTGCCTATCGTGGGCTCGATCTGATCAAAAATCGTTTCCATCAGGAGCGGTATCGGGCTGGGCATTTCGACTCGCACGTGACAAAAGTGCAATATGGCCTTATCCCGGCTATACCTTAACTCCAGGTCCTCCAGCCATGTCTTCACGCATCGAGTGGCGCCCTCGTGGACCGTGCCGCTCGTCAGAGTAAGGGTGACACGATACCCCTCGGACAGCCGCTCGGCGTTAGCCCGGAACCAGTCCCATAGTTGGGCCTCTTCTGAGTCAGCGTCGTCTGCGCCTTTTGTCAGTGAGGCAACCGAGACGCCGAGACCTGCGGCACAGTATTGAGCGGGGTTGGGGTAGTACTGGCAATGGCTGACGATGTAGTCCATCGCATGATCATGCTGGGCCGGGGTCAGGAGCTTCCCCGCCCGCACCCTAAGGAGGATGAACTCGATAGTCAACTCCATATCCTTTGGCTTGCCGAGGTTGCCATAGAGCCAGAGGGTGGTCAGATCCTCGACCCGCCGATCATGCTCGGCCTGCGGAAGCCCCGTGATGCTGTTGATGTCTTGCTGCTCAGCGTCGCCCGGCCCTCTTAGCTTGTTCTGCAATGGTTCGGGCTTTGTCAGCGCTAGAGCCTGATCTTCCGGTGGCGGCGGGGTTAGCGGTTTTTTTGCCATGACTGGACTCCATTTTCTTAGATGGTTGACTGTTGATTGATTGGGCCAGCAGGGATTTCTCACCGCCGGAAGAAATTCTGTCCTCGAAAAACGCGAATGGGTCGCGGCCTTTTTGCTGGAGCGCATCCCGCCAGAATTTGATTTTCATCGCGTAGGTGATCGCCCAGGTAAGGGTCGTAAGCGAATTCACTCCGAGCATCAGACGGGCGGTCCGGATCCAATCTGGACGATGCCTATGCGCGTCAGAGCACGCCCACGTAGGCTGCACGAGATCGAGGAAATGCTGAACCAGCACCAGGGCATCTTCCTGGGAACCGAGGGGCTGGCTTTTCACTGCGGGTTTAAACGATGCGTCGAATGGGTCGGCCGGGGCAAGCGGCCGGGGCGCGGCCGCAGCGGTTACCGATGGGGAAGACTTTTCTGTGGATTGAACAGGGATTGCTTTCGGTGGCTGCGGGAACACTTCTGTCGATCGGGGCGGAATGTTATCCAGCGGGAGATACTCTTCTCCCAATGCGTCATCACCATTGATCGAATCAGGCGTGTCCTGATTCGGGCTAGGGTGATGACGCTGACTCTCAGAGTTCAAACTGGGGTCGGATGAGTCACGGTGAGCTGTAAGCGAACCTGACCCATCCTCCACATACTCATCCTCAGACTTAACAGGCTCATTACCCTGTTCACCCTGTTCTTCTAAAACGTTAAGAGGATAAGAGAAGAAGAATCCTTTTTTTGTGGGCGCAGCCCCAACAACAACAACCCTGATTCCTTCCTGTTTACCTTCCCGTTTTAGTTCCTGGTTAAGACCCGGTTTCTCGGCATCTGCCGCGGTAGGGTCATGCAACGGCTGCAGCGGGGTAGTGCGGCTGCTGCAGGGGGGTAGTGCAGATTCTGCAGGAGGGTACTGCAACGGCTGCTGCACTCCCCCTCCCACTTCAGTATCCTTCTTCTTCAATTTCCTGTGCCGGGGTATGGCAATGACCTGAATCGGAGGCCGCTCCTGCCTGGGACGGTTGCCAGTGCGGGGCTCCTTCGGCGTGAGGATGAGCCTCGGCTTGTCTGGGGTGGCGTCCGCATGATCTGCGCAATGAATCCGGTAGAGGTTTGTGCCTTGTTCTACCGAACCCTCGATCCAGCGTTCGGTCCAGTCAATGAAGCCACCCCTCCATAATGCCTGGGTCGCGTCACCTATGGTCCGCACCGAAAGCCCGGTATCCTCTGCCAGCTTCGCGTGACCGGGGCAGCACAGCCCGGATCCAGTATTCACCCGGTTGGCTAGCCGAAGGAGTACGTGGCGGTCACTCGGCAGCAGTCCCCGATCAACTTGCATCTGATCCGCCTCGCAGACAGCACCCATGAGGAGGTAGCTCATAGGGTCGCCGCCGTCGGTTGTTGGTGCTCCATGGTTGGCAACCCTCTATTGCTGGGTGCGAAAGCGATGTCTTCCAGTTCACTCTGGTATCTCCACATAAAAGGTGAATACTGCCGCCATGGCCTCCACTCGACTAACCGATCAACAAAAAGTTTGGCAACTTCGCCGCGCGCCGGTCCTAATTCGGCGATGCGTGGTAGCAGGATGCTGGCTTGCTCAGCACCTTGCTTAGCCTGTTCCGTAATCTGCCCGATGCCCGCCAGGATGCTGTTGTACAGAGCCGCGAGGTCCGTATCCGTCTTAGTCATTCGCGCCGGGCTGCTTGCTGCAAGCGCCGCAGCCACGTGGGTGGGTATCGGGGCAGGTGGCCCCAGGCTGGTTCTCTTCTTGGTCGTCATCTCTCCCTCCTCCATAAGCCACTCCACCTCCACCGGAGTGCGTCATATTGAATCCATCGCATTACCTACGCAGTGGTGATCTCGCTACTATCTGTATCGGCCTCATCTGAGATTTGCTTAATTTTTTTTTCATGTTGGGCAGAACGGTTGGCGAAATCGACAGGGTTCGCCGTTTTGATTAGTGGAAAAATCAGATTTTTTGGGCACAGAGGTAATGGGCTCGCTTCAAGTACCGATCATCCCGTGATCGTTCACATTGAGTACTTAAGTCAGCAGGAGCTGATGGAGTCCGTGCGCCCATAGGATCGGAAACGCACCCGGAAAATGAGGCATGAACCGCCCTGACTTTCGGGGTGCTGTTGCCTGGACTGGATCTTTTGAAAAGATGGCTGAGGTCCTGGCATTTAAGGATTGGTTGACTCATGCCGACTGGTTGCAGTTGCTGGGTATGTTTTGGAATGAGTTCGACAATATTCGCGACTACCGGCTCGAACTGAGGAGAATCCTGGGCACCGGTGGGCCGCTCAGGGGAATGATGGATTGGGGGGCAACCTCCACTATGACAAGTTGCTAGATAGAATCACATGCTATCGGGGCTGCGACGCGTCGGTGCTGGTTGGAGCAAGCTGGACGCTGCACGAGGACACTGCAAGAAAGTTTCCAACTTTTAACCGGTACCGCGCTCGCAATCCCGTAATGATTACGGCAAGGGTAAAGAAAGACCATATTCTGGCAGTCAAGCTGAGTCGTGGTGAAAAGGAGCTCATCACCTTTTCTGCACGCAGAGTTGCGGTCGAGACTGGACTATGGACGAGCGATGGTCACATTTTGTGGCCCACGCGAGAGGCAGCATGACCACGTTGGATCTCTTCACCACGCGCCGAATGCTTGCCCAGGGTGGAGAGGGTCAGCGAGGCCATGCCATGGTGAGTGGAGTCCTGTGGTGATTCCCCGAACGGATTCACATCGAACAGCCTCGCCGCAGGACTCCCCTGTGGTCAACACCGCCGCTTTGCGGTCATCAAACTCAAGCACCCACCTATGGCTCTGACGCCAACTGCTTACCGGCGAGGTTGCAAAGGTGAGCGGGGGGCGTCACACCGGGCTGTTTGGTTTGCAGCGCGATAGGCACGCGAGGATCTGAAAAGGTTGACCAGTCTGACTTCGCCTCGCGCGGATAGATGTGCTCGCCCGCGGCGGCTCGACGGTGAGCGAGCCGTCAGGCCGCGTGGTTTGTGGCCCAGGCCCGTGCGCGGGTCGTTCCACACCCGGACCGCCGTGCTGGCCACCGCCCCGGGGCTGTTTCTTACCTTCCTTGGCGAGCCAACAATGCTGCGTTTGATCGAAGATTTTCGCCTTCAGGTTGACGTCGGCCCAGAGCCGGCCAGGACCACAGAGGACACGATAACCTCAGCGGCCGATGCACCGGCAATGGCTGCGGCTTTCGAGGATCTTCTGTTAGAAATTGACCGGCTGAGAAGTGTGAGTGAGCGCATTGAAACCTTGGCGGACAGGCATCCCGGCATGGAAGATGGCCTTGTGAGTGTTGCGGGAAACATTCGCAGTATAGCCACCGTTTTGGACGTTTTCACACTCATCCGAAGCAAGGCTGGCGACTCGCGAGAAGAAGCACCTATCCCGGAAACGAATCGCTATTTGAATTGAGTAACCGCCAATACTCCATCCAGAGCAATCCTGGATGTCGAACGCCCAAGCGCGGAGGCGCTTCAAGAGGGACGGAATCCCCGCACTGGCCCCAACGAAGCGTGCACCGATTATCGAAATCCGCTACACGGAAGAATGCACGGTTGCGCATGACGACTCCTCCCACAACGCGAGATTTGGCCCACCGTCTTCTTGCTTTCGAGGTCGTTCTGGCCAAGACCTCCGAGCCTTCGGAGTCCGCGACCCTTCGTGTCTATGAGAAGCTGCGCCAGGGTCTTGGTGAATTTGTAGGAGTTGCGGGTTTTTATTCGCTCGCCTCTCGCGCTTTGGCGTTGGCCAGAACCGAAGCTCCCAGCCTAAGCGCTGCGCGGGTTGCCGCGGATGGATCTTTACAGGGCCTGGGCGAGCTTGAACATCAAATGGACATTGACGAGGATCGGGCTGCCGAGTCCGCGACTGGCGAGGCGGGGATCATCCTCATCGCCCGCTTACTCGGCCTGCTTCTTCTTTTCCTTGGCGAAGCCTTAACGTTGAGCCTGCTCCGGATTACGTGGCCGGGCGCAACCCTGGACGATCGCAGTTCCGAGAACGGGAGAAAAGCGTGAGCATTCAAGACAAAGTGAAGATCAACAAACTACCCACCGGAGTTCCTGGGCTCGACGAAATTGTGGGCGGCGGCCTACCCGAATTCTCGTTCAACATCATCGCGGGAGCCCCCGGAAGCGGCAAGACGACGCTGGCTCATCAGTTTGTGTTTGCCAATGCTACCCCGGAGCGCCCTGCGCTCTACTTCACGGTCCTGGGCGAATCCGCCATCAAAATGCTGCGGTACCAGCAGCAGTACACATTCTTCGATCCGTCCATGCTGCCCGGCTCCATTCGCTTTATCAACCTGAGTCAGGTTGTCCTGGAGCAGGATCTGGGTGCGGTCTTGGAGCAGATTACCAAGGAAGTGGAAAAGGCCAACCCCGCCGTTGTGGTTGTCGACTCCTTCCGCACCATGGTTCGGAAGCCGGAAAGCGACATGGACCTGCAATCCTTCATTCAACGGTTAGCCCTGTTTCTGGCTAGTTGGCAAGCTACAACTTTCCTAATTGGTGAATACGCGGAGGAGGAGCTACGCGACAATCCCATCTTTACCGTGGCCGATGGACTGTTCTGGTTGCGCCAAACGGCGGAACGCAATTCGATTGTGCGCAAGTTGCAGATCATCAAACTGCGCGGTCAGGATTCTGTGCCGGGGCTGCACACATTCCGCATCACCGATGCCGGAGTGCAAGCCTTCTCGCGCACCTTTGGGTTGACCGCACACAAGAGAAATCCGCCCAGCAGTCGGCGCCTTTCCTTCGGCATCGCAGAGTTGGATAAGATGCTGGGTGGGGGCGTTCGCGAAGGCGATAGCGTCCTCGTAGCGGGGTCTTCGGGGACTGGTAAATCGGTTCTGGCGACCCAATTCATCGCCGAAGGCATACGCCAGGGAGAGCCGGGAATTGTGGCGGTCTTTGAAGAGCGCCCGCAAGCATATGCCGAGCGGGCCGCCAGTCTAGGCTTAGATCTTGAAACGCCGCAGAAAGACGGGAAACTCGCAATCCTCTATTTGCGTCCCCTGGATCTGTCGGTGGATGAGACCATGCACTCGATTCTCGATGCAGTGCAGAAGATTGGCGCCAAGCGTCTGGTAATCGATTCGCTGGCTGGTTTTGAAATGGCTCTGTCGCCCGGCTTCCGCGCCGACTTTCGCGAATCACTTTACCGCATGATCTTCGCTTTGACCGGAATCGGTGTAACGATTCTAAGCACAGTTGAAGTGGATGAGTCTTTCACGGAATTTCCCTTCAGTACCTATTCAATTTCTTTCCTCACTGATGACATCATCCGGCTGCGGTACGTATCCATCGATGGCCAGCTTCGCAAGATCATGGTGGTAATCAAGATGCGGGGTGGAAATCACGCCAAGGATATTCGCGAGTATGAGATCACGTCCAAGGGCGTGGTGATTCTCGGCAAACGTCTCACTGAATATCAGGGCCTTATCAGCGGAATTCCCGTTCGATCCGACCGGCCCGACTCGACGGAGGAGACTTCGCTGGATACCGGAATCGAGCACAGCACTTAACGGAACATCGACGAAGTCGAA
>Ga0302326_10015124_pt1 | contig 16248 bp, 11 predicted proteins | sample Palsa_T0_3_FD_202264 | JGI IMG/M metagenome (GOLD analysis project Ga0302326, IMG submission 202264) | Peat permafrost microbial communities from Stordalen Mire near Abisko, Sweden - Palsa_T0_3 | ecosystem: Environmental > Terrestrial > Soil > Palsa > Peat permafrost | place: Sweden: Abisko... | reverse complement strand
GAGGCTTTCAGTCCTTCTTTTACTTTGGAAGTGACCGCGTGGTTGATTACGACGAAGCTCGCGGCCAAGGTCAAGAGCAGCGGTACAAAGGAAAAGAGGAATGTGCGTTTCCCCAAATCGAGCCGGGCGATGATCCTCATTTTGCCGCCCTGCGCTCCTATTTTCCGGCCGTTGAAACAAGCACCGGAATCTCGAACACAACATCGACGCCGCCGTCTTCCGGTACTTCAACGGTCTTGCGGAAGAGTCCCGCCGATTTGTGCCAGGCCACTATGCTGTACGATCCCGCCGGCACGCCCGCAAACTTGAATGCGCCGCTACTCGACGGCTGCGCATAGAACTGATTCGGAGTAACCAATATCAGAGCGCTCATGTCGGAGTGCAGATGGCAATATACCTGGACCGCGCCAGGCTGGTCGAAGCGAACCAGGCGCGTGCTTCCCATCGGGTAGTAGCCCAGATCGAAGGATTTCAACTTCGATAGCGAGAAAACGTTATGGAAGATCGGATCGGAGTTGGGGAACGATACCGTCGAGCCCTGCGGCACAGCCAGAATCTCGGGCTCGAACCGCCGATTGCGCTGCTTGATTTCCTTGGTGACGGGCGTCACCGCGCCCATGGACCCCTCCAGATAAACGACGATACGGGACAATTCATCGATTGTGCCGGCGTCCGGTTGCGGCGCGGCAAGGCCCCGCGATTGATAGTTGGGAAGCGTGACCTGTTTCTTCGTCAGGCCGACTCTCACTTGGACAAGTCCGCGGATTTCACCGGCATGGGCGGGGAAGGCGGACAAGCTCGCGCCGAGCCATACTGCAGCGGTGATCGTCTTCCTGTACATAAGCTGTCTTCCCTCCTAATGAAATGCTTTTGAAATCGCGTCGATCGACGTCACCAGTTGCACGCCGAAAATGTTGTTCTGTGAGTTCAGCACGCCGTTCTGATGCGGCCACTCGTAGCCCACTTTCAAGAGTTGCGCGCGGTTGATTCGATAACCGAGGGCAACCTCCGTGGCTTGCCGATTGGGCGTCAGTTCGGCGGGCGCAGCCATATTGATCGTCTGAAAATCGCTGAACCACTCGTAGCCGACGCGGCACGCCAGATACAAACGCGGATTCAATACGATTTTGGGCTCCACATAGCCGTACTTCAGCACTGGCGACATGATGTAACGCGGATATAAATAGTAGAAGCGCTGCCACTCGCCGCTGATGGAAAAACGGCCTCTGGCCCACTGCCCATCCACCCCGACCGCGGTGAACGGCCATTGGCTCGAATTCTCGCTCGGCAGCAGAAACCGCCCAACCTGAAGATATGGTCCATGATTGAGCGACATTCCGACGCGCAAACCATGGCGCACGGTGTAGCCGGCGCCCGCGGTCCAGTTCAGCGACTGGCCGTTCTGCAAGAGGTTCTTCGGATTGGCGATCGAGCTGTTCGTCAGCTGCAACCGCGCGTCCAGGGGTCCGAACGATGTATCCACTTCCATGCCGGGGAGTCCATAAAGAGTCACGGGAAAGAAGCCGTAGGCCGGCGCGCCATATGTGGCAGGGGCGCCGAGTAGAGGATTCTGCGCATCGTCATAGCGCAGTGGAAAAGACCCGAATGCCGTCGACAACTGACCGGCCTTGACCGTCAGCGACTTGTTGCCCTTGGTGCGATTGTAGGCCAAGAATCCCTGAACGATGTAAACCTTGAAGCGGTTTGTGGCGGAATCGTCCTGGAATGGATAGTACGGCGAAAGATTGAGATCGACGGCGCCATAGGCGTACCAGTGCTTGCCGAGCTTGATCGACGGGTACAGCATTAACTGGAAACCCGGCTCGAGCGGACCTGCCGTGGGGGTAGCTTGCTGCCACGCGTGGCTGTACATGCCGCCGGCGCTGAGCGTAGCCGGAAGGGTAAAGCCGTAGTCGGCTTCCTGAGCCATGGCTGGAAGGGCCAGTCCACAGACCATCAAAAAGATGCGCGTGCCCATACACTAATGCACATCGACCGCAGAATGGGCTTTTCTAAGGTTTCGCAGCGCCATATCGTCCTCACCGCTTCTTTCTTGAGGAGGGATGCACAGTTTGGGCGCGTTTCAGCGCCACGCGAGACTGATTGGGTGAAGGGTGGTCACAAACTGAACCATCGAAATCCGATTCACTTGCCCCGATTTGCCGTCGCGCTCGACCTCGAAGCCGAACTTGACCAATTCATGGGCGCCGGGACGAAAGCCGGCCGCCATTTCGAAGAGTTGCTGGCAATCCCCGTTGGTAGACAGGTATCCGTCGCGCGCTGCCAAGTACCATCTGGGGGTCAGAACGCGCTTGGCTTCCACGTAGGCGCCCTCGCGGCGGGTAAACGGAATTACATGGTAAGGCATCAGCATCCAGTCCCATTCCGCCTCGACATTCCAGTGACCGCGGGCAAACTGGAGCTCTGTGCCAACGTTGCTACCCGGAAGACGGTTGGGATTCGCCTCTCCTGGAAAGAAATTCGGCCATTGCCGGTTCAGATACGGACCGCGTGAGCCGGAAGCGCCGATGCGCAAGCCCTGGAAAATGGTGTATCCCGCGCCCCCTGCCCAGTTTCCGTACTGGTCCCGGTCGAAGATGCTGCGCGGGTCCATCATCGATGAGTTTACAAATTGGACGCGGGCATCCCATTTGCCCAGCGCGAGATCTGTCTGTACTCCGGCAATTCCCATGGTGGTTATTTTGGTCCAGTAACCATAGAGGATCGGCATATCGATGAGCGGGTTCACCGCGTCGTCATAGCGCAAGTTGAACGAGCCAATGGCTGAACCCAATTGACCTGCGTGGATCGCGATCGATCCCGTTTTCCACGATCTTGAATAGCCGATGTTGGCGCGCAGGATCCGGGTCCTGACGCCATGTCCCGGCGTCGTGAAGTCTTCCGTGAAATACGGATTGGAGCTGACCTGTACGGCGCCTTCGACGGTCCAGTGCTCGTCCAGTCTCACAAAGGGATAAACTACGGCGCGGAATGCCGCGTCCTGAGGCGTCCCGTCGCGGGGACTTTGTGTCAGTTGGTTAGCGTAGATCGCTTCACCGCTGATGGTGGCGCTGATGTCGATTCCCGGAGTCCCCGATCCTGCTTCCTGCGCTGCCAGATGGATCAGAGGAATGAAGAAGAATAGGTAACCAAAACGTAATCGCGGCATAATCCCTTTTTGAACATGCATTACTTATCGGCATTCCTGACCGGTTTCTCCAGGGGTTTGTTGGGAAAATGATTCTCCTCAGATGTGGGGCGGTTGGCAAAACCTGCGGCCGATCCCACATCGGGCAGTGACGTTATAATTGCGGCGGAGGGGCTGGAATGCTCAGGGATTTCGTATATGCCGCGCGGACGTTGCGATCGAGTCCCGCGTTTGCCGTAGCGGCGGTGCTTACACTGGCACTGGGTATCGGCGCCAGCACGGCGATCTTCAGCGTGGCGGATGCGGTACTGCTGCGGCCGCTACCTTATAAAGACCCCGGCCGCCTGGTCTATGCCTGCAATGACCTGAAAACGCGGAACGTCTCCGACCACCTCTGGTCCGGACCGAATTACATCGATCTGCGCAACCAGGCTCGCGAATCCCTGGAGGAGGTCGCGGCGGTGAATACCGGCCGCTCCACCTTTAACCGTGACGACGGCACGCCGGAGGAAGAGGTATGGGCGCAGGTATCGGCGAATTTTTTTCGCACGCTGGGCGCTCGCGTCATACTGGGCCGCGATTTTCTCGATAGCGACGCTCAAACGGCAGTCGGGGACGGCGCGGCGCCGCCAGTTCAACTGCCCATTTATGCCATCGCCAGCCAGGAGTTTTTCCAGCGCAGGTTTGGGGGAAATCCGGCAGCGCTGGGGAAGCCCGTCGCCAAGAACGGGCCGATCCTGGTTGGGGTGCTGGAGCGTGATGTGGAACTGCTGTTCCGTCCCGATAACAATGTGGAGCGCAAGCCCGATCTATGGATGGCCATGCGGCTGCAGTATAGCGAGAGCGTCCGCACCGGCCTCTTCTTGCGCGTGATTGCGCGGCTGCGGCCCGGCGTGACGCTGCAGCGGGCGCAATCCCAGGCCGACGCTGTCGCGGAACAGATCCGCAACATCGATGTTACGTACCGCGGAGCCAACCTGCAATTCCGTTTGGAGCCAATGCAACCATACCTGGTGTCGTCCGAGCGGCCGGCGATTCTGGCGCTGATGGGGGCGGTGATCTTTCTGCTGTTGATCGCGTGCTCCAACGTGGCGAATCTGTTTCTAGTGCGCGCGTCGCTGCGGGAACGCGATCTGGCGGTGCGTACCGCCATGGGGGCAAGCTGGTGGCGGGTGGCGCGGCAGATGCTGGCGGAAGCGCTGCTGGTATCGGCAATCGGTTCGGTCTTGGGATTCGCGTTGGCCTGGATCGGGATTCGGCAGTTGGTCGCGATCGCGCCGGCTAATCTGCCGCGCCTCGACGCAACCCACGTCGACCCCGCCGTGCTCATCTTCAGCATGGGCGCGGGATTGCTGGCCGCGGTGCTGTTCGGCTTGGCGCCGGCGCTGCGGGCGGCGCGTCCGGATGTGGCGCAGGTGCTGCGCGCGAGCGGGCGCACGGCCGGGCTGAGCGGTGGAGCGATCCTGCGCAATGCCGTAGTAGTGTCGGAAGTGGCGCTGTGCTTCGTGCTACTGGTGGGGTCGGGTCTCATGTTCCGAAGCTTTCTGGCGCTGCAGCGGATCAATCCGGGTTTTGATCCGCACGGCGTGCTGACGTTCCGGACCATGGGAGGCAAGCCCGCCCGCACGGTGGATGAGCGCGCCGCCGCGGTGCGGCAGATGCAGGCGGCGCTGGCGGCGATTCCGGGGGTGGTGAGCGTGACCGCGGCCAATGTTCTGCCGCTCAGCGGATTGTTCTTTCCCAATCGCTGGGGCAAGGAAGACGCGCTGAACGATTTCGGCAAGTTCCAGTCGGCGGATATGCAACTGGTGCTTCCGGGATATTTCGAAACGATGCGGACGCCGCTGCTGGCCGGCCGCGTATTCGACGAATCGGATAACAATCCTCAAGTCAGACGCATGATTATCGACGAGGCGCTGGCCGCGAAGGCGTTTCCCAATGGCGGCGCGGTCGGTCAGAGGATCCTAAGCCGCATCGACACTCCCACCAACGTCTGGTATCAAATCGTAGGCGTGGTGGCGCACCAGCGGCTGAGCTCGCTGGCGGAACCCGGCCGCGAGCAGATGTATATTACCGATGGCGATTGGAATCATCAGGCGGTTCAAGGCTGGGCGGTGCGCACGCGGGGCGAGCCGGCCAAGTATGCGGCTGTGGTCCGGTCGGAAATGGCCAAGCTCGACCGGAGCATGTTGTTGATCGACGTCGAAACGATGGATTCCATTGTGGAGCGGGCGCAGACCAGCACGCGTTTTTCGCTGCTGCTGATTGCAGCCTTCGCGGCCATTGCCGCGCTTTTGGCGGGCGTGGGGCTTTATGGCGTGCTATCCACGGTGGTCCGGCAGCGCACCGCGGAGATTGGCGTGCGGATGGCGCTAGGCGCGGCGCCGGCGGGGATTTTCGGTCTGATGATCGGCTACGGGCTGCGGCTCAGCGCAGTGGGAGTCGCGGCGGGGTTGGCGGCAGCGCTACTGTTGACGCAGGCGATGACCACCATGCTGATTGGGATTAAGCCCACGGACCCGGTCACTTTTGCAGCCATGGCCGCTTTGTTTCTGCTGATCGCAGGGGTAGCGGCCTGGATTCCGGCTCGCCGGGCCGCTGCGCTGGACCCGTCCTCGGCGTTGCGGCAGGAATAGTAGTCACGGATCACTTGATTGGCGCGCGCGGAAGTTTCGCTTCACCTTCCTCGACGACGAAGTTATAGTCCATCGTGTACCAATATGTGTCTGGCTCGCTCGCTTCATGCCGGACGAGGTTGCCGATGAGGGCGCGAGTTACGCCGAACTGGACATCATCCTCGAGGTGCGGGTCATCGGGCATGAATACCTGCGAGATCAGCGTTTTGAAGCCCGGCTTGAATATCAGGACGTGAACGTGCGCGGGCCGGTAGTTGGGGCGATTTTGCGCGCGCAGAAGCTCCCCGACGACATTGCCTTCGACAGGAATGGGATAGCCAACCGGTTTGACGCTTCTGAAACTGACGTGCCGGTCTCATCGGTAATGAACTTGCCGCGCAGATTCATATCCGCCTGCGATGGATCCTGGCTCTCGTAGAGACCGGCGGTAGAGGAATGCCAGACGTCCACTTCGGCGCCGATCAAAGGCCGGCCCTGGCCGTCGCGAACGTGGCCGGTAAAGACGAACGCGGGTCCGGGAGTGGGGCCGCGAAGCAGCGAGCCGCCGTTCTCGGTTGGCGGCGAGTTCATCCGCCAGAAAGGGCCGAGCAGCGAAGCGGAGGTTTCGGCTGCGCCGTCGTCTCCGTTGTTCAGCAGGCAGACCAGGGCGGAAACGCCGAGCGAGCCCGCCATCAGGACCACTTCATTGTGGCGTTCATCGGTCAGCTGGCCGATTCTCCCGATCAATTCAGTTGCCTGGCGAAACTCTTCTTCGGTAAGGCGGACGTCGCGCACGAAGCCGTGAAGATGATGGATCAGCGAGGTCATGATCTCGCGCAGTCGCGGATCGCTGGTCTGCTGCATCGCCGCGATCACTTCGCGGGTGAGCTCCTGGGAGTTGGAGACGATCACATGCTTTTCGTGAGCCGTAATGCGCGGCTGAAGACCGACGTGCTGCCGGCCGAATCGGTCGCGGTCGCGGTGAAAAAGCCAGTCGACTGGCCATTGCCAAACGGATCGGTCAGGTCCAATGAGAGCGTAAAGGCCGCCTTGCCGGCCGCGTCCGCCGTGGCATAGGCGGTCCCCAGGTATTTTTCGCCTTCGCCCCATCCGTGCTCATCGCCGGAGTGGCGATCTTCGGCGCGCGATACGAACAGTTCGATGGAATAGCGCTCGCCTGGCTTCGCCGCGAGAGCCCCCTTCAATACGATGCCGTTGGCTGTCCACGTCGATGTACCTGCCAGGACCGGATAGCCCGGAATCACTTCCACGCCTGGGGCGGCCGCACCGGCTGGAGCGCCGCCGCGGCCGCGTCCGCCGGCGCCCGGATCGCCGCGGCCCGGGCCCGCCGCAGGCTCTGGGGTCGGCAATGTTCCGCCGGCGGCCGCAACCGCCGCCACCAGCGCGGCCGGGGGAGGGCCGGCCGGTCTGGGTCCACCGCGCCCACCCGGCGCGACACCGCGCCCGGCGCCAGGCGCTGCCAACGCAATTCCGAGGTGAGCGTTATTGAAGATCGAGTTGCGCGATAAGGTTACCGTCGCATTGTTGATGGAAATTCCTTGGCCTCCGCTTCCGGTGATGAGATTATCCAGCACCCTTGTGCCGGGGCCGCCGACCGACATCGCCGTGCCGCCGTTGTCGGTGAATGTGTTCCCCTCAATCAGCAGATCGGCCCCGGATGCCCGCAGACCTCCGTTCACATTGGCGAGAAACTTGTTATCGCGAATGGTGTGACGATTGCCGCCGATGGTCACGGCGACGTCGGTATATTTTGTGAAGGTGTTGCCGATCACCGCGTTGTTATCGCCCGCCGACGCAAACTCCACCGCGTTTCCATCCTCAGGCAGCGGCTGGGTAAGCGCGATGTAATTTCCTTGCAGCAGGCTGTCATGGGTCCCGCGCGTGAATTCGAAGCCGTCGCCATTGTCGAGCAAAAGACTGTTGACCAGCCGGTTGTTGAAACTCAACTCGGTGCGTCCCGTATGCCCGTCGTCGCCTGTGAAGATCACGCCCGCAGCGCCTTGATTATCCACAATTTTGACGTCGTGAATATATACGTTGCTGCTGCGCACGGTAGCGACGCCGGCGCAGAAATCGCGGATCTCAAGGCCGGTGATCTCCACATCATGGCTGTCCTGCACGGCCAGTCCGGGGCCGTAATAGCCACGAACATTGGGACCATCGCCACGCACGTCCGAGGCCTCCCATTTTTGGTTCTGCCAGTTGTAGTTGAAGGTAGCGCCGGGACAATCTGAAAGAACGCGGGGCTTAACCAAACCGGAGCCATCGAGCACGACGGTAGGGGCCAGATCCGAGACGGGCGCATGGAGCGGCACAGGGCCGCCGCGCCCGCGTCCGCCGCCGCGACCGGCATCCGCGTCCACAGGCGCGGCTGCCGGCGCCGCTACCTCTTTCATGCGCACGACGACGGGTCCTTTGAGGGGAGGAAGAAACTGTCCCTGCGGCTTGATGACATAGGGCGGTGTTCCGCTGAAGGCAAACTCAATCACGTTCGGTCCCGACGTGGCGGGGCGCGCATTGCTGTCGAGAATCGCTTGCCGCAGCGTTCCCGGACCGGAATCGGCGACGCTCGTCACCGGAAAAACTGCGCCATCGGACATCGCGGCGCCGCATGTCAGCAGGAACAACGTCCCGCACGCCCTCAGACAAGACAGCTTTCCCATTAGAAGCCTCTTCCTCGTCCCGGCTGTGGTTGATCGGGGTCGCCGCCGCGACCGCCTCGGCCGCCGGCAGGCTGGCTCGTCGGCGGCGCCTCGGGCTCGGGCGCCGGGGGCACTTTGCCTCCCAGCTTAAACGCCCAGAGGTTATCGCCTCTCGAGGATAGTTGGAACGAATTACCTGCCGCGAGCACGGCGACGTACTGTTCGCCGTTCACTTCATAAGTGGCAACCGGCGCGTCGGCCCCGGCGCCTGTCTGAAATTTCCAGAGGACACTGCCATCCTTGGCGTCATAGACGACCAGGTTCCCGTCCGACGCTCCATTGAACAACAGTCCCGATGCCGTACCGAGCAGCCCGCTGCCCGTGGCGAGCGGGAATTTCGTACGCACCTGCCAGACAATCTTGTTAGTGGCCGGATCCATCGCGGAGAGCGTTCCGGCGCGCGGCTCCCCAGGCGGGCGGCCAAATCCCGCATCGAATTTTGAGTTGATCAAGGAGCCCGGAACGTAGAATAGCCCTGTAAGAGGGCTAAACGTCACCGGCGCCCAGTTGATTCCTCCCTGCGTGCCGTCGGCAGTCACTACCGGGTCGTCAGGCCGAAACGCACCAAAGACGCAAGCGGCGCGGGAGCCTTCGGCGACGCTTCCCGGCTCGGGACAGTTGGGGACAGGCGAATCGCCGATGGGAAACGGCTGCGTCTTGGCGGTCTTATTAGTAGGCTCCTGCGGCACCGGACGCTCCTCAATTCCGATCAGCGGCTTTCCATTGGTTCTGTCCAGAATATAAGTCATACCGGTCTTGCCGCCGTGAATCAGGATTTTGCGGGGCTGACCTTTATAAGTGATATCGGCGAGGACGGGCGGAAGCGGGTTGTCATAGTCCCATAAGTCATGATGTACTTCCTGGAAGTGCCACTTATAGGCGCCGGTCTTAACATCGAGCGCGAGAATAGACGCGGTGAATAGGTTGTCGCCTCCACGCCGGCTGCCGTTCTGATCGGGAGACGCGTTGCCCACGGGAATGTAAACCAGGCCAAGTTCCGGATCTACTGCAACGTGCGTCCACAGAGGGCCGCCGCCATGCATCCAGGAGTCGCCTTCCCAAGTGTCATTGCCGAACTCTCCCGGTCCTGGCACGGTGTAAAACTTCCAGAGTTCTTTGCCCGTTTTGGCATCGTAGGCGCCGAACTGGCCGCGAACGCCGCCTTCGCCGCCGGAAACGCCGCAGAAGACTCGGCCGTCCGAGTAGATGGAAGCGCCCGGCGTGCCGCCGCCTCTGCCGCCAGCCGCCGTATCCATGACTTTGGTTTCCCACAGCAGGGCGCCGGTCTTCTGGTTAAGGGCGATGAGGCGGCTGCCGCTCGCCCCGCTGAAAACCTTGCCTTCGGCCACGGCGACTCCGCGATTGGTCTGATTGCCAAACGTCGATTTGAAACGCCAGACGGTGGCGCCGGTGGCGGCGTTGACGGCCAGCACGTCCCCGTGACCCGCTCCGATGTACATCACGCCGTCCACGACGACAGGCGTGGCCGCCGTACTGCTTGTCGGCTGACCCTCGGCGACGTGAATCATCCACGCGCCGCCGAGTTTGCTCAGGTTCGAGCGATTGATCTGAGTCAGTGACGAATAGCGCTGGTTCGCGAGGTTGCCACCGGCGAGGGGAAAATCTTTGCCGGTGGGCGCGAGGAAACGGGCAACCCCCGAGCTGGGACTCTGGCCGAAGCACCATACGGCGCACAGGGCCAGCGCGGCTACTACCGCCATTGCGGTCTGTCTCAGTTCTCTGTTTTTCATATCGATCGGCTCCCAGGCCAAGTGGAGGTAATTCGCTTCAAAGCGCGGGGTTCGAGTATTTCCGGTTTCACGCAGTTAATCTTAACGCCTTAATCTTAACGCCCCCAATCGCCAGGCGGCTGCTCGGCGCCGCGCGGTCGCTCTGGCTGCCATGACTAATGGTGGAAGAAAATAGCGCGCCTCAATGAGCTGAGGGGGCAGCGCCGGGATATGGCCGGGGAGTTACATCGGCGTCGGTCATTCCGAGCGACCATCTAATCGCTTCAAAATACATATGGTAGACATTGGGAATATCCCAGGTTTCGGAAGCGTGTCCCAGAGCCGAGTAAAAGACTCGCCCTTTGCCGTACATCTTCGCCCATGCCAACGGCCAATCGCCATCGGTGCGGTGGACGCCCTCATTGGGCGGCATCTTAGACATGTCCAGGCGCAAGAGAACCCGAAGCTTATCGCGAGAGTAGTTCTTGGTTTGATAAAACTCGTCCGTAAAGGGAAACGTCAGCGGGAACTGTTTGGTGGCGGGGAAGGCGGGGTCCTCGTTGATGATGGTTCCCGCGATCTGGCCATAGGGATGTTGATCGAATTGGCCGCCGATCAGCTCATTGAATTCCGGCCAGGACATAAACGCTGTTGTGCCGGCATGAGCGGCGACAAAACCTTTGCCGTCGTCGTGCACAAAGGTGAGAAGATCTTTCCGCTGCTGGTCGTTGAGTGGCGCCTCGCGGTGCCCCATGAAGAAGATCGCGTCCACATTGCCGAGGCTAGGCCCACCGCTTGCAGGCTCTCCGGTGGTGGTCAATGGGTGATAGGAAATAATGTCGGAATCGGTGCGGATGTAGGTGTCATACAGCCCCGACTCGTATCCCAAACGTTCGATGGTGGCTAGAGCATGGCCAGTGGACTCATGCTGTCCAACCCCGTTGCGGGTATCAGCCCAAGCGAGAATGGCTTTTCTACCGGATCGCGCTCCTCCACGGCCACCGCGTCCGCCGCGTCCAGCCTGCCCCGCAAGGCCGCGCCCGCCAGCTTGCCCGGGAGGAGTTTGCTGGCCGGGCGCCTGACCGAAAGACCACATCGCGGATAGCGACGCCGCCGTGGACATTACCATCGCCCTTCTGGTTGTCTTCCTTGTCATCAGAGATTCCTCATCCTGCTCTAAGGCTCGGGGTTAGAACCGAAACTTCAAGGCGGCCTGCCACACTCGTCCCGCCGAAGCTCCCGTGACTTGGCCGAACGTGGCGCTCGAAGCACTCGTACTCACGCCTGTCCACGAAGGATGATTCGGGAGGTTGAACGATTCGACGCGGAACTCGAGAGTGTCGTGTTCGTGAAGGTAGAAATCCTTGAAGATGCTTTGATCCCACTCCTGCGTTCCGGGCAGCCGAAGCACCCCGCCAACGTACTGGGCGGAGAAGGTTCCATTGGGAATGGCGCTGACCGGCAACACGGTCGAAGCATTGAACCACTGCCCGACCGTGTGCGGCGCATTGGCGTTGGGATTGCCCGACAGCGCAGCCAGGGTGGTGGTGGCGTAGATTCCGCCGGGATCGCCATTAATCGTGATGGTTGACAATCCCCCGTCGCGGGCCTGATAGAGAGTGGACAGTATCCAGCCCGCGGCTACGGCGCGGACGAATCCGGTCGAGTTTTTGGCCAAAGGCAATTGGTATTGAGCGTTGGCGACGAAAGCCAGTTTCACGAAGTTGGCGCTCGGCACATAGATCTCGGGCAGAGTGCTATTGCCGTTAGCGGCTTGTTGCAATCCCCACGTCATTCCTCTTGCCCACGTGAAGGAGGCGCTGAAGGATAGCCCCGCGGCGAAGCGGCGGCTGACGGTATTCTGCATGGAGTTGTAGTAGCCATTGCCGACATAGGCGGCTTGGTTGATGGCCGAAAAACCCAAGTAGGGGCGAATGGCGTTGATCGCAGCCGAAGATAGCGTCGGGTTTGCGAACTTGGTCCCCGGCGCCAGCGCGTCGATGTTATAACTTTCAAGCTGATGGCGCTGCAGGTTGCCGACGTATCCCACTTCCAAGATAAGGTGAAAAGGCAGTTGCTGCTGGATGCCGAGGTTATACGTCATCACGCGGGGCGTCCTCAAACTCACGGGCGCGAATCCCGTGAAGGCGACCGGCGTGGCGGGAGCAACGGTTCCACCGGCTGGGTTGTCGATATTGCCCACCGTCAAGCTCGCGACGTTCTGAAACGGCGGATTCGCGGCGCCGCCTTGCTGGCTGATCGAGTCAGATGGGGGCCGATCGAAGAATATGCCGAATCCCGCGCGGATAGCAGTCTTTCCATTGCCGAAAGGGTCGTAGGCAATGCCCAGGCGCGGTCCGATATCGGACCAATCGGTCGGCGAACCGCTGCTCGGGAGACGGGGCAGCGCCAGGACCTGAGGATTGGTCGTGTAGGGGAAGAGGGCAGTGCTCGTGTCAGGGAAGCTGCTGCCCCAGAGCATATACCCGTTATAGGGATTGTAAGCGCCGGGCGCGGACGTGATGTTGCCCGTGGTTCGGCTGATCTGCGGCGCTTGGGCTGCGTTGAATAGCGCCGGGTTGAACGAATCGTAATCGTTCTGCGCGAAGTGATACCAGGGGATATACGCATAGCGGACGCCGTAGTCGATGTGCAGCTTCCTGGTGACGTTCCAGCTATCCTGGGCATAAAATTCGAACTGGTTCCCGCGCGCGAATTGAGTTCCGTCAAGCTGCGCCTCTTGATAACTTGCGAAGTTTCCAAGCAGTGCGTCGGCGATGGAGTTGCCCGTAGTATTAGGATTATTCTGGTTGGAGTAGGTCATGTTCCCGTCCAGAGGCTGCGATCCGAAGCCGAAGTAAAAGTTAGTCCGCCGGTGGCGTTGAAGGTTCGCGCCGAACTTCAAGGTGTGACTGCCGCTGACCTTCGTCAGGTCGAAAGTGCCGCCAGGGCTGGTAGTACTCTGATCCTCATTGGTGCCCGCAACGCCCGAAATCGGATTAGTGAAAGCCTGGGTTCCGGAGATGGTTACCTCCGGCGCAAGTCCGCCCGGGCAGGTGCCGTTGCCGTCGTACACCGATGGGAATAGTTCGGTGTATGTAAGGCCGCCGCCGATTGTGTTGAAGCAGGGGCCCTTGACAAAACTATTAACGAAGCTGTGGGTGAGTTGCACCGCGGCAACGATCACCAGCGTCGGCGTAACTGTCTCGGTGTCGGATACCCGGATGGTGTATCCGGGGCGCGGGCGGTTCTGGCCGACGCCATCCAGGCCATAACTGGCTGAATTGAAATTCGCGTCGTAGGAATGCGTATACGAGATGTGGCGCTTGCCGTTGGGAATGTAATCGATCTTTCCGATGTCCGTGTTGGTATCGTTGAGAGCAAGGGTATTATAGGCGTAATTGCCGCCCGGCCCTCCGAAATTGGGTGCCAGATTGTTGTAGACCGATAGCAGCTTCGGCCCATTCTTGGACCACAGACTTTGCGGCACTACGCCGCCGGGAAATGGGATGCTCGTGCCAGGCTCGTTGGGAAGCGGCGCCGCCTGGGTGAGCAGATACTGTCCGGCGAAGTTTCCCTGCAGCATCTGCGGCGTAGGCACGGAGGCAACGGCCGCGGTCTGCATGTGAACCGTCTTTCGTTCCTGGGAGACGAAAAAGAACAGTTTGTTCTTCAGGCCCCACGAAGTGGGCGTTTTCAGCGGCCCGCCGAGCACGCCGCCCCAATCGTTGTAATGGAGCGTAGGCCTGCTCGTAGCGAAGAACGATCGGGCGTCGGTCAGGCTGTTTCGCAGATATTCATACGCATCGCCGTGGAATTGACTGGTGCCGCTCTTGATCGTCACGTTGATCTGCGGGCCTTGGCGTCCGCCCAGTTCGGGGAGGTAGCTGTTGGTCTGGACGCGGACTTCTTCGATGGCATCAAGGGTCGGGTCCACTTGAACCGAATAGACCGTCCCGCCGATGTTGGTATTGTTGGCCCCATCCATCGTCACGATATAGTTAGCGGCGGGAATTCCGTTAAGGGCGCCGGCGAGGCTGTAGTCCGTTGCGCTGGTGGCGGTGCTTCCGGGAAGAGTTACGGCAAGGTTCTGGAAGTAACGGCCATTAAGTTGGATTTGGTCGACGTCTCGGGAGTTGATGGTGGTGGCGACGACCGCCGATTGTGCGTCGACCTGTTGTTCGGTCGCGTGCACCTCAACGACCTCCGATGCGCTACCCAACTGGAGCGCAAAGTTCACGACGCGAGTCGAAGATACGTCAAGTACCACGCCCGTGGTCCGGCCCTCGGTAAACCCGGGTTGCACGACGACAACGGTGTAGGTCCCCTGCGTCAGGGCGGGGAACTCATAGGCTCCGTTCGCCTGAGTGGTCTGGGTAAGCTGTGCTTTGGTTCCCTCGTCGATGAGGGCGACCTTCGCTCCCACAACGACGGCGCCGCTGGAATCGGTAACCGTCCCCGAAATCCGGCTGGTGCTTTGGCTCCACAGCGTCAGCGCGCCCAAGAGCGCAATCAAAAAGCTATACCGCATTTCGAACCCTCCCCGCGGCCCCGGTAGAACCGGTGAAGGCGCCGTTGATTCGTCCAATGGTTTCCTGGCGGTACAAGGCCAGAGAGAAAAGCGAAATGGCGCGAACTCGATAGATCCGCATGGATCTCCCCTCTCAAGTGAACTACTAGTGATACATCAGTTTCGGAAGTTACCATTAAATAGTCTGCTATGTCAATAGCTTTTTGATCGTTCTTGTGCGGTAAGGCGCCGATGTACGCCACAGCCCCCGCCCGCATCTTTGTGGCATTTGTCTTGCTCAGGTTTGAAAGTTTGAAGTTCGCAGGTGATGCGACGCGGTGCTATTCATTGCAGTGTCGCTTCTGTAATGTCAGTACGAATTGACAAGATCGATTTACCTTGCCATACTGCAATATCTAGGATGCTGCCAGGGCTGGCGGCGTTCACACACAAGGAGGCGCATGAGCACCGAGACCGTTGCACAATCCGCTTTGTCGGCAAATGGAATTTCGCTTTCCAGCCAAGCGTGGGAAGCTCTACAGGGCGCCTATGACCTTCAGGTGCATGTGGCGCCGGATGTAATCGCGCGGCGTATCGACGATCTCGACCTGGCCAAGGAATTCCTCGCCAGGGGACTCAAAGGCTTTGTCCTGAAATCGCACTACTTCCCCACCGCGGAGCGCGCGCAGGTGGTCACAAAAGCCGTTCCCGGAATCCGCGCGTTCGGCGCCATCGCACTCAACCACAGCGTCGGCGGATTGAACCCGGTGGCCATCGAACTGGCGGGCCGGTCGGGTTGCAAGTTCGTCTGGATGCCCACCGTGGATGCCGCCAACGAGACCGCCGGGCGCCCTGGCGGAACCAATCAGAAGCTGCCTTTCTGGGCTCAGATCCAGCTGGAATTGGCGGCAACGGGTATTAATCCGGCGCCCATGACGGTAATCGATAGCGATGGCGCATTGACACCCATCGCTACCTCTTGCCTGGAATTGATCAAGAAACACGACATGATCCTGGCCACCGGTCATCTGGGACGGCGCGAAATCGCCGCGCTGGTGCGGTCGGCGAAGCAAATGGGCTTGCGGAAAGTTGTGGTGACGCATGCGGAGTTTCCGTCGCAAAACTTATCCGCAGAGGAACAACTGGAACTGGCTCAGATGGGCGCGGTGATTGAGCACTGCTTCACCACCATGCACACCGGCAAGGCGCCGTGGGAGGAAGTGATGCACAGCATCCGGGCGGTTGGACCGGAGCGTTGCGTCCTTTCGACCGACTTGGGGCAGACCATCAATCCGCCGGTGAGCGAAGGTTTCGCCATGTTCGCGCAGATGCTGCTCAATGACGGTTTTTCGGTGGAGCAGATACGGCGCATGACGGTGGTCAACCCGGCTGCGCTGGTAGAATAACCACGCCGGCGATAATCGGATTTATGGCGGATCAAGCAGGCATTCTTGTGGTAAGCGCGCACGCAGCCGACTTTGTTTGGAGAGCGGGCGGCGCGATCGCTCTATACGCATCGCGT
>Ga0302326_10015122_pt1 | contig 16249 bp, 14 predicted proteins | sample Palsa_T0_3_FD_202264 | JGI IMG/M metagenome (GOLD analysis project Ga0302326, IMG submission 202264) | Peat permafrost microbial communities from Stordalen Mire near Abisko, Sweden - Palsa_T0_3 | ecosystem: Environmental > Terrestrial > Soil > Palsa > Peat permafrost | place: Sweden: Abisko... | reverse complement strand
CGCCGATTGATTGCCATCCGCGCGCAGCAGAGCCGCTTCGATCAGAGCCCGTTCCAGCAGCTCAATCGTCTCCTCCAGAAAAAGTCCTCCATCCAACACGCACTCAACTAACGGCGCGACCCGATCTTTCATGTATCCGCTTTCTAGTTTTTTTGTTCCGGTGGGGTCTGAGGAGATTTCAGCCTTTCATACTCGTGCTGAAACCTGCTTTCGAGTCCACGGGGGGCAACTTTCGCGACGAGGCCGGAAGCCTCGATCAGATAAGGGGCCATTCGCGACTGTACCACGGCTTGACTCGAAGTGAACGTGCTCAACCCAACAATGATCGCCATGGCAACGAGAGAACCGCGCAGCAGGCCGTAAGCCGCGCCCAGCAGGCGGTCGATCGTCGAGAGCCCCGCGGTCCGGAGGATCTTTCTCACAACAGAGGAAAGGATGGACCCCGCAATTAACACACCGAAGAAAATGATCAAAAATCCCGCAACCGAGGAAAGCGATTCCTGAGCAATATAAGGCTTCAGTGGCTGCCCGGCCATCCGGTAGAACTGTGAAGCCAGTAGCAGACCGATTAGAGCTGCCGCCAAACCGATGATTTCGCGGGAAAAGCCCTTCCGCAGGCCTCCGAGCATGGAGATGAGGAGGATCGCGGCCAACAGGATGTCGAGCCAATTCATGGCTGTCATGAACCGACTATAACGCGGAGCCCGTGAGCGTTTCGTAAGCCTCGCGGTACTTTGCGGCTGTCTTCAAGATTACTTCTTCGGGAAGCGGCGGCGCAGGCGGCTGTTTGTTCCAATCCAGCGTTTCCAGGTAATCCCGCACGAACTGCTTGTCGAAGGATTTCTGCGGTCCACCGGGAGCGTAGCTCGCGGCGGGCCAGTAGCGCGAGGAATCCGGCGTCAGCACTTCGTCACCCAGCGTAATACGTCCATCGATCAATCCGAATTCGAATTTCGTGTCGGCCAGGACGATGCCTCGCCCCCGCGCGTAATCGGACGCCTTGGCATAGATTTCCAGTGTCAATTTCTTAAGGTTCTGCGCCGTTGGTTCGCCAATCATCTTAGCCGCTTCTTCGAACGAAATATTCTCGTCGTGGCCAGTCTGCGCCTTGGTTGCAGGCGTGAAGATTGGTTCAGGAAGTTGCCCGCTCTCCTGCAGGCCGGCAGGCAGCTGAATGCCGCAGATCGAACCCGTGCGCTTGTAATCCTTCCAGCCGGAGCCGGAGACGTAGCCTCTCGCCACGCATTCCACGGGAAACATTTCCGCGCGCTTCACCAGCATCGAGCGGCCTTCCAGTTGATCCCGGAATTGCAGCAACTCTCGCGGATACTCGTCCACATTCGCGGTCAGCAAATGGTTCGGAACCACATCCAGGTAGTGGAACCAGAAGAGCGACATCTGCGTGAGCACGCGCCCTTTGTCCGGGATGCCGTTCGGCAGCACGCAATCGAAAGCCGAAATCCGGTCTGTTGCAATGAAGAGAAGATGGTCACCGGACTCATAAATATCGCGAACCTTGCCGCGATGGATGAGCTTGAGCCCGGGGAGATGAGTCGAAGTGATAACGATGTTAGTTGCCACCGTGTTGGACTTTGCTGTGCTTTCGTCCGTAAGAGAAGTAGATCACCAGACCGATCGCAAGCCAGATAAATAATCGTGCCCAGTTCACCCAGCCCAGTTTATACATCATGTAGCCGTTGAATAGGATGCCCAGAATTGGAACGAGCGGCATGAATGGCGTTCGGAACGGGCGCTCCTGGCCAGGGTTGGTCTTTCGAAGAATTATGATGGCCACGCAGACGATCACGAACGCGAGAAGCGTTCCGATATTCACCATCTTGCCGATGTCGTCGATGGGCGTAATACTGCCGATTATGGCAGCCAGGAAGCCGACCAGGATGGTCCCCTTGTAAGGCGTATGAAATTTGGGATGGCACGCGGCAAAGAATTTGTGCGGCAGAAGTCCGTCCTTAGCCATGGCGTAAAGCACGCGGGTCTGGCCCAGAAGCATGACGAGCATCACGCTGGTCAAGCCCGCCAGCGCGCCGACGGTGATGATGTTAGCGGCCCACGGGAGATTGCGGTCCAAAAACGCGCGAGCAATAGGCGCTTCGATATTGACTTCTTTCCACGGCACCATGCCGGTGAGCACTGCGGCCACGCCTATATAAAGCACCGTACAGATAAGGAGCGAAGCAATGATAGCGATAGGCAGATCCCTTTGCGGATTCTTGGCTTCCTGCGCAGTAGTGGAAACGGCGTCGAAACCGATGTACGCAAAGAATATGTAAGCCGCTCCGGCCCCGATTCCGGAGAAACCATAGGGCGCAAAGGTGGACCAGTCGGTGCCCCAGTTAGCGGGATGAACATATTGCGCCCCCAGGCCGAGCACAAAGAGAACAACCGCCACTTTGATGACGACGATGGTGGAATTGAACCTTGCGCTTTCCTGAATGCCGATGACCAGGATCGCCGTAATCAGCAGCGCGATCACAAAGGCGGGAATATTCACACCGATCTCTAAGCCGAAAATATGGGGCGCATTGAGCAGTTGGTGTGCACGCAGCATGATATCGGCGGATGGCGCGTTCTTAATTGCGTCGAGGTGTTGGAGAAAGTCTTGGGAGCCGGGAAGCAGGGAAGGGAAGTCCAGCAGCGTTTGTTTGCGGGCCACTTGGTCGACCGCCGCTCGAAGGCCGGTCCAATGGTCGTATGCCATCCACAAAGGAAGCTCAAGTCCAAACATGCGCAGCAACTCGATAAAGTGATTCGACCAGCCCGATGACACCGTACTGGCTCCCATGGCGTACTCAAGCGTGAGATCCCAGCCGATGATCCATGCGACCAGTTCGCCCAGTGTGGCGTAAGCGTAGGTATACGCGCTGCCGGCGAGAGGAATCATGGCCGCGAACTCCGCGTAACAGAGGCCCGCGAACGCGCAACCCAACCCGGAGAGCACGAAAGACAGCATCAGGCCAGGGCCCGCATAATGCGCCCCGAGGCCGGAGAGCACGAAGATTCCGGCTCCGATCACCGCACCGATACCGAGCGCCGTCAAGGAAAACGGTCCAAGCGTGCGCGCGAGACTTTCCGAATTTTCGACCTTCGATTCGGCGAGTAGACTAGGTAGAGACTTCTTTGCTAGCAGATTCATTTAGGTTAAAAATTGCCTCCGTAAGAGCAGATTCGCAACGATAGCATATTCGTGAGTCGGCCCGGGAAGCACTTTTGTGACAAGGACTTTCGTGACAACCTATGACAGCAACAATTCCAGGTCTTCCCGCTTCAAATCGCGGATGAGGCTGTTGTCTTCGCCGAGAATCGCATCCGCCAAATCCCGCTTCGTCTTCTGCAATTCCAGAACCCGCTCTTCCACCGTACCCTTCGTGATCAAACGATAGGCGAACACGGGCTTTGCCTGGCCAATCCGGTGAGCCCGGTCAATTGCCTGCGCCTCTACCGCCGGATTCCACCAGGGGTCGAGCAAGAACACATACTCCGCCCCAGTCAAATTCAAACCAAGGCCGCCTGCTTTCAGGCTGATCAGGAACAACCCGCAAGCCGGATCGTTCTGAAACCTTTCGACATGCGCGCCGCGGTCCGTTGTCGAGCCATCCAGATATTCATATACGGTCCCAGCGGTATCCAATCGGTCCCGAACAATCGCCAGCAGACTGGTGAATTGCGAAAACACCAACGCCTTATGCCCCTCTTCGCGCAACTCGCTCAACTGCGCCAGCAACGTATCCAATTTAGGACTAGGATCCTTCAAGCGATTCTTATCGATCAAGCCCGGATGACACGCCGCCTGCCGCAGCCGAAGCAGCGCCTCCAGCACATGCATCTTCGACTTGTTCAGCCCCTGCTTATCGACCCGGTTGAGTAACTTATCCCGATAGAACTTCCGTAGATCCTCATACTGTTTCTGCTGCGCCGCATCGAATTCGCACAGAATCGTTTGCTCCGTCTTTTCTGGAAGCTCTTTGGCCACCTGTTTCTTGGTGCGCCTGAGAATGAACGGCCGCAACGCGTGAGCTAGCAGCAGCCGTGAATCCTCGCCGGGATTCTGAGCCAAACCGCCCGCCAACCTCAGCGTCTTCGCCTCACCCAGCATTCCCGGATTGAGGAACTCGAAGAGACTCCAAAGCTCACCCAGATGATTCTCCACCGGCGTTCCGCTCAGCGCCAGCCGGTGCTTCCCTTTAAGCAACCGTACCGCCTTGGCGGAAGCAGTAGAGGCATTCTTCACCGCCTGTGCTTCATCAAGAACGACATAATCGAACTCGATCTCAGACAATGCCGGCGCGTCCCGCACCAGCGTCCCGTAAGTTGTCAGGATCAGGTTGTATTGATCGAATTGCACTGTGCTTCGCGCGATCCCCGAATATTGCAGTACCTTCAATTCCGGCGTGAAGCGCGCGGATTCCTGCTCCCAATTGAACATCAGCGACCGTGGCGCCACCACCAGTGACGGACCGAATCCCGCAACGCGCCTCGTTTCCAGCGCAGCCAGAACCTGCGCCGTTTTGCCCACGCCCATGTCGTCCGCAAGACAGCCGCCGAAGCCGAACTCGCGCAGGAATTCCATCCAGCCCAATCCCTCGCGCTGATACTCACGAAGTTCTCCCCGGAAGCCCGCCGGCTGTTCGGCGATCCTTACTCCGGCGAACCCGCGCACCTGTTCGCGCACACGGCTGAACAGCTCGTCTACGCGGGCTTCGGGCTGCGCCGCCAATAAAGCATCCAGCAGCCCTGCCTGATTCTGCTTGAACCGCAGATGTCCTTCTTCCATCTCGCCCAAACCCGCGAGCGGCGCGAACTTCTCTAGCCACTCCTCCGGCAACATTCCCATGGTGCCGTCGCCCAACTGGATCATTCCATCGCCACGCCGCAGCGCCGCAATTAATTCCGGTAACGCTACCGATTGCCCGTCGTAATCCACTTCGGCATGCAGTTCGAACCAGTCGATGCCCGACTTCACTTCCACGCGGCGCGAACCAGCCCCACGGAACACCTTTCCTTCCGCATCCAGGTGCCAACCGAGCTTGAGCAGTTCACGCACCACGCGCGGCATCATCTTCGGACCCAGGCGCCAGGGAGCGCGCATGTCTGCCGGAGCCCGCAGCCCCAAACCGCGTAACGTCTCGCGAGCGGCTTCTTCGAACGTAGTGTCCCGCAATACGTACATTCGTTCTTCCGGGTAGTAAAATCCGCGCTGTCCGGGCACCTGCGTTACCCACCCGCGGCCGTAATCCAACAGAAAATGCGCCTGGAACTCGGCGCCGCTCTGACTGAGCCGCAACGCCGGCTTCGGCGTAACGACGGTCTCTTCAAAACGGATCGCTTCATCCATGTCGATGGGCGGCAACACCGGCATTTCCAGCAGCTTCGCGATAGCGGCCTCGCGGTCGTTGTCTGGGATTAGTATCCGCTCCAGATGGCGAAGCTGTGCAATCCATTGAAACGCGCCGCCATCATCCAACCACGCCACACTTCCGCGCGCGAATACGAACCCGCCCTCAGTAATCAGCACAGGCTCAGTCAAAGGCATCCGCTCTTCGTCTCTTGTGAGCAGCCCGGACAGCTTCCACTGATTCTTCTCCGCAGGGCGGATCTCCAACCGGAACTTCCAGGGTGGGCCGCCATCCCACTTCAGCAGTTCCATATTCGCCCCGAGTCCCCCGTGCCGAATTCCCAGCCGGCCAGTCGGCGCGAGTAACGGCACCACACGTTTGGCAAGCGCAGACGGCAGAATCTTGCGATGCTGCGCACTGGCATATTGAAATCCGTACATTTCCTGTCCGCCGAGAATCGACGCGAGCGCCTCTTCATCCACAGGTTCGCCCATCCCAGTCACCTTGACCGGCGCGACTCGCAGCTCTTTGAGAACGGACCATTCCCCGTTCTTCTTACGGTTCCGCGTATATAGTCCCAAATCCAATCCGCCGGAAGCACGCGAGCCTTGCGCGTCAATCACGTAGAGAATCTCCATATCGCGCGAAGGTTGTGAACTGGGCGGCAGGCTCCTCTGGATCGACGTCAGATGGTCCTGCCACAACGGTACACGTTGTACGACCGGCGCCGCCGGACGCCACTGAAAGAGCGGCTCGTCCTCGAAATCGGGATCGACGATGTCTTCTTCCACTTCAATGACAGGCGCTTTCGTGACCTCGGTCAGCAACCCTCGACGCTCCGCTTCGAGCACGGCGGCCCAGAGGTGTTTACAGGGGCCGTAACCCTCAAAATAGGGGCACTCGCAAGAAAGCGTGACCACCCGCCCGTCGAAATCGATTTTGACTTCGTAATACCGGGTTCCTTGAACTTCACCGTTGAAATGGCGCGGACTTCCCTCATTCAGCCGCACTGCCCTCGATAAGAACAAGCTCCGCCCTTTACGCTGAGAAGCGGCATCAAACTCCGGGTCAAGCCTTTGGGATAACGTCATTAATTAAGAGGGAAACCCGGCCTTACATGTACATCCCGCCATTCACGTCCAATACATGGCCCGTGATGTAGCTGGCTTTGTCACTACAGAGAAATTCCACCGCGGCCGCAACTTCATCCGCGGTTCCCATGCGCTTGAGCGGAATGCCGGCCTGAATCTTCTCCTTCAACTCCGCGGAAAGCACCGAGGTCATGTCCGTATCGATGAAACCCGGCGCCACCGCATTCACCGTCACATTGCGCGACGCCATCTCCTGCGCGATCGCCTTCGTCAAACCGATTAGGCCTGCTTTTGAAGATACATAGTTCGCCTGGCCCGCATTACCCGCTTCGGCAACCACGGAAGACAGGTTCACAATTCGCCCCCAGCGTTCCCGCATCATCGCGGGAAGAACTTGCTGAATAGCCAGGAAAGAACCTGTAAGATTGGTGCCGATCACCGACTCCCAATCCGCCTGTTTCATACGCATCGAAAGCCCATCTTTCGTGATCGCGGCATTGTTCACGAGAATGTCGATCCGTCCAAATTCCTTCGAGGCTTGAGCGAATGCAGCCTTAATCGATTCGGCTGAAGACATATCGATCTCAACTACATAAGATGCTGGAATGTGACTTGCCGCTTCTTCCAATTTCTCGCGGTTGCGGGCAGCCAACACCACTTTGTGCCCCGCATTCGATAAGGCTTTCGCGCACGCCAAACCGATTCCACGGCTGGCTCCTGTAATAAATGCGATTCTTGTGTCCAACCTGCCATCATAAACAATTAGGACTATGGGATACACGGATTTGCGGGAGTTTATCCGCGCACTCGAGAAGAACAAAGAGCTGAAGCGGATACCCTTCGAAGTCGATCCCGTCCTCGAAATCACGGAGTTTGCCGACCGCTCGGTGAAAACCGGCGGCCCTGCGCTGCTTTTTGAAAAACCGAAGGGCTTTGACATGCCCGTGCTGATCAACAGCATGGCGAGCATGCGCCGCATGGAGATCGCGATGCAGGTCGATCACGTGGACGAAGTTGCCGCGCGCATTGTGGAGTTTCTGGAAATGTCAAAGAACCGGCCGGAGGGTCTTGTCGGCAAGCTGAAGATGTTGCCCAAGCTTGCGGAAATGGGATCGTTCTTTCCGAAGATCGTCACGAAAGCTCCTTGCCAGGAAATCGTCAAAACCGACAACTTCTCCCTTCTCGACTACCCGATTCTCAAGTGCTGGCCTGAGGATGGCGGGCGGTACATCACGCTGCCACTCGTGTTTTCCAAAAATCCTGAGACAGGCAAACGCAACTGCGGCATGTACCGAATACAGGTCTACGACGAGCGCACTACCGGCATGCACTGGCAGACGCATAAACAAGGCGCCGAACATTACCGCCGCTTGCAGGCCGAAGGCAAGACCACTCGCATGGAAGTGGCTGTCGCGATCGGTTGCGACCCCGCGACCATGTACTCGGCCATTTTGCCGCTTCCGCCGGAACTCGACGAGATGATGATCTCCGGCTTCCTGCGCGGCGAAGCCGTCGAGATGGTCAAATGCAAGACGGTCGATATCGAAGTGCCCGCGCAATCCGAGATCGTGCTCGAAGGCTACGTCACTCTCGGCGAGCTTCGTACCGAGGGTCCGTTTGGAGATCACACCGGCTTCTACTCGCTGGCCGATGAATACCCGGTCTTCCACGTCACCTGCATCACGCAGCGCAAAGATCCTATCTACGCCTGCACCATCGTGGGGCCGCCTCCGATGGAGGATTTCTACATGGGCAAGGTCATCGAACGCATCTTCCTGCCCCTGATGCGTCTGCAACTGCCCGAAGTCCGCGACATCTGCATGCCCGCCGAAGGCGTCTTTCACAACCTGATGCTCGTCGCGATCCGAAAATCCTACCCTGGGCACGCGCGGAAGGTCATGAGCGCTATATGGGGCTTGGGACAAGCCATGTTCACCAAGTGCATCGTCATCGTCGATGAAGAGGTCGACGTTCAGAACATCAGCGAAGTGGCTTGGAAAGCCCTCAACAACATCGACCCTGAACGCGACATCCAATTCACTCTCGGCCCAGTCGATTCGCTCGACCATGCCAGCCGCCTTGTCAATTTCGGCTCCAAGATGGGCATCGACGCAACGCGCAAGTGGCCCGGCGAAGGCTTTACGCGCGAATGGCCGGGCGTCATCAAGATGAGTCTCGAAGTAAAAGAGCGCGTCGACGCGCTTTGGAAGAAGGCGTTTAACTAAACAGACTCTGTTGCCGGTCGTCAAAAACAGCTAGCGGCGCCGGTTTCGGCTTGTGCTTCACAGGGATCGGTTGGAAGTTGCGCATGAGCCGTAGGATCTTCTGATGGTGATCGTAGATTTCGACCAACAGATTGCATCTCTGGCAATTGCCCTTGACGGCGCCGATGCCGCCCTCCGCCGGATCGTACCCGGGGTGCTTGGAACACTTGCCTCGCCACTTTACAGACCCGATTTTCAGCATGCGTCCTGACTCGATATCGTAACGTATTTAGACCACCGGATCGCCATGCAGTTCCAATTCGTCCGCCGTCTCGGTTACGGCAGGTTCCGGTAGACGTCCGGTCCAGTTCGCCCAACCCCAGAAGACGGCGGTTGTCGAACTCAGCGCACCGGCACAGGCTCCGATCGCTCTTGGATCGAAGTATTGCGAAGCGATGCCCGCCGCGAGCATCGAGATCATCATCGTGCTCCAGGTCATCGATTCCAAGGTGCTGAAGACTCGTCCGCGGAACTCGTCCGGGATATGCCGCAGCAGTTGCGACGTGTTGGAGATGGAACTGACCCCTACCGCCGCGCGCGAAAGAGCGATGAACACGCAGGCCCATTGAATGGTAGGCATCTGGCTGAACAGTATGTAAGCCCCGCCATGCACGATGTAGCAAAAGACCACCGAAGTCTTATACGCGCTGAAACTGAACTTGCGGGCCACTGTGTATGCGAACGCCGCGCCCAACAGCAATCCGATGCCTGCGCATCCCCAGATGATCGAAATTCCGTCTGGGCCACGATGAAATACCAGCTCGCCGAATACGCTGAAGAGAATCTGAGACGCTCCGCCGCCGCTCGCCCAGCCCACGCCCACCAGCGCGATGCCCAGAATGAGCGGCGAGGTCTTCATGTATCGCAGACCTTCCGCGTATTCGTGCCACGGCCGCACCACTTCGGTCTCGTTCAACTCTCTGCGCCTGGGAGTGAAGCCTTCCGGTACCCGCAACTGGCCGATACAAATGGCCGAGATCAGAAACGAAAGCGCGTTGAACACGAACGCTCCCGCGTAACCGAACTTCATCACCGAGAACCCGGCTAGAAACGTTCCGATAGTCAACGTGGTCCACTGCGTGGTCTGCGTCAACGAGTTGGCCGCATGCAGCTCTTCTTGGCTCGCGATGCGCGGCAGAATGCTCGAACGGCCGCTGGTGAAGAATGGCGACGCGAACATCAGGAGCGCACTGAATACGTATAGCATCCAGTTTCCCGATGCGTGCACGGAAAGGATGAAGCCGAGTGCGATGACGAAGCGGATGAGATCGCTGACGATCATGATCCGCCTGCGGTCAACGCGGTCGAGCAGCACTCCGGCAATCGGTCCTGCGAGAACCGCGGGGATGGCGCGTGACAGCATCACCCCGCTCACTACGAGCCCGCTCTTGGTGTGTTCCAGCGCCAGGCTGAACACCGCGATGTTGTTGAAGTGATCGCCGATTTCGCTGACCACTTGCCCCATCCACATAAACCGGTAATTGCGGTTCGTGCGGAGCAGGGTGGTGAATCCGATCAACTCAGGGATTCCTCTCTCACGGTGACTTCCTTCAGATAGTCCTGATCGATTTCATAGCCAAAGCCGGGCTCGTCGCGGATCACGATGGTGCCTTGGGGAGTGGTTTCGACAGGGGGAACCACAATGTCGCGCGTCCAATAGCGTTTGCTGGCGGAAACGTCTCCCGGAAGCGTGAAGTTCGGCAAGGTGGCCAAGGCGATGTTATGCGCGCGCCCGATGCCCGATTCCAGCATGCCGCCGCACCACACCGGCACGCCCGCGGCTTCGCAAACGTCGTGGACCTTCTTCGCCTCGCGGAAACCGCCCACTCGGCCCAGTTTGATGTTGATGATGCGGCCTGCGTTCATGTCGATGGCTTGTTGAGCCTGGTGGGCGGAACGGATGCACTCATCGAGACAAATCGGCGTATCGAGCTTGGCCTGTAGCTTCGCGTGATCGATGATCTCATCGTGCGCGAGTGGCTGCTCGATCATCATCAAGTAAAACTCGTCGAGTTTCTTCAGCAGATCCGTATCGGCCAACGTAAACGCGGAATTGGCGTCCGCCATGAGCCGGATATTCGGAAAACGTTCGCGCACCTGGCGGATGACGTCGACGTCCCAGCCGGGCTTGATCTTCATTTTGATGCGCTGATATCCCGCTGCGAGCTCCGTTTCGATCTTGCCGATTAGCTGCTCGACCGAATCCTGGATGCCGATGGAAACGCCGCAGGGAATCTCGCGCCGATGTCCGCCGCCAATGTGCTGCCAGAGCGGTTTGTAGAGACCGCGGGCTTCCAGGTCCCAAACAGCCGCTTCGAGGCCGCCACGGGCCATATTATGGCCCCTAATGTGACCGCTGAGCGGCGCTACGTCGTTCGCGGTGGCGATCGCCTTGTGAACTACGACAGGAGCGACATAATCGCGCAGGATCATCCAGGCCGATTCGGTCCACTCTTCGTTGTAGAAGGGATTCTCGCCCGCGGTGACTTCGCCCCAGCCGGACAAGCCGTCGCTGATCACCTCGACGATGATGATGTTGCGGTGGTATGTGCGGCCGAAGCTGGTTTCAAAGAAATGGACCAGCGGCATGCGCAACTGCCGCAACACGATGCGATCGATCTTCATGGCTTCTCGAATCTCCCGATTAAATAGTTCCCGGTTGCGGCCGTCTTTTCGAAACCGGTCACCACAAGTCCCTGGTCGAAGTACTGCTCAAATTGCTCCGCAACGGCGGATTGAATCGCCCGCGCACGTTCCGGATCATTGGCGCGGATGGTTACGATGTCGTTCGGCACTTCGATCTTCGCGAGGATCTCTACATGTTCGACGGGCTGGCCGGACAGTACCGATTTCACACGATCGCTCGCCATCCACCATTCGGGGGTGCAGCGATCAGTCGGAAGGCCGCCGTGCAGATGGCTGGACGTGGTCCCGTACTGATTTCGAGTGAAACGGCGGACAATCGCGCCTAGCCGCTCGATGTTGAAATAGGCGTTCTTGATCTCCAGCGGATCGAAGGTCCATTCCATGAGTTCGATGCCGCGCTCCAAGGCGTCTTCACGCTGACGGAGCTTCAGACGCCGGCCGATGCCGTAATCGCGATAGCCGTCCGCTACGGCCAGCATGTGGCTGTGCAGGTATGGCGCGCCGCCAATCTTGACACCGGGGATCGCGAGGCAAAAGCCGATCAGTTTTGCGCCATCGAAGGCACCGAAGGTCTGGCCGCCGATCTTGCCGGCAGTGACAAAGAGCCGCAAGGGTAGCAGTTCGATATCCGAAAATCCCCAGACCTGCTTCTGCAGCGCGACGGCTGCCTTGATCTTGTCGAGCGTATCGAGCGGGCCGATTTCGATCGCCGCGCCTTTCACTTCTTTTTGGCTGCTTGCCAAAATTCCTCCATCTCTTCGATCTTCGTTTCTTTCCAGCTCTTACCGCTGGCTTCCACGCCTTGTTCGACATGCGCAAACCGCGCGCGGAACTTCGCGTTGGTGCGGCGAAGGGCCTGTTCGGGGTCCACTTTCAGGAACCGCGCCAGGTTCACTAGGGTGAACAGCATGTCGCCTAGCTCGCCTTCGAGTTCTGCTTGAGTGCCGGCGGCGGCCAGTTCGGCGCGCTCCTCGTCGAGCTTTGCTAATACCTTGTCCACGTTGCGCCAGTCGAAGCCCTTGTTGGCTGCCCGGGTTGAGATCTGTTCCGCCTCCACGAGGGCAGGCAGCGCGCGCGGAACGGCATCCAGCAGGCCTTCCGGTTTCTTCTTCTTGTCTTTCTTCTCGGCCGCCTTAATTTCGTCCCAGCGTTTCAGGACTTCGCCCGCCGTCGCGGCATTCTCTTCGCCGAAGACGTGCGGATGGCGGCGGATCAGCTTCTCGTTGATGGACCGCAGCGCATCTTCGACGGTGAAGTGGCCTTCTTCCGCGGCCATCTGGGAGAAGAAGACGGCTTGGAGCATCAGGTCGCCCAACTCACCGGTTAGTTCCGGCCAATCACGGCGGTCGATGGCGTCCATCACCTCGTAGCTTTCTTGCAGGAGGTAAGGCTTGATGGAGTCGAAGGTCTGTTCGCGGTCCCACGGGCAGCCGCCTGGAGCGCGCAGACGCGCCATGATGCCGATGAGCCGTTCAAATTCTTGGCCGGGGGTCAATTCACCATTCTAGCGAGGTCGCTCTAAATCCGGTTTTTTTCGGTTGTGCTTCCGGTTAGCGGCGGTTCTAAGTTTCGAAATTGTTCAATGTTTTCAAGGCCTCCTGGGTTCAAGCGTGTAATTTTTTGTCGCGGGCGAAGGGCTGATTGATGGTGAACCTGCCCTTGCGTGCTCAGTATACGACGGGGTGGGGCGGGGGCTTCGCGCTCAGCGCGGTAAGTCTTTTTTTGTGAGTGGTTTACGAGATGTGAACGGCGAAAGGGGTTAGCCGCGGATGAGCGGAGATGAACGCGGATAAGACAATTTAAGATCTGTGGATCTAACGGGTCAATTGACTGGTTATTGACCCCCCCTCCGGGGTCATTTGACCCGGGTGGCTGGGGTTCTAGGACTGGGGGGAGGTTGCTTGAGACGTTACTAAGTGTAATGTTTTATTGATGATAAGGCTTGGGTTCTAGTTGCGCCTATGAGTAGCCCGAGACTGGCTATACTGTTCGAGTGAAACTAGATCAGATGACCGCGATCGACACCGCCGAACTTCCCTGGGAGGAGCGCTGGAACGAGCATCTCGGCAAGATGCTCTACCGTAAGAATCTAATTGAAGATCCTGAAACCGGGGCTGAGATCCGGATAGTCCGGTATCCCGCAGGAGTTATCAACTCGCGCCACGTCCACACATGCGCGCATGGCATGTATGTGCTCGACGGAACTCTGGTTACGCACGCGGGGAGCTTCGGACCTGGTCACTTCGTGTGGTTTCCCGCCGGCCTCGAGATGGAGCATGGAGCCACGGCGGAAACCGACGTCACAGTCTTGTTCATAACGAACCGCAAATTTGACATCCGCTACCTGCCGCAGGACTCGCGATGAGGGAAGGCTTTAACGGAGCCGCCACCGCTTGCAAGGCGCCCGGCGCCCCGGCCCCTATGTCCCGGCAAGGCCGCTGCCGACTCAGTCCATACGCTTGATTGGCGAGTCCTTGCATAAGATCGGCCCGGGCTTCGGAGATAGTCCGTTCCACTCATTGCGTGAGATTGACCGTGGCCGTCAATGCCATTCTGGAGGCGAATCCGCCAGGAAACGCGCATCGAGGCGGTTCCGCATATCCCAGAATTGAGCGCGGCCGCCATCCGCCCCAAATAAGTTTCGGCTCCCGGCAATCTGCGCACCGTTCGCCCGCCGTTCCAGGGCATGAGAAACAAACTCACGTTCCTGAGCGCGTGCGGCAGCGCAGGAATCTGGTTGATTGCGGCCACCATCGGCGCCCTGCCGGCAGCGGCGCAGGAGGGCGCGACATGTGGCATAACCGTTCATCCGGACGGACACATGCTCGACCTTGGGCCTTGCCCAGGTCACCCAGAGCCCCGAATTCAGTATGGAGCCGTGGCGATTTCCCCCTCGACGTTAATCATGGGAGGGTCGCATGGACAGGCCTCACAGCCCGACGCTGTACAGGCGGCGCTGCAAAATTGCCGGAGCAACGGAGGCGAGGACTGCGTGGTTCCCTATTGGGCGGACACTGGCTGCGTGGCGCTTGCGACCACGCCCAGTTCACCCGGAGCCTGGGGCGCCGGGCTCGCAAATGATCGTTCCGGCGCAGCCGCGAAGGCGCTTAACCAATGCATACTCCATGGCGGCAAAGGGTGTGCGGTGCGTGTGACGCCGTGCGGAGGCGATGATAGGCGATGGTCTTCCCCTCTGCCGCTGCCGGCCGGAGACAAACCCGGATCGGTCGACTCTAACCTGGTAGGCGTGTGGGAGTTTTCGGTAAATCCCGGCCGCTGGTTGTTGGAGATCGGACCCAACGGCACCTACACCTTCCTAAGCGAAGCGGCGGATGGCGCGTTGACGAATATGGGGACGTTTACTGCCAACAATGGACGTTGGACAATGCACGCAACGAGCTTGACGTGGGACGATACCGGGACGTACACGTACCAGAGGCCGGAAACGCTGACACTGACCGGAAACCTCGGGCCTGGCACCTGGTATCGCCTACGCCAATAAGGGCGAAGCCCAAAAACGTCACCTGCAAGTAAGGTTTCAGGCCGCCTCAAACAGAGCGGCAAGCGGCACAACGATATCGCCGGCGGGATTGCGCAAGAAACCTTCTTTGGCTTCGCGCGATCCCTCGTTCGTGTGAATCCATGCCCGTCGCGTCTCAGGGCGAATCACCCAAACGCAAGGAATTCCAAAGCCCAGATGGTCGTCGATCTTATCCTGCATATCGCTCGCCCGGTCGTCGGGAGAAAGAATCTCCACCGCAACCTCAGGCGGCGAAGTGATAATCCGCCCCACCGGCTTTCCGCCGCGTACAACCGTCACATCGGGCACCCTGTATCGCGAAGCTTTCACCTGCACGCGTACCTCGACCCCGGCCCAGAATCCCTTGATACGCTTCCTGATATAAACAACAACGCCGGTTTGTGCGTCGCTATGGTCGATCTCCCCCACATTTCGCTCCAGGACGACTCCGTCGATATACTCGCAGTCCGGGTCGTAAGTATGCCCCAGGTATTCCGAGAGGGGAACCAGAACAGCGGCAGGCACGACCGAATTATAGCCTGTGAGAAGAGTTCATTAGCCATCGGCGACAGTGGGCAATATGGAAGTCCAGGCCCTTGATTAGGCCGATATACTTGGATACGGAATATGGAAATGCAACTCAACGAGCGAGAAGCGTCGTGGGTGGACGCTTTTCGCCGCCTGCCTCCGGAAACGGCGACCGAGCGATCCGCGCTCGCGGACCGATTGGCGGAACTCGGGTCGAACCGAAGGATCGACTGGTCCGATTCCTGGTCCGATGACGACCTGAATGATTTCGGGGCCGCATCGCTGCGGCATCTCGATGCGGAGGAATCAGACCAGCCATCGTGATCGCAAGTGCCACCTATCTTTCTGAGCGCCCGGATGTATTGGTTGGGATACTCACCACCAAGTTGCCCAAGGCCTTGGGCTCGACAGATCACATCCTGCCGGACTGGAGACCAGCAGAACTCCGCGCGGAATACTGCTTCCCACGAAGGGCTACAAAGAGAAGCGGATCGGAAATAAGCCTTGGAACAAGTGCAAGAATGAATTGAGCCTGATATTGTCTTTGTCAGATTTTCGATCATGGACACACCCACAATCATTGCGAAGCTGCGCGAGCACCAGGAAGAGTTGCGTTCCGCCGGTGTCGAGCACCTGTCTCTGTTTGGCTCCTGGGCGCGCGGCACGGCGGTTCCCGCGCTATCCGATATCGACCTAATTGCGGAATTCGACGCCGGCCGGGAATATTCGCTGCTGGACCGGGTGCGCTTGGAAAATCGCCTTGCCGATATGCTCGGTGCCAAAGTCGACCTGGCTCCTGCACGGACTCTCAAGGATGGCATCCGCGAACGCGCAGCGCGCGAGGCG
>Ga0302326_10015121_pt1 | contig 16250 bp, 14 predicted proteins | sample Palsa_T0_3_FD_202264 | JGI IMG/M metagenome (GOLD analysis project Ga0302326, IMG submission 202264) | Peat permafrost microbial communities from Stordalen Mire near Abisko, Sweden - Palsa_T0_3 | ecosystem: Environmental > Terrestrial > Soil > Palsa > Peat permafrost | place: Sweden: Abisko... | reverse complement strand
CTCGATGCGCCCTGAACATGCTGGTGCGTGCGCCGTTTCCCTATCGACACGAAGTGCTGACCGGCGGATGGAAGCGATGTAACGTCGCCTACGGCGATTTCAAAGTCGCGTCGGTCGATCACATTTCTGATTTCCATCTGGCGGTCACTCAAACTTCCGGTGAAAAGAAATGGCGGCTGTCACTCGAGGTCGAGGCCATCGATACGCATCGAATTACATCGCTCACTCGCGACCGTATCCTCGACTTCGACGTGGTCTCGCGCGAGGCGACTCCTGCCGACGCCGCCGTGCTCGCCGACCTCGAGCGCCGATGCCCCATCGTGCTGAGCGACGGCGTCACGATGACGACCGACCGCGGCGACGACTACTTTGCCTTCACCCGGCTGATGGATGATTTCCTGGTCGCGCTGGGTTTCGTCGATGGAAACCCTGCCGGCGTAAATGTGGCCGCGCGTCATACCGTGCGGGTCGGCGGCCGCAATTATCGCATGGACGCGTATGCACATCTGCGGATTCTTCCGGAGCATCAGAAGAAAGGCTTGTGGGGCGCGATCAACCGCGTCTTCGACGAGAAGTTCCCCGAAGGCTCGTCGGACGGCAGCACGGCGTATACGTCGGTCGATAATTCCGCCATGCTGCGCGGTTTCGCGGGCGCGCCGAGATGGAGCATTCATCAGATCCGCGCGCAGCTTCTGACCGCGCAGCTCGCGGGGCCGCTCGTCGGACGGCCCGCCACGCCGCGCGATGCGTCGAGGATCGTCGAAATTTTGAACGCGACCCACGAACGCGATGAGATGTACCTGCCGTACACCGTCGAGTCGTTCACCGCGCGCGCCGGGCGTTCGCCGCAAGACTACTCGTGGGACCGTGTGCGAATGACGGATCGCGCGGTGCTGGGAGTGTGGCCGGCTGGCGACACGGTGCGGTTTATCATCGAGTCGAAGGACAGCCGCGTCGAGTCACGGCGTGGTCTCGCGCTCGATTGGGGATTTTTACCCGGCGCCGAAGACGAGTTCGAAGCGTTGCTGCGCGCGCAATGCGGATGGCTCGCGAATCGCGGTCTGGACCGCCTGTCGATCTTCACCTCGGAAGCTTCGGCCGGCTACGAACGTGTGCGATCGATGGCAATCGATCTGGAACGGTATGTGGTGATCTCATTCGGCATGCCCGAACCGCCCGGCGCCGCCACTCGCGGCTTGTACGTGGATCCGATTTACTTCTAGGATCAGCCGACGCAATGGAGGACGAGACAAATGGAACTGGCACCCAAACGGGCCGGGTTCGCGCCCGAACGAATCAACCGGATTACCGAACACCTCGACCGGAACTACATCGCGTCGGGCAAGATCGCAGGATGCCAAACCCTGGTAGCGCGACATGGGCACGTCGCCTACTTCAAGTCGCAAGGGATGATGGATCGGGAGCGCAGGAAGCCCCTCGCCGACGACACTATCTTCCGGCTCTATTCAATGACCAAGCCGATCACGTCGGTAGCGCTGATGTCGCTGTTCGAGCAGGGACACTTCCAGCTCAACGACCCCGTGTCGCGGTTCATCCCGGCTTGGCGCGATCACAAGGTATGGATATCGGGCGAAGGTGCAACTATGGAAACCGTCGCACCTGCCAGGCTTATGACGATGCGCCACGTGCTAAGTCACAGCGGCGGCCTTACCTATGGCGCTACCAATCATCCGGTTGATCGCGCATATCGCGAAGCTGGTGTGGGACGCGGCACGGGCGAGACACTTAGCGGGTTCGCGGAGAAGCTTGCGAAGGTACCGCTGCGCTATCAGCCCGGCGAGCGATGGATGTACTCGCTTTCGACCGACGTTTGCGGCTACCTGGTCGAGGCGATATCCGGCAAGCGCTTCGATCAATATCTGCAGGAAACCATCTTCGATCCCCTCAACATGAAAGACACCTCGTTCATGGTAGCGCCGCGCAAGGCCGATCGTTTTGCGGCTAACTATGAGCGGCAAGCCGATAAGACTCTGAAGCTGATCGACGATCCCGCTCGTAGTACCTATCTGAAGGAGCCTACGTTCTTTTCGGGCGGCGGCGGTTTGACCGGCACCACTGCGGACTACCTCCGCTTCTGTGAGATGCTGCGGCGCGGCGGCGAGTTGGACGGCGCGCGCATCCTGGGGCCGCGCACTATCGAGCTGATGCATCTCAACCACCTCGCCGGCGGCAAAGACCTGAGCCAGATGGCGATCGGCGCTTTCTCGGAGACCGCATATGAAGGCGTCGGCTTCGGTCTGGGCTTCGCGATGACTCTCGGCCAGGTCGAGGCGGGAGGTCTCGGCGGCGGCGACTACTACTGGGGCGGCGCCGCGTCAACTATCTTCTGGGTAGACCCGAAGGAGGACCTGGTAGTGGTCTTCATGACCCAACTGATGCCGTCGGCCACCTTTAACTTCCGCGGGCAACTTAGGAACATAATTTATTCGGCTATCGTCGAGTAAGGAGACCTACAATGAAGGCTGCGGTCTATTATCAGAACGGTGGTCCCGAAGTTCTCAGGTACGAAGACGTTCCCGATCCCGAGTGCCATCCCAAGGGCGTGATTATTCGCGTCGAGGCAGTGAGTATCGAAGGCGGCGACACGCTCAATCGCTGGCACGGCGCGCTGACCAGTAAGCCGCACATCGTTGGCTACCAGGCCGGCGGCGAGATAGTCCAGGTCGGGGCCGAGGTGACAGACCTTAAAGTCGGACAGAAGGTCACTACTGTATTCGGCGCTGGCTCCCACGCTGCATTGCGCGCGGTGCCGGCCCGCAACGCGTGGCCGGTGCCGAAAGGATTCGACATCAAGCTGGCCGCGGCTATCCCCGTCCCGTTCGGCACCGCAGACGATTGCCTCTTTGAGTTCGGCAAGTTGAAGGCAGGCGAGACAGTACTGGTGCAGGCTGGGGCTAGCGGCGTAGGTGTTGCCGCAATTCAGCTGGCCAAGCGGGCGGGAGCGACGGTGCTGGCGACAGCGTCGAGCAACGAGCGGCTGGAACGCCTGAAGCCACTAGGTCTTGATCACGGCATCAACTATAAGACCGACGATGTCGTTAAGTCGGTGATGAAGCTTACTGATAGGAAGGGCGTCAATCTTGTCGTCGATCCTGTCGGCGGCGAGACCTTGCAAGGCAGCCTGCTATCGCTCGCCTATCGCGGCCGCGTGTCGATGGTAGGTGCCGCAGGACGTGAGGCTATGCGAGTGGACGTCTCGTCGCTGATGGCGGGGAATCGTTCGCTGACTGGAGTCTTCCTCGGAGCCGAGATTGGCACCGACCGCGCTCATAACGTGATCCAGCGCCTGATCGACGAGGCCGCGCGCGGTGAGTTGAAGGTAGTGATCGATAAAACCTTTCCGCTCTCGGAAGCCGCCGCGGCGCATGCCTATATCGAGAGCCGGCAGGCGGTTGGCAGGGTCCTTCTGATTCCTTAGGCTCGGAAGTCTTCGCGAATCCATCTAGCGAAGGAATGCCGGCGGCAGCGAAAGCAAAACCTCGTCGCGTAGCTCCAACACCAATGCCGCGCGCGGTCGAGGTTTGGCGCAGAATTACCTATCCCGCCACCCTCAAGGCAGAAGCCCCCGGCCTGGCTCTGCTTGCGCTCGCGCTGATCGTAAACGCAATACTGCTATGGCCCGAGATTCGCATCGAGCGGGTTCCGGTCAACGACCTTAGCTTTCATATAGCGGCTTCGCAGCGCCTGACCCAGAGTCTTACCACGGGCGACTCATTACTCGACCCATGGGTCTCACAATGGGCGGCTGGCTATCCGCTATGGCACTTCTATCAGCCGCTCCCGCATATGGTGGCAGGCCTTTGGTTGGTGATAACAAGTCGATTCGCTTCTGCGCCTGCATCATTCGCAGTGCTCTACTATCTCTTGTTGGTAGTACTACCGGCCTCCACCTACCTCGGCGCGCGTCTGTTTGGACTCAAGCCGCTGGCCGCAGGCTTCGCGTCAATTCTCATCATAAGTGTAAGCGAAGTGGGCGACCTCAGCCGCTACGGCCTTTCCTACGGCGCCTACGTACGTCGCGGCTCCGGTTTGTACACGCAACTCATGTCCCACGACCTGCTGATGCCCGCGCTAGGTGTCGCCAACTACTCTCTCAACACCGGCAGAAAGCGAATCCTCGCAGCGTGCCTCGTCGCACTAACCGCCCTCTCTCACGTCGTGTTCGGCTACGCCGCGATTGTCACCGTAGCAATCATGGCGATGGTAGGTCCGCGTGGCGCTCGCTCGCGACGAGTCGTACGCGCGGCATCGATCCTGATTCCCGCCATGATACTGCTCGCATGGTTCGTCGTTCCGATGCTGCTCGCGAGCGGCGAGGCCAACCGGTGCCGATGGGACGACGTATGGAAGTTCGATTCGTGGGGCGCGCGCAACATCTTCGACACCTTACTCTCAGGTCGTTTCTTCGACGAGGATCGCCTGCCGGTAATGACCTCAATGCTGGCGCTTTCGTCCTTGCTGGCACTGTATCGGTGGAACAGACCTATGCCGCGACGCCTGCTTGTTCTGTCCGCAGTGTGGCTTATGATTTTTTTCGGCCGTGCGACTTGGGGATACTTTATGCTTGCGCTGGGATTGCCGCGGACGTTTCATGTGAGCCGCTTCGAGTCCGTGTTCGAACTCTTTGCGATACTACTAATGGCTTGGGCTTTGGCTAAGACTGTTACCGTCGCCTGGAGCGTTGGCTATGCGGGTAAGGTTGCGAGCGCGATGGCTCTGGGAGCCATCGCCCTCGTAATCTTCACCGAGCGTGCAAGCTTCCTCCAGCTGAACAATATATGGGGCGACCAAAGTCTCGACGAATATGCGCGCGAACGCTCTGACATCGACGCTGCCTTAACTGACATTCGCACGATCCTGCGCGACCGACCTGGTCGAGTGTGGTCAGGTCCTACCGGGGGATGGGCTGCTCATTTTCAAATAGCTAAGACTCAGCCGTACTCCTTTCTCTCGCTCGCCGGATTCGACGAACTCAGTTTTCTCTATCACAGCTTGTCGTGGAGCTCGGACCTGACCGCGGAACTGCAGGAACAGGATCCGTACCAGGTACAGTTGTTTGCAGTACGCGCGGTGCTGGCGCCAATAACCCAGCCGGTGCCCTCCTTCTATAAGCTTCGTGGTGTTCACGGCGATCTCGCGGTTTATGAGGCGGCTGACGAAGGTTACTTCGGCCTCGTGGATATAGGCGCGCGTTACGCCGGCCCTCTGACTACTGTGCTCAATCGCGACTGGGGATGGATCCAGGCGCCCGCGATGCGCGCCGGCGCGATGGTCGCGCTGGGTGGCGACATCAAGGGATTGCCGGAGTGGACGCTCTATCACACGCTGCCACCGCTCGATCCGCGATTTTCGACCGCACGTGGTGAAGTGATCTCTGAAAGTAAGAATGACGAGACCTATAGCGCGCGTTTGGCAGTCCTACGGCCATGTTATGCCTTACTCAAGATCACTTACTTTCCTGGAATGCAGGCGACGGTCGACGGACAGCCTGCGCAGATATTCCGCGTCTATCCGAATTTTTGCGCGATCCCTGTCCCGCCGGGCGAGCATCAGATCGAAGTGCGATACCACCCGGGACCGCTCAAGGCGATTTTGCTGGTCGCCGGAATTATCCTGGTGGGATTTATCGCACAAGCTATGCGTCGGCCGGATTTCGCCGCGATGGAACGCAGACTTATTGCGCGGCTCGCCGAATTGGCTGCTCCGTGGGCTACTCCCCGCGCACGCACCGCCCTCGCACTCTCAGTTCTGTTCGTGCTCGCGATGCGTCCTCTGTTCCACGGCGACTTGATCGACGGCCATCACGCCCTTGAATATCCGCCGCGACTGGTCGAGATGAGCCGAGCGCTCACCGATCAATTCCCACCCGTCTGGGCGCCGGATCTCAGCTCGGGTCACGGCCAGCCTTTATTCGAGTTCTCTCCGCCGCTGCTGTACATGGTTGCGCTGCCATTCTTCAAGGCAGGATTCCTGATCGCGAATTCGCTGCAGTTCGGACTCGCCTTTCTATTCGCGTTCGGCACCCTCGCAATGTACCGAATCGCGCGGCGCTACGGCGCTTCGCGAGTAACCGCGATAGCCGTGACCGGAACCTGGCTGTTCAGTCCCTACATCATGCTCGACTTATACGTGCGTGCGGCGATGACCGAAGCCGCCGCCCTCGCGATCCTGCCTCTAGCCCTCTATGGGACCCTGCTAGCTCTCGACCATCGATCCATCGCCCCGGTAGGACTTGGCGCATTTACGGTAGCGCTTGTGATGCTAGCCAGTAGCGGTGTCGCCCTGCTCTTCATTCCTGCTCTGGCAATGTTAATACTCTCGCGCGCTTTCATCTCGCGCGCGCCGGTCGCGAACGTACTAGCAGGCGCGATGGCATGGCTAGGAGGCCTGTCGCTGAGCGCCTTCTTCTGGCTCCCCGCCCTGTTGGAGAAGGACTATGTAAAGACCTATCACTTGACTTCTGACTGGATGGCTAACTTCATTTCGCCACTACAGTTAGTCTGGGGAAGGTGGGGATTCGGCTCTTCCATCCCAAGTGCGATTGACAGCATCTCTTTCTCGTCCGGTATCCCACACTTGTTACTGGGAGTGTGCGGTTTCGTACTGTTATACACGCAAACCAGAAAAATGGGCCACGCGGCCCGACAGGACCTCGTCGACATGTCGGTCTTCGCGATAGCAGCTATCGGGGGCGCCTTCCTCGCTTTCGAATCGTCGTCGCCGATATGGACCAACGTTCACACGCTGCAATATCTGCAACAACCCTGGCGCGCGCTCTTTCTCCCGGCGCTGTTCCTGCCTCTATTCGCGCTGTACGCCTTTCAGCGAATAGGATCTCAGTTCGCTGCGGCCGCGCTGGTGGCTTTGGTGTTGTTGAACATCGGGCATACCCAGCCCAAAGGCATTCAGACCTATGACGATCCCTACTACTATGCCGACTCGATCGCGCGGTTGGGTCTAACCGCGACAAGTAACGATGAGTATGCGCCGCGCACCGCGCATCAAAGCCAGGGCTTTCAGACCTATCTGCTCAAAGGTGTGAACTCGACACCGCTCATAACTAACCTCGGTGTAAGCTCGAACGGCCAATCCTTCAAGGTTGACGCAAGCGAGCCCGCGCTATTGCAGGATTCGGTCTTCGACTATCCCGGATGGACAGTCTTCGTCGACGATCGGAAAGTCGCGAGTTCATCAGCGCCAGACACCGGACTGCTGACCTTCAACCTTCCCGCCGGGACGCACAATGTCTCAGTCGAATTGCGCCCTACTCCCGCCCGTCGATTGTCCTACTATCTGTCTATCGCCACCGGCGCGTTGATCAGTCTTATGCTGATTTTCACGCTCTTCACCACTCGAACCGGCGATAAGCCTGTAGCGAGAGCTACCAAACCCGGTTCCCGAAAGAGACCACGACGCTAGGCCATGAATATTTCCTCAAAGAAATCCGTCATAGCCTTCCACGATCGCGCGTCCACTGCCTTGTTGTAACCGATACCGGGCATCGCGAGGCTGTCCGAATTCGGATTCGTGAAACTATGCTTCGCGCCTCCATAAGTGATGACCTGCCAGTCTGCGCCGGCCTTGATCATCTCGGCCTCGAACGCATTGACCTGCTCGACCGGTATCAAGGTGTCATCGGCGCCGGTGCATACCAGGATTTTCGCCTTGACCTTTCCAGCTTCGGCAGGCCGCTGTGTCTGCAGGCCGCCATGAAAACTGACGATGCCCTTGAGCGGTGCGCTATCGCGAGCGAGTTCCAGCGAGAACGTGCCGCCCATACAAAATCCTATCGACGCGAGCCGGCTAGCATCCGTATGCGGCGTCGACGCGAGATAGTCGAGTGAGGCTCGCGCACGCGCGCGAAGTTTCGCCGGGTCTCCAAACAGCGGCATCGCATGCTTCATCGCTTCCGGCAAGCTCGCGAGTTCGATGCCGTTGCCGTAAGGGTCGCCCGCAAACGCGACATAGCCCAGCTCGGCAAGCCGCTCGGCGCGTTTCTTCGCATGCTCGCCCAGCCCGAATGCTTCCGGCATCACCAGCACGCCTGGACGCTTGCCCGACTTCTTCTCGTCGAAAGCGAGATAGCCGCGCAGGGTTACGTCTCCGTCCTTGTATTCGATTGTTTCTGTTTTCATGCGAGCCTCCGATGGCTATGAGTCTGCGCAGTCTTGCACGATTCGAGCATTTTCTGGAAGCGCCGGAATCGTTGTAAGTTAACCGCGCCGCCGGGATTCGCGGTGCGACAAAACTTTTGCTAGGAGCTTGGTCTATGGCAGATCCCGATTTCACTCAGTTCAAGCTGATACCCAAGGGCCACTCGTTCGAGGAATTCCACCAAGGCCAGGTATTCGATCATCATTGGGGCCGCACAATCAACGCCGGCGACAATTCGCTGTTCACCACCGCGACCCTTGCCCACTGCCCGCTCTACTTCAATGCCGAGTATGCGCGCGCGCACGGGCATCCCGACGTGGTGGTCAATCCGATGCTGGTTGCATGCACCGTGGTCGGCATCTCGGTCGAGGATTTGAGCGAGGCCGGCGGACCGTTCCTCGGCATCAACGGTCTGGAATTTCATCGGCCGGTTTATCCCGGCGACACGCTGAGCGCGCGCAGCACCGTCATCTCGACGCGCGAATCCGCCAGCCGCGGCAACTTCGGCATCGTCACCTGGCGCACCGAAGCCCGCAATCAACGCGACGAACTCGTCATCAGCTACGAGCGCACCAACCTCGTCGCCAAACGCAGAGGAGCGCCACTGTGAGTTACATGACCGACGAGCGCCGGATGATTCAGACTGCGGCCCGCGACTTCGCCATGAACGAAGTCCTGCCCATTGCGAACAAGCTCGACCCCGAGCAGGGCGACATCCCCATGGCCTTGCGCGACAAGCTGGCCGAGATGGGCTACTTCGGCGTCGTCATCCCCGAAGAATACGGCGGGCTTGGTCTCGGCGCGTTCGAGTACGCGCTCATCACCGAGGAACTCGCGCGCGCATGGATGAGCGTCGCGAGCATCATCGCGCGCGGCAACGGACTCGGCGGCGGTTTCACGGCGGAGCAGCGGCGCGAATATCTGCCGCGGATGGCGCGCGGAGAATTTCTCGGCGCGGCCGCGCTCTCGGAGCCGGATGCCGGCAGCGATCTCGCCAACGTCTCATGCAAAGCCACGCGCGACGGCGACGGCTGGATTCTCAACGGTACCAAGACCTGGTGCACGTTTGCCGACGGTGCGGATTTCATCTCGGTACTCGCGCGCACCAAGCAGCCCTCCGATCCGAAGCGCCGGCACGAAGGCATCAGCCAATTTCTCGTGCTGAAGGAGCGCGGCAAATTTCCGCCGGGACTGACGGGTTCGCCGATTCGCAAAATTGGCTACTTCGGCTGGAAAACGTGGGAATTGCACTTCGACAACTTCAAACTCCCGGGCGATGCGTTGCTCGGCCGCGAGCGCGAAGACCGCGGCGAGGGCAAGGGATTCTACGGCGCGGTCAGCGGGCTCGAAGTCGCGCGTGTACATACCGCGGCGCGCGCCATCGGGCTTGCGCGCGGCGGACTCGAAGACTCGCTGGCGTACGCGCAGCGGCGGGTCGCGTTCGGCCAGCCCATCGGGGAATTCCAGGCGATTCGATTCAAGCTGGCCGAGATGGCAACCGAAATTGAAGCCGCCCGCCAGCTCATGTACTTCGTCGCCACCGAAGTGGACAGCAAGCGGCGATGCGACAAGGAAGCCTCGATGGCCAAGCTGTTCGCCTCCGAGATGGCGGAGCGCGTCACCAGCCAGGCGCTGCAAATTCACGGCGGCTACGGCTACACCAAGGACTTCCCGCTCGAGCGCTACTGGCGCGACGCGCGTCTGACCAAGATTTTCGAAGGCACTTCCGAAATCCAGCTGCGGATCATCTCCGATCGCCTGCTGCCGAAGGTGAGAAAATGAGCACGCCGATTTCAAAACTCACTGGCGCCGGCAACTACTTCGAAGATTTCGAAGTCGGCGCGAAACTGCGGCATGCGCGCGGCTCGACCATCGGCGAAATCGAAAATCAGATGCTGACGAAGCTCGTGCTGAACACCGCCGACGGCCATTACAACGAGCATCGCATGCGCTCAACCCAGTTCGGCCAGCGCCTCGTCTTCGGTCTCGTCACCGGCTCGGTATGCATCGGCCTGGCGACGCAGGACACCGGCGAAAATGCGCTCGCCGAGCTCGGCCTCACCGGCATCAGGTTCACCTCGCCGGTCTTTCACGGCGACACGCTGTACGCCTACAGCGAAGTCCTCGAGAAGCGCGACGGCGACCGCGACGACGCCGGCATCGTGCGCTTCAAGCATTGGGGCACCAAGCATGACGGCACGATCGTCTTCGAAGGCGAGCGCACGGTGCTGATCAAACGCCGCTCGCATTGGGGCAACCGGTGAACGCGCGCACCGGACCGCTGTCGGATGTTCGCGTGCTCGATCTCACGCAGGCGCTCGCCGGCCCGTACTGCGCGATGCTGCTGGCCGACCTCGGCGCCGACGTCATCAAGATCGAGCCGCCCGCAGGCGACATGAGCAGGAGCATGGGGCCGCATCCGGCGGATCGCACCGGCTGCGACTACGGCGGTTACTTCGCGAGCGTCAATCGCAACAAGCGCAGCGTGGTGCTCGACCTCAAGACAGACGCGGGCCGCGAGACGTTTTTCCAGCTGGTGAAAACGGCGGATGCGGTGGTCGAGAACGCAAGAACCGGCGTGATGGATCGCGCCGGCATCGGCTACGATCGGCTGCACGAGATCAAACCCGCGCTCGTCTATGCTGCGATTCGCGGCTTCGGCGATCCGCGCACCGGCCCAAGTCCGTACGCTGATTGGCCCGCCTTCGACATCGTCGCCCAGAGTATGGGCGGGCTGGTCGCGGTGACAGGCCCGCAAGGCAGCGCCGGCTACAAGGTCGGCGCCGCTGTCGGCGATATTTACCCCGGCACTCTCGCCGCGCTCGGCGTCGTGTCTGCGATTCATGCGGCGCGTCGCACCGGGCAGGGACAATTTCTCGATGTCGCGATGTACGACGCGATCCTGGCGCTGTGCGAGATGATCGTTTACGCATACGCGAGCGGCGCGGTCGTCAGAGAGCCGGCCGGCAACGGCACGCCGGTGCTTTGTCCATTCGATATCTTCCCGACGCGCGACGGCGCCGTCGCAATCGCAGCGCCCGGCGAGAATCATTGGAAGATTCTATGCGACGCGCTCGGCCGCATGGATCTTGTGACCGATGATCGCACGCGCAACGTCAACCGGCGAGTCGCGAACGCCGAGTTCGTGCGTGGACTGATCACGGACTGGACGAAGACGCACACCACCCGCGAAATTGTCGACGCGATCGGTGGCAAGGTGCCGGTCGGTCCGGTCAACACTGCCAAAGATATCTTCGAGGATCCGCATCCGTGGGCGCGCGGGATGCTGGTTGAGGTCGAGACGCCCGGCGACAATCCACCGCTGGTGCTTGCAGGATGTCCGATCAAGCTGACAGGCACGCCGTCGGGAATTTACGCGCGCGCACCGCGCCTGGGCGAGCATACCGGGCAAGTGCTGGCCGACGCGGGAATCTCAATCGCACACAAGGAGCAGCCATGACGCTACGATTAAGACGTTCCGAACTTTCAACGCCAGCCTCGAGTCCGAAGATGATCGAGAAGGCGATGGCGACCGACGCCGACATGGTTTTCCTCGATCTCGAAGACGCAGTCGCGCCCGCGCAGAAAGAAGCGGCACGGAAGAACGCCGTCGACGCGCTCCGCAATCTCGACTGGGGCAAAAAAGTTCGCGCGGTGCGCGTCAACGGCGCCGATACGCACTGGGCGCATGACGACGTGATCGAAGTCGTCGAGGGCGCGGGCGACCGGCTCGACGTCATCATTGTGCCGAAGCCCAAGGCGCCGCGCGATATCTGGTTCTTCGATACACTGCTGACGCAGCTCGAGACCAAGCTCAAACTGAAAAACAAGATAGGACTCGAGGCTCTGATCGAGGAGAGCGCGGCGCTGGCGCATGTCGAGGAAATTGCGGCGTCCTCGCCGCGGCTGGAAGCGCTCATTCTCGGCTTCGGCGATCTATCGGCGAGCCAGGGCATGCGTTTCGGCGTTGCCAGCGATCCGGCGAATCGGTATCCGGGCGACATCTGGCATCATGCGCGCGTGCGGATGATAACCGCATGCCGCGCCAACGGCCTCGATGCGATCGACGGACCGTTCGGCAACTTCCGCGATCCCGACGGCTACCGGCGCGAGGCAACCTGGGCTGCGACGCTCGGTGCGGTCGGCAAATGGGCGATACATCCGAGCCAGATCGAATTGGCTAACGATGTATTCGCGCCGACGCCGCATGAAATCGAGAACGCGCGCAAAATGTCCGAGGCCTACCTGGCTGCGACCCGCGACGGCGCGGGCGCTGCAGGTGCGGGCGGGATGCTGGTGGATGCCGTCGCCGTGCGGATTTTCGAGGGCGTGCTGGAGCGCGCGCGGCTCACGGGCCGCGCCTGAGAGACAGTCACGCCTGCCCTGCGGGCGCCAAGGGGCGCCCACTTGTAAACCAGTGTCAACATTGCGCGCCGCTTCAGGCGGGCTTTGCGATTGCTCCGCATTTGCGCAGGGTTTCCAGGTCGGCGTTGGCGAAACCCCAGTCGCGTAGTGCTTCTTCGGTATGCTCGCCGGGCCGTGCGGGTGGGCGCTGAATCTTGCTTGGCGTGCGCGAGAATCTGGGCGCCGGGCCCGGCTGCGTGACGCCGCCAGCCTCGACGAAAGTTCCGCGATGCTGGTTGTGTGGATGATTGGGCGCTTCCGTCATGCTGAGCACGGGCGCGAAGCAAATGTCGCTGCCCTCCATTATTTTGCACCATTCGTCGCGCGTCTTCGTCAGGAACAGCTTTTTCACCCGATCCTTCATCTTCGGCCACGACTTGCGATCCTGCTGATGCGGCAGCTCTTCACCTTGAAGACCCGACAGCCGCAGCAGTTCCGCGTAGAACTTCGCTTCGATCGAGCCGATCGCGACGTACTTGCCATCCTTCGTTTCGTACACGTCGTAATAGTGAGCGCCGGTGTCCAGGATGTTACTGCCGCGCTCGTCGCTCCAGAAGCCCGCGCCGTGCATGCCGTAAATCGCGGTCATCAATGACGCGGCTCCATCGACCATCGCGGCATCCACCACCTGGCCCTTGCCGGACTTCTGCGCCTCGAGCAGGCCCGCGACCACTCCCAGAGCCAGGTAGAGCGCGCCGCCACCGAAGTCGCCGACGAGATTGAGTGGCGGCACCGGTGCCTCGCCTTTGCGCCCGATGCTGTGCAGCGCGCCCGAGAGCGCGATGTAGTTGATGTCGTGGCCGGCCGCGTGGGCGAGCGGACCTTCCTGGCCCCATCCCGTCATACGCCCGTAGATGAGGCGCGGGTTGCGCTTGAGACAGTCGTCGGGGCCAAGGCCGAGCCGCTCGGTCACGCCGGGGCGGAAGCCTTCGATCAGCGCGTCGGCTTTCTCAACCAGTTTCAGCACGGCTTCGATCGCTTCGGGCTTTTTCAGATCGAACGCGGCTGAGCGCCGGCCCCGATTGAGCAGACTGTATTTCGGATCCATCGCGATGCCCAAACCGGCGTCGGCCGACCGATCGATTCGCAGAACGTCCGCGCCCATGTCCGAGAGCAACATCGCACACATTGGTCCGGGGCCAATCCCGGCCAACTCGATCACGCGATAGCCTGACAACACTCCCATGATTCCTACCTCATTGCCGGCGCGACTGGATCGCCGCGATTGATTAATTTCCTACTTCAGGCCGCGAACCTTCTTGTTGGCTTCCCGCCCGAGACACTTCTGCAGCCATGCCTCCGCCCTCGGCGTCGCCGATAGATCGAGTTTCATCATCGGCGCCCAGCTCAGCACGGAGGCGACGTTGAGATCGGCGATCGTAAAATTCTTGCCGAGCAGATATTCCTTGCCCTCGAGCGCGCTGTCGAGCGTCTTCATCGGACCCTTCAGGGTTTCGACTGCGGCGAGCGCGACTTTTTCGTCACGCTGATCGGCGGGCAGCAGCGCGCGATGGCGCAAGATGTTCAGCAGCTGGGGCTCGACCTCGGTCATCGCCCAGAAGCTCCACTTGTAAACGTCGGCGCGCGCGGCGGGATCCGCGGGCCAGAGCGAATTCTTCCCGTATTTGTCGGCCAGGTAGAGATTTATCGCCATCGATTCCCAGACCACGGCGCCGTCGTCTTCGAGCACCGGGATATGGCCGTTGGGATTACGCTTGAGATGATCCGCCGACTTGGTGTCGGCCGTCGTCAGCGGCAGATGCTCGTAGGTGACGCCGAGTTCTTCGAGGGCCCATAGCGAGCGGGCGCTGCGCGAGCGTGAAGTGCCGTAAAGTTTTGCCATTTTCAGTTCCTCCGACGATCGCATCTTACTACCAGCGATCGGGATCCTTACAAGCGAAAAAAGCACGGCTCGTTCGGGGCGCTGTTCCTCCCGCGCGGACGAGCCGTGAATCGTTCCGGCTGAACTCAGCTGATTAAAGCTGGAACCGCAGCGCGTCGCCCAGGAGGATCACGTCGACCGTCCGGTTGCTCGGATCATCGGAAGTGATCGAAAGGATGCCGAGGTTAATGCCGCTCTTGAGCGGCGCGTACTGCACGACCACGGTCTCCGATGTACCCGGCGCGAGCGTCGCAGCGCCTGCGTTGCTGATAACCGAGAACGGCGCTTTCAACTGGCCGACGTTGACTTGCAGGCTGCCGGCTCCCGTATCGCTTATCGTGATACTGGCAGTGGCGGTCGAGCCCGCGGACGCATTCAGGACCAGGAGTCTCGGCGAGACCGTGAGATGACCGACCGGAGTCGGCGTAGGCGTCGGGGTCGCGGTTCGAGTCGCGGTCGTCGCAGTCGGTGTGGCGGTTGGGGTCTCCGTCACCGTAGCCGTGGCGGTCGCCGTGCGGGTCGCGGTGGCAGTGGCAGTTCGGGTTGAAGTGGCAGTTACCGTTGGCGTCGCCGTTGCAGTTGCGGTCCTCGTTGCGGTCGCGGTCACGGTCGAGGTCGCCGTTGCAGTCGAGGTCGCCGTTGCGGTTGAGGTCGCCGTTGGCGTCGCGGTCGCGGTGATCGTTGGCGTTGCAGTCGCAGTTGCAGTCCTGGTTGCGGTCGCGGTCAACGTAGGCGTCGCCGTGACAGTTGGTGTCGCAGTTGCGGTCACAGTTGGCGTCGCTGTCGCAGTCGCTGTGACAGTTGGCGTTGCCGTTGCGGTCGGCGTGATCGTCGGCGTCGCAGTCACGGTAGCTGTCTGAGTTGAGGTCGCCGTGATTGTCGGCGTCGCCGTGGCAGTCGTGGTCCTGGTCGCGGTTGCGGTCACAGTTGGCGTCGCTGTCGGGGTCGCCGTAGCAGTAACGGTCGCTGAGGCGGTCGGCGTCGCAGTCACAGTAGTCGTCGACGTTGCGGTTGCGGTGATCGTCGGAGTCGCGGTGGCAGTCGCGGTCCTCGTCGACGTCGCGGTCACCGTCGGCGTCGACGTTGCGGTCGCCGTTACCGTCGGACTCGCCGTAGCAGTAACGGTCGCAGTGATAGTCGGCGTCGCTGTGGCTGTGGCCGTCGAGGTTGCGGTTGGAGTGGCAGTGATCGTTGGCGTCGCGGTGGCAGTCGCGGTCTGAGTCACAGTCACACTAGGCGTAGCCGTCGCAGTTGCCGTGATAGTTGGCGTCCCGGATCCGGTGGCTGTTGACGTTGCGGTCGCCGTAGTCGTCGACGTTGCGGTTACGGTGATCGTCGGAGTCGCCGTGGCAGTCGCGGTCCTGGTCGAGGTCGCCGTCACCGTTGGCGTCGACGTTGCGGTGGCCGTCACCGTCGGAGTCGCCGTGGCAGTAGCGGTCGCTGTGATCGTTGGCGTCGCAGTGGCAGTCGCGGTCTGAGTCGACGTCGCTGTCACAGTCGGCGTAGCCGTCGCAGTCGCCGTGACAGTTGGCGTCGCACTTGCGGTGGATGTTGAAGATGCGGTTGCGGTGATCGTCGGAGTCGCCGTGGCGGTCGCAGTGACGGTTGGCGTCGCGGTGGCAGTGGCGGTCCTCGTCGACGTCGCAGTCACCGTTGGCGTCGCTGTGGCGGTAGCCGTGACGGTCGGAGTGGCTGTCGCGGTTGCTGTAGTGGTCGGCGTTGCAGTCGTCGTGGCTGTTGACGTCGCGGTTGCGGTGATCGTCGGAGTCGCCGTGGCGGTCGCAGTGAC
>Ga0302326_10015120_pt1 | contig 16250 bp, 10 predicted proteins | sample Palsa_T0_3_FD_202264 | JGI IMG/M metagenome (GOLD analysis project Ga0302326, IMG submission 202264) | Peat permafrost microbial communities from Stordalen Mire near Abisko, Sweden - Palsa_T0_3 | ecosystem: Environmental > Terrestrial > Soil > Palsa > Peat permafrost | place: Sweden: Abisko... | reverse complement strand
GGGCCCGGCTGGCCGTGCTCGCCGAATGGCCGCAGGAGTGGGCGCACCAGGTCGGCGAGTGGCACGGCCTGGCCAGGTGGCTGACCGACGGCGCCGCGGCGCAGGCCACCGAGCGGGCCCCCGAGCCCGACCTTGAGTACCTGACGTGGCAGACCCTGGTCGGCGCCTGGCTGATCGGCGGCGAGCGCCTGAGCGAGTATCTCGGCAAGGCGATGCACGAGGCCAAGACCCGCACGTCCTGGACCGTGCCCCGGGCCGGGTACGAGTCGGCGGTGCTCGGCCTGGCCGACGCGGTGACCAGCGACCCGGAACTGACCGCCGCCATCGCCGGCTTCGTGGCCAGGATCGCGCCGGACGCCCGGGTGAACTCCCTCGGCGCCAAGCTGGTCCAGCTCACCATGCCGGGAGTGGCCGACGTCTACCAGGGCTGCGAGCTCACCGGCCTGTCCCTGGTGGATCCGGACAACCGCCGGCCCGTGGACTACCGGCGGCGCAGGCGGCTGCTGGCCGCGCTGGCGGACGACCCGGACGCCGCCGTCGGCCTGGACGCGGAGAAGCTGCTGGTGACGTCGCGCGCGCTCCGGCTGCGCCGTGATCACCCGGACTGGTTCGCCGCCGGCTACACCCCGCTGAACTGCGAAGGGCCGGCCGCGGAGCACGCGGTCGCCTTCGTCCGCGGTGATCACGCGGTCACCGTCGTCACCCGGCTGCCGGCCGGGCTGCGGCGGCGCGGCGGCTGGGCCGATACCGTCCTGCCGCTGCCCGACCTGCACTGGCGGGACGTGCTGACCGGGGTCAGGCACGCCGGCTGGCGGCCGCCGCTGGCCGAGCTGACCCGGCGGCTGCCGGTGGCCCTGCTCATCCCGGACCAGATCTACGCGCAGCAGCAGGACCAGCGCTCGGCCGGGACCGCCGGGTGACCACGTTCAGCGTCTGGGGGCCCGCCGCGGGCCAGGTCGAGATCGAGGTCGCGGGCCAGCGCTACCCGATGAGCCAGGAATACGCCAGCCCCGGCTGGTGGAGCGCGGACGTGCCCGACGTGGCGGCCGGCATCGACTACGGGTTCCGGCTGGACGACGGCGAGACGCTGCCTGACCCGCGCTCGCTGCGCCAGCCGTTCGGCATCGCCGGCCTGAGCCGTCGCTACGATCACTCAACCTTCCCCTGGACGGACGAGAGGTGGCGCGGTGGCGCGCTGCACGGGTCGGTGATCTACGAGCTGCACGTCGGCACGTTCACGCTGAAAGGCACCTTCGACGCGGCCATCGGGTGGCTCGATCACCTGCGCGACCTCGGCGTGCACGCGGTCGAGCTGATGCCGGTCGCGTCGTTCCCCGGCGAGCACGGCTGGGGCTACGACGGCATCAACCTGTGGGCGGTGCACGAACCGTACGGCGGTCCGGACGGGCTGAAGCGGTTCGTCGACGCCTGCCATGAGCGCGGCCTGGCCGTCCTGCTCGATGTGGTGTACAACCACGTCGGCATCGGCAACCGTCTCGGCGACTTCGGGCCGTACTTCACCGCGGCCCACGTGACGCCGTGGGGCCCGGCGGTGAACCTGGACCAGCCCGGGTCCGACGAGGTACGCGCGTTCCTCATCGGCAACGCGCTGATGTGGCTGCGCGACTACCACCTGGACGGGCTGCGACTGGACGCCGTGCACGCGCTTGAAGACCACCGGGCGCTGCACTTCCTGGAGGAACTCGCGACCGAGGTGCATGCGCTCGCGGCCCGGCTGAACCGCGAGCTTATACTGATCGCCGAATCCGACACCAACGACCCCCGGCTGGTTACCTCACGGGAGGCGGGGGGCTACGGGCTGGCCGCGCAGTGGAGCGACGACTTCCATCACGCGGTGCATGCGGCGATCACCGGAGAACGGCAGGGCTACTACTGCGACTTCGGGTCGCTGTCCGCGCTGGCCAAGACCTACACCAAGGTGTTCTTCCATGACGGCATCTGGTCCGCCTTCCGCGGCCGGACGCACGGGCGGCAGGTCGACGTGTTCCGTGTCCCCGCCCACCGCTTCCTCGGCTACCTTCAGAATCACGACCAGGTCGGCAACCGTGCCATCGGCGACCGGATCGCCGCCACGATCTCCCCTGAACTGGTCAAGGTCGGCTCCGGCCTGGTGCTGACCTCGCCGTATACCCCGATGCTGTTCATGGGCGAGGAGTGGGGCGCGGACACCCCGTGGCAGTATTTCACCGATCACATCGATCCCGGCCTGGCCAAGGCCGTCGCCGAGGGACGCAAGGCCGAGTTCGCCACGCACGGCTGGGACGCGGCCGACGTGCCTGACCCCCAGGACAAGGCGACCTTTCTCCGCTCCAAGCTCGACTGGGAGCAGCGCCATCATGAGCCGCATTTCGGCCTGCACGCCTGGTACCGGGAGCTGATCGCGCTGCGCCGGGCCCGCCCCGAGCTCACCGACCCGCGGCTTGACCGGGTGCACGCCGACTTCGACGAAGACGAGAAGTGGATCATGGTCCGGCGGGGGGCGCTGCGGATCGCGGCGAACCTCGGCCCGAAGGCCGTCCGGCTGCCGCTCGGGCAGCCCGGCATCGCGGTCCTCGTCGCGTCCAGCCCAGGGGTCGCGATCAAGCAGGACACGGTGGCGATCCCTCCCGCTTCCTTCGCCGTCATCGAGACCAGAGCACTTCGGCCGGCGTCGGAATGACGCCGGCCGAAGGGGGCCTGCCTGAGTTACGGGCCGCTGAGTTACGGGCGCAGGCCGCGGTTCGGCCGTACGATGCGGAACACCATCAGGAGGGTCTGCAGCACGGTGATGATCGCCAGGGCGGCCCAGCCGACGGTGAGGATGTCCCGCTGGACGAACAGCGGTGCGTGGATCCATCCGTAGACCGACCCGGCGACGAGCGCGGCGACGATGAGCATGGCCCCGAGTATCTTGCCCGGTCCGCCCGCGCCGCCCTGCTCCGCGCGGGCCTGCTGGGCCCAGCCGTCGCGCTTGATCCCGACCAGCACGTTGACCCAGGACGCGGTGGTGCAGCACACCCGCATAATCAGGTACAACTCGACGGGAACCAGCAGCACCGCCCCGATCAGGTCGGCCGGGGTGCGGTTCGGTACCCGCCAGGCGAGCTTGAGGTTCAGCAGCACGGCCACGGCCGGCGGGATGACCCACAGCCAGTTCCACCGGTACTGGTGCACCATCAGCGACGCCGTGAGCAGGAACAGGAAGCCGAGCCTGGTGATGCCGTTGGACGCCAGGCCGAGCTGCTGCTTCCACAGGGTCGCGGTCCACTGGTTCACCTTCGAGTGGACCAGCAGCCTGGCCATGCCCTCGTCCCACTTGCGGCGCTGCGCCCACAGCGAGCGGAGGTTCATCATCGGCCCGGCGTAGGCGCGGGCGCTGACCGACACATTGGTGGAGTAACGCATGGCCTTCAGGTCGCCGGTGAGCTGCATGTCCTCGACCTGGGTGCTGGTGTCCCACGGTCCGCGGGTCTGGTTGTGCTCGGCCACGGCGCGCAGCGCGTCGTTGCTGAACAGCGAGGCCTGGCCGCCGAGCACGTAGGTCTTGCGGTTACGCCGCAGCGCGTCGGCGGTCCACGCGGCGAACTCAAGCCGCTGCATGCGGATCAGCAGCCGGGCCATGCCCGAGGCGCCGAGACGCTGATCAAAGGTGTACCTGGCCATGACCCCGCCGGGCCGCGGCGTGACGGCCAGTTCTGCCTCGAGCTGCTGCAGGCAGTCCGGGGCCAAGATGGTGTCGGCGTCGATGCCGGCCACGTAGTCGTACCCGGCCTGCCAGCGAGACCAGGCCTGGTTCAGCGCGCCGACCTTGCGCTCGGTGTTGCCGACGGTCCGCATCACCGTGACGCCGCGGAAGCGGCGGGCGATCTGCTCGGTCTTGTCGGTGCAGTTGTCCGCGATCACCACGATCCGGTCCGGCACGCGGGTCTGCGTCAGCAGTGCGTTGAGCACGTTGCCGATCGAGTCTTCCTCGTTGTGCGCCGGGATGAGAACCAGCATCTTGGCCGTGCGCCGCCGCGGCGGCCGGTACCGCACGTCGTGCACGACGCGGGACATCGCCCGGCGCACCTCGCCCGCCCGGGTCGCCGCGCGGATCAGCACCGGGTCCCGGGTCGGCCCCGACCACGAGGCCGGCGCCAGCTCTAGGGTGCGACCGGAGGAAAGGGCCTTCGGTGCTACGAGCAGTTCTTTGGTTGCCACGGTTTTTTGCTCCAGGTTCGCTTGGGGTCTGTGGCCTAGACTGCCCGGCGGGATGAGGCGCCACGGTTCCCCCCAGGTTGCCTGCTGGTAGCAGCGTGACTACGCAATTACTGACAGATACCACCATGACCTGCCATAACGGGCACCTAGACGGCGGTCGTCCTGGCCGGCAGCGACGCTCCGGGCGGGACCAGGGCTAGCTGTGGCAGCTTTGCTGGGCCGCGCTGACGACGTCGGAGAACGTCCAGGGGTTCTGCGGGCCGCCGTCGCCCTGCAGGGGCTTCGGCAGGCCGTTCGGGAACCTGAAGGATGCCCGGGACCAGAACCAGCGCGTCCCGGTGGCGGAGCACACCTTGACCGGCTGGCTGAACGTCACCACCGTGGCCACGTCGAACACCTCGCCGCCCGCGCAATTGGGATTACAGTCGTCGAGCTTGTACGTACCCGTTCCCACCGCCTGCGCCGCGGACCAGCTGGACCATTTCATTTTGTAAAGGAACCCAGTGGAATCACCGGATAGCGGGCAACCGAAATTGGAAGTGCAAGCAGGCTCATACAGCGGCGTGGCGTTAACGTCCTGGCTCGGCGCCAGGAAGGTGCTGGCTGGCGACGGCGAGGCAGTCACGCTCGGTGTGACAGACGGAGCCGCGGCGGAGGAGGCTGGAGCGCTCGGCGATCCCGCCGCGGTCGGTGATCCCGCTGACATGGGCGATCCCGCGGCCGTGCTGGCGGCGCGCGCCGCCGTTGAACTAGCCGATGAGCTACACGCGGTCACCAGCAAGGCGGCACAAGCGAGCCCAGCCCAAAAGAGCACGGCCCCGGCCGCGCGCTGCCGGGATCGTCGCGACTTCGTGATCAACATCAATTCCTGCCCCTTTAACTTCCAATAGCGGCTCGGTGAGCCGCCTCACCTCTACGACGTCCGCCATAACGCCTTGGTTGGAAACCAGATGGGCAACGAGGTAAGCCAGGTCCCGTTCGGCATAAATATCACGGCCGGGACCGGCTGCGGTGGTTAGGGGACCGAACGGACCCTGGTAATTGTCACTCCGGCCGCGATCGACGCCAGCCCGGCCAGCGCGAAAAGCGACGGATAGCTGTGCATAAGGCCAAGAACCGCGCCGGCGATGATCGGCGCCACGACCAGCGGCAGGGAATACGCCACGTTGATCACGCCGAGGTCCTTGGCGCGATCGGCGGCCGCGGGCAGCACCGCGGTCAAGATGGCGGGAGCGGCCGCCCAGTACGTGCCGAAGCCCGCGCCCAGCAGCGGCGCGGCCACCAGCGCGGCCGGCCAGGTGGGCGAGGCGACCAGGATGGCGGCGGCCGCGCCGCAGGCGATCGCGGCCGCCACGATGAACGGCTTGCGGCGCCCGGACCGGTCCGAGGCCGAGCCGCACACCCCGCCCGCGATGGCCAGCGCCACCGCGTACAGCGCCATCAGCGTCAGCAGCCCGATCTGCGGGTCGTGATAGTGCGCCGCGTCGGCCAGGAAGTACAGCAGGTACAAGGTGCCGAGGTCGTTGCCCAGGTTGACCAGGAAATGCGTCAGCCAGGCCCAGCCGAAGTCCGGGTACTGCCGCGGCGAGACCCACAGCGTGCGCAGCACCTGGGCGACCGGAACCCGCGGCTTGAATTCGGCGGGCAGCGGCTCGTCGGGGGTGCGCAGCGTGAACACCAGCGCGCCCGCGATCACGATCACGCCGCAGGTCAGGTAGCCGGGAGAGATCCTGGTCACGAGGACCGTGACGATCAGGGCCCCGAGGACGGTACCCAGCATCTGGCTGATACCGATCAGGCCGCCCAGCGTGCCCCGCTGCCCGGCGGGCACCCGGTCCGGCAGCGCGGAGGTCAGCGTGGCCAGCATGCCGCCCAGGCCGACCTGAGCCACGCACCAGCCCAGGACCATCACCGGTATGTCCGGGGCCGCGGCGAGGATCACCAGGCCGGCCGCCCCGACCAGCGCCCCCGCGACCGTCCACGGATGGCGGCGGCCGCGGCGGGACGTGGTCCGGTCGGACAGCGCGCCGACCACCGGGTTGGCCAGCAGCGAGGCGATCGCGCCCGCGCCGATGACGACGGAAAGCAGCACCGCCTTGTCGGCCGGGTGCAGCGAGGCGACCTGCTCGGGCAGCACGACCTGGATCGGGGCGTAGATCGCCAGCCACAGGCCGACGTTCGCGAGGAACAGCAGCGTGATCCAGCGGGCCCGGACCGGCTCGACCGGCTCGGCCAGCGCCGCCGGGATCGTCTCGGGAGCCGGGCTCGTCTCGTCGGCCCGGTGCGTCTCGTCGGCCCGGAGCGTCTCCTGGCGGTCCTGGCGGGCTGTCTCCTGGCGGTCCACCTCCTGGTTATCCACGTCGGCCGTCCTCGGGGGCCGGTTTCACGCGGGTAGCTTTGGCGCGGTCATGGGCGTGGCGGGCGGCGCGGTTCAGCCGAAGCACTGGCCCTCGCCCCGGTAGGTCGGCACGGTGGTGACCTGGCCGTCGTCGTGGATTACGTGGTACTCCCGGAACCGCTCGGCGAGCTCGCCGGCCTTGGCGTGCCGCAGCCAGACCCGGTCGCCGGGTCGCAGGTCGGCGGCCGCGGCCCCGCGGACCGGCGTCTGCACCTCGCCGGCCCCCTCCACGCCGGTCAGGCTGAGCCCGGCGGGCAGGTACGGCCGCGGCAGCCGGTCGGGCGTCCCGGTGCCCGAGGCGACGTAGCCGCCGGCGAACAAGGTGGCGATGGCCGGGCCGGGGCGCCGCACCACGGGCAGCGCGAACAGCAGAGCCGGAGCCGGGGTGAACCTGGTGTACGCGTCGAACAGCGTCGGCCCGACCAGGCCAGAACCCGCCGTGAGCTCGGTCACCGAGGTATCTGCGGCGGTCGACTCCAGGCTGCCCGTGCCGCCGCCGTTCACGAACTCCAGGCTGGTGGTGGCCTCGATCAGGCGAATCGCCTCGGCCCGGCGCGCTTTGAGCTCGCGGACCGAACGAGCCTGGATGAACCTGATGAGCTGGGCCCGGACCGGGTGCCCGGGCGGAGCGTCGCCCAGGCCCGCGATCTGGCCCTCGTAGCCCATGACGCCGATCAGGGCGAAACCTGGCCTGCGGGTGATGACGGCGGCGAGTTCGGCGGCCTGCCGCGGTTCGTGTACGGGAGAGCGCCAGGTGCCGATGTGCACTAGCGGCTTGCGGGCCAGCGGGCGCCAGGAGACGTCGAGCTCCAGGCAGACCCGGATCTCCGGATGACCCTCGCCCAGGGCCCGGTCCACCACGTCCAGCTGCGCGGTGGAGTCCACCATGATCGTGATGTGCTGGCGGGCCTGGGCGTCCGCGGCCAGGGCCCGCAGGGCCTGCCGGTCCACGGTCGGGTACGCGACCAGCAGGTCGTCGCAGGTGCCCATGGCGTGCAGCCACAGGGCTTCGGGCAGCGAGTAGCACATCAGGCCCCGGTAGCCGGGCCGGGCCAGCGCGCGCTCGATCAGGAAACGGCACCGCAGTGACTTGGTGGCGACCCGGATCGGGTGGTTCGCGGCCCGGCGGGTCAGGTCGGCGGCATTGCGATCGAACGCGCCCTCATCGACGATGGCCAGCGGCGGATCGAGCGCCGCGGTGGCCTGGTCGTACCGTGCCCGCAAGGCCGCCATGGTCTTCGCGGTCCCTGCCGTGGTCTTCGCTTTCTCGGCTGTCGCCTTCGCTTTCTCGGCTGTCGTCTTCGCGGTCCCGGCGGTGGTCTTCGCTTTCTCGGCTGGCCCTGTCGCCTTCGCTGTTTCGGCTGTCGCCGTGGCCTTCGGTGCTGTCGCCGGCGCCGTCGCGGCGGTGGGCTGGGCTGGTCCGGCGGCCCCGCGGGCGGTGAGCTGGCCGCCGTGGTCGACTGGCATGCTCGCACAGTAGACCAGCGCTGCGGAAATATGAATACTTACGGGTAATGAAGCGCTCCGCGGCAATGGCCGCATCTGCTCCTCGCACGTGGCGGAACTGGGCCGGGACCGCGATGGCGGTGCCCGCGCGCTGGTGCCAGCCGCAGACCGAGGGCGAGATCTCGGCGGCGGTCAAGGACGCGGCGGCGGACGGGCTTCCGGTGCGCGCGCTCGGCAGCGGGCACTCCTTCACGTCGATCGCGGCGACCGCCGGCGTGGCTCTCGACCTGTCTAGGTGGAGCGGGATCACTGCCGCCGACACGCAGACCGGCTTGGTCACGGTGCGCTCGGGCACCAGGCTCCGGACGCTCAACGCCGAACTGGGCGGGCTGGGACTGGCCATGGCCAACCTCGGCGACATCGACGCGCAGACGCTCGCAGGCGCCCTGTCCACCGGGACGCACGGCACCGGCGCCCGGCTGGGCGGCCTCGCCACCCAGGTCGAGGCGCTCGACCTCGTTCTGGCCGACGGTTCGCTGGTGACCTGCTCGGCGGAGTCCCGGCCAGAGCTTTTCGCGGCCGCGCGGATCGGCCTCGGCGCGCTCGGCGTGATCACCAGCGTGACGCTGCGGTGCGTGCCGTCGTTCACCCTGACGGCGGACGAGCGGCCGGTGCCCGTGGACGAGGTCCTCGAGCAGTTCGACTCGCTGGCCGCCGCCAACGACCACTTCGAGTTCTACTGGTTCCCCTACGGTCGCCAGGCCTTGGTCAAGCGGAACAACCGGCTTCCCCTCGGCGACCGGGTTCCCTGGACCTCAGGGAGCGCAACGGCGCCACGGAGCGCAACGGCCTCAGGGAGGCGCACGGCCTCAGGGAGCGCGAGGGCCTCAGGAAGCCCCACGGCCTCAGGGAGCGCAGGGAGCCCGGCGAGTCGGCCGGGGCCGACCGTAGCCGCTATGCCTGGCTGGCGCCGGTTCTGGGAATTCGAGGTGATGGAGAACGCGGCCTTCGGGACGCTGTGCCGGCTCGGCCGGGCACGACCCCCGTTGATCCCCGCGCTGAACCGGTTCTCCTCGGCCGCCCTGCCCTCCCGGTCCTATGCCGACATATCTCACCGCGTGTTCGTGACGCCCCGCCGGGTGCGTTTCGTCGAGTCGGAGTACGCCGTTCCACGTGAATCACTGCTCCATGTACTCGGCGAACTGCGCCGCCAGGTGCCTCGCCTGGCCGACCCGGTGATGTTCCCTGTCGAGGTGCGGGTGGCTGCCGCGGACGACATCTGGCTGTCCACGGCCTACGGCCGGGATACCGCCTACGTCGCGATCCACCAGTACTCGGGCCTGCCCTACCGGTCTTACTTCGACCTGTTCGAGTCCATAGTGGCGGACGTGGCAGGGCGTCCGCACTGGGGCAAGGTGCACACCCTCGGCACCGGGCGCCTGCGTGCGCTCTACCCGCGCTACGACGAGTTCCGCCGTGTCCGCGCCGAGGTGGACCCCGAAGCCAGGTTCGGCAACGCCTATCTGACCCAGGTTCTAGGCGACCCCCGGCTCCCCGCCAATTTTCCCTGAGTGAATCGGCTCCCCTCGGCTGAATGGGGATCCGATCGGCGCGGTGTGCCGGAACCTGGTGGTGCAGTTACTACTGGTTCGGGTGAGGGCGGTCGCCCATGATCGTGGATCGGTACCGTCTTGTGAAGACGGTACCGATCCGCAATCACGCCGTCCCCGCGTCCGCTGCCCAAATTGCCGGGTTTGGCGCGGGGGCGACGCGCGATCACACCTGCAGTCGACATACCCGGGGCGAAATGCACCTTAAGGTTCGGCATGAAGGGCACCGGGATAGTTATCGTGCGTCGCCAGCCCCCTCGGAGGGGAGTTCTTGACACACGATCGCCGGCCGACCGGCGTACGAAGGAGAAATGCACCATTTGTCCACGCTGGGCGCCGGGCGGGGCGGACCGCCAGCGGCGAAAATCGGCGACTTCTTACCGGCGTATTACCGGAAATCCCGGGGCTGAACGCGCTGAGTGACCCGGGCCGTACTCCTGGGTAGTGGCCAGTGCACGCGGTCGCCAGGAAAGTCACGACCGGCCGGTCAGCCATCCGGATGACCGTCCGGCTCGTGGTCACCGCCTTCATTTCACTGGCGGTCGCGGCACCGGTCACGTACAAGATCACGATGGCCGGGGATGATGACATGCGCAGACAGTACATTTGGCTAGCCACGGCGGGGCTGGTGGCGATGACCAGCCTGAGTCTGACCGGCGGCGCGGCGCAGGCGGAGCCACTAGCGAACTCTGCCGCGGCGCCGGCGCCGAGCGGTAACGAGTGGCTGGGTCGGCTCGTGCTGGTCGCCATCGTCGCCGCGGCTGTGGGTGCCTTCACGGCGCTGCAGCTGAGGGCCTGGTCACGCCGCCGCCGCTCACCGTCGCGCCGTTCGCGCGACATCTATGACTGGCGGACGCTGCCGCCGCCTCCGCATGAAGATGACCCCGAGCCTGGCGAGATGCCGTTCGGTCAGCAGGAGAGCTATGGGCCTTTGTGGCGCTACGGAGCTCCGAAGGGTTACCGCCGGGACTACGAGCCCGGCTCCGAACCGGCTCGCGGTCCGGGTTACGGCCGCGACTCCGATGCCGGCGACGGTCCCGATCCCGGCGACAGTCCTGGCGCGCGGCGGCCGTGGAGTGTTCCGGACGACAGTCCTGGCGCGCGGCGGCCGTGGAGTGTTCCGGGCGATGGCCCTGGTTCCGGTCCCGATTATGATCCCGGTTACGGTCCTGGCGGGCGGCTGCCATGGAGCGTTCGAGGCGATGTCCCGCGCGACCGGAGACCGTGACGAAGATCCGGCGGTCAGCTGAGCGCCTCGCGGGCCTTCCTAAGCGCCACCCAGCGTGTCTAAGGTATTCGTATCGGTAACTAGGACATATCGATTGGGTAGCAGGTTGGTGTGCTCGCGGCGAATACGGCATGCCGGATGACGGCTGATGGCCCTCGTGACGACGAGGCTGTCGGCAGTGCCGGCGATCTCTCAGCAGAGCAGTATTTCTATACAGGCCATGAAACGCGGACGAGTGAATGCCCTGATCCGGCGGAAGCGCCCGCCGAGACTCGCGACCGCGAGGAGAGTTACCACGACCTGCGTGCCTATCACCGGACTCCTGGATGCTCGCCAGACGTAACGAGTCCCGGCCATGCGGAACTCAGCGACGATGGCCGGTGGACATGGAAAGGACTGGAACTCGACCCGCACGCCAACCTCGTCGCGGACGAACAACTGGCCCTGCGTCGTGCGGCAGAAGGCCGCGATGACGAAGGCGGCTACGGTGAAGGGGGTATCACGCCGGCGATGCGGCGCATCGAAGCCGAACTCGAGCACGGCTGTCTTGTCCCTGACACGGAGAACTTCGCCCTCAAATCTCCGGATCGCTTCAAGGCAAAACTAGCCAAGATGATCGATCGTTATCCGGATCAAGCTAGAGACAAGCTCGCCTCGGCGATCCACGATGGTATCAGGTACACGTTTGTTTTCCCTGCCGGGGAATACACATCCGGGGTAGCCGACGCGGTGCAAAGGCTAAAAGATTCCGGCTACGACTTCCGGCTCAGAAAGCCGTCGTGGGACGCCGACGACTACCGCGGGGTTAACAGCCGCTGGTGTGAACCCGAACGCAAGGTACTTTTCGAGGTTCAATTCCACACACCGGAAAGCTGGGAGGCTAAGCAGCGAACGCACGAAATCTACGAGAAGCTGAGCGATACAAGGATCACCCCGGCCGAACGTAAGCAATTGGAGGAGGAGCAGCGACGGATCGTTGCGGAAATTCCTGTTCCTCCCTCGGCTGACAAAATTACCTACTACCTGAAAGGCCAGTCTGACGACCGTGACCGAGAGAGTTACTTATTACGCGGTTTCCTTGACGGCCGGCGATGGGGAAGACCCCGCTGGGCTGGCACGTCGCCGCTGGCTGGCCGAGGGCGGCATCGAAGACGAAATGTTTCGTCGCGATCTCACCTGGAAGCGGGATTCGATCATTACCGAATGGAAGCGCGGCGAGGCCACCGAGGAGCTGGTAGAGATCAGCGAGGACGAGGCTGGTGCGCTTATGGAGCGGTTCCGGAAGAAGTGGGGCGGAACGCCATGACGTTAGGTTGGGACGGGCTGCGCGAACTTGACGCATACCGGGTCACTGAAATTCCGCGACGACCGGACGCGGGGACATCGGAGGCGCCTCAGGAGCGGCCGAACGACGTCGGCCGAACCCAGCGGTTCGCGGCCTTGGTTGCGGCGTATCATGCCGGGGCCGAAGCTAAAAACGGCAGCGCGGGCGCCCTGGCTGTCGGCTGGATAAGGCACAGCGCCGGCGGCCCGATCCAGTTCCTGGTGGCGGGTGCGGGTCTGGTTGGCGGTGGCGCGGGTCTGGTTGGTGGTGGCGCGAACCAGGAAGTGAACCGGGAGGTCTTCCTGACCCTTCCCGGCGGCGCGAGGGCCCAGCCGCTGCCTCACGGTTCGCTGGCGACGCTCATGGCGCAGCTGTCATCGTGGCGCACCATTGGCGGGATAAGCGACGGGTTGCTGCCGGACCAGGAGCGCCGTGCTGGTGATCGTCCGCCACCCTCGATGGAAGAATGCCTGCTGGCGGTGTGGCCGGGCCCGTTCGGCATATTGCTTTTGGCCGAACCCCTGGGCGCGGCTCGGATCGAGGAGCTGGCGACCGAGCTCGCTGAGCGCGAGCGGCTTAAGACGGGTGAGTCTGAACGGTTCCCCGACCGGGCCGTGACGGCCCGGCGGCTTCACCTGCGTCACGCCGAGGTGCGCAAGGGTGCCTCGACGGGACTGTGGCGGGTGCGGCTGCTGGCGGGCGGTAGCGATCCGGACGCGGCCGCGCGAGTGGCCGGGCTGGTCTGCGCCTCGGCTGATCTGGCCGAGCTACCGTACGCGCTCGCCCCCGCCAGCCCGGCCGCGGCCGGCTTGCCGGAACTCCTGGCCGATCCGGGTCCGGCCTCGGCCGGAGGTGACGCCGTGCTTGACGCCCCGTTTCATGCCAGCACCGAGCTGGTCGCCGCGCTGTCCCGGCCGCCTGAGCGCGAGGTGCCCGGGGTGCGGCTGGCGTTGCGGCCCGACTTCGACGTCACCCCGGAGCAGGCCGCCGGGAGGGCGGCGATCGCGGTCGGCGAGGTGCTGGACTCCGGCCAGCGGCCAGCCGGTCCGTTCGTCCTGCCGCTCGACTCGCTGAACCGGCATGTGTTCGTCTGCGGCGCCACCGGCTCGGGGAAATCGCAAACGGTGCGGACGCTGCTCGAGGCCGCTACCGGGGCCGGGATCCCGTGGCTGGTGGTGGAGCCGGCCAAGGCCGAATACCGGCTGATGGCGGCGCGCCTAGCGCGCGCCCCTGGGGCCACTGGTGTCGCTGGTGCCACTGACTCCGCCGCTGGTGCCGCTGACTCCGCTGGTGCTGATGAGCGCGGTGGCCTCGGTACCGGGGTCGTTCAGGTCGTGCGGATCCGGCCGGGCGAATCGGACGCGATCGCGGCCGGGCTCAACCCGCTGGAACCGGCACCGGACAGCGAGGGCCGCCGGTTTCCGCTGCAGACCCACGCGGACCTCGTCAAGGCGCTGTTCATCGCGTCCTTCCGGTCGGATGAGCCGTTCCCGCAGGTGCTCAGCGCGGCTCTGACCAGGGTGTACGAGGACGCGGGCTGGGACCTGGCCCTGGGTGAGACGGTTACGCCCGACGCGAACCCCAGCTACCCGAATCTCACCGACCTCCAGCGGGCCGCGATAAGGATCGTGCAGGAGATCGGCTACAGCCAGCGGGTCACCGACGACGTGCTCGGCTTCATCAAGGTCCGCCTGTCCGGCCTGCGGCTGGGCACGACCGGCCGCTTCCTGGTAGGCGGCCACCAGCTCGACTTCGGCCAGCTGCTGCGAACCAATGCCGTGCTGGAAATCGAGGATGTAGGCGACGACAGCGACAAGGCGTTCCTGATGGGGACCGTACTGATCAGGCTGGTCGAGCACCTGCGGATGGCGGACCGGGCGGACCGGGCGGACCGGAGCGGGCTGGCCGGCCAGGCGAACTGGGGCGGGCTCCGCCACCTCACCGTCATCGAGGAGGCACACCGGCTGCTGCGCCGCCAGGAGGGTTCCGGGGGCGCCGGCTCGGGCGGCGCGGCGGGGCACGCGGTCGAGATGTTCGCCGGGCTGCTCGCCGAGATCCGCGCCTACGGCGAGGGGCTCATTATCGCCGAGCAGATCCCGGACCGCCTTATCCAGGACGTCATCAAGAACACGGCGGTGAAGATAACTCACCGCCTCCCGGCGGCCGACGACCGCGACGCCGTGGGCGCGACGATGAACATGACCAGGGCGCAGAACCGGTTTCTGGTCACGCTCAAGCCCGGTGAGGCCGCGGTGTTCACCGACGGCATGGACTATCCGCTCCTGGCCAGGATGCCCGACGGCACCGGCCGGGAAGCGGCGGGGCAGGCATCCACGGTAACCCCCGCAGGCGTGGTCCGGCCGCGCAGCATAACCTGCGGTGCCGACTGCGTCGGACGGCCATGCACCCTGCGGGACATGCGGATTGCCCAGCGCGCGCTGCAGGAGTATCCGGCGATCAGGTTGTGGGCCGAGCTGTCGGTCCTCGCGCACCTGACCGGCTGGCCGATGCCGGTGCCCCGGACCGCGCTGCTTTCGCTGCTGCAGATCATGCCGTCCCGGCTGCGGGACTGCGCGATCTCGCACGGCGTGGACGCGGCCATCGACGCGCGCACGCCGGTCATCGTCGGCCGGGTCAGCCCGGTCGGCCTCGCCTCCCACGTCAGTACCGCGATCAGGTCCCGGGTGGCACGGGGAAGCTGGCTGTGCCAGCGGGAAGAACCGAGGTGGCTGGCCCCCGCCTACAAGTGGACGCTCGTCCTCGACACGCTCAGAACGGCCGACCGGAACAGTCCAGGCGCAGCGCCGCACCCGCGCAGCCCGGAGTGGGAACGGACCTACGGGCAGGTGATTCCCGGTGACACCTGTGCGCGGCAGGTCGGGAACGTGCAGCGCTGGTACGACGCTGCGCAACGGGATAGCTGGGAAGTCAGGGCGGTCGCGTTCGGCGTCGACACGCCGTCAGGCATCGAAAGGGCGGCCGGCGCCAGCGCCGAAGACGACGACTTCGACGAGCGCCTGACCGGGTACCTGGATCAGTTCGTCGACTGCCGCTGGCCGCGGTTGTACCTGACCGCCGACCCGCTCGGGGACCCCCCAGAACCAAGGTAAGCGCCGAAGCCGAGTGTCTTCGGCAGGCCGGTGCGAAACCCGCCGAAGTGGCACATCGTTGTCCACAGCGGAATCCACAGAAGTGTGCAATGACTTGCCAACGGTACAATGCGCCCTGGTCAATTGCGTTAAGGGTTATCCACAGTGCGTGGTTGTGGAGAACCTCGCTGAGGGCACGGTTCAGGTTACTGGCAGCAATTCCGGCAGCCGCCCCGAGGACGCGGCCGACCTGGATCGCCACCCCCAGCGGCCGGAAACGCAGAGCCAGACGAGAGCAACGACCGCGAGAAAACGGACGGAGGGAGTGAGCCAGCGTCCGTCGAACTGGACCACGTCATAAAGCCAGTGCGGCTCCGCCGGGCTCTGGATCGCCTGCACGTAGACCGTGGCGCCGGCCAGCAAGCGGATCAGGATCACCCAGTCCAGCTTGGACGTCGAGTACAGGGCGAGCAGGCTGATCGCCATCACGTCGTACCAGGGCCGCTGGAAGGCGGTGACGAAAAGCCAGGCGAGGCTCAGCGCCAGCGCCGGTGCGACGGCCGGCAGGCCGGGGACCCGATCGGGGCAGCGCAGCAGGGCCAGCAGCGCGACGGCGGCGAACAGCAGGTACGCGACCTGTTCGAGATGGGGAGGGACCGTCGACGCGCTGAACTGGGTGTAGCCGAATACCGGCCGCCACAAAAGCTGGTACATGGTGTCCCAGGTAACCCCGGGACTGCGGGTGACGAGCACCTTGATCGCGGGAGTCCCGGCCGCCAGGTAAGTCGGCACGACCACCACCAGGAAACCGGCCGCGGCGGCGGCGAATGCCCTCAGCGACCTGCGGCAGGCCCAGGCCACGGCGGCGCCGACGAGGACGTATTCCACCTTGATGCCGGCGGCCACCCCGATCAGCAGGCCGGAGGCGGCCGCGCTGCCGACACTGACCGCCGCG
>Ga0302326_10015117_pt1 | contig 16255 bp, 19 predicted proteins | sample Palsa_T0_3_FD_202264 | JGI IMG/M metagenome (GOLD analysis project Ga0302326, IMG submission 202264) | Peat permafrost microbial communities from Stordalen Mire near Abisko, Sweden - Palsa_T0_3 | ecosystem: Environmental > Terrestrial > Soil > Palsa > Peat permafrost | place: Sweden: Abisko... | reverse complement strand
GAAACGACTCCTTCGGAGGGGGTGAGACGGGCAGAGGAGGGCGCCGAAGCGCGACCACTGAAGATAGCACAGACCAGCGGCACCCTCAAGTGGGCAGCCAACGCTCACGGACCCCGCCCTCTCGATCGTCGCGTATGTGGCGCGGATCGTGCTGCTAGGAGCGGCTGCGACTATTGGTCAGCAGCAGGCACTTTACCGGAAAATCAGCGCTTTTGTTAGGCGCGGGTAAAGAAGGGGCCCCGGCTATGCCGAGGCCCCTTCGTGCGGCATGCGGCTCGATTCGGTCGCGCTACTTCAGCTCGACCGTGGCGCCGGCCTCCTCCAGTTCCTGCTTGAGCTTCGCGGCCTCCTCCTTGTCGATGCCCTCCTTGACGGGCTTCGGCGCCTCGTCGACGAGCGCCTTGGCCTCTTTCAGCCCGAGGCCCGTGGCGGCGCGGACGACCTTGATCACCTGGATCTTCTTGTCGCCGGCTGCCGTCAGGATCACGTCGGCCGTGGTGCTCTCTTCCTCCTCGGCCGCGCCCTCGCCACCACCTGCGCCCGCGGGCGCGGCGGCCGGTGCGGCCATCGCCGCGGCCGAGACGCCGAACTCCTCCTCGAGCGCCTTGATCCGCTCGGCGAGCTCGAGCACCGAGATGCCCTTCAGCTCCTCGATCCACTTGTCTGTGCTTGTGGCTGTTGCCATGTTTCAGTCCTCCGGGGTTGTTGAAGTTGAAGTCGAGTTTTCCTTCTGCTCGCGCACCTGGCCGAGCGCGACGGCGAGGCCGCCGAGCAGGCCGCCGAGCGAGCGCACGAGGCCGCCGATCGGCGAGGCCACGACGCCGACGAGTTGCCCGTAGAGCACTTCGCGGGAAGGCAGGCGCGAGAGCGAGCGGATCTGCTCGGGGTCGATCGCCGCGCCGTCCATCAGCCCACCCTTGAACGGCAGCAGCTGGGTCGCGCGGCCGTAGTCGGCGACGGCCTTGGCGGCCGTGGCGATGTCACCGCGCACGAACGTCAGCGCGGTCGGCCCCTCCAGCAGTGCCTTCAGCGTCTCGGCGCCCACCTCGTCGGCCGCGCGTTCGGTCAGCGAGTTCTTGACGACCTTGAAGGTCGCGTCGGACTCGCGCAGCTTCGCGCGCAGCTCGGCCACCTGGGGCACGGAGATGCCTCGGTAGTCCACGGCGAAGACCGCCTGGGACTCATCGATGTTGGCGGCGATCTCGGCGATCGCCGTGGCCTTCTGGTCTCGGTTCATTTGTGGCTCCTGTCCCGGGCTTCTGCTCGCCGATCTGCGATCGGTCACGCCGCCGGGGGTCTTCGGTTGCCTTGAGAGTTGCGCTAAGCGGCGATCGTAGCCGCGGGCGCCTCCTCGAGGATGTCACGTGTGCGCCCGGCGTTGACCTTCACGCCCGGCCCCATCGTTGAAGTCAGCGTGACCGAGTGTAGATAGCGACCCTTCGCGCTGGCCGGCTTGGCGCGGATCAGCTCTTCGATCACCGCGGCGTAGTTCTCCAGCAGCGGACGCTCGTCGAAGCTCGCCTTACCGATCACGAGATGCACGATCGCGTTGCGGTCGGTGCGGTACTCGACCTTGCCCGACTTGGACTCTTCGACCGCTTTTGCAACGTCCATCGTGACCGTGCCGACCTTCGGATTCGGCATCTTGCCCGACGGCCCGAGCACGCGGCCCAGGCGACCGACGACCGACATCAGATCGGGCGTGGCGATCGCGACGTCGAAGTCGTCGAAGCCCTCCTCGACCCGCTTCGCCAGGTCCTCGCCGCCGACCGCGTCGGCCCCGGCCGCTTCGGCCTCGGCGACCTTCGGGCCCTGGGCGAAGACGATGATCTTGACGTCCTTGCCCAGGCCGTTCGGCAGGGCGATCGTGCCGCGCAGCTGCTCGTCGGCGTGCCTTACGTTCAGACCCGTGCGCACGTGCAGCTCGACCGACTCGTCAAATTTTGCCTTGGCCAGGCTCTTGACGAGCGCGACCGCCTCCGCGGGCTCGTACTCGCGCTCGCGCTCGACCTTCCCCAGCGCCTCGGAGAAGCGCTTGCCGTGATGGGCGCTCATGAGGCCACCTCCACTCCCATCGAGCGGGCGGTCCCGGCGATGATCTTCGCCGCCTGATCGATGTCGTGGGCGTTCAGGTCTTCGAGCTTGCGCTCGGCGATCTCGCGCAGCTGCGCTTGCGTGATCGTGCCGACCTTCGTGCGGTTGGGCTCGCCCGAGCCCTTGCCGATCCGCAGCGCCTGCTTGATCAGGACCGCGGCGGGCGGGGTCTTCGTGACGAACGTGAACGAGCGGTCCTCGTAGACGGTGATCACGACGGGGATGACCGTCCCGGTTTCCCCCTGCGTCTGCGCGTTGAACGCCTTACAGAACTCCATGATGTTGATCCCATGCTGACCCAGCGCGGGACCGACCGGCGGGGCGGGGCTCGCCTGCCCGGCGTTCGCCTGCAGCTTGATTGTTGTCAGAACCTTCTTGGCCATTAGAGCTTTTTCACCTGATCAAATTGAACCTCGACCGGTGTCTCCCGGCCAAAGATGGATACCAGAACCTTGAGCTTGGCCGCATCCTCGTTGATCTCGGAGATCTCGCCGGAGAAGTCCGACAGCGGGCCGGAGATGACCTTCACGGACTCGCCGATCGTGAACTGCGCGCGTGTCCTCGGCGCCGTCGCGACGTCGGTCTTGTGCAGCATCCGGTCGACCTCGACCTGCGTCAGCGGCACCGGCTCCTGCGAGGCACCGACGAAACCAGTGATCCCGGGGGTGCCCTTAACAACCCCCCAGGAATCCTCGTTGAGCTCCATGTTCACGAGTACATAGCCGGGCATCGTGCGCTTCTCGACGGTGACCTTCTGGTTGTCCTTCATCTCCGAGACGGACTCGGTCGGGACGACCACGTTGCGCACGGCGCGCTGCTGCCCGAGGGAGATCACCCGGTGCTCCAGGTTGTGCTTGACCTTGTTCTCGTGACCGGAGTAAGTGTTGACTACATACCAACGAAACATTCAGGATTCCTTGACAGGGGGTTCAGTGAGGACTGCAGTGGATCAGGAAAGGATGAATTCGACGACTTCCTTGGCGACAAAGTCAGCCAAGCCGAGATAGGCGCCGGCGATCGCGACGAAGCCCAGGACGACGGCGGTCGCCTGGAAGACCTGGCGGCGGTCCGGCCACTGTACCCGCTGCAGCTCGGCCCAGCTGGCGCGCAGGAAGCCGATCGCGCGGTTGCCGCCCCGCTGCGGAGCGCCCGAGGCCTGCTCAGGAGCGACAACGCCACCGTCTCCACCGCGCCCCGCCTGGCCCGCGATCTCCTGAATCTCGTCCTCGCTGAGGTCGCCCTCGGCCTCAGCCTCGTCCTCGATTTCGCGCTCGGAAAGATGTTCTGGATCCGCGGCGACGCCGTCGTCTGCCGATCCACCGGCCTCCACGGGCACGCCGCCGGCGCCCTGGATGAGCGCTGCGTCGAACTCGTCGACGTCGCCCGAGGCGTGGTCGAGCGCGCCCGGCACGTCGGCGCGGACGGGACTGCCGCCGGCCGGCGGCTCGCCCGCGGCGTCGGGTTGCCCAGCGGGCTGCCCGACCGGCGTAGCCGGCGTGGTCGGGGCGTCGGGGCGCCCGCGACGGGCGCGGCGCTGCTTTGCGCGTTTACGGTCACGGGCCACAACAGCGCTCCCGCGCTAGCGAGTCTCCCGGTGGCTGGTGTGCTTGCGACACCAGCGACAGTACTTGCGCAGCCCGATCCGATCCGGGTTGTTGCGCTTGCTCTTATTCGTTTGGTAGTTGCGATGCTTGCACTCCTCGCATGCGAGGGTGATCGCGATTCGAACGTCTCCGCGGGCCATGGCGTAAATCCCTGCGTGGTCGGGTGGACAAAACGGCCTTGGGCGAAGAAAAACCCCGCCAAGGCGCGAGGTCAGAGCAGTCTAGCGTGCTTTTAATAAAGGAGCCCCGCCCACCCCCACACCCACCCCCACGCCCTGGGCGTGGACGAGGCTCAGTGGTGCTTTGGATGCCCCGAGTGCCGCCGCTTGGGCTGCTGGGGCTCGCTGAAGCGCACCCCGTCGAGCAGAAAGATGAACGGGGTGCTGGTGGGCGATGCCTCGTTGGCCAACACGAAGCCCGAGATCGCGTGGAAACGACGCAGCAGGGCTCGGCCGGTCGAGTTGAGCTTGACCTGGAACGTCGCGGTGGCGCCGGCGGCCAGGGCGAAGGACGCCTGGCCGAGCCTGACGGATGCCATAGTGCGGTGAGCGGCGCTGATGGCGAGCACCTTCTTGCCCTGCAGAGTCTCGTTGGCTGTGAGGAAGATCGTCCCCGAGCAGCCCAGCCCGTCCGTACTGGAGCAGCTCAGCGTCAGCGCGACGCCGGTGGGACTGAGCTTGCGGCTGATGTAGTGAGTCAGCCCGGGGACCGGAGGTTGCGGTTTGACCAGGGCCGAGACCGGGGCCGGGCAGGAAGGCGCCGAGGGCGCGAACTCCGCCGCGCCCATGTCGACGACCGCCGGGAAGGTCTCCGAGCAGCCCGCGCGCCCGGCGAGGATCCTCGGGTCACCGAAGGCATCGGTGGTCAAGCCTTCAGGCACGCGGGCGTTTGAGCCGGCGTCGATCGTCGGGCTCGCGGGGGTCTCGTTGACGTTGCCGGTGCTCGCACCTTCCAGCAGCGGTTCCGCGCAGATGTTGCCTTGACCCGGCAGCGGAGCGTTCCTGTCCGGCTCACAGGCGTCACTGAACGAGGATTCAAGCGATCCATCCGATATCGCTTCAAAGCCGCCGACGTCGGCTTGGCCCGGGGGGCCCGTCACGATCGAGTCCGACAGCGTCAGTTGGTCGACCCCTTCACCGGCCACGCCGGCGATACCGTCGGGGGCCTGATCGCCGGCGACCGTGGAGTCGTTGAGCGTGAGGTGGAAATGACCCTTGGGTTCAGGTGGCTCGCAGGCGGCGTAAATACCTGCGCCAGCCGATTCGCCGCCATCGCTGGCGGGGCCGATCGTGTTGGCGGCGAGCACCGCGTTCTTCAGCACAGCCGACGGCGTCGCTGCTTCTGAGCAGGTGGCCGAGGTCACGCCCAGTCCGGCGCCCTGGCTGGAGGCGGTCGCGCCCTGCGGAGCCGGCAGCCCATTTCCGGTGTACCGATCGTCGGTGCTCGAGAGCTCCAGCGATGACGACCACTCACCGCCGCCGCCGTAGGAGCCGGTCGGCGAGATCGACGCGATCGAATCGTTCTCGAACACGTTGCCCGTCTGCTCGGCCGCAACATTGACTTCCGCGTGAGAGGAGTTGGCCAGGTACAGCGCCCCGCCAAAGGCTTCGCCGCCCGCCTGCGTGTCGATCGCGTCTTCGGCAAAGGTGTTCCCGCTGAGCGTCGCGAAGTCGAACGGCGCCGAGGCCGAGTTGCAGTGTATTTCCGCGTACGCGGCGCCGCCCTGATCACGGTTGCGTTCTTCGGTTGAGGTGTCCGCGATGCGATCGCCCTGGAAGAAGGAGCCGGTGATGCTCAGCGGAGCCGTGTAGGCGCAGGTGCTGTTGTACGCGGAGATGTAGAGAGCCCCGCCGCGGGCGGAGTTGTTGGAGGACGTGCTGTCGGTGTCGTCGATGAAGCGATCGGATTCAATCTGCGGCAGAGCGCCTTCATTGGGGTTGAGCGTGACGACGGCTTCGTGTTCGAGCGAGTAGTTCTCGACAACGAGGTTGCGCAGCACTAGGCCGTTGCCCGTGCCTTCCAGGGCACGTCCTTCGACACCCGCCCCTTCAAAACCCGCGGTCATACCGCTCTGGCCTTCGATCGTGAGATCGGCCACGTTGTACGGCAGCCTGAACGAGCCTTCGGCCTCACCGGAGTTGCTCTTCGTGCATAGCGCCGCAAGCGTGATGACGTCGCCCTGTTCAGCGCCGTTGAGCTCGTGTTGTAGCTGCAGACAATTGCTCACTGTGATGTCCGCCGCCCCCGCCGTGGAGACGGCCAGCAGAGAAGCGATCAGCGCCCCGACGAGCACGGCGAACGCGAGATACAGCGGCAGCCAAGTGCTACGCAGATGTGGTTGCCCGATGCCTGGCACGACTCACTCCCTCGCGTTTCCTTCGCGGTTTCCCCCGACGACGACTTGCGAGTCTACCGCGACGTGGCGGCCACTCCGCCGGTTGACCGCCCGCGATCGCTGCCTACTCGTACAACGTCAGCGTCGCGAGGATCACATACAGCGCCACCAGCGCCCACCCCTCGAATTCGGCGGCCTCGCCATCTCCCGTCACCTGCCACAGCGCCAGCGCGGTGAGAGCCAGCGCGCCGATGTAGACGGGGGCGAGGGCGAATGTGAGCGTGGTCGTCAATAGGAATGAGACGAGCACGAGCAGCGGGAACAGAAACGCGGCGATCTGCGCAACCGAATTTTTGACGACCGAGATCGCGAGGTCCGAGCGGCCCTTGTAGGCGAGCACGAGCCCGGCGGTGTTCTCGGCGGCGTTGCCGGCGATCGCGACGATCACCAAGCCGGCGAACGCCTGGGAGATGTGCAGGATCGAGATCGCCGGCTCCAGCCCGTTGATGAACCAGTCCGAGACGAACGCCGAGGCGGTGCCGGCGACAATCAGCAGCGCGAGGGTCAGGCCGAGACCCAAACGCGGGCCGGGGCGATCCTCCCCTTCGGTTCCGGGCGCCACGTCCGAGCGCAGGTAAGGGACAACCCAGGCTAGGTAGACGATCAGCAGGCAGACGGCGCCAACCGCGGAGATCGCCTTCACGTGGTGGCTCGCTGGGTCGTGCGAGGCGAGCGAGAGACCGAGCAGCACGATGATGAACACGGTCACCTGCAGCAAGGTCGCCGTGTCGCGCGGCAGGCGCTTCGAGAAGCGCATGATCCCGTCTGGCGCGCGACGCGCGCCCACAACAATCACGAGGCCGAGCACGAGCAGCGCGTTGGCCAGGATCGAGCCGACGATTGCCGTCTGCGCAACGACGAGCTCGCCCTTTTTGAGCGCAAAGATCACGACGAACAGCTCCGGCAGGTTGCCGAGCGTCGACTGCATCATCCCCGTCACACCGGGCCCGAAGCGCTCGCCGAGCTGCTCGGTCGCGAACGACACGACCCACGCCAGACCCGCGAGTGCGAGCGTGGCGATCGCGAAGCGCGGGATCGCCGGCCAGGCCTGGTAGTTGGCGACGCCCGCCAGCGCGGTGAGGACCGCGACCAGGAGCAGGGCCGAACGCTCGAGCGGAGTCAGGGCGGTCATCGCGCCGCGGTCCTGCTCAGTGACTCTCGAGCACCCTGTCGATCAACCCGTACTCGAGCGCCTGCTCGGCGTTGAAGAAGCGGTCGCGCTCCATGTCCTGGCGTACCTGCTCCTTTGACAACCCGGTGTGCTGGGCGTAGATCTCGTCGATCCGCTCGCGCACCTTCAGGATCTCGCGCGCGTGGATCTCGATGTCGGTCGACTGCCCTTCGAAGCCCGCCGAGGGCTGGTGGATCAGGATGCGGCTGTTCGGCAGCGCCGCGCGCTTGCCCTTCGTGCCCCCCGCCAGCAGCAGCGAGCCCATCGACATCGCCACGCCGACGACCATCGTCGCGATGTCCGGCTTGACGAAGTTCATCGTGTCGTAGATCGCCAGACCCGAGTAGATCGAGCCGCCGGGCGAGTTGATGTAGATCGAGATGTCCTTCTCCGGGTCCTGACTCTCGAGGTGCAGCAGTTGGGCCACGACGAGGTTCGCGACCTGGTCGTCGATCGGCGTGCCGAGGAAGATGATCCGCTCGTTCAGCAGCCGCGAGTAGATGTCGAACTCGCGCTCGCCGCGCGCGGTGCGCTCGATGACCATCGGGATCAGGGGCATGGCCCCACCCTAGCGCTCGTCGGGGTAGCCGCATGTGCGAGTCGTCCCGCCAGGCCTCGCGCTGGGCGGGTGGGTGTCGATGGACTCTTATGCGCTCTTCATCGATCCTCCGTCGTGCGCCAGCGCTGGCGCTGCTCGCGGCGCTCTGCCTCACGGCGCCCGCGGTGGCGATGACCAGCCACGCCGGCTGGCCGGCTGACGAACACCTCGTGATGGACAAGGGTCCCGCCGGTCAGGCGAACGTGCTGAGCGGCGAGGACGGCGTCCACAACTACCTGCTCGGCGGCTACGGCAACGACACGATCTACGGCGGCGATTCCGGCGATGTGATCTGGGGCGACTACCACCCCAGCGGCGAGTCGACCCAGACGGCGATCGTCCACGCCGGCAACGGCCCTAACTTCATCTACGCAAACGACACCGTCAACTACGTGTGGACGGGCTCCAATCCGGACACGGTCGTACACGCGCACGAGGACGGGGGCGTGATCCACTGCGAAAACCCCGCGATCGTCGTCTTCACGAGCCACCACGCGCTGCCGCATTGGAAGCTAGACGGCTGCCGTCACATCAGCTTCTACTCCGTCGGCTACTGAACCGAGCTCCGCCCGTTAGATGTGCACGCTGCGCATGCCCTGCTCGTCGTAGCGGTCGCCGGCCGCCTGCGGCAGCTCGGTGTCGATCCGCGCCAGCTCCTCCTCGGTCAGCTCGATGTCCACGGCGGCGATGTTCTGCTCCAGGTACGCGCGGCGCTTGGTGCCTGGGATCGGCACGATGTCCTCGCCCTGTGCGAGCACCCACGCGAGCGCCAGCTGCGCGGACGTGACGCCCTTGTCGTTGGCGATCTCCTGCACCTTCGCCGCGAGCTTTAGGTTCTGATCGAGGTTCTCGCCTGTGAAGCGCGGGCCGTGGCGGCGGAAGTCGCCCTCGTCGAGCTCCTCGGGCGAGGAGAAGCGGCCCGAGAGGAAGCCGCGCCCGAGCGGCGAGTAGGAGACGAAGCCGATCCCGAGCTCGCGGCAGACCGGCAGGATCTCCGCCTCCGCGGGGTCGCGCGTCCACAGCGAGTACTCGGTCTGCACGGCGGCGATCGGATGCACGGCGTGCGCGCGACGGATCGTCTCGGGCGCTGCCTCGCTCAGCCCGATGTGCAGGATCTTGCCCTGCTGCACGAGCTCCGCCATCGCGCCGACAGTCTCCTCGATCTCGACGTTCGGGTCGACTCGGTGCTGGTAGTAGAGGTCGATGTGGTCGGTTTTGAGTCGCTGCAGCGATCCCTCGACGGAGCTGTGGACGTGCTCGGCGGAACCGTCGAGCGGGCCGAGCGTCGACATGTCGCCCGGCGTCGCCCCGTCGGTGCGGCGGGCGAACTTGGTCGCGATCACGTACTCGTCGCGGCGCCCCTCAATCGCGCGGCCGACCAGTTCCTCATTCGTTATCGGCCCGTACAGCTGCGCCGTGTCGAGGAAATTGCATCCCAGCTGCAGCGCGCGGTGGATCGTGGCGGTGGCCTCCTGCTCGTCGGTGGAGCCGTAGAACGCGGACATTCCCATGCAGCCCAGCCCGATCGCCGAGACCTCCGGTCCGTTCGCTCCCAGGGTGCGCTTGTTCATGTCTCTCCTCGTCGGGTCGAATGTTGCGAAGGCGTGGGACCGATACTAGGACGGCATAATGGGCAGCCTCATGTTTCCTCTGAACCTGCCCAACGTCCTGACGATGTTGCGGATCATGCTCGTGCCGGTCGTGGTGGTCGCGCTGCTCGGGAACACGCCTTCGGGGGACGTGCTCGCGGCGGTCGTGTTCGCGCTGGCCTCTTTGACCGATTTCGTCGACGGCCGCCTCGCGCGCTCCCGCGGGTCGATCACGACCTTCGGCAAGTTGATGGACCCACTCGCCGACAAGCTTTTGATCGTCGCCGCGCTGCTCTCGCTCGTCTCGCTCGGCCGGCTGCAAGCGTGGGTTGCGATGGTGATCATCACGCGCGAGCTCGCAGTCACGGTGCTGCGCCTCGGCGCCACCCAGGCCGGCGTCGTGATCGCCGCGAGCATGTTCGGCAAGGTCAAGACCTGCATGCAGATCGCCGCGATCCTCGCCGTGATCGCGGTGCAAGGACAGCCTCTGTGGGTGTCGTTGCTGCTGTATGCAACGGTGGTCGTGACCGTGCTGTCCGGCTTGGACTACTTCTTCGGCTTACGCCGGCAGATGCAGCAGGCGCAGGTTCGCGCGCCCGACCCAACCTGAGTCAAGCGTCGGCAGCGAGCCACTCGTCAAGCGTGGTCTGACGCTCGGACGGCTTGCCCGACTCGATCTCGGCGCGTAGCTCGTCGAGCAGGCCGTGGCGCTCGGCGACGACGTTGTGCTGGTGGATCGTCTCGAGGTTCTCCTGGCGCGCGGTGACGAAGCTCGCGCCGTCCAGCTCCGGGAAGCGAGCGAGCACGCCGGCGAGCATCTCGCGCACGCAGTCCTCGACGAAGCGCGGCCGGGCATGCGCCTTTTCGACGACCTCAACCTCGTCGGCGCGCTTCATCAGCTCGTAGATCTCCGATGACATGCTCGCCTCCGCGATCTCCAGCAACGACGTTGCATCGATCTCGGTCTCACACTCCTCCGTGCAGCCGATCTGCAGTGTTGCCAGCCCGCGCTGGTTGTGGGTCGCCACCGGCACGCGCTCGATGATGCGCTCGATCTGCTCAGCCGAGAACCCGTCCTCGTGCAGGCGCTCCCGCGCACGTCCCGCCACCAGCTCCTGCGCGCACGGGCACGCGGTCATCCCCGTGGCCGACACGCCGACCACGCAGCGCGTGCCGTGTTCTGAGGCGACCGCCTGCCCATGCAGCGTGTAGATCTCCTGGGTGGGGATGCCGGATACAGGCGCTGGCTTGTGCTCGGGATAGCGCGCGGCGATGCTCACCTCCGCGCGCAGCGCCCCCTGGCGGGTGCGCACCAGCTCGGCGATCTGCCGCGCCAGCGTCTCCGCCCGGAACGGCGACTCTGAGAGCACGACCTCGCCGATCGCCTCGTTGATCACCTCCTCAAAGCGCGACATGTGCGCGCCCTTCTGCTCACGGCTGAGGTCGACGAAGCACGACAGCCGTGCGAAGAACAGCTCGTCGCGGATGCGCACGACCTTCTCGACGCCTGTCACGCCCACGCGCGAGAGCCCGAGGGACACGCTGGGCGGCCGCGCCTGGACGTCGTCTGCGCCGCCACCGGCCGGGGAGAGTGTGGGGGTGAGCCGTGTCGCCTGCACCACGGCCAAGCCTAGCGCCGCAGCTGGCCGATCTCTGATCGGTGGCGTCTCCGGCCGACGATTCTGGTATCACTCCGCACTTGCAAGGGAGGTCGGAGCTGGTCGCTCCGATGGGAAGCCGGATGGATCCTGGGGGTCCGAGTGAGCAACAAGGTTGAGGTGCTGCTGGGAGACACGGACACGCCCGTGATCGAAATCGACGATTCGCTTCATGGCGCGAGTGATAGTCCGCTCTCCGACCTGGACGATCGAGACGCAGGCCTGGAGCAGGGCAAGGCGCTGAGGGCGCGCTTGGGAGAGATGAAGAAGGGGGAGCTCGAGGAGAGCGTCGAGCAGAATCTCGACTCGCTGCGCCTGTATCTGCGCTCGATCGGCCGCGTGCCGCTTTTGAGCGCCGAGGAGGAGGTTGCCCTGGCCAAGCGCATCGAGCGCGGCGACATCGCAGCCAAGCAGCACATGGTCGAGGCGAACCTGCGTTTGGTCGTGTCAATCGCCAAGGGCTACATCGGACGCGGGCTGACGTTCCTGGACCTGATCCAGGAGGGCTCGCTCGGTTTGATCAGGGCGGTTGAGAAGTTCGACCACCGCCGCGGCTACAAGTTCTCGACCTACGCGACCTGGTGGATCCGCCAGGCGGTGACCCGCGCGATCGCTGACAAGGGGCGCACGATCAGGATCCCCGTGCACATGGTCGAGCGGCTGAACAAGCTTCTGCACGCCGAACGCCGGCTGATCCAGCAGCTGGGGCGCGAGCCGAGCACCGAGGAGCTCGCCGCGGAGCTCGAGTGCACCACGCGCGAGGTGCGTGAGGTCATGCGCATGGCCCAGCAGCCCGTGTCGCTCGAGAAACCGATCGGTGACGAGCAGGATTCGGCGCTGGCCGACCTGATCGAGGACGTCGGCTCGGAATCGCCGTTTGAGATCGCCTCCGAGGCGCTCCGCCGGGAGAACGTGACCCGCGTGCTCGCCTGCCTGCCCGCGCGCGAGCGCGGTGTGATCGAAATGCGCTACGGCATCACCGGCGAACGCTCGCGCACGCTGGAGGAGGTCGGCCGCGCATTCAACATCACACGCGAGCGCGTGCGCCAGATCGAGAGCCGGACGCTGAAGAAGCTGCAGACGCTGCCCGACGCGCAGCAGCTGCGCGAGGCGAGCTGAGTCTTCGCGCCTGCACTAGAATCGCTTCGCCCACGGCTTACCGCCGGGGATGCCCGGCGGGGTGTCCGAGTGGTTAAAGGAGATCGGCTGTAAACCGATTGGCTCTGCCTACGCAGGTTCGAATCCTGCCCCCGCCATACTCCTTCGCGAGCAGTACACCGGTAGACAACCGTCTGGCGAGCTGTTGTCTGTAGACCTTCCGTCTGCGTGCCGCGAAAGTTTGGACTATGGAATCCGCGCGCGAGCAGTTCGCCTCCAACCTTCGTCTGCACCGGGAAAGGGTGGGTCTCTCCCAGGAGGCCCTCGCCGAGATCTGCGACCTGCACCGCACGGAGATCAGCCTGCTGGAGCGCTGCAAGCGCTCGCCACGGCTGGAGACGATCGTGATCCTGGCCCAAGGGCTCAAACTCGCCTCGCCGGGAGATCTACTCGCGGGGATCAGCTGAGACGCAAAGCCGACGCGGGGACTCGAACCCCGGACCCCAACCTTGAAGCACGGGGGAAGCAGGCTCCCCCCGTGGACCCCCCACCTGGGACTCCACGGAAAGAGCAAAGCCGACGCGGGGACTCGAACCCCGGACCCCCTCCTTACCATGGAGGTGCTCTACCAGCTGAGCTACGTCGGCGCGGCCGCCGGATCGTAGCGTTAGAGCATCCGCCTCGCCCGCCCCGCTACCTAGACTGAAAGCGCCAGGCGCCAGGCGCCAGTGCTAGTCCTTGTAGGGATCGAAGACCTCGCGCCCGGCCATCGCCACGCCCAGCGGGCGCAGCGTGTGCTTGACGGCGATCGAGCCGGCGTGCGCGTCGAGCACCTCCGGGAGCCGCTTGTAGGCCTCCGGGGCCTCATCCGCGCCGCCGCCGATCAGGACGATCCCCTGCTCACGCAGGCGCGCCTGCACCGCGGGCCAGTCAACGAGACCGGCCTTGATGCGCTCCTGCACCCAGACCTTCATCAGTCCGGCATCGGGGTGATCCGGGCACGCGGCCGGCTTGGACTCACCCGCCTCGAATACACGCTCGCAGTCGCGGTTGCGACACGCCCAGCGCTTGCGGCGCCGCACCCGCCCGGCGGCCTGCGTGCGGCTCATCACACGGCCCGCGCCGTGCACGGTCGAGAACAGCGCCTGCGTGCTCTGCTCGGAATCGACGCCCTCGAGGATCACCGACGCCTCGCCCATCGAGGCGCCAACGAACCCCTCCTGCCCCGCCCGCGCGGGCGTGCAGCCCTTGCGGATAACCCAGTAGGTGCCGCCGAGGTGCTCCTCCCGCCACGCGAAGTTGTGGTGGTTGTGTACCTCGCGCGAGGCGCTCGCGCCGAGGATCTCGAGCACCTTGGCCACGACGACATCGCGCCCGGCGTATGCGTATTCGCCCGCGAGCGTCATCGCCGCGATGTAGGCATCCGCGAGCTCGCAGCCAACCTCGAACAGCACCGGCGGCGAGTCCATCTCGCCCTCGCTTGCGTGCTGACCGAACTCGAGGCCCTGCGCGAGCGCGAGGAACCCAGAGGCCGTCTTGTGCCCGAAGCCGCGAGATCCAAAATGGACCCCCACCCAGATCGAGCCGCCCTCGTCCTCCATCAGGTTGACGTAGTGATTGCCCGATCCGACGGTTCCGAGCTGGTTGGACGCGAGCTGGGCGAGCTTGCGCTGTGGCTCAAAGGAGGCCGCGGCGATCTTCTCGAGCACCGGGTGCTCGACCTTCTCCTGGGCCGGCACACCCATCCCGAAGGAGATCCGGCGCGCGATCTCCCGCATGATCTTCTCGACGCCTCCGAGCGCGTCGAGGTCGCTCGCGGTCAACTCCGTGCAGGCGGCCTTGTTGCCACAGCCGATGTCATAGCCAACGCCGGACGGAGAGATGTAACCCTCGTAGGCGATCGCCCCGCCGATCGGCTGGCTGTAACCCGGGTGGTGGTCGGCGCACAGCACTCCATACGCCGCTTCGCCCGCGTCCATGCACGTCTTCAGCTGTTTCAGGCTGCGGTCATCGACCGGCCCGAATGTCGTGATGTTGCCCATCTCACAGCTCCTTTCTTATTCACTTTTCAAAGCCACTCTCACGTAGTTGCGTGTTGGATTTATTGATTTAGGCAATAAAAAAGGCGACCCACTGGGTCGCCCTCGTCTGGCGTGAACATGCGGTCTGTATTGCTACCGCATGATCCTCCGGACGAGGGAAAGGCGATCGGGCCGGCGCCGGCTGTCCGTAAACGAGCAGGGGTTACCGGCAGGCGCCTCAAGCGCCTTATGGGAGATGGTTTGGTGAGAGTTGTTCATACGCGGTCGCGGAGGATAGCCGAAGTGCGTGGTTGTGTCAATTCGACGCACCGCCTATTTTGAACAACTTCTAAGCAGCATAATCCTCGTATCTCTAAGCCAGATCCTCCTCCCCAACCACCATCCCCAGACACCGGCCCGCGCGGTTGGGCCGACCGTGCCGTCGACTGGCTGCTACCGGAGCGAAACCCGGCGCGGCTGATCTATGGGGTGCTCGCGATCGGAGCGGTACTGGCCGCGGAGAGCGGGAGTCACGAGGACTACGTGGACACTGCCGGATCGGCGGTGATCGCGATCCTTCTGTACTGGCTCGCGCACGCCTATGCGGACGTGCTCGCAGGACGCCTGCAGTCACACGCGCGTCTGCGCCTCGCGGTCCTGGGCCGGGCGCTCGGAGACGAAGCGGCGATCCTGCTGGGCGCCGTGCCGGCGCTGCTCGCGCTGCTGCTCTGCTGGGCGTTTGGCGTCGCGTTGGCGAACGGCGTCGAAGCGGCGCTGTGGACCACCGTCGCGAGCCTGATCGCCTTCGAGTTGCTGGCCGGGTTCCGCGCCAGGGCGACGCCGCGCGAGCTGGTGCTCGAAACCGGTGTCGGAGTCACGATGGGTCTGGCGATCATCGCGCTGAAAGTCGTGCTGCACTGACTCCGGCCGACTAGGACTCGGACCCCAACTCAGCTTGGATCCAGGGGCAGTCGACTGACAGTTCCTCCACCCCCAGCGCCGCCGCCACGTTGAGGGCCATGCCGTGCCTGACGAAGTCGTCCAGGAGCTCCGCATCGGCGCCTGATAGTTCCCGCGCCAGCTCAATCAGCTCGGCATAGCGTCGCCGCACGCACGCGCACACGACCTCGTCGTCACAGGCGGCGTAGGACTGGTGTTGGAGCATCAGGTAGTCGCGATCGGACGCGAGCAGCTCCTTGTAGGCAAGCCCCATCGCCTGCAACGCGTCCTCGCACTCCTCCGGGGCGCGTCCCTCGCGGTAGTCGGCGGCGGCGCGGCGGAAGGCCTCGGCAACCCGCTCGAAGCCCCGCTCCAGGGCCGCGAGGAACAGCTCGCGCTTGGTGGGAAACAGGCTGAACACGTACGGCTGCGCGACGCCCACGCGCCGCGCGATGCGCTCGACCGGGGTCCCGTACAGGCCGCCGCGCGCGAACTCGTGCACGGCGGCCGCGATCAGCTCCTCGCGACGCTCGGCGGCGGGGACCCGCCGGCGCACGGGCTCAGGCTGGGAATCCGCGACGGGCGTCGTCGCCTCGACAACGGTTCCCGCGGCTGAGCCCTCCTCGATCGCGGGCGCCTCGCTCACGCCACCTCCCCCGCCAGCACCCTGCGCCGGCCCACGGATGCGATCGAGCCCTCGCCCACCGCGGCGGTCCCTCCCTCGGCCGCATCCGCGGAGGCCTGCGTGCGGAACGGGAGCACCAGCACGATCAGCGCTCCCGCGGCGAGCACCGCGACGCCCACCCACAGCGCCGGGATCAGGCCGTTGACGAACGCCTGCGGCGAGGTGTAGCCGCCCGCCCCCGTAAAGATCGAGGCGAGCACGGCGACCCCGAACACTCCGCCGACCTCGCGGATCGCGTTGTTCGCGCCGGAGGCCTGGCCGGCCTGCTCGGTGCGTACCGAGGCGAGCACGGCGTTGGCGGAGGGCGCGAACACGAGCGCCATGCCGGCGCCGGCCATCACGAACGGGACGATCATGTGCGAGTAGGGCAACGTCGTGGAGGCCATCGAGGCAAACCACGCCA
>Ga0302326_10015115_pt1 | contig 16256 bp, 8 predicted proteins | sample Palsa_T0_3_FD_202264 | JGI IMG/M metagenome (GOLD analysis project Ga0302326, IMG submission 202264) | Peat permafrost microbial communities from Stordalen Mire near Abisko, Sweden - Palsa_T0_3 | ecosystem: Environmental > Terrestrial > Soil > Palsa > Peat permafrost | place: Sweden: Abisko... | reverse complement strand
CTCAGGCTAGTGATTGTCGCTCCCCCGCGCGACGCCGCAGCCACCTTGCGCTTCATGATCGACTTCGAGCGACCCGCTACTCTGCAAGTTATGCAGACGCGTCGCCCAATCCTCGCCGTTTTCGCCGCACTCTCGATCGCCGCCGCTATTGTCAGCGGCTGCTCATCGTCCTCGAAAGGATCCGGCGCTGCGCTGCCGGACGCGGCAACCCTGATCAAAGAGTCGGTCCAAAGCACTAAAAACGTCAAGAGCGTGCACCTGGTGCTGTCGGTGAACGGCAAGATCAAACACCTGCCGATCAAGACCCTCACCGGCGACCTGACCACCACGCCCGCCACCGCCGCCCAGGGCAACGCCAGCATCACGTTCGGCGGCTCCGAGATCGACGCGCAGTTCGTGGTCGACAGCGGAACCCTGTACGCGGCGATGACCCCCGGCCAGTGGGAAAGCTTCGGTCCCGCGGCCGCCATCTACGACCCGTCCTCGATCCTCAAGCCGGACACCGGCGTCGCAAACGTTCTGACCAACCTGAGCAGCCCGAAGGCCGAGTCTCGCGAAACGATCAACGGGCAGAGCACCATCAAGATCACCGGCACCGCCTCAGCGGACGCGGTCAACGGCCTTGCGCCGCAACTGAAGGCAACCCAGCCAGCGCCGACGACCGCGTGGATCGAGGAAAACGGTGACCACCAGTTGGCCCAGATCCAGCTGGAGCAGACTCCGGGCAACTCGGTCCAGATGACGCTGTCGAACTGGAACGCGCCGGTGCAGGTCACCAAGCCCCCTGTCGCCCCGTGACGGCACCCCGGCATGCGGGGCGCGGCGTCGCGATCGGCGCCGGCAGCCTGGCCGTACTCCTCGGTGCACTCGACACCTATGTCGTGGTCACCATCATGCGCGACATCATCAGCACCATCGGCATTCCGGTCAACCATCTGCAGCGCATCACCCCGATCATCACCTGGTATCTGCTGGGCTACATCGCGGCGATGCCGCTGCTGGGCCGGGCATCCGACCGGTTCGGCCGCAAGCTGCTTCTGCAAGTGAGCTTGGCCACCTTCCTGATCGGGTCGGTGATCACCGCGCTGTCCACCGACTTGGATGTGCTGGTGGTTGGCCGCACCATCCAGGGCGTAGCCAGCGGCGCGCTGTTGCCGGTGACGCTGGCACTGGGCGCCGACCTGTGGGCCCAGCGCAACCGCGCCGGCGTCCTCGGGGGCATCGGTGCCGCACAGGAACTGGGCAGCGTGCTCGGCCCGCTGTACGGAATCTTCATCGTCTGGCTGACCAGTCGCTGGCAGGACGTGTTCTGGATCAACGTGCCGTTGGCGCTGGCGGCAATGGTGATGATCCACTTCAGCCTGCCGTCCAAGGACCGCAGCGGCGAGCCGGAAAAGATCGACATCATCGGCGGGCTGCTGCTGGCGATCACTCTGGGTTTGGCGGTCATCGGTCTGTATAACGCCAATCCCGACGGCAAGCACGCGCTGCCCAGCTACGGGCCGCCGCTAATTGTTGCGGCAGTCGTCTTCGCGGTGATTTTCTTTGTGTGGGAACGGTTCTCCCGCACAAAACTGATCGAACCCACCGGGGTGCACTTCCGGCCGTTCCTGTCTGCGCTCGGCTCGTCGCTGTGCGCCGGTGCGGCCCTGATGGTGACCCTTGTCGACGTCGAACTGTTCGCCCAGGGCGTGCTCGGCAAGGACCAGGACCACGCCGCCATGATGCTGCTGTGGTTCCTGGCAGCGCTGCCGATCGGTGCGCTCGTGGGCGGCGCGATCGCGACGAAAATCGGCGACCGAGCAGTGGCCTGCGCGGGGCTGCTGATCGCCGCCAGTGGCTACTGGTTCATCTCGAAGTGGTCGGTTGACCTATTGAATGTCCGCCACAACATCTTTGGACTGTCGCTGCCCGCGATGGATACCGATCTGGCAATTGCCGGAATCGGGTTGGGTCTGGTGATCGCCCCGCTGACATCGGCCAGCCTGCGGGTGGTGCCGTCGGCGCAGCACGGCATTGCGTCTGCGGCGGTGGTGGTGGCGCGGATGACGGGCATGCTGATCGGCGTCGCCTCGCTGAGCGCGTGGGGCTTTTACCAACTGCCGCAACTCGTCGCGAAATTGGCATCGGAAGTGCCCGCGGACGCCAGCCTCATGGAGCGCGTCCTGCATCAAGCCACCACGTATCGCGAAGCGTTCGCTGAGATGTACGGCGGAATCTTCAAGGTCACTGTGGTCGTCTGCGTGGTGGGTGCGCTGTTAGGGCTGTTGATCGGCAGCCGGAGCGTGCACGCCGACGAGCCCGAAGCCCTGGAAGCCGAACCCGTCGCGCCTCACGTCTAGGAGCCGTACTTCGCCGCGATGCTGTATTTGTGCCGAAAATCGGAGCACAATCTCAGATGTGGCGCGGGGCGATGGCTCCTCATCGCAGCCGGCCGGCCGTTCCGCCGGCGGTGTCCTCATTGCGGCCTATGGCGTTTCTGCGTACGTGATGTTTCTGCTCGCTTTTCTGTACCTGATCGGATTTGTCGCCGACGCCGACTTCATGGTCAGCAGCGTGCATGTCGTGGGCAAGACCATCGATCGCGGCGGCCTCGGCGACGGCACTCTCACCGTCACGGCGGTGGTGAGCGACGCAGCGTTGCTCGCGCTGTTCGCGGTCCAGCACAGCATCATGGCCAGGGCAGGCGTCAAACGCTGGTTGACCCGCATCGTGCCCGCCAGCGCGGAGCGGTCGACGTACGTCCTGGCGTCCAACATCTGTCTGATCGCTCTCCTCGCGGGGTGGTACCCGATCAACCACGACGTTTGGCGAGTCGCAGCCCAGCCCTGGCGGATTCTGCTGGCGGTCACCGGTCTGGTCGGGTGGGCGATTGCGTTGCTGAGCACTCTTCTGATCGATCATTTCGATCTGTTCGGCCTGCGTCAGGTGTTCGCCCGGCTCCGCGGCCGGCAGCTTGTCGAGCACCAGTTCACAACGCCGCTTTTCTACCGGGCAGTTCGACACCCGCTATATCTGGGCTTTCTGATCGCGTTCTGGATGACACCACGGATGACGTTGGGACACTTGTTGTTTGCGACCATGATGACCGCCTACATCCTGGCCGCGGTTCGATTCGAGGAGCGCGACCTCATTCGCCTGTTTGGGGAGCAGTACCGCGACTACCGTCGCCGCGTTCCGATGCTGATCCCGGGCTTGGGCGGTCACCCCTGACCGACCCGGTCGCAGGCTCGCGCGGCACCAAGCTCAGCACCAAGTCCGGACCCACTCGTTCGACACCGTCGTAGCGCCAGCGCAACGCCCGCGCGATACTCGGCACTCCGACATCGTCGACCGCGGCGATCGGCCCTCCGAGCAGTATCGGCGCGACGTAGGCCAGGATGCGGTCGATCGCCCCGGCCCGCAGGAATGCACCGGCAAGCGTGGGGCCGCCTTCGAGCAACACGTCGGTGCGATCGGAGAGTGCCTGCAGCACCTCGGCCGGCTCATGCGTGCGAATCACCATGGTGCGTGAATCGTCGTTGAGAACCTTTGCCTCCGAATGGATGTCGCGCATACCGACCACCACCCGCAACGGCTGGCGGTCGGCGAGGCCGCCGTCGGGCAGGCGAGCCGTCAATGCCGGGTCGTCGGCGAGCACCGTGCCGGTGCCGACCACGATCGCGTCGGCGGTAGCCCGGCGGCGGTGCACATCGGCACGGGCGGCTTCGCTGGTGATCCATTGACTTGAGCCGTCGGCGGCGGCGCTTCGGCCGTCGATGCTGGTGGCGTATTTCCACGTCACGTGCGGCAGGCCGGTGCGCTGCTTGTGCAGCCATTCCCGCAGTGGTCCGGCGGTGACCAGGTCGGCTTGGGTATCGCCAACGACGCGGACCCCGGCGGCCGCCAGTCGCGCCGCACCGCCTGCGGCCTTGGGGTTCGGGTCACTGATCGCGTAGATCACCGTCGCGATGCCGGCCTCGAGCAACGCATCCACGCACGGCGGCGTTTTGCCGTGGTGGTTGCAGGGTTCCAGGGTGACCACCGCGGTACCACCAGCGGCCAGCCGACCCGCCCGGCGCAGCGCCACCACCTCGGCGTGAGCGCTGCCCGTCCGCTGGGTGCCGCCGACGCCGACGACTCGGCCGTCGCGATCCAGGATGACGGCGCCGACCGGCGGATTTGGATAGGTCTTGCCCTTGACCAGATCGGCTTGCTCAACGGCCAGGTGCATGGCGGCGTCGTAGCTGACGGCCGCCTCGGTGCTCACCGGCGGCTCACCGGCGTAGGTGCGGTGACACGGCACCGGCCTGCCGACGTAATGCCTCGACCGCGGCGCCCGGATCATCGGCGCCGTAGACGGCCGATCCGGCGACAAAGCAGTCGACACCTGCCTCGGCGGCCTGCTCGATCGTGTCGGCGTTGATGCCGCCGTCGATCTCGACCAGGATCGTCAACTCGCCGGAGTCGACCATCTTTCGCACCGTGCGAACCTTGCTCAGCACCTCGGGGATGAACGACTGACCGCCGAATCCGGGCTCGACCGACATCACCAGGAACGTGTCGAAGTCTTTGAGGATTTCCAGGTAGGGGTCCAGCGGGGTGCCGGGCTTGATGCTGAGTCCGGCCTTCGCGCCGGCGGCGCGGATGTCACGGGCGACAGCGACCGGGTTGTCGGTTGCCTCGGCGTGAAATGTGACGTTGTAGGCGCCCGCCTCGGCGTACGGCGGCGCCCAGCGGTCCGGGTCCTCAATCATCAAATGGCAATCCATTGGAATGTCGCTGGCGGCCAACAGACTTTCCACCACCGGCAGCCCGATCGTCAGGTTCGGCACGAAATGTGCGTCCATCACATCGACGTGCAGCCAGTCGGCGCCCTCGACGGCGGCGGCCTGGTCGGCCAGCCGGGCGAAATCGGCGGCCAATATCGACGGCGCGATCAGCGGCCGATCGGTCTTGCCTGACATGAACGTGAGCTTACTGGGGGCCAAGTTTGGCGACGATGCGCGCCGAACGGCGTGCGGAGGAGCCTAACCATCCAGCTTCGTCAGGGCTGCGGCGAACATCGCGTCGGTGCCGTGCCGATGGGGCCACAACTGAACGTAGGGGCCGTCACCCAGATCGGCCACCGGCTCGAACAACGGCCGGGTATCCAGCACGGTCACCGGATGACGGCGCAACGCGTCGCCGACTACACCGATCGTCTCGGCTAGATGCGGCGAGCAGGTCGCATACAAAACCACGCCGCCGGGCCGGGTCAATGCGATTGCAGCAGAAAGCAATTCGCGTTGCAACCGAGTCAGCGCCGGAACGTCGGCGGGCTGTCGTCGCCACCGCGAGTCGGGTCGGCGCCGCAGCGCACCCAGACCGGTGCACGGCGCGTCGACCAGCACCCGGTCGAAACCCGGCTCGAGCCCGGTGCTGCGCCCGTCGACCCGCAGCACATCGACCGGCAGGCCGCTGGTGTTCTGGACGACCAGGTCGGCGCGGTGTTCGGCGGGCTCTACCGCGGTGACCCTCGCTCCGGATCCAGCGGCGATCGCGGCCAGCAACGCGGTTTTGCCGCCCGGACCGGCGCACAGGTCCAGCCATCGCCCGTGGTCGTCGGCCAGCGGCGCCAGGGTGAGCGCACGGGCGACCAATTGGCTGCCCTCGTCCTGCACCAGCGCCTGCCCGTCGCGCACCGCGGGAATTTGCGCTGGGTCACCCGATGGCAGGTACACCGCGTACGGCGAGAACCGGCCCACGTCGCCGTTGACGGCACCGGCCAACTCGTCGGCGGTCAGCACGCCCGGCCGGGCCGCCAGGTGCACCTGCGGTCGATCGTCGTCGGCGGCCAGTGCCGCGTCGAGTTCACCGGCCGAGGCGCCCAACGCGTCGACGAACGATTGCGCGATCCAGCGTGGATGGGCCCGCACGAAAGCGGCATGCCCCACCGGGTCGACCGATCGGTCGGGTGCCAGCTCCTCGACCCAGGACTGCTCGTCGCGGGTGCTGATCGTGCGCAGCACTGCGTTGACGAAACCCGCACGGGACGAATCGAATTCGATTCCTGCCTGCTCGACGGTGGTCGAGACGGCGGCATGTGCGTCGACGCGGGTGCGCAGCAGTTGATACGTGCCGAGCCGCAGCAGGTCGAGCAGTATCGGGTTGATCGTCTCCGGTTCCCGGTTAGCGGCCGAGCCGATGACGGCGTCCAGCAGACCGCGCACGCGGCTACTGCCGTAGGTCAGCTCGGTGGCGAATGCGGCGTCACGACCGCTGATCCCCCGTTCGCGCAACAGAACTGGTAGCAGCAGGTTGGGATACGCGTCGCGCTCGCGCACCGCCTGGAGTACATCGAACGCGGCGCGCCGCGCCGGATCCAGCGGCTTACGTCGCGGTGGCCGTCCCGATCGCTGCGGGGTGCGCGCGGTCGGCCGCTCGCGGCGCGATCTGTCCTGTGGCGGGGTCATGACGCACGCACAGATGGCTCGAGGCGGGCTCCCCTGGCCCAGTCGACGGCGTTCATCAGCTTCTTGCCCGGAGCCTGCACTTGGCCGAGCCGTACCGGCTGCGAGGCAGTGCCGATCCGCACACTGCGGCGGTCGACGTGAATGTCGCCGGGCGACAGCGAGTTTGGCAGGTTGTGCCGGTCGGCGTCGATGTACACCGGCCCGAGTTTGACGCGCAGATCACCGATCAGGGTCCACGCCCCCGGGTTCGGTGTGACGGCGCGGACGCGCCGCTCGACCACCTCGGCCGGAAGGTCCCAACGGACGCGAGCCTGTTCGACGGTGATCTTCGGCGCGACGCTGACGCCGTCGACTGACTGCGGGACCGGGCTGAGCGTCCCGTCCGCGATGCCGTCCAGAGTGGCTGAGAGCAACGCGGCGCCCGAAATCGCCAGCCGGTCAAGCAGATCCCCCGCTGTGTCGATCGGGCGCACCGACTCGGTGACCACACCGTAGACCGGTCCGGAGTCCAGCCCGGATTCGATCTGAAACGTCGTCGCACCGGTGACAGCGTCACCCGCCGCGATCGCCGCCTGCACCGGGGCCGCGCCGCGCCAGGCGGGCAGCAACGAGAAGTGCAGGTTGACCCAGCCGCGCGGCGGCACCGCCAGCAGTTCGTCACGCAATAGTGCGCCGAAGGCCACCACCGGACAGCAGTCAGGCTGCAGATCTGACAGCTCGTCGACAAACTCCGCGGAGTTGGGCCGTTCCGGGCGCAGCACCGGGATGCCCTGCTCCAAAGCGAGACGGGCTACCGGTGACGGCTGCGTCTTGCCATGACGGCCCGAGGCAGCATCCGGCCGGGTCAGCACCGCGATTACCTCATGACGCGGCGAGTCGATCAGACTGCGCAGCGCGGGCAGCGCGGGTTCCGGTGTTCCGGCAAAGACGAGACGCACCGGACCAGTGTAGGAATGCGCTGCGGACCGTCAGGCCGCCGCGGGCACTATCCGACGTTGATCGTCGTCTTCTCGTCGATGGTGATCGTCGCAGGCAGCGCCTGCGGGACCTGGTCCGGAAGGAGGTCCGCGTTGAGCTCCAGCAGGTAGATGTTGTCTTTCCCATCGATGACGACGACTTTGTCCGCAACCGCCTTCTCCTGGCCGTCTTGCGTCCAGGTGCCGCCCAACTGGTAGGCGGGAGAACCGCCCAAGTTGTCCTCATTGCCCTCGCCCATTTGTTTGAAACCGGGCAGATTTTTCGTGCCACCGGCGGCGAGTTCGATCAGCTTCTGCGGGTCTACATCGCCGTCGAGCTTGGACAGCGTCGCCACGATGCTGGGCGTGTATTTGGCCGCCTCCGGACCGGTGTCGACGATAGCCCAGTAGGCGGTGGCCGGGGTGTCGGGTCCGGCGTCGGCCCAGCCGTCCGGAATCGGGAAGTTGATGGTCGGCGCACCGGGGTCACCCTTGTGGACCGGTGTCGCGGTGATGTGGCTGTCCTGGAAATAGCTCGCGATGGAGGGGTTGGGCCCTTGGGCGGTGGTCCGCGGCGCCACTTTCGACTGCGGCTTGGCGGTGGTTGCCGAGGTCGCCGCGCTTCCCGCGGCGGACGTCTTGCTCGCCGCATTGTTGCTGCTCGGCGAGGAACCGCAACCGGCCAAGCCGATGGCGATCGCGACAATCGCGATACCGGTGCTTGCTAGCGTGCGCTTCATTGCACTGGCTCCTGTCGGTTGGGCTTTACGACGCGCGTTCGCGAACAACGCGTTGGCGAGCATACCGTCACGCATCGCGGTCGTCGTGGGCCCGTAGCAGCGGCGCAGTAGTTGATCTTCAGCGAATTCAGTGCCCGGCGTCGAATTCGATGGGCAATGTTGCTGGTCCGGTGATCCCGGTCAGCGGCTTCCAGGGGGCCGGGCCGCTGCGGCGTGCGTTAGGCATGCGGCGTGTGATGACGGTCAGGGCTTCGGCAAGTTCCGCTCTGGCGAGGTGTGCTCCGAGACAGTAGTGAATGCCGCCGCCGAACGTGAGCATGGGCGCTGGCCCCTCGCGGGTGATGTCGAGGCGGTCGGGATCGTCATAGACAGCGGGGTCCCGGTTGGCGGCGGCGGTGTTGACCATCACGAGCGTGCCGGCGGGCACCCGCACGCCGTCGAGTTCGACATCCTCGACAGCCTTGCGCATGGTGCTGAAAATGACGGGGCTGCGGCGCATGAGCTCCTCCACTGCCTGCGGCGCGAGCTCGGGATGCTCAGCAAGGAGGGCCCACTGGTCGGGGTGGTCGCACAAGTCCTGCACAGCGGCCGCCAACTGATTGCGGGTGGTGTCGGTGCCTGCCATCAGCAGTACTTCGGCGAGCATGCGGAGCTCGTCGGCGGTGAGTCGGTCCCCGTCGTCTTCAGCGCGGATCAGCTCAGAGATCAAGTCGTCGGTCAGGTGGTGGCGCCGCCGGTCGACCATCTCGTCGATGTAGGCGTCGAGTTCGTCGAAGGCCGCCATGATGATCGGAGCGTCGTTGACGACGTTCCAGTTGAAGATCTTGAAGATGTCGTCGGCCCAGTCCGAGAACAGTTGCCAGTCTTGGCGCGGTGCGCCGAGCAACCCGCTGATGATCGGAATCGGATACTGGCGCGCGATGTCGGCGACCACGTCGCAGCGCCCGGCAGCGGTGACCGGGTCGACCAGCTCGGTGATGACCCCGGCGATCGTCGTTTTCAGTCGCGCGGTCGACCGTGGTGTGAACGCCTTGGAGACGAGTCGCCGCAGCCGATTGTGATCGGCGCCGTCGCGGCTCAGCAGGCCTGTGATGGCCTTGTCCCAGACCGGGCCGCTGGTGATGCCTTGCATGGCAAGCGCAGCTCCCTTGGGCATGCAGAACCGGGGATCGCGCAAAACAGTCCGGACCAGCTCGTAGCTCAACACTTCGGGCGCGTGCGGCCCCAGCGCGATCGGCCCCTGCAGACGGGCCTGCCGAATAAGCCGATGCGCTTCTTCGGGATTGGCCGCGTGCTCATATGCGATGGGCGGCAGCCCGGCATCAATGACGGTGGGGCTGTAGGTGCCGATGGCGTCGACGGTCATGGTGGCCTCCTCGAATTCGACCAAGTCGACTATCCGAGAGCGCGACGCTAAGACCATCGGTCAAAACGCGTAGATCTGCACACCGAGGGGTCGTATATACGCCTGCGATCCGGCCCGATTTGCGCGTTTGTGCTGATGTTTTGCGATACGTGCTTCCCGCATGCTGGCTAGCATGAGCGACATTGAGCCACATGCGGATGCGCCGCTGGTGGACTGGAGCGAGCTGGGCGTGAGCGGGCTGCTACCGACCGGAACAGTGACGTTGCTGTTGGCCGACGTCGAGGGCTCCACACGGCTGTGGGAGACCCAGCACGACGAGATGACTTCGGCGTTCGCGCGGTTGGATCACGCACTCGCGGGTCTGGTCGTCGCCCATGGCGGGGTGCGCCCGGTGGAGCAGGGCGAGGGTGACAGCTTTGTGGTGGCGTTCACCCGGGCCAGTGATGCGGTGGAGTGTGCGTTGGAATTGCAGCGGGCGCCGCTGGCGCCGATCAGCTTGCGGATCGGCGTGCACACCGGCGAAGTGCAACTGCGCGACGACGACAATTACATCGGCCCGACCATTAACCGGACGGCGCGGTTGCGCAACCTGGCCCACGGCGGCCAGACCGTGCTGTCGGGCACGACCGAGGCATTAGTTGTCGACATGCTTCCCGCCGATGTGTGGCTGACCGATCTGGGCACTCATGAGTTGCGTGGTGTTGTCCGTCCGGAACGGGTCGTGCAACTATGCCATCCCGATTTGCGGAACGACTTTCCGCCGCTGAACACAGCGAAAAATGTTGCTGTGCATAATCTTCCGTCGCAATTCACCAGCTTTGTCGGCCGCGGCCCACAGCTGGCCGAGGTGCGCAAGCTGCTGACGGAATGCCGGCTGGTTACCTTCACCGGAGCCGGTGGGGTAGGCAAGACGCGCCTTGCGGTGCAAGTCGCCAACCAGCTGGCCGACGAACATTCAGATGGGGTCTGGTACGTGGATCTGGCGCCGATCACCGACCCCGATCTGGTGCCTATCACGGTCGCCCGCGCGCTGGGACTACCAGACCAGCCGGGGGGCTCGACCATGGATACCGTGCTGCGGTTTGTCCGCGACCGCCAGCTGCTGGTGGTGCTGGACAACTGCGAGCATCTACTGGACGCGTGCGCCGAGTTAGTTGTCGCGCTGCTCGGTCGGGCGCCGGGGCTGACACTGCTGGCGACGAGTCGTGAGCCGATCGGAATGACGGGTGAAGCGACGTGGCGGGTGCCGTCGCTGTCACTGGCGGACGAAGCAATCGAGTTGTTCGCCGACCGCGCGCGTCTCACGCAGACCAGCTTCACCGTGACCGAGGACAACACCGCCGTGCTGGCGGAAATCTGCGCGCGCCTGGACGGGATGCCGCTGGCGATTGAGCTGGCGGCCGCGCGGGTGCGCGCCCTGTCGCTGCCCGAGATCCTCGACAGCCTGCATGACCGGTTCCGCTTGCTGACCGGCGGAGCGCGCACCGCGGTGCGCCGCCAGCAGACCTTGCGCGCCTCGGTGGACTGGTCGCACGCGCTCCTAACCGAAACCGAACGCATCCTGTTCCGTCGGCTGGCGGTGTTCTTCGGCGGGTTCGACCTCGACGCCGCCCAGACAGTCGCCGGCTCCGGCGCGGTGGAGCGTTATCAAGTAATCGATCAGCTCAGCCTGCTCGTCGACAAGTCACTGGTGGTCGCCGATAACCGCGGCGGCACAACGCGTTACCGGCTGTTGGAGACGGTGCGCCAATACGCCCTAGAAAAACTCGGCGAGTCCGGCGAGGCGGACAGCGTGCGCTCACGACATCGTGACCACTACACGGCGATCGCCGCGCTGCTCGACGCGCCGGCAGGCAGTGACTATGAGCAGCGCATCGAGCAGGCCGACACCGAGATCGACAACCTGCGCGCCGCGTTTTCGTGGAGCCGGGAAAACTCCGACGTCGAACTGGCCCTGGCGCTGGCGTCCTCGCTACAGCCGCTGTGGCTGGCCCGGGGCCGCCTCCGGGAAGGGCTGACCTGGTTCGACACCGCCCTCACCGACCTCGACCCGCAGCACCCCGGGGTGGCGCCCGCGGCGCGGGCGCGAGCGCTCGCCGACAGGGCTGTGCTCGCCATCTGGGTGGACGCCGCTGAGAGCCCGGATCAGGCTCAGCAAGCCCTGGTGATCGCGCGTGGAGTTGACGACCCCGCCCTGCTGGCGCGGGCACTCACCGCCTGCGGCTATGTCGCCGCCTACTTCGACGCAGAGGCGGCCCCGGGGTACTTCGCTGAGGCGATCGGCCTGGCCCGGGCGTTGGACGATCGTTGGCGGCTCAGCCAAATCCTCACCGCGCAGACCGTCGCAGCGGCGTTCATCGCGGGTGACCCGATCGCGACGCGCGGGCCCGCCGAGGAAGGACGCGACCTCGCCGACGCGATCGGTAACCGGTTCGACTCGCGCCGGTGCCGCTACTGGCTGGCAATAGCACAGCTATATCAGGGTGATCTGGCCCAAGCCGCCGCACAGTTCGGCGAGGTGGCCGCCGAGGCTGAGGCAGCTCACGATGGGGTCTGGGAGGTCAACAGTCTCGCGAGCCAGGGCATCGTGCTGGCCTACCAGGGGGAGGCCGGCGCGGCCCGGGAAGCCGCGGACGCGGCCATCCAGGCGGCAGCCGAGGTCGGCGGGGTTTTTGCAGGCATCGGCTACGTGGCGTTGGCTGCCGCGGCTGTGGCTGCTGGCGACGTTGCCGCGGCGCTGGATGCCACCGCTGCCTCGCCGCACCTGAGTGTCCTGCCCCAGACGGCGGCGATACTTCGCTTCTGGAAGACGCAGGCTGCGCTGGCCGGCGGGGATCTGATCGCGGCCCGCCGCGCGGCCGACTACGACGTCACCACGGCGACTGGCTTTCACCTGTCGCAGGCGCTGACCACGCGCGCCCGCGTGGCGATCGCGCAAGGTGAGCCCGAGCAGGCCGAGCGTGACGCCCATGACGCGCTGGCGTGTGCCGCCGACGTTCGGGCGTACCTGTACATCCCCGACATTCTCGAATGCCTCGCCGTGCTGGCCGGCGAGGCCGGCAGTCACCGCGAAGCCGCCCGGTTCTTCGGTGCGGCAGGGGCCATCCGGCTGCACATGGGCGCCGTCCGCTTCAAGGTCTGGGACGTCGCCAACGAGGCCTCGGTGGCGGTGCTACGAGATGCGATGGGTGAGAAGGACTTTGATGCCGCGTGGGCGGAGGGCGCGGCCCTGTCCACCGAGGAGGCGATCGCCTACGCGCAGCGCGGCCGCGGCCAACGTAAACGCCCCACCAGCGGCTGGGCATCGCTCACCCCCACCGAGCGCGACGTGGTGCGACTGGTCAGCGAAGGCCTGGCCAATAACGACATCGCGACAAGCCTTTTCGTTTCACCCCGTACCGTGCAGACCCACCTCACCCACGTCTACGCCAAGCTCGGCCTAAGCTCCCGCGTCCAACTTGTTCAGGAGGCGGCGCGGCACACCTGACGGTGCAACGTCCGCCCTCACCGGCCGCGATATACGCGTTTGTGCTGATGTTTGCGGTCCCCACCACCCGCATGCTGGCTAGCATGAGCGACATTGAGCCACATGCGGATGCGCCGCTGGTGGACTGGAGCGAGCTGGGCGTGAGCGGGCTGTTACCGACCGGAACAGTGACGTTGCTGTTGGCCGACGTCGAGGGCTCCACACGGCTGTGGGAAACCCAGCCCAACGAGATGACCGCCGCAGTGGCTCGTCTGAATCAGACAGTGAACGACATCATCGCCGCCCACGACGGAGTGCGACCCGTCGAGCAAGGCGAAGGTGACAGCTTCGTCGCGGCGTTCGCCCGCGGCTCCGATGCGGTGGCCGCGGCCCTGGAATTGCAACGCGCCCCGTTGGCCCCGATCCGGCTGCGGATCGGCGTGCATACCGGCGAGATCCAGTTGCGCGATGAGGGCAACTACGCCGGCCCGACGATCAACCGCACCGCACGACTGCGCGACCTCGGCCACGGCGGCCAGACCCTGCTGTCAGGAACCACCGAGGACCTGGTGGCCGACCGGCTGCCTGCTGATACCTGGTTGGTCGACCTGGGCGCGCACGAGTTGCGTGGCGTCACCCGCCCTGAACGGGTGATGCAGCTCTGCCACCCAGATCTGGTCAACGACTTCGCACCCCTGCGCGTCGCTAAAGCTGTTATCTCCCAAAGCCTTCCAGTGCAGTTCACCAGCTTTGTCGGACGCGAAGCAGATATCGCCCAGGTACGGGATCTGGTGATCAAGAACCGGCTTGTGACGTTGACCGGCGCCGGCGGAGTAGGCAAGACCCGCATGGCGATCCAGGTCGCGGGTCAGTTTTCCGGCGACTTCAGCGATGGCGTTTGGTATGTGGATCTCGCGCCGATCACCGACCCCGATCTGGTGCCGATCACCATGGCGCGGGCTCTGGGACTGCCCGAGCAGCCGGGCCGCTCCACCGTGGACACATTGCGCCGGTTCGTCGCTGACCGGCAGATGCTGGTGGTGCTGGACAACTGTGAACATCTGCTTGATGCGAGCGCCACGCTGATGATGGCACTCCTGAAAGCAAGTCCGAAGTTGAGCCTGCTGGCGACTAGCCGAGAGCCGATCGGCGTAGCCGGTGAACTGAGCTGGCGGGTTCCCTCACTGCCACTGGCCGACAAGGCCATCGAGCTGTTCGTCGATCGGGCCTGCCGCGCTCGACCAGACTTCGTCGTCACTGACGACAATGCCGCGACGGTGACGGAGATTTGCCGTCGCCTCGACGGGGTACCACTTGCGATCGAATTGGCGGCCGCACGGGTGCGGGCGCTGTCGTTGGCAGAGATTCTGGGCAGCCTGCACGACCGATTCAGACTGTTGACCGGCGGTGCGCGTACCGTAGTACGCCGCCAGCAGACCTTGCGGGCCTCGGTGGATTGGTCACATGCGCTGCTGACCGAACCCGAGCGGGTCTTGTTTCGTCGGCTGGCGGCGTTCATGGGTGGCTTCGACCTCGTCGGGGCGCAAAGCGTCTGTGGCGGTGGCGATGTAGAGCGTTATCAGGTGCTCGATCAACTCGCCTTGCTAGTGGACAAGTCGCTCGTAGTGGCCGACGAAAGTGGGAGCCGAACCCGCTACCGACTCTTGGAGACGATGCGGCAATACGCGCTTGAGAAATTGGGCGAGTCCGGCGAAGCCGACGTCGTGCGCGCGCGTCACCGCGATTACTACACGGCGCTCGCGGCCAAGCTCGACCTCCCGGCAGACAGTGATTACGAGCGGGGCCTCGAACAAGCCGAAACCGAGATCGACAACCTGCGCGCCGCGTTCGCGTGGAGCCGGGAAAACTCCGATGCAGATCTGGCGTTGACGCTGGCGTCGTCGCTACAGCCGCTGTGGCAAGCGCGGGGACGCCTGCTGGAAGGGCTGACCTGGTTCGACACCGCCCTGGCCGACGAAAACGTGGAGCATCCTGGGGTGGCGCCCGCGGTGCGGGCGCGGGCGCTGGCCGATAGGGCCACCCTCGGCCTATGGGTGGCCTCGTCCGAGAGCCAGGATCAAGCACAGCAAGCCCTGGCGATCGCCCGCGAGATCGACGACCCGGCATTGCTGATCCGGGCCCTCACCGCGTGTGGCTACGTCGCCGCCTACTTCGACTTAGAGGCGGCCGGGCCGTTCTTGGCCGAGGCGATGGGCCTGGCCCGCGATTCGGGCGATCGCTGGAGGCTCTGCCAGATCCTGGTCGCGCAAGTCGTCGCGGCACTCTCGGTGCATGACCCGATCGCGGCGCGAGCTGCCGCCGAGGAGGGCCGCGATCTCGCCAACGCGATCGGCGACCGGTTCGACGCGCGCCGGTGCCGCTGGTACCTCGGAATCGCACAGCTCGATCGGGGCGACCTGGCCGGAGCGCTCGCACAATTCGCCGCGGTGGCCGACGAGGCTGAGGCAGCTCACGATGAGATCTGGAGGGTGGATAGTCTCGTGGGCCTCGGCATCGTGCTGGCGCACCAGGGTGACTACGCGGCGGCCCGGGCCGCCGGCGACGCGGCCGTCGAGGCCACAGCAGAGCTGGGCGGACTCAAAGCGGCCGCCGCCTACCACGTGTTGGCCATTGGGGCCCTAGCCGCCGGCGACGTTACGTTGGCACGCGACGCGACCGAGGCGGGCCGGTCACTTGCGAGCGCCGTGCCCCGGGCAACGGGCCTTCAGCGAGCCCTCAGTGCGGAGGCCGCGCTTGCGGGCGGAGATCTGGTCGCGGCCCGCCGCTGGGCCGACGACGCCGTGTCTGTGATGACGAGCTCGGTCTTCCTGGACCCGCTGACGACGCGCGTCCGCGTGGCGATCGCACAAGGTGAGCCGAACCAGGCTGAGCGTGACGCCCACGACGCGCTCGCGCGTGCCGCCGAAGTCGAGGCATACCTGTTCATCCCCGACATCCTGGAATGCCTCGCCGTTCTTGCAGGCAGCCACCACGAAGCCGCCCGACTTCTCGGCGCGGCAGGGGCCATCCGGCAACGTATGGGCGCAGTCCGGTACAAGATCTACGACGCCAGCTACGAGGCATCAGTGGCCGCTTTGCGAGATGCAATGGGCGAGCACGACTTTGACACGGCATGGGCCGAGGGTGCGGCCCTGTCCACCGAAGAAGCGATCGCCTACGCCAAGCGTGGCCGCGGCGAGCGCAAGCGACCCACCAGCGGCTGGGCGTCACTCACGCCGACCGAGCTCGACGTCGTCCGTCTAGTCAGCGAAGGGCTGGCCAATAACGACATCG
>Ga0302326_10015114_pt1 | contig 16258 bp, 10 predicted proteins | sample Palsa_T0_3_FD_202264 | JGI IMG/M metagenome (GOLD analysis project Ga0302326, IMG submission 202264) | Peat permafrost microbial communities from Stordalen Mire near Abisko, Sweden - Palsa_T0_3 | ecosystem: Environmental > Terrestrial > Soil > Palsa > Peat permafrost | place: Sweden: Abisko... | reverse complement strand
CGCAAATTCGCATACGCCTTCGGCCTGGTCTGCACTCTTTGCATTCTGTTGGGCGTCTTCAGCTATTTCACGCTCTCCGGCATCGCCAAAAAGAATTCGGAACTCAGCGCCGTTTCGTTCCCCGCCCTGACCAGCCTCGCCGAAGTCCGTGGCGGAATGAACTCCACGCGCCGGGCCGACCTTGGGCTGCTGCTGTGCAAAACCCCGGAGTGCGCTGAGTCGTACAAAGCAAAGCGGGAAAAGGCGTTCGTTCAGCACGACAACGCGGCCAAAGCGTATGAGGCCGTAATCTCCTCCCCGCAGCAGCAGGAACTGAACCAAAAGGCCGCGGCTGCCTTCGCGCAATACAGGGCAACCAGCGATCGCGGCATCGCCTTGCTGGAATCCGGCAAAGCGGCCGACGCGCTCACGCTGCTGATGACCGACTCCACGATCGGCCTCTTTGACGAAGCCATGGCAAGCACAAATGAGTCGCTCGCATTCGAGGCCAAGAGTGGTACTCAAAACGCCGCCAACGCCACTTCCACCAGCACCCGCGCGCTATGGATCAACGTCGGAGCCACCGCGCTGATCATCTTGCTCTGTGCGCTGATCGGCAACACGCTTACCCGCCTCATTGCGCCTCGCCTGGCCATCGTGATGTCGGCACTAGAGCGCATGGCGGCCAAGGACCTGACGGTAGACGTAGAAACTTCGGGAACCGACGAGATCGGCCGCGTCGGCGACTCCATCAACGCATGCGCCCGCTCCCTCAGCGGCACCCTGGAGTCCGTCGCGCAGGCCGCGGAAACCCTCTCCGCCGCAACCACCGAGATCAGCACCCGCGCCGTGCAGAGCGCCGGCAACGCCAACACGCAATCCAGCAAGACCAATCAGATCGCCGCCGCCGCGCAGGAAATGACGGCCACCATCGGCGAGATCAGCCACAACGCAGAGAGCGCCGCCAACGCCAGCCGCGAGTCGGCCGAGACCGCCACGCAGGGCGGATCGGTCATGCAGTCCGCAGCCGCCACCATGGAGAAAATTGCCGCCGCCACCAGTTCCGTCTCCGACAAAATGGAGTCGCTGGCGCATCGCTCCGAGGAAATCGGCAAGGTAGTCAACGTGATTCAGGAGATCAGCGAGCAAACCAACTTGCTGGCTCTGAACGCGGCCATCGAGGCGGCTCGCGCCGGCGAACATGGCCGCGGATTCGCCGTGGTCGCCGGCGAGGTTCGCCGCCTCGCCGAGCGCACCAAGGGCGCAACCGAGGAGATTGCCGGCACCATCCGCAGCATTCAGGAGGGCACTCGCGAGACCCTGCAGGTGATGCAGGAAAGCCGCAGCGCAGTAGAAACCGGCATGGGAGAAACCGCCCACGCCCGCCGCAGCCTGGAAGCCATCATCGAGTCGTCAAAACAAGTGGAGCACCAGATTCACCTGATTGCCACCGCGGCCACCGAGCAGACTGCAGCCTCGGGAGAAATCTCCGAGTCTGCCGGGCAGATTTCGCACCTCTCCACAGAAACCGCGCAAGGCGCGGAAGAAGCCGTCGAAGCGCTCAAGAATCTCGCTTCGCTGGCCAGCGATCTCGATGGCATGATCCGCCAGTTCCGCCTGGATGGTGGAAGGCCGTCCGGAGGAAGAGCCGCAGGCGCAGGCCGCTAAAAGATCTTGGGGCGCCCCATCCTTTGTGCGTTGTCGCCGCGGCGACCGAAAAGATGGGGGACAAAAGAATCCCATTCTGGGTGGAATAACCCCAGAGTCAAAATTCCTCAGCCGACCACTCTTCCAAAGAACGTATACTTTCCCATTCGCTGCCGGGCTTCATTTCCGGCAGCATTTTTTTTTGAAGCTTCCGATTCCGTCAACCCAGCCCGGAGCGCGCCATGATAGCCTCCGGTTGTAGGCTTTGCCGCCCGCGCATCGGTTCCCCGGCGGCTTGTGTGGCACCGACCCCCTGGAGAGAAACTCGCATGAGCGCCATCAAGTATGACCTCATCGTCATTGGTTCCGGACCATCCGGCCAGCGTGCTGCGGTAGCCGCTTCCAAGATGAAAAAGCGAGTGGCTGTTGTCGAAGCCCGCTCCGTCGTCGGCGGCGTCTGCATCAACACCGGCACCATTCCCTCGAAAACCATGCGCGAGGCCGTACTCCATCTTTCCGGCTACAACTACCGCGCGCTCTACGGCATGAACTACCGCGTCAAAGAGAAGATCTCCATGGCCGACCTGGCCTTCCGCGTCCAGGCCGTTATCAAGACCGAAGTGGACGTGACCGAGGCCCAGCTCTCGCGCAATGGCATTGATGTAGTACACGGCCTGGCTCGCTTCACCGACCCCCATCAGATTCGCGTCGAGGGACCCGGAACCGACTCCACCCTCGAAGCCGAAAAGATCATCCTCGCCGTCGGCACCAAGCCCGCTGACTCGCCCAACGTTCCCATCAACGGCCGTACCATCGTCAACAGCGACCAGATTCTTGCCTTGCCCGAACTGCCTCGCACACTGATCGTAGTCGGCGGCGGCGTCATCGGCGTCGAATACACCTGCATGTTCGCCGTCCTCGGCGTCCGCGTCACGCTCATTGAAAAACGCGACCGCCTGCTCGAATTCGCCGACCGCGAGATTATCGAAGCACTCAGCTATCACCTGCGCGACGCCCGCGTCACCATGCGGCTGGGTGAAGGCGTACAAAGCGTGGAAGAACTGCCCGACGGCACTGTCATCGCCAATCTCGAAAGCAAGAAAAAAGTCAGTGGCGACGCCCTGCTCTATGCCGTGGGCCGCCAGGGAAACGTAGACGACCTCAACCTGGCCGCCGCGGGCCTGGAAGCCGACAACCGCGGCCGCATCCCAGTCGACGAGCACTTTCAAACCAAGGTCGAACACATCTTCGCCGTCGGCGACGTTGTCGGCTTCCCCTCGCTCGCCTCGGTCTCCATGGAGCAGGGTCGCATCGCCGCCGCCCGCGCCTTCAACGACCAGGCCGCCCACTCCAACCCCAGCTTCTACCCCTACGGCATCTACACAATTCCCGAGATCAGCTTCATCGGCAAAACGGAAGAGCAGCTCACCGACGAAGACGTCCCCTACGAAGTCGGCATGGCCTACTATCGCGAAACCGCCCGGGGCCAGATTCGCGGCGACACCACAGGAAGATTGAAGCTGGTCTTTCATCGCGACACGCGCAAGGTGCTCGGCGTACACATCATCGGCGAAGGCGCCAGCGAACTCGTGCACATCGGCCAGGCGGTCATGATTCTCGACGGCACCGTGGACTATTTCATCGACACCGTCTTCAACTACCCCACCTTGGCCGAGTGCTACAAAGCCGCCGCCTTCAACGGCATCGGTCGCCTCAACCGCTATCAGACTTGATGATCATTTGCTTTGAAAGGGCACGACCGGCGGACAAGCCGAGGATGCGAGCGCAACGACAATCGAAAGTTGCCCTCAGTCCTCGAAACGCTTCCACACCCGGCCCAGATTCAAATCGAATCCCTCGACCGGCCCATCCCCGGCAAGCGTCTCCTCGGCCACGCGTTCAGGTTCCATCCCCGGCCGGTAGACCCAAGCCTCGCGGCGATAGGGATCGATCAGCCATGCCAGCCGCGCTCCGTTTGCGATCCAGTCTTCCATCTTGGCCCGCAACCCGGCCAGGGAGTCCGTCTCGGAGAGCAGCTCGATCAGAAAATCCGGGCAAACCCGGGGAAAACTTCGCAGCTCCCCCTTGGGCAAGGCGCGCATCCGCTCTTCGGAGAGATAAGCCGCGTCCGGGCTCAGCGTCGAGCCATCCGGCAGCCGAAACCCTCCGCTCGAATCGAAGACGCTCCCTCGCTCGTGCGTTGCCCACCAATTGCCAAGCTGCCGCGAAATCTCTTGATTGCCGCGGCTCGACCATCCGCCCGCAGGTGGGTTCATGCGCACTGCTCCTTCGCGCGTGCGCTCCAGCCGCACCCCGTCGTTCTCCCGGCACAGCGCCTCGAACTCGGCGTCGGAAACCGGCGGGTCGAGCACCAGCACTCGGGGCAGCGTCTCCGGATCGATGCGCACCACTGTCGCCATAAATCAATCTTACGCCAGTTGCTCTCGCAACTCCGGCCCAGTTCGACGTGTCCCGCGCCTCTGAGCTATTCTTGTCTCGGATTCAGCACCCTGCCCACATCCCGATCCGCGCTCTCTCAAAGAGGTCCCCATGACCACCGCCATCGGCGTTGTAATCACAGAACACCTCGTAGCCGGCCGTCTTCAGGACCAGCGAATCGTCGGCAAGCCCCTCCGCTATCCCATCGAGACACACGAACTAGACGCCCTGACCGCCATGCCCAGCAGCGAACTGGTAGAACTGCTCGCATCCCAGATCGAATCGCTGACCCGCGCCGATGCTGCTCCCGTTGACGCCATCGGCGTCGCCGTTCCAGGCATCATCCGCCACAATGTCATTGAAGACTCGCCCAACCTCACCCAGCTCAAGGGCATGCGATTGGGAGAGGAGCTCACCCGCGCCCTCACCGCCCGCAACATCACCGCCCCCGTCCACATCGCCAACGACGCCGATGCCATCGCTGCCGGAGTCGCCGCTACCCGCGGCCAACTCAACAAGCTCACCCGCGTCTGGACCCTGGGCAACGGCATCGGCTACGGCCGCTGGCCCTATGTCGAAGGCGTATGGGAGGGCGGCCACGTCACTGTCTCCCTCGATCCCAAGGAAAAATTCTGCGGTTGCGGCGGCATCGGCCATCTGGAAGGCATCATGGGCTACCGCGCCATGCGCATGCGTTTCCTCGATCTCGAGCCGGAAGAAGTCTTCGCCCTGGCCAGGAAAGGCGACCAGCGCTGCCGCGAGTTTGTCGAGCTCTGGCACCGCGCCCTGGCCGCGGCCACGGCCTCTTTCATCCATCTCGCCGGCCCTGGCCGTTTCTACTTCACCGGCCACAACGTCAGCTTCCTCGACCTCGCCGTGCTCCGCCCCCTCATCGAGTCCATGGTCAAATTGAGCACGCTGCAGAGCTTTTCTCTGGAAGTTCTGCCCCCCGACGACGAAACCGCCCTAATCGGCGCCGGCGTAAGCGCCATCCGCGCCTTGGCGCAGTAATAGCAATGACGTTTGTCATCCTGAGCGACCGAAGGGAGTAGAAGGATCTGCGGTTGCTCTTCGTCGCTCTGCCAAGCCACACCTACTCCGTCCTCAATGCCCTCATCGGGTCCACACTAGCCGCGCGCCCCGCTGGAACCGCGCTGGCTACCAGCGCCACCACCGCCAGCCCCATCACCGCCAGCGCATAGCTCATCCCATCCAGCGCCTTCACGCCATAGAGCGACGAAGTCAGCGCCCGCGCCACCACCATCGCCAGCGGAACCCCTATCACCACACCTGCGACCGTCAGCACCAGGCTGTCCTTCAAAATCATCCAAACCACCTGCCCGCGCCGTGCCCCCACCGCCATGCGGACGCCAATCTCCGCCGTCCGCAGGCTCACCCGGTAAGCTAGCGTTCCATAAAGCCCCGTGGCCACCAGCACCACAGCCAGAAACCCGAAGAATCCCGCCAGTCGCGCAAACAGCACCTGTTGGGCAATCGTCGTTTCAAATTGTTCGCGCTGCGTCATCGGTCGAATCAGCGGCAGGTTTGGATCCAGTTGCTGCACTGCCTTGCGCGCCGCCGGCAAAATCGACAGCGGGTCGCCATGCACGCGCATCTCTACATGCATCGACCCCACCATCGGAATCTGCGCGTACTCATACCACGCCATGGGAATCGGCTCTTCGTCGATGCTGCGATATCTGTGGTTCTTCACCAAGCCCACGATGGTCATCGTGTAGCGCCCATCGTCCGACCCGATGGTGTGCCCCAGCGGATTCAACCCGGAAAGAAACCGCTTCGCGAATTCCTCATTGATAATCCCCACATGCGGCGAAGCCGCCGTATCCGAATCGGCAAAATCGCGCCCCGCCAGCACCGGCACGCCCAGCGTGCGAAAAACATCCGGCCCCACCACATTGCTGCGGACTGTTCTCGAAGCGCCATCGGCAACATCCGGCAGCTTGCCGTCCACCTGCATGTCGCCGTTGTCTGACCACCACGAGCCAGGCCGCTCCTCCATTACCGTTGCCGATTCCACGCCCGGAAGCGCGCGCAGTTTGCCCAACAGGTTCACGTAGAAAGCCCGCCCCTCCGCAAGCGACGGAATATTCGGCTTCACGCCAAACACCACCAACCCATCCACATTCATGCCCAGCGGGGTAGTTTCCAGATTCCGCAGCGTCCGAACCAGCAGCCCACCGCCCACCAGCAGAACCACGCACATAGCCATCTGCAGCGCCACAATGATCCGCCCTGTCCGCGACTTGCCCGCATCCATATTCGACGTCGCCGCAGATGTCTTCAGCGCCAGCTCTGCTCTTCCCTTGAGCGCCACCCGCAACGGCGCCAGCCCAAACAGCAGCCCCGCAAATGCCAGCACACCCAGCGTAAACAGCAGCACCGTCCTGTCCGGCGCCAGGCTGGTCTCAATCTGCGCCCATCGTCCCAGCAGGCGCGTCGCCATCAACGCAAATCCCCACGCCAGCGCCCCGCCCGCAGTCACCAGGATCAGGCTCTCCGTCAGCAGTTGCCGCAGCAACTCGCCGCGCCCCGCGCCCAGCGCCTGCCGCACACTGAACTCCCTCTGCCGCGCCGCATTCCGCGCCATCAGCAGCATCACCACGTTGGCCAGCGCAATCAGCAGCACCAGGCCCACCATTGCCATCAACATGCGCAGCGGGTTGCCGTACATCGCATCGTAACCGGGAAAGCTCTTCGCATCCGCCAGGCTCAGCACCGGCCGCTTCTCGCCCTCCATCGGCGACCCGCCCAGGCCAACATATGCCGCCGTCTGAAACACCGGCTGCAACTGCGCCAGCGCCTGCTCCCTGCTCACACCCGGAGCAAGACGCCCAATCACCCTCATGCACCACCAGGTCGAATCCGTCATGAACAGCTTGCCGTCCTGCGGCGGATTGCCCCACGCATTCAGTTCCCGCCGGTTCTGCAATGGAATCCAGAAATCGGTCGACCCTCCACCTTCAACACCCTCAAAGCCCTGTGCCGCAACACCTACAATCGTCATCGGCACGCCGCTCACATAGAATGTTTTCCCCAGCACCGCCGGATCGCGCGCAAAGCGCCGCGTCCAGTAGTTGTAGCTGAGCACCGCAAGCGGCGCGTGGTTGCTCTCGTCGTCATCGCTGAAGCCGCGGCCGAGCGGCAGGTTCACGCCCAGCCCGGAAAAGAACGCGCCGCTCACCATGTCGCCTTCCGCCTCTTCCGGCTGCGCTCCGTAGCGCACCGCGACCTTGCTGCCCGACAGCGGCACATACGCAATCACCGGCGACAGCCCCCGCCCCTCGTGCCGCAGCGCGTCGTACACCGGATACGAGAACGTCTCATTGGAATCGATCGTCCCCGTCCCCCGCGGCGGATTCGAAGTCCGCAAATAAACAAGCCGGTCCGGATCGCTCACCGGCAGCGACCTCAGCAGCACCGCATTCATCACGCTGAACACCGCCGTATTAGCGCCAATCCCCAGCGCCAAAGTCAGAATCGCCGTAGCCGCAAACCCCGGACTCTGCCGCAGCGACCGCAGCCCAAACCGCAGGTCGCGCAACAGCTTGTCGAGCGCCACCCAGCGTCCGCGCAGGTAAAAGCGCTCTTGTGCGGCTCGCACATTCCCAAACTCACGCCGCGCCTTCCGCTGCGCTTCGTCCGCGCTCAGGCCTTCGCCGCGCAGCTCATCGGCTTCCAGTTCCAGATGCGCCTCGATCTCCGCCGCAAAATCTTCCGCCGTCCGCTTCCGCCTGAACATGTTCATGCCTCCTCGCCCAGCCCGCCGCTCGCGTCCAGAATCAACCCCATCGCCCGCGTAAGCCTTCTCCACTCGCCCGCCTTCTCCGCCAGTTGCTCGCGCCCCTTCGGCGTCAGCGAGTAGAACCGCGCCTTGCGGTTGTTCTCGCTCACGCCCCACTTGGCGCGAATCCACTTCCTGTCTTCCAGCCTCTGCAAGGCCACATAGAGCGAGCCGTGGTCCACCAGAAACACGTCCTCGCTCTGGCGCTGGATCATGCGCGCAACGCCCTGCCCATGGCAAGGGCCCAGCAGCAATGTTTTCAAGATCAGCAGGTCCAGCGTCCCCTGCAACAAGGCGATGCGGTCGTCGTTATTCTCTTGGGTAGCCATTCGACCCAAGTATTCCCTCTTTCGAGGTAGAATGTCAACCCAAAGCAGAGTACGCAATGAATGTCGATAATGTTCCTCATGCCTTTCGCGCGCAAATCGATGCCGCGCCAGCAGCCCTTGCCGCAGTCCTCGCATCTGCAGTCTCTTGGAGGGAGCAGGGGCATTCATGCCCCTGAAAGACGCGGCATATATATAAAGAGCCTTTAGGCACGGCGTTCAAAAGTCGCCAGGAACCGGTCCGCGGCAAACAGCCATCACAATCTGCAATCTGCCTTACGTTTTGCGCAGATAAGTCCCCGAAAGCCGGTCGTGCCAGCAGAGGTTCTGCTCGTCGAAGACCGCCAAAACCACTCCCAGCCCCGCCGGAAGCAAGGAGAGCAGCAGAGCCACCATGCGCATGCACCGCTGTTCACGCGTAGGCCGCCCTCCCGCCAGCGTGCATATCTCCAGTTGCGCGAACTTCATCCCCGGCGTCCCCTTGGCCAGGATGAAGAACAAGGCCAGATAGAACACGCCCGTCATGACCAGGGCCACCGCCGATCCCACTTCCATCGATCTAATTGAGGGCAGTGTCTTCAAATTGATCGCAGCCAGCATCGCCGCGGCAACGAATGCGCCGGCGATCAAGGAGAAGTCCACCACTGCGGCCAGCGCTCGTCGATTCAACGACGCCAGTTGCAGCGTCGCGTTCGCCGCATCGGACTGTTGGCGCTCCGCCACCACCGGAGCCGGCGCAGGCGTGGCCATCTCCTCCTGCGGTTCCTCGTCCAACTCGATGCCGGACCACACCGGGCCAATCCATGATGCCGTTCCCGCCTGGGCCGGCGCGCTCGCTGCCTCGGGCTCCGTCGAGACGCTGCGCGGGTCCACTTCGAAGATGCTCAACTGCCCCAGAGCCTCCATCGATGCCGCGTGCGGCCCTTCCTCGCGGCGCGGACGCACCTTGCGCGTCGCCACCAATTCCCGCGGAAATGCGATCAGGTTGGCGTGGATGGGCTGGGCCGGTTCCACTATCTCAAATCCCTCGGCCTCCAGCGAACCATCACCATCCGGCGCACCTCGCCGTAAGCTCTCGACGACAATGTCGGCCCCGCCCTTCCCATGGGAGGCACGGCCAGCCGCCGGTCCAGTCTCGCGTATCGGCAAGTCGGCGTCCCAGCGGATCTCAAACGATGGCCGCGCCGGTGGTGCGACCGCGGGCAGCGCGGCCGGCTGCTTGGCCGGCTTTACAGTTGCTTTCGCAGAACCTGGAACCGGCCCTGCCGCCGCTGTCGTTGCGGGCTCCGCATCGGCAGGCGTGAAAAACTCTACTTCCCATACGGTTGTTTCCGAAGACGCAGCCTCAAGGCCTGCCAGCACTTGCTCAGCCGCGGCCTGCGCCTCAAGCGCGGCCTTTGAAGCAGCCTCAGCAGCGCGTACCGCTGCGCGAGCCTCCTCCGCCAGCATGTCGCTATAGCTGGGAGCCTTGGCGTAACGTGCAGCCACGCGAGCGGCTGCCGCCGCGGCGCGGCTGCCCGGCTCGGGCGGCGCATCGGCATTGGCCGGTGGCGCATTCGCCCCGGCGTTCTTGCGTTGGTTGTGCTCGGCCAGGCGGCGGTTCACTTCCTGCTTCCATTCTGCGGTGCTGTCAACTTGCAGTGCTGATTGTCTCAAAGCTACTCTATTCCTTCCTGCGCGGCCAATCGTTCCTTTGCGCAAATCCACTGCCGCCGGTGCGCTCCGCGAAACCCTCTCCGGGACGTCGCGTACATTGTTCTGAAATGAAGGGAAATATCGCGGGAAGTTGCAGGTCTTGCCCGGAGGTTCGAATCCGTAACCGTTAAATTCAATTCGAGAGTCACCTGCTGCCGGAGTTGCGTGGCCCGCGTCCCAATCATGATGGCTTGCTTTTGCTATCCTGAGCCTTGCAAGGGTTTCTGAATACGGGATGCGTCCTCGTAACTTAGTGTTTATCACGCTGCTGGTCCTCTGTCACCTGCAAGTTAGCGGGCAGACGTTGACCAATGCGGTTCCCTCATCATCGCTTCCCGACGATCCTGACCAGGAAATATTGCCCGTCGCGCAGCCAGAGCCGGAGCCTCCCTCAGGCATTCCCGTGCAGGCCGCGGCCGACAACCAGGAATGGAAAGGCAACGTCTGGACCGGCGTGGGACGCGTCGAATTTCATTACCGCGATTTCATTTTGCGCGCCGATAAAGTGACCTACGACCGCACCACAACCGAGGTCCACGCGGAAGGCAACGTGCAAGTCACCGGCGGACCCAACGACGTGCTCATCAATGCCGACCACGGTGACATGCGCCTCAACACGCACACCGCACGCTTCTTCAAGGTGAACGGCTCCCAGGGCGTCCGCTCGGCGGGACGCACGGTCGTCTATTCCACCGCCAATCCATTTCTGTTTTCGGGCCGCGTCCTCATCCAGACCGGCGAAGGCAACTACCGCATCATCGACGGCACGATGACCAATTGCCGCCTGCCCAAGCCTGACTGGCAATTGCTCTCTCGCTCCATCGAACTCCGCAACGGAGAAGCCTCCACGCACAACTCCATCTTCGAGTTTCTCGGCATTCCGCTCTTCTATCTTCCCTACCTGCGCCATCCCGCCGACGACACAGGACGCGAGAGCGGCATTCTCATCCCCGTGCTCAGCAACTCCTCCATCAAAGGTTTCGTCGTAGGCGAACAGGTCTATTGGGTCATCAGCCGCAGCATGGACGCGGTCCTCGGCACGGAGTACTACTCCAAGCGCGGCTGGGCCCCCAACGGCGACTTCCGCTACAAGGGCCCCAACTTCGATCACCTCACCGTCCGCTGGAATGCGCTGCTCGACCGCGGCGTGGAGCAGCCCGTTGGCGCCACGCTCACCACGTCCGCGCAACCCACCGACGGGCTACCGGTTTTGAAAGGGCACGACTTCAGTCGTGCCGCCGGCGCCGCCACATTCCCTGGGGCTTTAGCCCCTGCAAACCCGCAACCCTCCGGCCTCATCCCCGGGCCAATCCAAATGGAACTGGTCAACCAGGGCGGGGTCGACGTGGCCGCTGACGGCCGCAAAGATCTCTCCCCGGAAACCCGCGTCGCCGGCAATGTCGAGTTCCTCTCCAGCTACGTCTACCGTCTTGTCTTCAACGACAACTACTCGCAGGCCATCAGTTCCGAAGTCTCGAGCGATGTATCGCTCACCCACGCGCGCAACGGATTCATCCCCTCCGTGTCGCTCGACCGCTTTCAGACCTTCGCCAGCTCCACCAACGGGGACGAAGCCCGCATCCTCCGCCTGCCCAACCTGCGCTACGATGTGCTCGATCGCCCGCTCGGCTCCTCGCCGCTTTACTGGGGTCTCGGCTCTTCGCTCGATTACCTGAGCCGCTCCGAGCCCCGATTCCACGCCCGCAACGAAGGCCGCATCGACTTCTATCCGCATCTCTCCCTGCCGCTTTCAGCTGCCGGCTGGAGCATCGTCCCCGAATTCGCGCTGCGCGAAACCGGTTACTCCATCAGCCAGAATCCCGACCTAACCGGCGCGCGCAACGGCACCCCCACCATCGACCACGAAGGGCTCAATCGCGCCGACGTGGAAGCCGCGCTCAACCTTCGTCCGCCGGCCTTGGAGCGCGATTTCGCCCTCAAAGGCTGGAACCGCGAACTCCGCCACGTCATCGAGCCCGAGCTTTCCTATCGCTTCGTCGGCGGCATCGGCGCACAAGCGCAGAACGTGCTTCTCGTCGACACCACCGACATTGCCACCAACACCAATGAAATGGGCCTCTCGGTCACGCAGCGCTTTTACCTGCGCCCCACGGGCGTTCAATCCTGCGCGCCCGAGAAAAAAGACCCCACTGGCGAATGCCCCGCCAAGCCGCGCGAGTGGGCCAGTTGGCAGATCGCGCAGAAATTCTACTTCGATCCCAACTTCGGCGGCGCCATCATTCCCAACCGCCGCAATGTCTTCGATTCCACGCTGGACTTCACCGGCGTAGCCTTCCTCACCGGCCCGCGCAACTTTTCCCCGCTCATCTCGCGCATGCGCTTTGAAGCCATCGACAACCTGCGCATCGAGTGGGACATGGACTTCGATCCCAAGACCGGCCGCATCGATTCCGACAACATCTTCGCAGGCTACAGCTGGGGCAACACCACCGTCGGCATCGGCCACGCCATGCTCAACGCGGTGGACGAGAACAAGGGCGCGGCCTCCACCATCCAGAGCCAGCAGGTGCAGCCCTTCGTCTCCATCGGCAAGCAGACCAGCGTCGGATTCAACTTCGCCGCCAACGCCGGCTACGACTTCGTGCAGAACTCCCTGCAATACGCCGGCGTGCAAGCCGTCTACAACTGGAACTGCTGCGGCCTCACCTTCGGCTATCGCCGTTTCGAGCTGGGCAGCATCCGCGACGAAACCCAGTATCTCTACAGCTTCACCCTGGCAAACTTCGGCTCCGTAGGCGACATCCGCCGGTCCACCTCCGTCTTCCGCGACCCCACCCTCCCGCCGGCATATTGATCTGGTCGGAATCATGAGGCGGGAGCAAATTCCTGTCAGGTCATCGACATCGTGAGCTGTTGACCTCTACGGAGGACTGATTCTAAGCCTCCAAATATCGTTTCCACAGGAATTCTGGCGAGTTCCTTTGGTTCGACCTTATGGAGTCCACCGCCATAGACTCTTCCTTCGGAGACGAACTTTTCTGGACTAATGTTTCGAAGCTTGTCAAAGATTTCTGCCTCCAGCTCTGGCCTTTCGTTGAGTGCGTCGCGGAGGGGTCCCTTGGGATAGAGCATCAAGTAAACATTGTGCGAGTGTCCGCCTTCCAAAGGTGTGGCTTATCGGCATTGATGGGCATACTTTAACTTACCAGTCGGCGGGAAACCCCACCTACGGAAAATGTGGAGATCGAGTTGCCTTTCGCCCCGCCGCGCGTCAACTTAATATCGCCTGTACCCGCCAGGCGGAACAAGGCTGCTGGAGTATCCTTTTACTGAGAGGATTTCAACTTGTCACCAACTCGCATCATGGCCGGCCTGCTTGCGCTTTGCCTCACTGCCGGCTGCAAGGCACAGACTGCCCCATCGCCTTCCGCCTCGCCGATTTCGCCCGAAGACGCTGTCCTCAACCGCCACATTGAGGTGATGGTCCGCTCCCAGTACAACGTCCCACCGGATTACACGGTGACCGTCGGCGTGCGCCAACCCAGCAAGATCGACGGCTACGACTCTCTTCCCGTCACGATGACTCGCGGCGTGAAATCTTCGGTCGTGGACTTTCTTCTCTCCAAGGACGGCAAAACCCTGGGCCGCCTTGAGACCTTCGACCTGAGCAAAGCCCCCGGGCTCTCCATCGACGTTGCCGGCCGCCCCATCCGCGGCAACCCAGCGGCCAAAGTAACTGTCATCAACTTCGACGACCTGGAATGCCCCTACTGCGCCCGCCTGCACCAATCGCTCTTTCCCGATACCCTGGCGCGTTACAAGGACCATGTCCGCTTCATCTACAAGGACAACCCGCTCCCCGCCGACATGCATCCCTGGGCCATGCACGCCGCCGTCGACGCCAATTGCCTTGCTACGCAAAGCGGAGACGTCTATTGGACCTACGTGGATTATCTCCACAGCCATAGCGGTGAAGTCACCGGTCCCGACCGCGACCTGCCCAAGAGCTTCGCGGCTCTCGATCGCATCGCGCGCCAGGAAGCGACGCTGGGCAAGCTCGACCCTGCCAAGCTGGACGCCTGCCTTGCCAAACAGGATGAAACTGCCGTGCATGCATCCCTCAAGGAAGCCGAGGTGCTGAAGATCGACGGTGCTCCCGCTGTGTTTGTGGATGGCGAGCGCTTTGACGGCGCCATCCCCGAGGAACAGGTATGGGAAGTGATTGACCGGGCTCTGCGCGCTGCCGGAGAGCAGCCTCCGCCACCCCCGGCGACCGCCCGGCCCGCGCCTCAGCCAGCGGCCGCTGCGCCCGGCTCGGGCAAATAGGCGGCATTGCATTTCGTTGAGCCGGCTCAGGGATTTATGCTTGAATGCCGGGAACTTCGTGGAATACCTAGGAGACGCCAGGTTGCAAGTCGAATCGTGTTTTTTGACCCGTAGACGGTCCGCCGCCTTGATTTTGCTGAAGGTCGCGCTGCTGGCCGCCATGGCAGGCTGTCATCGCTCCCCGGCGCCGGACGTGGTGGCGACCGTGAACGGCAAGGATATTCTGCGCGCGGATCTGGAACGCCAGTATCAGATCGTCAAAATCAGCCAGGGGCCGGCTCCTGAAGACCCGTCCCCGGAGCAGGCAGACATTGCCCGCCTCACCATTCTCCGCAGCATGATCGACGATGAGATCCTGCAGCAGCGTGCCGTCAAGCTCAACGTGGTCGCCTCCGATGAGGATGTGAACGCCAAGATCACCGAGATGAAGCTTCCCTTCACGCAAGAAGAGTTTGACAAGCAGCTCCAGCAGCGGAAGGAAACGCTGGACGATCTGCGCCGCGAAGTGCGCCATCAGCTTACCGAAAGCAAGCTCATAAACAAGGAGATCGACTCCAAGATCAACATAACCGACGCCGAGATCACCAACTTCTATGCTCTGCACAAGGCGGACTTCAATCTGATTGAACCGCGTTACAGCATTGCTCGGATTATGGTTTCCAATGGTCCTTTGCCGCAGACCGGCAACCAGCCGAACAACAAGGCCGCGGACGCCGTGGACCCCAAGATCCGGATCATGGCGCTGCACAAAAGACTTGAAAACGGCGAGGACTTCAGCGCCGTCGCCATGAGTTCCTCCGAAGACAAGGACACGGCATCGAATGGCGGCGAGATGGGCTTTGTTACCGAGTCAGCGCTGCACGCCGCCGCCGCCCCTGAAGTGTACGATGCCATCACCCGGCTCAAGCCGGGGCAATACACTGACGTTCTCCCCTACAGCGGTCCCATTCCAAAAAGCAAGCCGGCGGGCTACGCCATCTACAAACTCATCTCCAGGGAAGTGGCCGGCCAGCGTACATTGACCGATGTGCGCGTTCAGGCGGCCATTCGCCAGAGCCTGCGCGAGGTCCACGCGCAGTTGCTCAGAACCGCTTACCAGGAAGTGCTGCGCGAAGACGCCAAGGTGCACAACTACCTTGCCGACCAGATCCTCAAAGAAGGCGCGAAGTAGAGAGTTTGTATCGCTGTCGCGCCTGAATCCGACCCGCAATCCTTGCCTTCGCCTACAGCGCCAGGTTGGAGGAGCCTCCCATCAGCGAAATCCAAACACGTCCCAGACTCATCATCGTATGCGGCCTTCCCGGCTCAGGCAAGACCTCGCACGCCAAGCAGGTTGAGCAGAAGCTGAATGCAGTTCGCTTTTGTGCCGACGAGTGGATGGCCGACCTCGGCATCAATCTGTGGGACAGCGAGGCCAGGCAGCGAATCGAGCAGCTTCAATGGAAAGTCGCCCAACAGATCTTGAGATTTGGAGGCGATGCCGTGATCGAGTGGGGAACCTGGGCGCGGTCGGAGCGCGACGCCCTCCGGACCGGCGCACGAGACCTCGGAACTGCTGTCGAGCTTCACTTCCTCGACGCCCCGCTTGACGTTCTTTTCGATCGAATTCGGCGCCGCGACGCTGAGAACCCGGCGATCACTTTTGAAGACATCCAAAAGTGGGCACAAGTGTTTGAGAGGCCATCCTCCGAGGAGATGTCGCTTTTCGACGAACCTCAAGCTCCTGGCCCACCCGCGACTTGACCTGCGTGGCGAGCCCTCAAATACAACGGCCTCCGCTCGAGAGAGGAGGCCGTTCGTGAATCCAGTCAGGCTCGCGGTGCTTACTTCATGTTGCCGTTGGCGTCCATGGTAATTCCGCCAGGGCCGGCGTTCTTCTTTTCTTCATTGGCCTTGCGGGTGCCCATGGCCTTGGTGCGCCATTCATCTGCCTTGGCCACATCGTCTTTGCGGGCAGCGTCGTTGCCGAAGTCGACATCGGCCTTGCGGCGATAGAGCAAATTCATATAGGCCATGGCGTCGTCGTAATTCGCACGATTGGCGACCGCTTGCTGCAGGTAGGAAAGGCCCTCCTCAACAAGCT
>Ga0302326_10015112_pt1 | contig 16259 bp, 10 predicted proteins | sample Palsa_T0_3_FD_202264 | JGI IMG/M metagenome (GOLD analysis project Ga0302326, IMG submission 202264) | Peat permafrost microbial communities from Stordalen Mire near Abisko, Sweden - Palsa_T0_3 | ecosystem: Environmental > Terrestrial > Soil > Palsa > Peat permafrost | place: Sweden: Abisko... | reverse complement strand
CCACGGCGACCGCATGCTGCACGAACCCAGACACGCTCGACGCGGTCCGGGCCTGCACCAGGGCCCGGATCTGGTCGAGCTGGACCTCGTCGAGCGTGACGGTGACCTTCCGCGTCGCCATACCAGTTACCATACCACTGCGCTGGTGAGACACTTGTTAGTCATGACGGGAGCGAGCGACGGCGGGGACCCGGGTGTGCAGCCGGGGCGGCGGTGGGATGTGGCGCTGTCGTTCGCGGGCGCGCAGCGGGATTACGTCGAACAGGTCGCCCAGGCGCTGCAGGCGCGGGGAGTGAGCTGTTTCTACGACGCCGATGAGCAGATCGATCTGTGGGGCAAGTACCTGGCCGAGGAGTTGCCGGCCATCTATGGCGAGCAGGCGGGGGCGGTCGTGGTATTCATCTCCGCCGAGTACGCCGCCCGGGACTGGACCCGGCTCGAGCGCCGGGCCGCGCTGGCCCGGGCCGTGCGGGAACGGCGGGAGTACGTGCTGCCGGCCCGGTTCGATGACACGCCCCTGCCCGGGCTGCTGTCGGATATGGTCACGGTTGACTTGCGGACCCGGACCCCGCAGCAGTTCGCCGCCATGATCGCCGAGAAACTGGCCGCCCTCGCCATCGTCGCGCCGGCACCGCCGGCCAGCTCCAGAGCCCGCTCCAGCCCAGGTACTTCCGCGGCACTGTTCGTGCCGCGGGTCGTGGCAGCGACGTTGCAGCTTAAGCGGTCTCTGTCGGCCGGGATCAACGCAGTGGCGTTCGGCCCGAACGGGCGCCTACTGGCCAGCGTCGGCGATGACAAGGCGGTCCGGTTGTGGGACCTGGCCACCGGCCAGAACGTGGGCATTCTGACCGGCCACACCGACGTTGTCCGCGCCGTGGCCTTCAGCCCGGATGGGCGCCTGCTCGCCAGCACTGGGGACGACAAGACGGTGCGGCTGTGGTATCTAGCCACTGGCCAGAATGTGCGCATCTTGACCGGCCACACCGGGCTGAGCTCCCGGGTCGCGGCGGTGGAGTTCAGCCCGGACGGGCGCTTGCTGGCCAGCGGCGGCTCGGACAAGACGGTGCGGCTGTGGGACCCGGCGACCGGCCAGACTGTGCGCATCCTGACCGGTCATACCGGCTTGATCGGGACCCTCGGAGTTGAAGGACTGGCGTTCAGCCCGGACGGGCACCTGCTCGCCAGCGCCGGCGCGGACAAGACGGTGCGGGTGTGGGAAGTTGCCACCGGCCGGACTGTACGCATCCTGGCCGGTCACAGTGGTACTGCCGGTGTCTGGGCGGTGGCGTTCAGTCCGGACGGGCGCTGGCTCGCCAGCGCGGGCGGCCGCGACAAGACGGTGCGGCTGTGGGACCCGGCCACCGGGGAAACCGTGCACATCCTGACCGGGCACACCGAAATGGTCCGGACCGTGGCATTCAGCCGGGACAGTCGCCTGCTCGCCAGTGGCGGCCGTGACAAGACGGTGCGGCTGTGGGACCCGGCCACCGGGGAAACCGTGCACACCCTGACCGGTAATAGCGGACTCGGCGACGTCGAAGCGGTGGCGTTCGGCCCCGACGGGAACCTGTTCGCCAGCGCAAGCGGCAGGACGGTTCAGCTATGGCGCTGACGCTGCGCCGGCACCGGCCCGGATGCCACTCCGACCGCTCGCGACTCGCCTTGTGGCGGCTGCACGGGATCGGCCCGGCAATGCACGCAGCGTGGCAGGCTGGCGTGGTTCTCATGGGCGTCTCCGCGGGCTCGGTCTGCTGGTTTGCTGGCGGCACCACTGATGCCTTCGGCCTGCCGTTGCGCCCGGTGACCGATGCCTGGGCTTCCTCCCCTACTCCAATAGCCCCCACCACGACGCCGAGGAACAGCGGCGTCCCACGATCCACCGGCTGATCGGGGAAGGCATCTTGCCTGACGGCTACGCGAGCGACAACGGAACCGGGCTCATCTTCGAGGGGACAGACCTTGTCGACTGCGTGACCGAAGTCGAGGGAGCCAGGACGTGGCAGATGACTCGCCGCGGCGATGGGACCGTCGACGAGATTCCCCTGCCGACTCGGCTGCTGTCGTCCTGACCAACGCCGAGCCGGCGGCCGCTTGGTCGTCCTGGCGGGCCGGTGTGCTCCGTGGCCGGATGGGGTGCGGCCAGGGCATAACGCGGTATAAAGGTCTGATGGTGACGTGTCCGCGGTGCGGCGCGTCCCGGGGGGATGGCGACCGGTTCTGCGCCGATTGCGGTGCCTCGCTGGGGCGGTGCCCGTCGTGCGGTGAGCCCACTTCGGCGGGCCACCGGTTCTGTCCGTCGTGCGGGTATGCCCTGGCCGCGGCCGGGCCCGCGGCACCGTCAAGCACCGCGGCGTCACCGGGTGCCGGGACGGCCGGGCCGGTGGCCGAGCGGCGGGTGTGCTCGGTGCTGTTCTGCGACGTGGTCGGGTTCACCCCGCTGTCGGAGTCACGGGATCCGGAAGCCGTCCGGGAGCTGCTGTCTTCTTACTTCGAGGTCGCGCGGACCATCATCGGCCGGTACGGCGGGACGGTAGAGAAATTCATCGGGGACGCGGTGATGGCGGTCTGGGGCACGCCAACCGCGATGGAAGGAGATGCCGAACGCGCCGTGCGGGCCGCGCTTGACCTGGTGGCAGCGGTCCCCGAGCTGGGGACGCAGGCGGGCGTGCCTGGCCTGGCGGCGCGGGCCGGGGTGGTGACCGGGGAGGTCGCGGTCACCCTGGGAGCGGTCAACCAGGGCATGGTGGCCGGGGATGCGGTGAACACGGCGTCCCGGGTGCAGGCGGCGGCCGGGCCCGGGCAGGTGCTGGCCGATGGGACGACCCACCGGCTGGCGGGTAGCGCGGTCGAATTCCTCGCCGCCGGAGAGCACACGCTGAAGGGCAAGTCCGAGCCGGCCCGGTTGTGGCGGGCGACCCGGGTGCTGTCCGGGGTGGGCGGGTCGCAGCGGGTCGATGGGCTGGAGGCCCCGTTGACCGGCCGGGACGCCGAGCTGCGCATGATCAGGGAGCTGTTCCATGCGGCGGCGGAGCGGAAGGTGCCGCGGCTGGTGCTGGTCTGCGGCCCGGCCGGCACCGGTAAGTCCCGGCTGGGCTGGGAGTTCCGCAAGTACATCGAGGGCCTGGCCGAGGCCGTGTGGTGGCACCAGGGCCGGTGCCTGTCGTACGGCGAGGGGGTGGCCTTCTGGGCCCTGGCCGAGATGGTCCGGCAACGGCTGGGCATCGCCGAGGAAGACCCGGCTGAGGTAGCCGGGGCCAAGCTGGAAAATGGCCTGAACCGGTTCGTACCCGATGATTCGGAACGGGCCTACACCGGTGCCCGGCTAGCTCGCCTGCTCGGAGTGCCCTTCGCAGCAGACGCCGCCGCCGCGGCCTTGTCCCGGGAGGAGCTGTTCGCGGGATGGCGGCTGTTCTTCGAGCGGCTGGCCGCGACCGAGCCGGTGGTGCTGCTGATCGAGGACGCCCAGTACGCCGACGCCGGCCTGCTGGACTTCCTGGACTACCTGGTCGACTGGTCCCGGGACCTGCCCGTCTACCTGATGGTGTTCGCCCGCCCGGAGCTGGCCCAGGCCCGGCCGGGGTTCGGCGCCGGCCGCAACCGCAACACGCTGACCCTGGATCCGCTGGATGCGGCGTCGATGGACGCGCTGGTGGACGCGCTCGTGCCGGGGATGCCGACCGAGGCGAAGGCGAAGATCACCGGCCACGCGCAGGGGATACCGCTGTTCGCGGTGGAGACCGTCCGGTCGCTGATCGACCGGGACGTCGTCCAGCCGGTCGACGGGGCGTACCGGCTGACCGGCGACATCGGGGAACTGGCCGTTCCGGACAGCCTGCACGCGCTGCTGGCCGCCCGGCTGGATGCCCTGGATCCGGGTGTGCGGCAGCTGGTCGCGGATGCTGCGGTGCTGGGGACCACGTTTCCGGCCGAGGCGCTGGTCGCCGTGTCCGGCCGCGCCGAGCCGACGGTGCGGGCGGCGCTGGCCGACCTGGTGCGCCGGGAAGTGCTGAGCGTGTCCGCGGACCCGCTGTCCCCGGAGCGGGGCAGTTACCGTTTCGCCCAGCAGATGCTGCGGCAGGTGGCCTACGACACGCTGTCCCACCGCGACCGCAAGGCCCGGCACCTGAAGGTGGCCGCGCACCTGCGCGCCGCGTTCGCCGGCGACGGGGAGGAAGTCGCCGAGGTGGTCGCGAGCCATTACCTGGACGCGCTGCAGGCGATCCCGGACGACCCCGACACCGCCGAGATCCGCGGCCTGGCCATGGGCGCGCTGGTCCGGGCCGGCGAGCGCGCCGAGCGGACCGGCGCCCCGGCCCGGGCCGCCGCCAGCTACGCCGCCGCGGCCGAACTGAGCTCCCCGCAAATCGCAGACGATCAGCGTTCCCCGGACAGCGCAGCGGACCAGCGGACGGCGGGCACACTGTGGGAACGTGCCGCCGAGGCCGCCATCACCGACGCCGGCTGGGCGGTAGCGGTCGAGTATGCGGGCCGCGCTCGAGACGATCACCAGCGTCGCGGCCAGGCCCGGGCCGCGGCGCGGGCCCAGGCCACCGCCGGTCGGGCGCTGCGCTTGTGGGGCCGTTACGCCGATGCCCGCGAGCAGCTCAGCGCGGCGGCGCAGGTGCTGCTGGCGGATCCGGACACCGACACGGTCCGCGTCATGGACCAGCTCGCGGCGCTTGAGGTCTCGGCCACGTCGCCCGACGCCGGCCGGATCAGCGCGGAGGCGCTTGCTCTCGGCCAGGCCCTGGGCGCAGATGCCGGCCAGCTCAGCCATCTGTTTCTGGTCCGCGGGTCTTTCCTGGTCAACGATCAGAAGCGGCCCGAGGCGGTCGCCTACTTCCGCGAGAGCGCACGGCTCGCCACCCAGATCGGCGACAACGTCGCCGTGGGAGTCGCGCTGCTCAACCTAGCGTGGGCGCTGACGTTCACTGATCCCGCGGCCGGCGCCGAAGCCGCCCGGGCCGCCGCCACGCACCTGCGCCAGGCCGGCGCCAGGGACTTCTTGGCCTACGCGATCGCGAACCTGGCCCAGGCGCTGCTCGAGCTGGGCGAGTGGGACGCCGCCGAACAGGAGTTCAGCCAGGCCGCGGCCGCCGATGAGCTAGCCGATCATGAGTTTCTGGCGTGCCACCGGGCCCGGCTGGCGGCGCTGCGAGGAGACGCCGTCACCGCGGGAACCATCCTGACCGGGCTGTCTGACCTGCGCGCCAGCGAGGCTGAGGCGGACCAGGCGTTCATCAGCTGCGCGGACGCCTTCACCGCGGCCGCTCGGCACCAGCCCGAGCGTGCGCTGCGCCTAGCCCGCGCCACCCTCGCGCACGCCCCTGCCCTCGGGATCAGCTACGACGACCTGCGCTGGGCGTGGCCGCTCGCCGCTCGCTGCGCTCATGAGCTGGGCGACGCCACCGCCACCCGCGAGCTGCTGGCGCTGCTCGACTCCAGCCTGCCCGGGCACCTGGCTCCGATGCTGCGAGCCGAGAGCGAGCTGGCCCGCGCCCGGCTGGCCGCCGCCGCAGCCGACGCCGCCGCCGACGCCACCGACGCCACCGACGCCACCGACGCCACCGACGCCACCGACGCCACCGACGCCACCGACGCGGACGCCGCGGACGCCGCCACCGATGCCGAAGCCACCGCCGCCGTCGACACCACCGATGCCGGAGCCGCCGCCGACACCGCGGACGCCGCGGACGCCGCGGACGCCGACGCGGGCGCCCCGGCCGCCTTGGCCGCTGCGGTCACCGGGCTGCGCGAGCTGTCCACTCCCTACCATCTCGCGCACGGGCTGCTCGACCACGCGGAGTACCTGGTCCGTCATGGCCAAGCCGAGGCCGCCGCCGTCGCTTCGGGCGAAGCCCGGGACATCGCTCTTCGGCTGCGCTGCCGTCCCCTGCTCGACCGCGCCGAAGCCATCGACCCCACCGGAGCCATCCGCCCCACCGGCATTGTGCCGCCTGCGGAATGGATCCGGGACTAGAGCAGCGGTCAAGTACCCGGCTCCGCCATTAGCCGGTTACAGTCACCGCGCATCCCCTTTGTCCGGTTTATCGTATTTCACTGGCGGTTTCTGGTGGTGGATCCGGGCCTGGTGGTGGATTGGGTGTACGGGGGTTCGTCAAACCCGCACAGTGCCCGTACGGGCGGGCGCCCGGCGCGCACTGGCGGGTCCGTCAACCCCACCCCCACCTGCTAGCTCATAAATTCCAAATTGCTGATTTTACGTGGGAGCATTCGGGCTTACAGGAGGATTTTGGGTACCGGGATGCACAAAATACTCCCCGGAGCCCGAATACTCCCCGGGACGACGCATCACAGCGCGCTCGTGCCTCACGGCGCACACCAGGTACCTGCCCCGCCCGGGAATGACCTCAGGAGCATCACGGCCCTACCGGAGACGTGCTCGCCTGACGGCACCAGGAATCCCTGCCGTCAGCCACGCCGATCAGAGCTGGATCGTCGCCTCGACCGTGACCCGACGGCCGAGGCGGACACTTTCGGACTTGCCCTGATATCCCCTGCGGGGACGCCCGTTCCGAGCTGAAAATGGGGGGTGGCTGCCCGCCGACGCCGGAATGCCATGGTCGCTGGAGGCCGCGGACTTGCCGGGCGCTGGGAGCCGTAGCCCTGGGACCTTTACTGTCGCTTCGAGCACGCGGATCTGATTCGCCTGTCCCTCGCGGTTCCTGCGGGCAGCCGCTGAACAATTACTATCTGTAGATAGCAGAGTACCGGAGCCGACCGCCGACCCGCGCGCCGGTTACCTCACGATCGCGACTACGGGGCCGACCCGCTCCCCTTACGACGGCCGGGAGCGGCCGTTACCCTTGGACAAGCGTCAGAACTGCATCGTCGCCGCTATGGTCAAGCGGCGGCGGATATTTTCATACTTAGCATGTGGCACTGGGGACCACCACATCCGCACCGTGTCCGCACAGGGACGCTGCGCCGTTCAGGGGTTCCGTGGTCTTTACCTGGGGTTTTGCATGGCACAGGCCGACATGCCGGGATCGGGTCTCGTAATCGTGTCGAGGATCGTGCCGGGGTCTGCTGACCTTGCGGGGGCTGGTAAGGGTGTCGGCGTGGGGTGGAAACTGCGACGCCGGCTATAACAGGCACCGTCGAGTCGACGCTGGTCTCGGCTTAAAGGCCGAGTTTCGTGAGCAGGATAAGGCCGTCCACGTTGGCGAAGATCGCGTCATTCGCGACAAGGGGAATGCCCAGCCAGATTGCCGAGGCGGCTACCCATCGGTCGGCCTCATGATCCTTGCCGCCCAGGCCGTGCCCGTTCTTGGCGCACCACGCACGCACGGTGGCATAGGTCTCAGTGAGATTCGGCCCGGGCCAGACGGTGTCGGCCCGGGAGAGTTCGTGGTCCAGGCGCACAAGCCTGGCCGTGCCCCAGCCCGCCAGCTTGGCCCCGTACCTGAGCTCGGCGACAGTGATGAAGGAGATTACGGCGGGCCGGCCTTCCAGGAGAGGCCGGTATGCCGAAGCTAGTGATTGTCCCCGCGGCGTCAGACGCGCGCCGAACACGCCGGTGTCGATGATCACCGGCCCCCGTGAGCCTGGGCTCACGAGTCGAGGATCACGGCCAGGAACCGGCGGTCCTCGTCATCACTTAGCTCCTCGATGACCACATCCTCATCGGGCGGAAGCGGCCGGGCCGCCTCGAGCACGTCTTCCCGGCTCCGCTCCAATGTGGTGCCATCAGAGGCCGGCACGTAGGCTTCGGGACCTGACATCGCGTTCCTCACCTCCTAGCATCAGGGTATACCCGGTGGGGCCGCCCGCCTTGACCATCGCAGCCCGTGCTGCATGACCGATGGCGAATACCCCTTGTCGCGCAGCGCATCCAGTTGCACGGGGAGTGGCGGGATGAGATGGCGGGTGCGGGCCCGGAACTAGGGTGGTGCTATGTGCCTGCCCGCCATGATGTCAGCGGCATTCGCTGCCTGCGAAACCCCCGGGCCGCAGTTCCCGACGGCTCGGCTGCCGTGCTGATAGCAGTCGCCGTGCTGGGGCTGGTCACCTGGGGCGACCTTTGACGGCCCCCGGCCTCGCGCCGGCCGCCGTCGATGACTGGTGCCGGCGGTGGCTGGGCGCGGGAGCAGGCGAAGTCCTGTTCACAGCAGGACACCTTTCCCATGTCGTCGGCATGCGCTTGAGCGACGGGCGGGAAGTGGTGGTGAAGGTGCGCCCGGCCGCCGACAGGCTAGCCGGGTGCGCGGACGTGCAGCGAGCGCTATGGGAGGCCGGATTCCCGTGTCCGCGACCCCTGGCGGGTCCGGTCCCGCTCGGCGGGTATGCGGCCAGCGCGGAGAGTTTCAGGCCGGGCGGGGAGGTGCTGGGTGTGGCCGGTAAGGCGGTTGAACGCTACGCGGAACTGCTAGTTCTGCTGGTGCGGCTCGCCCCGTCCCCGCGCACGATCCGGTCCCTGGCGCCTAACCCGCCCTGGGTGGCCTGGGATCACGAGCACGGCGGCGTGTGGCCTCCGCCCGATGATCGCGACGCTGACCTGAACGCGCATTCCGGGGCCGCCTGGCTGGATGAGATCGGGCACAGGGTCACGCGCAGGCTGCGGCAGATGCGCGGGGAGGCACACGTCGTCGGCCACGGCGACTGGGAGGCGCAGAACCTGCGCTGGCGCGGTCAGCAGCCCTGGGCGGTTCATGACTGGGATAGCGCAGTGAGCGCCCCCGAGCCGGTCATCGTCGGCCTGGCCGCGTCCGTCTGGCCATGCGGAGCCGAGCAAAGGGCAGCATCGGTACCGGAGTCCGAAGCATTCATCGAGGCTTACCAGCACGCCGCCCGCCGCCCATGGAGCGCTGACCAGATCCAGGCCAGCTGGGCGGCAGGCCTGTGGGTTTACGCGTTCAACGCCAAGAAAGCCAGCCTTGACGGTGTGTCATGGCTCGAACCAGGCGAAGCAACCGAACGTCTGCGCCGGGCCGGTGCCTAAGCAACCCCGCCAGGTGGACCGAATCAGGTCTGGCTGGGCGTCAGAGCTGGGACGTTGCTTCGACCCTGAGCCGACCCGGCTACGCGCCGTGGGTCATCCCCGGCGAGTCCGCCGGGACCAAAGGCGTCACAGTTGTATCATGGCTTCGATGGTCAACCGCCGCACGGGGCGGACGTTTTCGCACTTGGTATGTGGCACTGGGGTGCCTCGTCCGGAAACCTTTGGCCAGGTCGAAGCAACCTTCGTCACCCGTCTGATATAGTGAGCGGGTTAGTTTCCTGGGCGAAAATTCGTCCCGGGTTGTATGCGCTATGTTACTTACTTGGGTATCCGCTTGCGGTGCGCGGCGGCGCTGATCACACCGACGGCTGTTAGCGCCAAGCGCACGACGCACGGTTACTCTGCACATCGGTAACCCGTAAGGGTTTACTAAGGGAAGGCTACAGCGCCCCCCTGGGCCCGCAACCCAGGAGTCGCGGACACGTCGGGTCGGACTCAGTTCCACCAGGTTCTTCACTGGTCGAGCTGAGCTGACTCAAAGCCTCTCGACCATATAAGTCGAGAGGACAGGTCCCGGATGGTGGCACGTGCTTCCCCGCCAGTGTTCGTACGGCGACTGGTCCATGTTTCCAACATGGTCAAGGCTGTCACCGAATTCCTCGAACGCATAGCCGCTCTTCTGCGACAAGTCGTACATGTCGTCGGTTGGCTAGTCCTGTTGGTTGCTGCAATCAAGCTACTGATTCATCCAGACCTCTCTCCAGAGCACTTCGTCGTACCCGGCGCTGGAGCCCTAGCGGTGCTGCAGAGCTTGATCAGGCCCAGGCGAAGGCAAAGCATTGAAGAAGCGATCGTGTGGGACGATACGTCGCAACCGACCTGTGATCTGGCCTCCGTCGAAGAGGACATCGAGAGAGAAGCAGTAACGCAGCCCGAGCAACCTGCCCATCCGTAGTTGCCTTGAATCAACCATCGACCCGAACCGTTGGCGGCGTCCCTATCTAGCAGGGAGAAGGGCCACGGGGCGAAGTACTTGTTCACTCATGGGTGAGCGTCACTCCACGGACCCAGGCCGGACGGTCACAGCTTCACCGTGGCTTCGATGGTCAGCCGACGGCTAGGCCCGATGTTTCCGGAGTTGGCGTGCTCCCCTCTACTGGGCCCGGTCTCAGATACGAAAGCATCCGCCGAGCCATCGGCTCACCGTCGAGGCAGCCAGACCAGTAGAACCATCTTGGATAAATCCCACAACTGCCCGGACGGACCGGTGCGTCGTCTAATGATCGAGGCGACGTACTCGCTCTGATCATGCGACCAGGACACGCCGCTCCCTGAAACCCGCGCGGCGCCGCAGGCGGCGTGGCTCAGGTGCGTCGGCTGATCCACTCCGAGAGGTGGGCGGGCTCCAAGGCCTTCTGTACGACCGTCGCCAGGTCATCGCGGACCGAGTCCAGGTCTACGGCGTCTTTGAGCCGTGCTGCGAACGCGGCCACGGTCTGGTCGGCATAAAGCCGGTACTTCAAGATCGCCACGCCGATGGCGGACGGCAGGGCGGCCAGCCCGACCAGAGGGACAGGAGAGCCGATCAGGACCCCGAGCAGGATCGAGAAAACCGCCCATCGCGGCGCCGCAGGCCAGCCACTTCAGCTGCTGGCGGCGCTCACCCCCGGCACGCCGCCAGCTGAGCACCTGGCGGGCCACGAACGACAGGCCGATGGCCGCGATCGAGGCCAGGACCGAGAACACCAGCCACGTGGGCGGATTGGCCTGCCAGCCGCCCAGCTGACCCGAGCTTGCGAGGTTGCCGTTGGTGCCGAGGTGGATGTCGTGACCGGCAACCGCGGCGACCCCCTGGGCGACGGAGACCGCCGACACGTAGGCGGTCAGTACCGCGTAGACCCATAGCACCCGTCGCCAGCGGCGCAACGCCAGCCGGCCATCCGGGAACAGCAAGATGACCGGAGGAAACAACGCGAGCGAAGGTGCCTGCAACGTGTCGAGCACCACAGCTGCCGGAGCCAGCGGCAACCCCCGGTGACCCAGGCCGTAGGCCAGCACCGCGTACTCCACGGCACCAGCGCCGAGCACGTACAGCGCGATGAAGACGAGCAGTAGCCAGCCGATGGGGTTCTGCGGCTGGCGTCGCGCCACCACCAGGCCCGCACCGGCGTACATCACCACGATGGCAATGCCTGACCAGGTGCCGCTGGTGGTCAGCTGATGATCGAAACCCTTCAGCGTCACGGTCGCGATCGCCAGCACGAGCACCAAGACGCCCAGGGCTGCTGCCGTCCTGGGTGACAGCAAGCCGAAGCGTCGCACAGCGGCGGCCGGCATCTCTGCTGCCTGGCCGCCTGCTGGCTGCCTTCCGCCCACGAGAGCAACCCTGGGTGTCGGCACTCACGTAATTCCCCAGGTCCTGGCCGTGTTCTTATTTTAGCTGCCGCTCGTGGTCCCGGTGGGGATGACACGCCCGGGCCGTTTGTTCGGGCGGTAGCTGGGTCCGTTCATGAAGACCTGGTGGCTGTTGTTGATGAGCCGGTCCAGGAGGGATTCGGCGACGACGGGGTTGGGGAACAGCGGGTACCAGTCGGCGGGTGCCCGGTTGGATGTCAGGATCAGTGATTTCCCGGCTCTTTCGGTGATGAGCTCGTAGAGGTCGTCGGCCTGGGCGGGGGTCAGTTCCCTCATCGCGAAGTCGTCCAGGACCAGGACGGCAGGGCGGGTGAGCTCGGCGAGCCGCTTGTCCCAGGTGCGGTCGGCGTGGCCGCCGGCCAGGTGGGCCAGGGCCCTGCTGGTTTTCATGAACCGGGCCTCGGCTCCGGCCCGGATGGCCAGGTGGGCCAGGGCCTGGGCGATGTGGCTCTTGCCGACCCCGACGGGCCCGTAGCAGATGACGGACTCCCCGCCGGTGAGCCAGCGCAGCGCGGCGAGGTCGCGGATCTGCGCGGCGGGCAGCTTGGGCGCGGCGGCGAAGTCGAAGCCTTCCAAGGTGGCGGGGGTTTCGAAGCGGGCCCGGCGGATCCGGCGGGCCAGGGACATCGTGTCGCGGCGGGAGATCTCGTCCTGGCACAGGACCTGCAGGAAGTCCAGGTGGCCGAGTTCCCCGGCGTGGGCCTGGGACAGGCGGGCGTCCAGGGTGTCCAGCATGCCGGACAGTTTCAGCTGGCGGAGCGCGGCGGCCAGCGCGCTGCGGTCGGTGACGGTGACGGTCACGGCGTCATCTCCGCCGCGTCGCCGGGCCGGACCGCGTCGCTGGTGAGGGTGCCGGGCAGCGGGATGACGTTCGCGAACGAGGCGGGGCCGCGCAGGAACGCGGCCGCGCCGCCGTCCCCGGCCGCGGCGGGTACCGTGTCGCGGTCGGTGCCGGCGGCCAGGATGCCCTTGACGGTCCGGTAGGACGGGTCTCCGGCGGTGATCGCCCTGGCGCAGGCGGCCTCGAGCCGGCCCGGGTGGTGCTTGTCGGCCAGCCCGATGATGCCCTGGGCCGAGCGGAGCCGGTAGAGCGCGTTCTCGGCCAGCAGATCGGCGATGACCTGCTCGCACGACGGGCCGATCGCGGCGGCCTGGCGGCGGCACCAGGCCGGGGTCCGCATGTGGAACGCGATCTTCTCCGGCGGGTAGTCCCCGAAGTCGGTCTGCTTCCCGCGGATCTTCCGCGGGTGGGTCTTGACGAGCTGCCCGCTGATGAAGAACTGGACCATCGTGCCGGTGATCCGCACGTCGGCGGTCTTGCCGATGTGCCGCCACGGGATGGAGTAGAGCACCCGGTCGACCTGGGCGTGGATGTCCGGGCCGATCTTCGCTGTCGCCCACGTGGCCAGCACGAACGGCTCGCCGGGCAGCGGCCGCAGCGTGTCCTTCTCGACCGCTTCGAACACCGCGGCCGGGGCGGCGCCGTCCAGCGGCCGGCAGGCCCGGCGGCCCGCGACGTCCAGTGACCAGCGGACCGCCGCGGCCTGCATCTGCGGCAGCGACGCGAACTCCCGGCCCCGCCAGAAACTGTCCCTGACATAGGGCATCGGCCGCTCGACCCTGGCCTTGTCGCGGGGCTTCAGCGCCCGGGCCGGGTCGATCAGGCAGCCGTAATGCGCGGCCATCTCGGCATAGGACCGGTTGAGCTTGGGATCGTAAAGACCGGGTTTGTCCACCCCGGTCTTCAGATTGTCCGGTACCAGCCGCGACGGCACCCCGCCGAAGAACTCGAACGCGGCGACGTGGCACTCGGTCCAGGACCGCTGGTCCATCCTCAGCACCGGCCGCACGAACATGTGCCGCGAGCAGGCCAGCACCATCACGAAAGCCTGCACGGTGCGCAGCTTCCCGGTGACCGGGTCCAGCCACCGGCCGAGCTGCCCGTAGTCGATCTGCGCCTGCTCCCCGGCCTGGGCCGGGTGCGGGTTCCAGACCGTGACCTGCGACCGGCGGATCTCCTCCGGCAGGTTCGCATTGACGTACCGGCGGAAACTCGCCACGCTGGCCGCCAGGCCCCGCTCATCTCGCAGCCGCTGGTGGATCGTCGACATCCGCACCCGCGCCGTGAGCTGCCCCACGATGTAGTCGTGGTGCTCAGCGATCGCCGGCCACGTCACCTGCCGCAGCCGCGTATCGGCCAGCTCCGGGAACCAGCCCCGGACCAGCTCCGCCCAGTCCTCCTCGCTCTTGGCGGGCCCGCCCGGGACGATGCCCGCGGCCGCCGCCGGCCCGACATATTTTCGCAGCGTCTTACGGTCCACCCCCAGGCTCTGCGACATCTCGCTCAGCGATCTGCCCGCATGCCAGTGCACCAGAATCTCGGTCACGTCGATCACGTCGAACGTTCTCCTTGCCATCGGCCCCCCGCCCTAGACGGGAGGAACGTTGCTCCTTCTCGATGGCCAGGTCCACCACGACACGCACGTCATCCCCATGGGGAATTACGTGATCGAGGCGGGGAATTACGTGATCGCTACCCCCTCAGAACTGGGGAATTACTTGATCGCCGACACCCTGGGCCCGGACCGTTCCGGAAACGTTATCGCCGATGACCTGATCTGCCACCCACGACAGGACTGTTCGGTCCCTGCCGACCAGGGCGAGCCGATACCCGGGGTCTTGAAATCCACAACCGTCTGGCTGGTGCAATGCATCACCAGGCAGAAGGCTCACACTGGCCGTACAGCGGCCCGCTCCCGCGTGCGCGCACTGTGCACCGCAATTCCCGGCCAGGCACCCATCCTGCCTGCGATGATGTCCCTCCAGACCACCGGGAACTATGCGGCCTGTGGCTGCCTGCCCGGAAGAGGGGTGTTGCCCAAGTCCCACATCGGTCCAGGCAACCTGGCGCGCCGGCTGAGGATCGAAGCGACGTACCCACTTTGATCCTCGGCCACCTGTAACACCACTTCCTACCGCGCGAGCGATCGGCTCGTCACATCAATCCCGGAATTCACCGCGCAAGTATCCCGCTCCCTGTCGCGGCGTGCGCCGCGACCGCGCCGACTAACCCGAAGTTACCGTCACTATGTGTAGATATCTGGGCCCTGAGCTGCGATAACGCTGTAGAGGGCAAGGTTTTCTGTACAGAAAATCCGCGGCCATGACCAGCTACCATGATGGAAGTTTGCGCTGGTCAGACCATGTAGCCAGAAGACATGACCTTCGAGCTCGCGAAGGCCCAGTTCAGCGCCGCGCGTGGCGTGCCACCGCCAAGTAACTTCGGACTAACTGCCGAGTGGTATACCTGTCCGCTACGGCACACCATGATGGAGTAGGCGAGCCCTACGGTCAGGACGGCCGATTCCGACAGGACGCGCAGGTCAGCAGGTCGGATCACAGCCGCCGGGCGCTGTAAACAAAGAGAAGCTAGTTCCCTCCGCGGGCGGCCTCCCGGGTATAGTGGGCGAGGTTGCTGCGGGCGGTCAGCGTCATCGGGTGCTTTGGGCCCAGCACCCGCTCACGCACCGGCAGCAGCGCGGCGTACAGGTCGCGGGCACCAGCCGCATCCCCCGCCCCCCCGGTCCAGCGAGCCTGGTTGCCTCGGACCATCAGGGTATCCGGATGCTCGGGGCCCAGCACCCGCTCGAACACGGGCAGCAGCGCAGCATACTGGTCGCGGGCCCCAGCCGCATTCCCCGCCTCCCCGATCCAGTGGGCGAGGTTGGCGCGGGCGGCCAGCGTCTGCGGATGCTCGGCGCCCAGCACCCGCTCACGCACCGGCAGCAGCGCGGCGAACTGGTCGCGGGCACCGGCCGCATTCCCCGCCTCCCCGGTCCAGTCGGCGAGGTTGAAGCGGGCGGCCAGCGTGTCCGGGTGCTCGGCGCCCAGCACCCGCTCACGCACCGGCAGCAGCGCCGCGTACTGGTCGCGGGCACCAGCCGCATCTCCGGCGTTCCAGGCCCACTGGGCGAGGTTAGCGCGGGTGGCTAGCGTGTCCGGGTGCTCGGCGCCCAGCACCCGCTCATGCACCGCCGCCACTGCGGCGAACTGGTCGCGGGCACCGGCCGTATCCCCCGCCAACCCGGTCCAGAGGGCGAGGCCGGCGCGGGCGGCCAGCGTGTCCGGGTGCTCGAGGCCCAGCACCCGCTTGTGCACCGGCACCAAGGAGGCGAACTGGTCGCGGGCACCGGCCGTATTCCCCGCCATCCCCGTGAAATAGGCGAGGTTGACGCGGGCGGCCAGCGTGTCCGGGTGCCTGGGGCCGAGCACCCGCTTGTGCACCGGTACCAGGGAGGCGAACTGGTCGCGGGCACCGGCCGTATTCCCCGCCATCCCCGTGAAATAGGCGAGGCCGGCGCGGGCGGCCAGCGTGTCCGGGTGATCGAGGCCCAGCACCCGCTCGCGCGCCTTAAGCACCTCTTGCTGGAGATCACAGGCAGCCCCGTAACTGCCGCTGAACCCCACGTAGCTGGCGACCCGTCCCATGCCACCGGTGTCAACGGATAGGGCAGCCTGGGCGTGCGGCAGCAGCAATGCAAAGACGGACCAGGATTCCGGGTTCTGTGGGTTAGCGGGCAGGGCGGACTCGATCACCACGGCTGCGGCCTGTCGCCACGCCGCAGCCAGCTCCGCAGGCATCTGATCAGCTGTGATGGCCTGGATCAGCCGGTGCACTGACACCGACCCATCCGCAGGCTGGCTGACCAGCGAATACCGGCGCAGCGCCGCGATAGCGTCTTTGGCTGCCAACTCGTCCTCCTGCAGCGGCAACAGCGCTGACGCCACCTCATCCCCCAGCTGCTCGGCAAGCCCAGGACATGGCTGCAACAGCAATCGCAGCGGAACTGCTTCGGGCGCGCAGTACGCCAGCAGTCGCAGC
>Ga0302326_10015111_pt1 | contig 16260 bp, 15 predicted proteins | sample Palsa_T0_3_FD_202264 | JGI IMG/M metagenome (GOLD analysis project Ga0302326, IMG submission 202264) | Peat permafrost microbial communities from Stordalen Mire near Abisko, Sweden - Palsa_T0_3 | ecosystem: Environmental > Terrestrial > Soil > Palsa > Peat permafrost | place: Sweden: Abisko... | reverse complement strand
CCGCCGCCGAGCGACTTGCTCCACGGGATAATCGCGCCGCCCTCGATCGACTTCGAGCGGTCCGGCATCACTTTCCACGGATCGATCTCGATCTTCGCGCCGAGGCCCGTGCAATCGGGACACGCTCCGTACGGCGAGTTGAACGAGAACAAGCGCGGCGCAAGCTCCTCGAACGAAAGGCCGCAATACACGCAGGCCAGCTGCTCGGAGAAGGTCAGCTCGCGCGCGGCCGGCGCCGCTTTTACCGTACCCGCATTGGTTTGCAAGCCGTTCGAGGCTTTGCCGGGCTCGACGAGTACCGTAACGATGCCGCTCGAAAGTCGCAGCGTCGTTTCGATCGAGTCGGTCAAACGCTTGCGTACGTCGGGCTTCATCACGAGCCGGTCAACGATGACCTCGATCGTGTGCTTGCGCTTCTTGTCGAGGTCGATTTTGTCTCGTAACTCGCGCGGTTCGCCGTCGACCCGGACGCGCGCGAAGCCCTCTTTGGCGATCTCCTCGAAGAGCTTTGCGTATTCGCCCTTGCGCCCGCGAATGACGGGCGCCAGGAGTTGGATGCGGGTGCCCTCGGGGAGTTCCATCACCTGGTCGACGATCTGCTCGCTCGACTGCGCGCTCACTTCCCGCCCGCAGCTGTAGCAGTGGGGAGTCCCGATCCGCGCGTACAGCAAGCGGAGATAATCGTAGATTTCGGTGACCGTGCCCACCGTCGAGCGCGGGTTGCGCGAGGTCGACTTCTGGTCGATCGAGATGGCCGGCGACAGCCCCTCGATGTAGTCGACGTCGGGCTTCTCCATCTGTCCCAAGAACTGCCGGGCATAGCTCGAGAGCGACTCGACGTAGCGCCGCTGGCCCTCGGCATAGATCGTATCGAAGGCAAGCGAGGACTTGCCCGACCCGGACAGCCCCGTAATGACGATGAGCCGGTTGCGCGGGAGGGTAAGGTCGATGTTCTTGAGGTTATGCTCCCGGGCGCCCTTGATAACGATCGAGTCGAGTCCGCGGACTGGGGCCGAGCCATTCTGAGCCACGATACTGCTAGACCTTAGCGAACGTCCGTTCGTTTCATGCCGCCCACGAGGACGAAAATGTGACTTCGAGCGCTATACGGGGAGAAGGCCGTCCTCCTCGCGCCTGACTGCTTCCGGGGCGACCGATAGCATCGTTAGTGGAACGCCGGAAGAGGTTGAAGTTCGTGCATACCGACGCTGAAGCGCTGGCCGCTACCGCCCGTCTGCGCTATCACTTGGCCCGCCTGCACACCGCACCCCAATTTGCGGCGGTCCTGGACTGCCTCTTCGATTTGGCCCCGCGCCGGACCGATCCGATGTTCGAGGAACTCGTGGTCGTCGACGACCGCTTGATCTTCGCCCGGGCAAGCGGCGAGCGCACCTTCCGCCACTTCGTCGGCCGCCGCGACCAGCTCACGATCAACCTGGTCGGTTTCGTGCGCCACTTGGGCCTGGGCACGCGCGAACGCGAATACGTCCTCAGCCGCATCGAAAGCATCCCCCGCCGCGTAACGCGCTGACCGGACGCTCCGGCTAGGTAACCCCCGCAGCGCGGGAAGCGCCTACCGCGCGGCGCATACACAGGGCGTGATGCGCCGGCTCGTCGCATTCGTGCGCCTTTCGCGGCTCAAATTTCTCGTCGGCGGCCTCGCCGGAGGCGCGCTCGGGACGGCGATCGCCTTTTTCGAAACGCACGGGATCGTACCGGCGGCCTACGCGCTGGCACAGATTACGATCACCTCCGCGCACCTCATGACGCACTACGCCAACGATTACTTCGATCAGGCGAGCGACGCGCGCACGACGCGTACGCCGTACTCGGGCGGCAGCGGTGTCCTGATCGACGGGACGCTCGATCCGAAGGTGGCGCTCGTGGCCGCGCTCGTTTGCTCGATCGCGAGCTTGGCGGGCGACGTGCTCTTAGTTGTCACGGGTCACCCGCTGGCCGCCGCGCTCGGTATCGGAATGCTCGCCCTCGCCTGGAGTTACTCCGCCCCGCCGATGCGCTTTGTCGCGCGCGGCCTCGGCGAGCTCGACACGGCGGTCGTGGTCGCAATCCTCGTACCGCTCTGCGCCTACGCCGCACAGATGCCCAGCCTGGACGTGCGAGTGCTGGCAAGTACCGTGCCGGGCGCAGCCGCGATGTTCGTGATGATGGTCTGCGTGCAGGTTCCCGATCTCGCCGCCGACGCCGCGACCGGCAAGCGCAACCTCGTCGTGCGTTTGGGTGCAAGCCGTGCCGTGCGCTTAGCGTTCGCAGCCATCGTCGCCGAAGCCGGCGGTGTCGCGCTCGCACTCGCTTTCGGTGCGCCGGCGGCCTTTGCGGCGTTCCAACTCGTCGCGCTCGTGCCGCTCGCACTTTTGGTGACGCCGCTGCGCGCGTTCGGCGCGGGCCGCTCCATCGTTCCGGCCGGCCTCGCCGCCCGCGGCGTCGCCCTCTTCGCGACGGTCGCGATCGCGGGCGCGCTCGGCTACGCGTACGCCGCCATCGTCTAGCGGGACGGTTGGCGCAGCGCGCGGTATTCGCCGACGATCACGAGCGTGAAGTACGCGATCACCGCCTGAATAACGATCGCCGCGACGAGGGGTCCGACGAACGGCACGCCGTGAACGAGTTCGGCGAGCGCTCCCATGCCGAACGCGATCAGGCCGATGCCGGCCACGACGAGCAAGGTCGTGCGCGGCCGGCGAAACGCGATCTCGATCGACTCGCCGACGGCGTGAAAACCGGGCCGTTCCCCAACGACGGCGGCCGGCATCGTGTAGATACAGTAGAAGACGAGCACGAGGAGCGAGAGCGAGAGCGTGTACGCCGCAAGGACCGCCGCGACGAAAGCGATCGCGAACAGCACGAGCATCGCGACGAACACGTGGCCCGCGTCGCGTTGAAACGCGCGCGCACCGTCGCGAAACGCGGCTCGGCCGGCACTCCACGCGGCATCGGCCATACCCGTCGTAAAGGCGATCGAGAGGATCGCGGCGAGGAGTTGCACGACCAGCTGCAAGAGGCGCGTGTAGATCGTACTCTGCAGCGGATCCGCCGGCTCCAAGAGCGTCGTAACGACGGCCGAAAGCGCGCCGGCGACGAGTCCCGGCACGACGATCGCGGGGTTGCGCGCAAGCAGCCGCAGCGATCCGGCAAATGCCACGCGCGAGCTCGTTGCGACCATCAGCCCGAGGTTCGAGCGATCGGAAGCACGGCCTCCACGTCGTCGATGCGCGTGACGATCGCATCCGGCACGGGAGCGCCGGGCGGCACGGCCTCATCGCGCACGTTCATCCACACCGTGAACATCCCGGCATCGAGCGCGCCGCGAATATCGCGCTCGTAACGATCGCCGACCATCGCGCAGCGCTCGGCCGCGATGCCGAGCCGCTCCGCCGCGAGCCGGAAGAGCCGGACGTCGGGCTTGATGAGCCCCACTTCGTCCGCGATGAAGATCTCATCGAACGCGTCCTCGAGCTGCAGGAGCGCGATCTTCTCGCGATGCGTCTCGGCCATGCCGTTCGTAATCATGGCGAGCTTGCAGCCCCGTTCGCGAAGCGATCGCAGCAGCTCGAGGGCTCCCGGCCAGAGTTGCAGATAGCGGCGCCGGTAGTCGTTGTACGCTGCGCCGCAGCGAGCGGCAAGTTCGGGCTCATCGATTCCGACCGAGCTTAGCGCGCTCGCCCACATGCGCGCGCGCAGGCCGACGAGCGGTTCGTTGAAGACCGCGACGGTCAGCGTTTTCCAGAAGGCTTCGGACTCGGCGACGTAGGCGGCGTAGAGCCGCACGCCGTCGACGCCTCGCTCGGCTGCGATTTCGTTCGCGACCCCTTGGGCCGCGCGCCGATAAGTCTGCGTGTCGTCGTGCAGCGTGTCGTCGAGATCGAACAGGACGGCTTCGATCACGCGAGCGTCACCAGAAACGTGCGCAGCTCGAAGGGACGAAAGTGCGCGCGGATCGTTCCGTCGTCCACGACGGCGTCGCCGCCGGCTGGGCGCTCGAGCGCGTCGACGCAGTCGATGGAACGAACCCGCACGCCGCAATGGAACGTCGCGTCGCACGAAGTGCCTTCACACTCGCGCGCCCGAAAGACGATCCCGTTGCCGTCATCGGCGAGCTTCGTCGCGACCACGAGCACGGAGTCGCTCGCGGGCACGAACATCGGCACCCCCTCGCCGCCGGCGAAGCGCTCCCACAATCGTTCGAGCCGGCCCATCCCGGCAGCCTCAAACGGCACGAAGGCAAACGAGAAGTCGTGAACGCCGTGGTCTGCGCCGGGATCGGGCCACGTCGGCCCGCGCAACACGGAATGGCCGAGCCGCGTTCCGCGCATCGAGCGCTCGACGCTCCAGCCGTACGTGTCGAGCGCGAACACGGCGAGCCCGCCCGCGGAACCATCGAGCCGAGCGAAGCGCTGGCCGCACGCCTCAAACTTCGCGCGCTCCTCGCGCGTGCGCGGTGCCGGCGCGCGGTCCACGCACCCGTGGGGCGTTCCGAACCGAGCGCGCGTCGCACGAAAGGCGAGGTCGTTCTCAAAGCGCAGTAACGCGTGGCGCTCGCGCCAATCGACGGCCCACGCGACGCGCAGAAACGGCTCGCCGCTCTCGAGCCAAATGCGCGCGACCGCGGCCGATTCTCCGAAGGCGTAGCGCACTTCGAGCGCGCCGTCGACCGGCTCGCACCCCGTGACGCGCATGCGCAGCCGGCGGCGCCGGTACGAGCGGTCGACGTTCCACGCATCCCAGCGCCGCGGACGATCGGTGTAGAGCCCCGGCCGGTGCGCGCAGCGCACGAGATTCTCCCCGCCGCGGACGCGCAATTCGCGCAAGGTCCCGTCGCGTGCGACGCGTGCGACGAGCGCGCCGTTTTCGAAAACGTAGCCGTCGCGCACCGCTCGCGGTTCGGCCGGCGCCGTGCCGCCGGCGAATCCCGGGACCGGCAATACCGAGCGCGCGTTCACCGCGACGCCTGCGACGAGCCGCTCCGCTTCATCGTAGTCGCGGTGCGCATCGACGTAGACCGGCGCGATCGACGTGCCCGGCAAGACGTCGTGGAACTGCGCGCACAGAATGAGTTCCCACGCTCGCGCAAGTTGACGGCGCGCCTCATCGAGGAAGAACGGCGTGGCGTGCAGCGCGCGCGCCCACGCGAGTTGGGCTTCCGCCGCGAGCAGCGCGCGCTCGAGCGCTGCGTTGCGCGCCTTCACGTCGTGATGCGTCGTGGCGATGCCGCGATGCTGCTGCAAATACAGTTCGTCGCGCACGAGCGGGAGCGCCCCAGACTCGCCGCGCCAGCTTTCGAACCACGCACCGAGCGAGGTCCAACGCCCGACCGCGGCGGCGCCCGCGACCGCGGCGTCGGGTGCGCCACCGCCTCCGTCGCCGTGGCCGATCAACAGCAGGTCGCCGCGTGCGCGCGCGCGCGCGACGCGCACGGGCTCGAGCCCGCCGTCGATCGACGCGATCTGCGCTGCGAGCACGCTGCTGCCGTCGGGGCCTTCCCAACGGAAGCGCGCGTACGGAAACGCCGTCGTGTCGTTCCAGCCGAGCTTCGTCGTCGCAAAGGCTCTCACGCCCGCGTGCGCGAGCAGCGACGGCAGCGTGTTCGGAAACCCGAAACTGTCGGGCAGCCACGCGACACCGGGCCTCTTCCCGAATTCGCGTTCGACGTAGCGGATGCCGAAGACGAGCTGGCGCAACAGTGACTCACCCGAGGGCACGAGGCAATCGGCTTCGACCCACATTGCCGCGCCGCTCAGATCGAGCCGGCCCGAGCGAGCGAACGCGCGAACGCGCTCGAAAAAAGCGGGATCGCGCGCCGCGAGAAATGCGAACAACTGCGGTTGCGTCTGCGTGAAGATGAACGCCGGGTCGCCTTCTAGCTGCCGCACGGCGGTCGCAAGCGTGCGCTGCCCTTTACGCGTCGCTTCTTCGTAGGTCCACAACCACGCAAGGTCGAGATGTGAGTGGCCCAGGAGCGCGAGCCCGTCCGCGGGCGCATCCGCTTCGCGTACCGGTGCGGGATCGGGCACGTGCGTCTCGATCGCGAGCGCGGGTTTTTGCGCCGCGTTCGCAAGGATCGCGCGCCAGCGCGGCCCGTCGCCCGGCGGAAGTCCCGTACCCGGCAGCGACCGCCGTTCGACCTCAAGCGTTATCTCGGCCCGCGGTTGCGCGGCGACCACGAAGCTCTCGTGCTCGCGATCGAAGGCCCCGCGAACTTCGCCGTCGACGCGCAGCAGGGCGCCCGTCCGCGTTCGATAGCGCAGCTCGACGGCAGGCCCACGCGCTTTATCGAACACGCGATCCGCCCGCAGCGTGACGAGCGCGCCGTCCCGGCCGGCCGTCACGAGCCGATGCTTCACGTCATTTTCCCAGCAGCCAGCGAGCCTCGAGCGTCGCCACGGCGCCGATGTTCCGATCCACGAGCTCGCCGTCGATCGTATTGCGCGTGTGATAACTCAGCCCGCGCACGCCCACGAGAACCTCGAAGTTGCCGCGCCGCCGGCCGTACGCGGCCGAGTAGTCGACCTCGGCGCCGGCTTCGGGTTTGTTGCCGACGTTCTGGCCGAGGTCGTTCGTGTGCGCCTGACCGAGGTAGTTGTAGACCAGCAGCGTGCCCTTGAGGTTCGGATCGACCATGAGATTGAGCTCGACGAAGTGGTTCGCCGCCATCGGGAGCGTCGCGCCCGCCGCGTAGATCGGCGACACGATGCGAACCTTGTTGACGTCGCCGTTGGAGCCGTTGTTGCTCGTCAAATTGATCAGTTGGAAGCCGCCGCCGAGCCGCAAGCGATGTTGCGAATCGACGTCGACCATAACCGTCGAATTGAGCAACGCGAGGCTCGCGGACGAATGCCCGAACGGACCCGAATTCGAGCCGGTGACGCCGACGGTGGGAATCCCTTCGAGGTGCAGCCGGACGCGATCGAAATGCTGCGTTACCTCGAGCAGCGCACCGCCCGCAACGCCGCTTACCGGCACCGGATTTTCCGACCCGACGTGGGTGCCGCCGCCGACCGCAACGAGCGCCCCCACGTCGGTTTGGGTGTCCGGGTCGGCCAGCGCCGGCGCGGATGCGCACGACCAGCCGAGGACCAGGGCCAGGACGAATCGGCGCAACGTCATTCTCCGTCAAAGTAATCGAGTGCCGGGTTATCGCGCACGAGCAGCCCGGTCGATTCGACCAGGAGCTTGCGCGAGTCGGGATAGTAACAGACGTCGCGCCAATCGGTGTTGGCGATCAGGAGGATCTCGCACGGTTCGTCCGAGTCGTTGACGATCTTGTGTGCGCCCGAATATCGTGTCGGAAACGCGAGATAGTCGCCCGCCCGAATGGCAACCTCGCCGCGCGGGCCGAGGAGCTTCGCGCTTCCGCTCAGCACGACAAAGAGCTCCTCTTCGGCGCCGTGCCAATGCAGCGGGCACGACGACTTTCCCGGGTACAAGCGCATCAGCCGATAGCCGAGTTTTTCCGCACCGATGTAGTCGCCGATCTCGAACGCTTCGTCGCCGTCGTACGGCGCCGGTCCCGAGAAGCCGCGCCATATCGCCTCGTCGCGATTGATCTTGTTGACGTACGCATCGGTGCGCGCTTCGAGCGTCGCCCACAAGATCGCAAGCGCACCGCCGAAGATGCAGGCACCGTCGCCGAGCAGCAAATGGTCCGCGCGTAAGGCCGCGAGCTTGCGCAACGAAAGCACGGCGCGCGCCGGGTCTGCGAGCTTCTCGTCGGGCATCAGCCGCAGCGCGCCGGCGGGGGCGCCCCACAACGCGTCGCCGACGACGACGGCGCGCCGGTCGGGAAAGCTCAGCGCGAATTCGCCCGCCGTCTTGAGGCCCTCGAGCGCGACCACCGCTCCCCCGCAAATCGTATCGCCCTCGCCGACGGTGCGCTCGACCGGCCCCGAAAGCGATGGGGCGTCTGCGGCACTCGCGACCAGCTTTGCGCCGAACCGCGCGGCGACGTTGCGCGCGTCGCGCTCGTGGTCGCGATTCGTGATCGCAATCCACGCCGCGCCGCCCCGCGCTGCGATTTCGTCCGCGTCACGCTCGGGCAGCGGAAGCGGATCGACGATGAGATTTCCCTCGGGCGCCTCGATGAAAAACGAGTTGAAGAACAGGTCGCGGTCCGGCTGCCACACCGACCACATCGAAACGCCCGGCACGATAGTGCGTTGCATGCTCGGCTCTTATCGCGTCGTGCGAGCGAACTCTTTCTCGGCGGCATCCGAGGCCGGGCGCGCCCGACCGCGAAATCAGCGCTCGTGTCCCGGAGCGGAGAACTCAACTACTTGCGCGCGATCGGCCCGGACCGCGCTCGGCACGCCTTCGACAAGCCGTTCGCCGGCGGCGGATGCGGGCCGCTGCTCGCGGATTTCGGGACGTTTGCTTCGTTCTTTCCGCCGCCGCCGCGCACGCTGTTGGACCTCGGCTGCGGCACGGGCTGGACGAGCGTCTTCTTCGCGCGGATGGGCTACGACGTCACCGGCGTCGATCTCGCGCCCGACATGATCCTCGCAGCGAATGCAAATAAAGCGCGCTATGGGGTTGAGAACGCAACGTTCGTAACCGGCGACTTCGAGCGTCTCGACTACGAGAACGTCTTCGATTGCGTCGCACTCTTTGCGGCGCTGCACCACGCCGAAGACGACGCGGCCGTGTTGCGCGGCGCCTATCGGGCGCTGCGCCCGGGCGGGGTCTGCGTCACGGCCGAACCAGGCGTGGGGCACACGAAGCATCCGATCACGCGTGCGGCCGTCGCCGAACAAGGTGTCACCGAGCGCGACATGCCGCCGTCGCGCATCTTGCGGCTCGGCACGCAGGCCGGCTTCAGCAAAGGCGAAGCCTTCCCGATGATTCCCGACCTGCGCCGCGGCAGGCTCCGCGCCCTCAAGTGGGCGATCTGGGCGATCGCGTTCCCGAGGCGAAACGGTTACGCCGTTCTCACGAAGTAAGCGCCGCTAGGTTCCGACGAGCTCCTTGAGTGCGTGGGCGAACACTTTTGGAGCTTTGCCTTGGAACAGGAGCGATTCGTTACCGCCGAGTTGTTTCCGCAGTTCGAGCAGCTCGTCGCGCAGCGCGGCGGCTTTTTCGAACTCGAGGTTGGCGGCGGCTTCCTTCATCTTCTTTTCGATGTCGTTCGCCATCGCGAGCGCGACCTCGCGCGGGAGCCGCTCGCCCTTGAGTTTCGCGGCGTGCGTCGTTTCCTCGGTTGAGGCGACGAGATCGAGGATGTCGCGCACTTCTTTGCGCACGGACTTTGCTTCGATGCCGTGCTCGAGGTTGTGCGCGAGTTGCTTCTCGCGCCGGCGGCGCGTTTCGCCGATCGCTTTGGCCATGGATTCGGTCATGACGTCGGCGTACATGATGACCTTCCCCTCGACGTGGCGCGCGGCGCGGCCGATCGTTTGGATGAGCGAGGTGCCGCTGCGAAGATAGCCTTCCTTGTCCGCATCGAGGATGCCGACGAGCGACACCTCGGGCAAATCGAGCCCTTCGCGTAAGAGATTGATCCCGACGAGCACGTCGAAGACGCCCTTGCGCAGGTCGCGCAGGATCGCGATGCGTTCGAGCGTCTCGACCTCGCTGTGAAGGTAGCGAACCTTCAGGCCGTTCTCGAGCAAGTAGTCGGTCAGATCTTCGGCCATCTTCTTGGTGAGGGTCGTGATGAGGACGCGCTCGTCGGCGTCGGTGCGCTTGCGGACCTCTTCCATCAAATCGTCGACCTGATGGCGGGTCGGCCGCACATCGACCTCGGGATCGACGAGACCCGTCGGCCGGATGATCATCTCGGCGACCTGCGTCGACTTTGAGAGTTCGTACGACGCGGGCGTCGCGCTCACGTATACGACCTGTTTGATGTGGTCCGAGAATTCATCGTAGGTCAGCGGCCGGTTGTCGATGGCGCTCGGAAGACGGAAGCCGTGTTCGACGAGGATTTCCTTGCGCGAGCGGTCGCCCGCGTACATGCCGTGGACTTGAGGCAGCGTCACGTGCGACTCGTCGACGAACAACAGCCAGTCGTTCGGGAAGAAATCGAGCAGGCACGACGGGGTCGATGCGGGTTCGCGGCCCGCGAGGTGGCGGCTGTAGTTCTCGACGCCGTTACAGTAGCCGACCTCGCGCAGCATGTCGAGGTCGTAGCGCGTCCGCATCTCGAGGCGCTGAGCTTCGAGCAGTTTGCCCGAATCCTTGAAGAGCTTCAGCCGTTCGTCGAGTTCGATTTCAATCGCGTCTATCGCGCGGCGCAGCTTCTCGTCGGGCGTGATGAAGTGCTTGGCCGGGAAGATCGTGAGCGAGTCCTTGGACTCGACGTATTCCCCGGTCATGAGGTTGACGACGTTGATGGCCTCGATGTCGTCCCCAAAGAATTCGATGCGGTGCACGAGTTCTTCGTCGACGCCCACGAACTCGGCAGTATCGCCGCGTACCCGGAAGGTCCCACGTACGAGGTTCAGGTCGTTGCGGCGGTACTGCATGTCGACGAGCCGTCGCAAGAAGACGTCGCGATCGATCGCGTCGCCGACGCCGATCTTCAGCGACATCTCCATGTAGTCGGCGGGCGAACCCAAGCCGTAGATGCACGAGACCGAAGCCACGATCAACGTGTCGCGTCGCGTCAAGATCGATTGCGTCGCCGCGTGGCGCAGCCGTTCGATCTCCTCGTTGACCGAGCTGTCCTTCTCGATGTACGTGTCCGTGTGCGCGATGTACGCTTCGGGCTGGTAGTAATCGAAGTACGAAACGAAGTACTCGACGGCATTGTTCGGAAAGAAATCCCGAAACTCGGCACAGAGCTGGGCTGCGAGCGTCTTATTGTGGCACAACACGAGGGTCGGCTTTTGAACCATCTCGACGACCCTAGCCATCGCGACCGTCTTGCCGGAGCCCGTGACGCCGAGCAACGTCTGCGCCCGATCCCCGCGCAGAACGCCGGCCGCAAGCTTCTCGGTTGCGGCCGGCTGGTCGCCGGCCAGTGCGTAGGGAGCCACGAGTTCGAACCGTTGGGACATGTGACTATCTTAGACACGGACCGGCTCTAAGCCGTTGCACGCCCGCAGCCACGCTGAGCGCCCTTCACTTCGACGAGTGAAGGGGCGCGCGTCCGGCGTACCGGCTAGTCGACGCGACCGGCGCGCGGCAAGATGTAGAACAGCGCGAGCAGCACGAGGACCAGGGTTAGTCCGCCGCCTCCGTACGACACGTACGGTCCGCCGCCGGCTCCGACGAGTGCGTCGGCGAGCCACCCGATCACGACGATCAACCCGATCAACCAAAGAATGTAGTTCACGTTTGCGTCCCTCCCGACCAACTGTTTTCCCACTTTTCGAAATCTAAACGTGAGGCGCCCGGACGTACACTACTAAACGAATCGTTACGTGAATCATCCGTTTCGTTCTCCGGCGCTAGGGGTACGAAAGAACTTACCGCACACGACCTGTGGTGCGAGTCGCAAAAGAGGGAACAAGCATGGCAGATCGGCCGGTAATCGTTCGAGAAACAAGCGACGGCGGCATGAGCGCGGCGATGTTCGCGGTAGTTGCGATCGTCGCGATCGCCGTGATGGCAGCGCTCTTCTATTTTCAGCCTTGGAACTCTACGGCTCAGCGCAACACGACGACGGTTATCACCCAGCCCGCCAACCCGGCCCAGCCCGCCAACCCCGCGGGTCAAGCAGGCGCCGCGAATTCGAACTCGTCAAATGCGGGCTCGTCAAGCGCGGGCGGCTCAAGTTCGGGATCGGGCAGCCACTAAAGCACGTTCGGCCGACATAGCGGACGAGCGGACGGAGTTTCGCTAGCTCCCCTTGCGGGCCTCGAGTGAGTACATTAGGCTCGCGAGGACCGGAGGGAACATGGCGAGATCCGTCCGCTTTTTGCTGGCCACTCTCGTAGCGGCGTTTGCGGGGTGGCTCGCAATCGGCGCCTACCTTACCATCGTGCGCGTGATCTTGGGGGACGGTCCCTACGTCCTGTTCCAATGGGACGCATCGAATCTAATCGGGCGGGCCGCATTCTCGGAGGGCTTGAGCGCGGTCGCGCTCGGGCTCGGGCTCGATTACATCGTGAGCTTGGTATGGGCTGCCGCAGCGCTCGTGGCGATGCAACGCTACGCGGCGGCCGCGCGTCACCCGACCGGGTTTGGCGCGCTATTCGGCGCGATCGTGATGGGAGTGATGTTGTTCGTGGTCGTCCCGCTCGGGCACGCTCCACGGCCCCACTTTACCCCGCCGACGTTCCTGAACACGCTCGTCGCGCACACGATCTTCTTCGGCATCCCGGTCGCTTGGGTGCTGGCGCTTACGACGACAACTGGTCGCGCACGTCGGTCGGCGTGAGGCCGAGCACGCGGCGCATGCAGCGTGCCATGTGGCTCTGATCCGAGAAACCCATCTGGGCGGCGACTTCGCTGCCCGGCAGGCCGCGCAAGAGCAGGCGTACGGCGCCCTCGACCCGGCGGCGCACGATGTAGCGATGCACCGGGAGCCCGCACGACTCTTTGAACAACGCTTTGAAGTGCGACACGCTCACGCCGGCGATCGCCGCCACCTCCGCCAGGGAGAGGTTGCGCTGGAGATTCTCATCGACGTAATCGACGACGCGCTCGAATTGGCGGCGCGAAAGTGCCGGCTTGACCTTCGGCGGAATCGTCGTGACGTAGCGTCGTATCAAGTGCGACGCGACCGCCATGCCGAGGCTTTCGCCGTACAGCCGGCACGCAGGGTCACCATCCTCGAGCTCGGCGACGATCGCCCAGCAGATGTGTTGCAAGAGCGGATCTTGGAGCTGCAGTTGCGGTACGAGCGCGGCCCGATCGGGATCGACGCCCATGCTCTCGGCGGCAGATCGTACGAGCGCCGGGCTCAAGTCGAGGCACAGAACGCTCGTGGGACCATCGTCTTCCCAGCGAATCGGGCAGCCCAACGGCACGATGTCGATATCGCCGCGAACTTGCAAGCGCCGCTGCACCCGCCCGTCGCAGCGGCACGATGCGCGGACCGGCCGGCCCACGTGCATGCTGACGTGATGGTTCACGCTCGGAACGAACTCGAGCGCACCCCCGTGCGTGTCGATCAAGCGCGCGCCGAAGCCGGTCCACAAGCGTCCGTCGCTCGATTGGGTGACCGTCCTCGGCATATCGCTCACGGGTGATGGAGCTCCTTGAAGGATGCCCCGCATCTACGGGCGACCGCTCCAAAGAGTTTCGGCCGCCCTTCTACAGGCTCAGGATGAGGGCGGTTAGCGACGCACCGCAACGGGGGCCATCGGGCGCTTCTCGGCCGGCGCGGCCGGGAGCGCGATCGTAAACTTGGATCCGCCCGCGGGGTCGCTCTCGAGCGACAGCGTTCCGCCGGCCCGTTCGACCGCCCGGCGGGCGATCGCAAGACCGAGGCCCGTGCCGTCGACGTCGCGGCGCGAGCCGCGGAAGAACCGGTCGAACGCGTGCCGGACCTCGGAAGCCGTCATACCCGGGCCTTCGTCGCGAACGGTCACCACGACCCGATCGCCTGCGCGCACGACCGCGACGTCGATCGCGCCGCACGTGTATTTCAGCGCGTTGTCGACGATGTTCCCGACTGCGTGCGAAAGGTCGATGGGATCGATCGCCGCGAGTTCTCCCGGTGCGACCTCGACGCGGACGGTACGAGCGGGGTTTGCTTCGGCCAACGGCGCCACGACGTCCTCGACCAGCCGCGCGACGTCGATCGCCTCCGGTCGCACGACGCTCCGCTCGTCTTCCCAGCGCTCGAGCAGCATGAGTTTGTCGACAAGCGAGCCCATCAGTTGGCTCTGGCGGTTCATCGTCTCGAGGATCCGCTCGCGATCCTCGGGCGTGCGCAAGTCACCCTTGCGCAAGATCGCGATGAAGCCGCGCAGCACGGTCAGCGGCGTACGCAACTGATGACCGGCATCGGCAATGAACTGGCGCATCGTCGCATTCGCGTGTTCGCGTTGCGCGAAGGCACGTTCCATTTGGGAGATCGCACCGTTGTACGCAACCGCCAGCTGCCCGAGCGAGGTCCGGCCGTCGGCCGCGATCGGGTGCGGCGTCAAATCGCCCGACGCGAAGCGTTCGAGCGCGATCGTGACTTCGACGAGCGGTCGCAGCGCTTGCTGCGTGAGCACCCGCGCGATCGCGAAACCGAGCAGAACCGCGACGACCAGCGCGCCGAAGAACGGCGCGACGAAGGGTTCGACCACGTTCGTGAGCGACACGTCGCTCTCGCGCACGATCAAATCGAGCGCACCGACGTGGCCGCGCAGACTCTGCAAACCGAACGCCGTCGCGAGCCCGAGGATCACGCGCGAAAACGGTGCGGTCGTGACGGAACCCGGCAGCGGGGTCGAGCGCAGTGAAGCGCGGACGACGGGCGTCGGGTCGGTTCGTTGCACCTTATAGACGTCGACGCGGCGTTTCTGATCGAAGATCAGCACGACGATGTCGGCGCGCAGATAGTGGGACGCAACGACCGTGCCCGCAGCCTCGCCATCGCGAGAGGCCGGCGTACCGTCGAGGGCCGACGACACCATGCCGAGCGTGTTCGCTACGTCGCCTTTCAGCGCCGTGACGAACGATCCGAAAATGAAGAGCGCGCCGCTCAGCACGAGGATGCAGAGGGCGCCGGCGATTTCGAGCGCGGTGATGAGGTAGAGGCGCCGCGCGAAATCCATCGTTACGCCGGGGGGGTCGTGCGCAGCGCGTACCCGACGCCGCGCAGGGTGTGAATCAGTTTGACCGGTTCGCCGCTATCGATCTTCGCGCGCAAGTATGAGATGTACGTTTCGACCGTGTTGGGAACGACGTCGCGATCGACGCCCCACACCAGATCGAGCAGCTGCGAGCGCGTGAAGACGTGCTCGGGGTTGCGCACGAGCGTCAGCAGCAGGTCGAACTCGCGAGTCGACAGTTCGACGCGTCGGTTCCCGCGGAACACGGTGCGCCGGCCGACGTCGACGGAGAGATCCGCGTATGCGAACGTCTGGCGAAGTTCCATGCGCGGGCGCCGCAGCGCCGAGTGCAGGCGAGCGATCAGCTCTTCCAACTCGAACGGCTTGCTGACGTAGTCGTCCGCACCGCGCGAGAGGCCCGCGACTTTTTCGGCCGTTTCGGTCTTCGCGCTCAGCATTACGATCGGAACGTCGGTGAGGCGGCGCAGCGCAGGCAGCAAGGTAAAGCCGTCGATTTCCGGCAGCATGACGTCGAGCACGATCACCTCGGGCGCCCACTGCCGCACGGTGTCGAGGGCGGTTCGGCCGTCCGGAACGCTGCGCACCGTAAAGCCGGCCTGGCCGAGCCCGTAGTCGAGCAAATCACGTATCGCGGTCTCGTCGTCGACTACGAGGACGCGGGCGCCAACGGTTTCCATCGCGTGCATCGTACCGTTCGGTCCTGGGAACCCCACCGACTCTTTCCCAGGAGGCGCCAAGGACGGTCGCCCCGATTTCTGGGTAGCATCTAGGCCATGGTGTACCGCACGCTTGCCGCGGCCGCGCTCGTCGCTGCCGGCCTGCTGCTGACTGGCTGCGGACAGCGCTCAGCGACGAAGGCCCCCCAGCCGCCGACGGTTTCGACGGCAGTTGCCCAAGAGGGGACGATCTACCCCAATGAGGTGCTGCCCGGGCTGATCGCACCTTTCCAGAATGTGGCCATCTCATCGACCCTCGTCGAACCCACCTTGCAAGTGAACGTCCAGGAGGGGGACCGCGTCCATCGTGGCGAGCTCCTGGCCGTTCTCGACACCTCCGACCTGCGTGCGCAGCTTGCCGCCGATATCGCGCAAGCGCATAGCGACGCCGCGGGCGCAACCCACACCTCGGATCAAGGTCTGTTGACGATCCAGCAGTCGCAGCAATCGGTCGTCAACGCACAGGCGGCGCTCGCGCAAGCGCGCCAGACGCTGGCAAAAGATTCGCTCGATCTCTCGCGCTACAACCAGCTGATGAGCAAAGGCTACATTGCGGCGCAGCAAGTCGCGCAGCAGCAAGCGCTCGTACGCAACGATCAAGCCGCCGTCAACTCGGCCGTAGCGAGCCTGCGCAGCGCGCAAGAGCAAGTGACGTCGAACGGCACGCTGCAAAATCCGAGCGGGCTCCAGGCGTCGTCCGTCGAGGAAGCGCAGGCACTGCAACAAGTCGCGCTCGCACAAGCCGACCAGATTCGCACGAGCATCGCGAAGGCGGCCATCATCTCGCCGATCGACGGCGTCGTCGTCAATCGCAACCTCAACCCCGGTGAGTACCCCGGCACGCGGCAGATCTTCAC
>Ga0302326_10015110_pt1 | contig 16260 bp, 20 predicted proteins | sample Palsa_T0_3_FD_202264 | JGI IMG/M metagenome (GOLD analysis project Ga0302326, IMG submission 202264) | Peat permafrost microbial communities from Stordalen Mire near Abisko, Sweden - Palsa_T0_3 | ecosystem: Environmental > Terrestrial > Soil > Palsa > Peat permafrost | place: Sweden: Abisko... | reverse complement strand
CGCTCTCCATGGCTTTCCTCTTGCTGCTCGAAAGCCTCTCGCCAGTCGAGCGGGCCGTTTTCTTGCTCCGCGAGGTCTTCGAGTACCCCTACGAGGACATCGCCCAGGTCGTCGACAAGAACGAGGCGAACTGCCGGCAGATCTTTGCGCGCGCCCGCCAGCGCATTGGTGCCCAGCAAGCCCGTCACGAGGCATCGCCTGCGCAAAGCGAGGCCCTGGTCCGGTCGTTCCTCGCCGCCTCCCGCGACGGCGACCTCGACCAACTTGTCGGCCTCCTGGCAGCGGATGCCGCTTTCTACAGCGACGGGGGCGGCAAGGCGACCAGTACGCCCCGACCGATCTTCGGGGGTGATCATGTCGCCACCCTCATTCTTGGCATTTTCGAACGCGCAAAGCGAATGGGGATAACCATCGAACCGGCCCTTGTCAACGGTGGCCCCGGCGTCATCACCCACGACGCTCAGGGCAAAGTTGTCAGCGTCCTCTCCCTCGAAGTCCTCGACGGCGTTGTCCAGTCCATTCGAGGCATCGTGAACCCCGACAAGCTCCAGCATCTCGGCGTCGTCTCCGACCTCCTCCGCATCCACCACGGCCAAGACGACCACCTCTAAAACAGCTCCTGGTCTGCCCTTTCCAACGTTCTGGCTCAGCGTCGCCGCTTTGCGCTGTAATGCTTAGCGAAGAGAGAGATCGTGACCAACCACCCGCCAGGACCTCCCGGCAAGGCGACAGCGTCGCCGATTGGTTCGTCCACCCCCGCGACCGGGCCCACGGTCCTCCCGTTGAGCCTGGCGCTCGGGCTCGTAGTCGCGGCACAGTTCGTCCTACAGCTCGACTTCAGCATCGTCAACGTGGCGCTGCCGACCATCAAGCGCGAGTTGCATTTCGCGCCGGCGGACCTGCAATGGAACGTCACCGGGTACGCACTGACCTTCGGGTCTCTGCTGCTGTTCGGTGGTCGGGTCGGCGACCTCGCCGGGCATCGCCGGGTACTGCTCATTGGCCTCGCAGGTTTCGGTGCCGCTTCGCTCGCAGCCGGGCTCTCCCCAACATCGCTGGGTACTGATCATGTCCCGGTTCCTTCAAGGAGCTAGTGCCGCGTTCGTCGCACCCCAGGCGCTGGCCATCATCACCGACTTGTACTCCGAAGGCGCAGGCCGTACCAGGGCGCTCGGGATCTTTCAGGGCGCTACCGCAGCCGGGGCCAGCGCTGGGATCGTTCTCGGCGGCATCCTGACCGAGTATGTCGGCTGGCGATCGGTATTCCTGGTCAACCCACCCATCATTGTCGTGCTGTGCATCGCAATCCGCCGCGTGCTCCCCACTAAGACGCGCCGAGCGGGCGCCCGACTGGACTTCGCCGGCGCGGTCTTGGCGACTGCGTCGATCGCGCTGCTCATCTTCGGCCTCAGCCAAGGTCAGCAGCATGGTTTCGCCAATGCTGCTGCTTTGGCTGCTCTTGTTTTGGCCGTTGTCCTCGGGGTGACCTTCGTCATGGTCGAAAAGAGGGGTAAGGCGCCCATGGTACCTCTGGGGGTGCTCGCCGACCCGGCCCGCCGAGCAGCGTTGAGCATGATGCTGCTCCTAGGGGCAGTCGTCGCCGGCTACGTCTACTTCACTTCGCTCTACCTCCAAGATGTCCTTCATCTCAGCCCGCTCGACACCGGGTTGGCACTCATCCCGGCAACAGGGACGGTCATGATCACCGCGACGGTTATCACCCGACGAGCACTCGCTCGTTTCGGGGTACGAACGGTCCTTTTAGTGGGACTTTTCTTCGTCGGGCTCGGGCAGCTTTGGCTTTTCACGATCAGCAACACCGGCTCATATCAGGTCAATGTCCTAGGCGGGATCGTGCTTACAGCTTTCGGCATGGGACTGGCTTTCCCCACTGCTTCGGTAGCAGTGACCTCGGGCATCGGAGCAGGTGAAAGAGGGCTCGCCGGCGGCCTCTTCGTCACGTCCCAACAAGTCGGCCAGGCCATCGGCCTCGCCACGTTAGCCACAATTGCCGCCGCTCGAACTAGCGCCAATCACGGCTCGCTCGTAAGCGGCTACAAAGCATCCTTTCTCGTGGCAGTCGGGATCGTCGTCGTGGCCATCCTCATCGTCGTCATCCAGATGAGGGCCCGCACTCTTATCAAGAGGCCCACATAAGTAGGTGCTGACCCATGTCCGGCGGACAGGTCGATTATGCCGCTAAGCCTCGATAATTTCCGCCCGCATGTTCTGGCCCTTTTCGGATAGCAGCCTCCTCCAGAGTTGGGGCTCGCGAGGAACTGGGACGGCGCCGTTCACATGCTCACTGGGGCGCAGCCCGCCCAGGACCCTGTAACGGTGACTACCCCGGGAGTGCCCTTTGGGGGCGAAAGCGTGCCTTTGAGTGAGCCGGATTTGCCACCCGTGGACGTGGTGGCGGTGCCGGACCTCCCCTCATAGTCGGCAGGGATAGTGAGCGATACGCCGGCGTGAGTTGAAAACAGGCTCGGCACCATGGTGTAGGCCCGGCCGAACTCGGCCACATCGATGCTCAGGTCAATGAACATGATCGTCTGCTGCTTGCCTCCAACTTTGAGCTTGACATTGTTCCAAGTGATGATGTCGTCGCCGCCCTGGTGGGGCGGGGAACCCTCGACCCCACTAATGCTGCACCCGGGGAGACCTCCGTAGTTGTGAGATGCCGGGATCTTCAAGGTGCCCGAGATAGCGCCGCCAAAGCTGAACGAGCCTGAAGAATGGTAAGAACTTGCCGACGCAGCGGGCGCGCCGAGCGCGGGTAAAACGCCGACCATCAATGTGGCGACTGCTGCCATCAAAAAGCGCGGCCTCCGACGCTGCCCGAACTCCGGCCCAATTCGCATCATGGTCCTCCCCGCTCATTGCCATCAGAGGATGGCCAGCCCAGTGTAAGCGCGGCCAACTGCACATCGGTTAGAGGGAATTGAACGAAGACGACTTCTGGCGGCGCAAAGTCGTGGAGTGCCATAGAACTTCGTCTGTCTTCCGCAGCCGGCGCTAGGCTCGCCTCAAAAGGGGAGATGGCACGATGCACGTACGAGGACGCCCGCTGCACTTCGGTGTACAGCTGCAGGCGCAGGCCACAACTTGGGCAGAATATGCACGCGGCGTCCAGGCCGCAGAGGACCTGGGTTTCGATTCCGTGTGGACCTTCGACCACCTCCTACCCTTTGTCGGGCCGGACGACCGTCCGTGCTTCGAGACGCTCACGACGCTGGCGGCAATGGCGGTCCTCACCTCGAGGGCCAGGATCGGTGTACTAGTCAACGGGGTGCTCTACCGCTCCCCAGCCGTCCTCGCCAAGGCCGCCGCCCAGGTCGACGAGATGAGCGGTGGCAGGCTCGACTTCTCTCTCGGCGCTGCCTGGGCAGAGCGGGAGTTCAAGGCTTACGGGCTGGACTTTCCCCCCATGGCTGAGCGTTATGCGCGCCTGGATGAGGCGTTGCAGCTGGTGAAGGCGCTTTGGTCCCAGGACCGGACCACGTTCCGGGGGCGCTTCTACCAAGTGGAGGAAGCCCCTTGTGACCCCAAACCGGTGCAGTCGCCTCACCCGCCCATAACCATCGGTGGAACGGGTCTCGGGTCGCTCAGGATCGCAGTCGCTCATGCCGACCGGCTGAACCTCGTCGGGCCGGCGGCGAAGTGCGGGGAACGGATAGTCAAACTCAAACAGTTGTGTGCCGATGCCGGCCGCAACTTCGACGAGATCGAACTATCGGCCCACCCGAACATCGCTGTCGCCCCGACCGCTGACCAAGCATACGCCGTCGCGCGGAAAGCGGTCGCCGCGAACTCCCAGGACCTCGAGAGCCAACGTGACGGCTGGCTGATCGGTACACCCGCCGATGTGGTGAAGGGCCTCCGGGGCTACATGGAGGTCGGTGTCAACCACTTCGTCATCGCCGTCGGGCACCCCTTCGACTCAGCGCCGTTACGCCTACTACAGCAAGAGGTCTTCCCGGCCCTGAGGGCATAGTTCTGGCGAACTTGCTCCGGTGGCTCTGCCATCCGGGGCCCAAAAAGAGGAAGCCGGCGGGGCCTACCGCTCCCGCCAGGAACGGCACTGAACATGACAAAAGGACCGATGTTGAACAATGCCGGGTATGGTCCTTTTGGTCGAGGAACCGAACCTAGAGGGACCTAGAGGGAAGGAGACCCAAGCGTGGTCAACGATATCGAGCTCGTACGGGGTAGGAGCGTTGTGGCTGTCATAGATTTTCGCGAGGCCACGATCTACCCGACGGACGCCTCGCCGGGCGAGCGGCCCGAGCAAGTCGTAGCTAGCGATCCCCGTGGGCGCTTCCACAAGGTCCATCACCTGGCCGGGAACCCCGACGGCACCTACGAAGATGACAGCGCGGAGTACTGGCGTGAGATCACCGACGCCCTGTCTCCGGCCGGCGCAATCTTGTTACTGGGGCATGGAAAAGGCAGGGCAAATGCGTCTCACCGTTGGGTCACCTATGTCGAGCAGCACCACAAGGAAGTCGCTGCCAAGGTCGTGGCGGATGTGCGCGTCGACATCGACCACCTGGACGATGCGCAGGTGCTGCGCTTGGCCCAGTACTACTTCGCCGAGCCGCCCTTGCGAGACTTCGCGGACGGTCGTTGGGGAGAACCTCGGCCGTCTTGACTTCGAAAAGACACAGCGCCCGGAGTGCGGGCATCGCGTGCTCTCAGGAACGTGTGGCGCGCACCACGTTGGCGAAAGCGCTGACCAAGTTGGCAACGGCTTGTCTCGCCTCTGGGTCGACAAGGTCCCCGGTGTCGGTAGCGAGCTCGTCGATGTTATAGAGCGCAACCACGGGGCCATCCAGAACAGCAGCGCGCGCATGCGCCAAGGGGACGCGTAGGGCCGCCTGCGCACGGACCGAGCCACCGCCCCTCGCGGCACCCATGATCGCAACTGGCTTGTCGCGGAGCGGGCTGGTCGGGGTCCGCCGTGTGAGCCAATCAATTGTGTTGCCCAGAACTCCAGGGATTGTGTGGTTGTACTCAGGGGTGGCGATGAGCAGACCGTCAGCGTCTCTTACGCGCTGACGTAGGTTCGCAACGGTCGCAGGAAGACCGGTCCGCTCCAGGTCTTGGTTGAACAGAGGGATTGCGGCGAGATCCAGGATTTCTATCGCTACGTCAGAGGGTGCAAGCGCGACGGCTGCGCGCAAAAGGCCTCTGTTGTAGGAAGTTACGCGCAAACTTCCGGCAAACGCCGCAATATCCAACGGTGGCTGTCTCGGCACTTACCAACCGTAGCCCGGGCATCAGTGCAGTAGCGTCGACTTGGCATAGCGGGCCTGGGCCCCGGACGACCGCGTCCTCCTGAAAGACCAGTTACCGTCCCAGGGGCGAACGGTCCGGTACCGGCAAAAACTGCATAGCTTGGGCCCTCAGCAAAGCAGGACCGAGCCAAGGCCAAGGAAAGCTTCCCTCGTCCCGAGGCCGCTCCTGCTGAAGAGCCAAATTCGACGATGGAGGAGATAGTCATGACTGAGCAGGCACTCCAAACTTTAAACGACGTCCGCGAACTCGCCATGCAACTCCGGGTCGACTCGATCCGTTGCAGCACGTCGGCGGGGTCCGGTCACCCGACATCGAGCATGTCGGCCGCCGACGTGATGGCCGTGTTGCTGGCCCGCCATTTCCGTTACGACTGGCAGCGGCCTGACAATCCCACCAACGACCACCTGATCTTTTCCAAAGGGCACGCATCCCCACTGCTCTATTCGATGTTCAAGGCTGTCGGCGTGATCTCGGACGACGAGCTCATGACTGAGTACCGGCGGGCCGGTTCGCGCCTAGAGGGGCACCCCACTCCGCTCCTGCCGTGGGTCGACGTGGCTACCGGTTCTCTCGGTCAGGGGCTACCGGACGGAGTTGGCGTCGCCCTCGCCGGGCGGTACCTCGAGGAGCTGCCATTCCGCGTCTGGGTGCTTTGCGGTGACGGCGAGATGGCAGAGGGGTCTATATGGGAGGCTTTGGACAAGGCGTCCTATTACCGGTTGAGCAACTTGACCGCAATCGTGGACGTGAACCGCCTTGGCCAGCGTGGCCCGACTGAACTTGGATGGGATGTCGACGCGTATGCCAGACGGGTCGAGGGGTTCGGCTGTCGTGCGATCTCGATCGACGGCCATGATTTCGACCAGATCGACAAGGCGCTCGCGCAAGTGGCCGACGTGGGCCAGCCCACCGTGGTCCTGGCGCAGACTCGCAAGGGCAGCGGCTTCTCCGAGGTCGAGGACCGGGAAGGTTGGCACGGCGTTCCCCTACCCAAGGAGATGGCCGAGCGGGCCATCATAGAGCTGGGTGGCGAACGGCACCTCACGGTCCAGGGCCCGCTACCGAAGGACGGCACCCCCCGGACCAGGCCGAACGGCGAGGTCAAGTTACCCAGCTATTCGTTGGGTGACAAGGTAGCCACGCGGGTGGCTTTCGGCCAGGCGCTCAAGGCAGTCGGGGCTCGTTCGAACGTGGTCGTCCTTGATGGCGAGGTTGGTAACTCCACCCACACAGAAGAATTTGCCAAGGTGTACCCGGAGCGCTACTTCGAGATGTTCATTGCCGAGCAGCAAATGGTCGCGGCTGCTGTCGGCATGGCTGTCTGCGGCTACGTCCCATTCGCAGCAACTTTTGGCGCGTTCTTGACGCGTGCTTTCGACTTCATCCGGATGTCCGCCGTCTCCTCGGCCAACATCAGGTTGTGCGGTTCCCACGCGGGGGTAGAAATCGGGGCAGACGGACCGTCGCAAATGGCTCTCGAGGATCTGGCCATGCTGCGGACCGTTCACGGGTCGACGGTCCTGTACCCAAGTGATGCGTCGAGCACCGCGTACTTGGTGAAGGAGATGGCAGACCAACTCGGCGTCGTTTACATGCGCACCACCCGCGGCTCCTACCCCGTGCTGTACGCACCGGACGAGCCGTTCCCAATTGGAGGGGCGAAGGTCGTACGCTCGGGGCCGGACGACCAGGTGACCCTGGTCGGGGCCGGCGTAACTTTGCACAACTGCCTTGCCGCTGCCGATCAGCTCAGCAGTGACGGTATTAGCGCGCGAGTCGTAGACCTGTACTCAGTCAAACCGATTGACAGCGCCACGCTTGTCTCGGCAGCGGATGCGACAGGAGGCCGAGTTCTGGTCGTCGAGGACCATCATCCTGAGGGCGGCATTGGCAGCGCGGTGCTGGAGGCGTTCAACGACGCCGGCCACCCAGTGCAAATCGTCCATCTAGCGGTGCGCAACCTCCCGGGCTCGGGGACTGCGGAGGAGCTGATGGATAGAGCAGGGATATCCGTCGGTCACATAGCCGAGGCCGCCAAGAAGCTCCTAACCGGCCTGGGCCGCTAGAGAGATTTCGGCGCCTGAGCCTCACACATTGCCGCGTGCTCGCTCCTTCAAGCGACGCCGCCCGTGGACGCGCGGGGCTGCGTCACTCCGTTGGTGGCGCACGACGAGGCTCACCGCCGCAGTGAGCAGCGCCACGGTCGCCATGAAGATCCATCCCCGCCGGAAGGATCCCAAGAGGTGCGGGTCGTTCGACGAGTAGAGGGCAACGACGATGGCGACGCCGAGGGCGCTGCCGACCTGTCGGGCCATGCTCAGAACGGCGCCGCCCGTGGTCGCTCGATCGGGGGGAAGATTGCTCGTGGCGGCGAAAAGGGGGCCCTGGGTCAGCCCAGCGCTGGCACCGCCGAGCAACAGCCCTGGTAGAACGGCTGCACTGCAAGGGGCCGCACCGGCTCCTCGAGCCACTCGACACCAAGGGGGCTCGGTCGGTGCCGCACACTTGAGCTGTTATCCCTCTTCCCCAGTTAGCCCGGCGCCCTTGAGCATCCGCCGTAGGTCGACTACCTGCTGATCGTCAATATCGTCAGACCGCGGGGCACGGAACGTCTCGGTCTCCGAGCCGATTGTCACCTTGTAGGCCCCATCGTGCTCTTCAGTGACCGAACCCACCTGTTGCAAAAGAGAAACAACATCGTGCCACTCGATGTTGTGGCTAGTCGGGTGGCTAAGAATTTTCTGGACCGTGGCCCGATGATGCGCGTCCAGCTTTGGCGTTTCTGCCATGTCCGTCTCCTAAGGTGTCTTGCCCCTCGTCGTTCTTGCGGGGCGACTAGAGCACCATGCTCAAGTCCGATCATACGGGCAAGCTGCGTGAGCGGCTCCGTGGCGAGTGAGACGTTGACATTGTGCTACATTGGGGACATGTCCGAGAACGTGTCCGTTCGTCTTGAAGACGGCTTGGCGCAACGCCTCCGGTTGCGGGCCCGGGCGGCCGGTGAGACCCTGTCCGACCGCCTTCGACGGTATGCGGATGAGGGTGTGCGGCGCGACGAACACCCCTTGATCACATTCCGGGATGGCCCAACGGGCCGGCGCGCCGGTTTGGTTGGAGGGCCCGACGTCTGGGAGGTGTCGATTTGGATCGAGGACTTGGCGAGTGACGAGGACCCCGTGGATGTGCTTGTAGCAGAGTCGGACCTGAGCAGAGGTCAGATCGAGGCTGCTTTGCGGTACAAGGCTGCGTACCCCGACGAGATCAACGCCAGGGTCGAACTGCACCGTCAAGAAACAGCAACCGCTTCGAAGCCTTGAGGCTGCTCCTCGACGAGATGTACCCGAGGGCGCTAGCTACGGCATTGCGAGCCCGCGGTATCGAGTCGTTTACCGTCGCCGAGATGGGGCTAGCGGGACAGTCGGATTGGGCCGTTATGGCTGACGCCGTGGCAGAAGGCCTCTGGGTTTGTCAAGCGGAACTGGCCCCACCCCGCTCGCTTGATTTGGCCCCACCCCAGTGGTCACGATTGAGACGGTCGGCCTCAGTGCGATAGCTGTATAGTTGTCCGCGCAGTTATGGGAGAACCGCGGCGGGACCACTACTTGGAGCCAGCCACCGACGATGACACCCGGGCGGTGCTTGACTCCGCCATCGAGGCCCTCGGCACCCTGAGGAGGCTGGAGTGGGTGGGCGATGCTGGCGCCACGCTCCACCTTTTGGCCAGCCTCGTCGCCGAGGCCAGCGCCCGGGTCCCCAGGGCGGTGGCCGATGCCAGGGACCAGGAGTACTCCTGGGCGCAGGTCGCCGACCTGTTGGGCGTAACCCGGGCCAGCGCCTGGCAGCGTTATGCCGGGCGCACGGCTCGGGACAGGGCACCCCTGGAGCCGGACTGAGGGCGCGTAGTGTTCGGGTGTGCAGCGGCCGGCTAGCCAGACCACCCTCCAGCTGCGGGCGCAACTGAGGAGGGTCGACCCGGTGGTGTGGCGGCGTTTGCTGGTGCCGGGGGCTGTGAACCTGGGCAAGCTCGACCTTATGCTGCAGGCGGCGATGGGCTGGACCAACTCGCACTTGCACTGTTTCCGCATAGGCAAGCTGAGCTATGGGCCGAAGTACGTCGACGACTTCGATGACGACATCATCGATAGGGACGAAAAGACCTTGACGGTCTCAGAGGCTTTCGAAGGTGAGCGGCGCCTGGTCTACGAGTACGACTTCGGCGACTCCTGGGAGCACGACGTGGTGGTCGAGGACCGCTTGACATCGGCTCTAGCGCTCAAGTTCGCCGTCTGCCTGGACGGCCAGAACGCGTGCCCGCCGGAGGACTGTGGCGGTGCGCGCGGCTATCAGGCCATGCTCGAGTCGTTGGCCGACCCCTCCGACGAGGAGCACGAAAGTTACCTGACCTGGCTGGGCGGGCCGTTCGATGCTTCGGCCTTCTCTCCGGCTGAGGCCAATGCCGCCCTGCAGCGGGTGCGCTGATCAGGCGCTCTTGCGCCGCGCCCGGGCCTTGGTGGTGCGCAGACGGTAGCTGTCGGTGCCGGTCTCGATGATGTGGGCGTTGAAGGTGACCCGGTCGACAATGGCGGCCACCAGCCGGGGGTCCGGGACCACCTGGCCCCACTCGCTAAAGGGGAGGTTGCTGGCCAGCGCGACAGCCGATTTCTCTTCTCTTTCGGTCAATATCTGGAACAGCAGCTCCGAGCCGCGGGCGTCGAGGCAAACGTAGCCGAGCTCGTCCAGGCACAAAAGCTCCACCCGGCCGTAACGGGCCACCAGGCGCGACAGGCGCCGGTCGTCGACCGCCTCGGCCAGTTCGTTGACCAGCTGCGCACAGGTGGCGTAGCGCACGGAGCGCCCCTGCTCGCAGGCGGCCACGCCCAGCCCGATGAGCAGGTGGCTCTTGCCCGTGCCGGAGTCACCCAGCAGCACGACGGGCTCGCCGGCGTCCATGTAGGCGCCGCCGGCCAGGGTGGCGATGGTGGCCGGGTTGACCGATGGGGCGGCGGAGAGGTCGAAGTCGGCCAGGCGCTTCATGCGGGGGAAACGAGCTTCGTGCACGCGCCGGGCCCGGCGGCGCTCGGCCCGCTCGTCCACTTCGGCCGCGAGGACCTCGGCCAAAAAACCCAGATAGGACGCCTGGGAACGCTGGGCCACCTCGGCCATATGGGCGGCGTCGGCGCGCACCACGGGCAGGCGCAGTTCCCGGGTGGCCGCCCCTATGGATGCCAAGGCGGCGGTGTCAGTCATGGTCGTTGTCATCTTGATCCCTCCAGGAGCTGGTCGTAGCGGTTGATGTCAGGTGTTGGGCGGTCGTAGCGCGCCAGGCGCTCACCGATGGGCACGACACCGGCGGGGGCAGCCTCGGCCGCCCGGCGGGCTTCGATGTTGACCACGGCGGGGTCGGCCTTGCCGGCGGTCAGGGCGGCGCCCATGCCGGCGATGACGGCGGCGGCCGGCAGGGCTCGGTGCAGCAACAGGACCTCCACCAGGGCCTTGGTCCCGTCGCGGTCGCCGCCTTGGCGACGAGCTTGGTCCCAAAAGCGTTGGTGGGTGGCCGTAAATACGCCGGCCGCACGGGCCCGGGCCAAGGCGGTGGCCCCCGGCAAGGCCCCCGGCTTTATGGCCAGCACCTCCAGGTAGTGGTCAAGGACAAGGTTCTCCTCGCCCTTCAGGCTGCGCATGTGGGAGGCCATGGCCCTGGCCCCGTCCAGGGCCTCTATCGTCTCGGCCCCCACCCGCACGTCCAGGCGGCGGCCGACATAACGGGCGGGGACCGAGTACCAGGCCCCGCGCACGTGCACCCGGGCCTTGCGGTCGACCCGGAAGCTGTCGATGGCCTTGTAGTCGAACTCCTCGGCCGGCAATGCGCTCAGGTGCTCGGCTTCTAAGGCGAAGTGCTCGGCCACGCTGGCCCGGCGCCCGGCGATGTGGCGCTGGTCGTCGCGCTCCACCGCCGCCAACAACATCTCGTTGAGCTCGGCCATGGAGGCCACCTTGGGCACGGGGACCATGAAGCGGCGGCGGAAGCGGCCGATCTCTCCTTCGACGCCGCCCTTTTCGTGGGCGCCCTTGATGCCCGGCAGGCAGAAGAAGCTGTCGAAGCCGTAATGGGACCGCAGCGCAATGAACCGGTCGGACTCGACCCGGCCTCGGCCTTTTAGGACCTTTTCCACGGCCGACTTCAAATTGTCATAACGGATGCGGCGCGGCACGCCTTTCATATGCGGGTGTTCTTGTCAAGGCTTGAGGCCTTCTTTGTTAGCTGGCTTCAGAGGCTTCCAGACGGGCGATGAGGCCTTCGAAAATGCGTTGCCTGCCGACCTGGCCCCTGGCAGTGGCGTCGTCGCGTTGGCGTTCGAGGGTCGGGCGGAACTCGACGGTCGTGACGAAGAAAGAGCATGATTCGCAGATGGACTCGAAATGGCAGTCCATCTCGACGGGCCTCGCGCAATAGCCGTTGCCCAGCATGCGCTTGTTGACCTCCTGGCGCAGGCGCGTCATCTCTTTGCCCTCGGCGGATGACGGCAACTGTCTTGGTTGGTCGTAGAGAGCTTCGACCTTCTCCGAAACTGCGAAGTACTCGTCGGCGACAGTGCGGTCGGCGATCCGCGCGTAGACCATCGTCATGCGTAAGGACTTGTGACCCAGCAACGCGGCGATCGCTTCGATGCTCATGCCGCGGTTGATGGCCTGGGTCGCCAGGGTGTGCCGTAGCTGGTGTGGCGAGGCGTGCCCGATGCCGGCCGCTGCAGCCGCTTTTGAGACCGCCCGGTCGACGCGAGACTCGGGAATGGGGCGGCCTCGGTCGATAAAGAGGAGCTGGGAGCGGAGCCCGTCCGGCCGGCGCGCCAGCCAGTCGTCCAAGAGGTCCTTGAGGTGAGGGTGCAGGGGGATGTAACGGTCGTTGTGGAGCTTGCCAACCGGCACTCTGAGCCAGAAAGCTGAGCCGATCTGGACGACGGCATCGACGGTTAGCCCTAGGAACTCCCCCTTTCGCAGGCCCGTCCGGGCAAGGAACTCGACGCAGAGCCGGTCGAAGGGGTCGGCCGCGACGCGCGCTGCCTGCAAAAGCTTGGCCGAGGCCGCATCGTCCAAGAAACGTGGCAACGCCTCGTCGGGGATCGGGAAGTCGGACATGAACACCGGCACGCGGTCGGGAGCGTCCTCAAAGCCCCACTCGATGATGCGGCTGAAGAAGGCCCGGAGTTTTCCCAAGCGGTCACGGACGGTGTGTCGGTGCAGTGGGCCGCCTCTGGCCGCTGACCGTTCGATAAGCCAAAGCTTGTATGCCTCTATGTGCTTGCGGTCGAGGTCGGCCACGGAGCGTACGTTCGGGCCCGCTGCGCATGCGAAGCATGCAAACTCCAGCAGCGCAGCCTCGGTATTCTGCACCGTGCCAGGCCGCAGGCTAACTGAGAGCTGGTCCAGGTAGCGGCGCATAGTAGTGGCGATAGGGACTGGGAGCGACCCCCACTGCTCGGCCCGAACGGACGCCTTGGTGGGCGTCCGCCGTCGCGGGAGCTCGTCACTAACCCCGGCATGGAACATCGTGGCCTCGAGGTTGAACATCGTCGTGCTCATCTGGCGTCTGATGCCGAGGCTGAGCCGTTGCGCCGCGTCGAGGAGCCGGGCCCTTGCGTCGTCGAGCATGGCGTGGCTCAGCCGTTCGGGCGCCACTCCCGTCACCGCGCAGGCCTGGCCGAGTACGGACCATTGCCTCCAGACAGCGGCCTCGCAAAAGCCGATCTGTCGAGCCGTTTCTACAAAGTTGGCGTGGAAGTGGGGCCAGTGGCGAGCGAGGACCGGGCCGAGGTGTGTGCGGCGGGCGACGAGGTAGTCAGGGCTCATGCAAATTCGCCCCGTGGCGGCGAGCCAAGTGACGAAGCGATGGACCTTTATGTTCTGGCTCAACTGTGCTTCGAGGGGGAGCTCGGCCCATGCCGCCCCGTCGCCGAAGCGGCAGCAAAACACTCGCGCGCCCCAGACGAGCTCGTGTGCGCTGGTGCCGAGCCCGGTCGCGAGTAGATCGGTTTCGTAAGTAGAAACAAGGTCTTCTTGTTCCTGGCTGAGCGGCAGCCGCCTCATTTCGCCGCCTCCTCGGCCTCAGCGTCAATGCGCTCGACAGCTCGGGCGTACTCGGCCGCCAGCCACGAGTTCGCTAGGTGCAGGTACACGCGGGTCGAGTCGATCGACTTATGACCCGCCTGGGCCTGGACGGCTTCCAAGGCCATTCCCGCCTCTCGGAGCCGGGTCAGGCAGGTATGTCGCAACTGGTGGCATGTGACATGGCGCAGTCCAGCCCTGCTCACTGCATCGGAGAGGACTTGGTCCAAGCCGGCAGAGCTCAGCGGCTCACCACGCCGAGCACCTTTCAGGACGACAAAGAGAGCCTCGGAGCCACTATCAGGCCGCTCGGATGCGAGGTAGTTCGCGACGCTCGCGAAAAAGCGCACTGAGACTGGGACGATGCGTTCGTGGCCACCTTTGCCGTGGACCCTTACACGTCGCTCTCCGGGGGAAAGGTCGCTAAGGCGGAGGCCCAGCACTTCGCAGCGACGGAGCCCGGCCAGCAGCATCGCCTCGACCATGGCCCTGTCGCGGTGCTTGCGCAGACTGACAGCGAGGGCGTCCACTTCGGACGGGGCGAGCACCCTCGGCAACGTTCGAGGCGTCCTGAGCAAGGGGACCCCACGCACACCTCCGCCGCCCGACCAGCGCGTCGCCAGGCTTCTGGGCACGGGGTTGGCTTGCACGCCAGCATCGCCTCTCGCTGCCAAGTAGGCGAACAAACCCGACGTGCTTGCCAAGCGGCGCTTGATCGTCCGGGCCGACAGGCCACGCTCACCGTCCTCGAGCCGCACGACCTTGGGCCCTCGTCGAGGTGCCCTCTGGGCCGTGATGAAGGCGAAGACATCACCTGTCGTAACGTCAGCTGGGTCCTTTGCCACGATGCTGAAGAACACTTTCAGGTCGTAGGCCGTGGCTAGCAACGTATTGGGCCGGCACCGAGCCTCAACAAATCGCAGGTAGTCGTCCACGGCGGCATGGCCGAGCGTGATAGCGCTCAGTCGGCCGTCCTCCAGGACCTTGGCAACGGTTGGCGACCAGCTCATGCGGGCCCTTCTCTTGCTGACCCCATGCTGGCTTGTGGCGCCTGTCGGGTGGTGGATCACCTACATAACCGTCGAAATGGGCGAAAGCCCGCACGTGGCCGTCCAAAAAGACCTCCTGGGCCTCGTTCAAGTACGCCCGTGGATAGGCGCGCCCTGACGCCGACAGGCGCATGATGAACAGCTGCACCTCGGTCAGCGCCCCGGCCAGGTAAACCGACGCGGTGCCAAAGTCGACCTCGGCTTCGTCGCCGAAGGGGTGGTCCTGGGGGACCATCACCTCGACCAGGGGGAGCTCCTGGCGGGCGCGGACCACGGCCACGTAACGGCGCACGGTCGTCTCGCTGATTTCGGCGCCATGCTCTTCGACCAGGCGCTGCCAGGCCCGATGAGCGGTGTGGCGCTGCTTGCGAGGCATGGCCCGGTCCTCTTCGAGCCACCGCTCGATCACCGGCTTCCAGCGGTCCATTTTCGGCGCCGCCCGGGCCGCGACCTTCCTCGGCGGGGGCAGTGCCGACGCCAGCGCCTGGCGCACGTCCCGGCGGTGGACTCGGAAGCGCCGGGCCAGCGACCTGATGCTCAGACCTTCCCGGTCATGGGCTCTTCGGATCTGTTCGTAGGTGCTCACTTTTGACCTCATGCCCCCACACGTTCGTCGGAGGCCAAGCCCAGGTGGTGGACCCAAGGGTGGGGCCAAATCAGATGAGCGTTAGCCTCCGAAGTGGGGCCAGATCAGTTGAGCAAACTCAGGCCTCGTAGTGCTCACCGAAAATGTCTCTGACTTTGCCCGCATTGCCACTGCGCACCTATCGACCGGTGGCCACCATCTCGGCGTGCTGGTCGCCCTCTCCTCTCGGTTTTCGCGCCGGCCGGGCGGGATAAACGCAATCGCAGCGGCAGTGTTCGCCATCGCAGGCGAAGACATAGACGATCGCGTCGTGTACTTGGAATTACCGTCCGTCTTTTGACCACTGGTACCTAGGCGCTCACCTGATATTGCCGCAAACGTTCCAGCCCTGATGGGGTCGCACCCGGGCACATGACATGCTTGCCACGCGTTCTTAGCGCCAGCCAAGCTCCGGCGCGATGTATTTCACGAGCGAATCGAGGACGTGGGCGCAGTAGTCGACACCGAGCTGATTGGGGATAGTCACCAGCAGAGTGTCGGCGGCTGCGATTGCCTCATCCTTGGCTAGTTCCTTGATCAGGCGCTCGGGTTCTCCCGCGTAGGTTTTGCCGAAGGTCGCCTTGCCTCCGTCGATGAACCCGACCTGGTCTTGCGAGTTGCTTTCGCGGCCGAAGTAACCGCGATCGAGGTCGTTGACGATCGGGAAAATGCTGCGGCTAACCGAGACACGAGGCTCGCGGGACTGGCCGGCGCCGGCCCAGGCTTTGCGGAACCGCTCGATCTGTTCAGCCTGTAGCTGATGGAACGGCACGCCAGTGTCCTCGGTGAGAAGCGTCGAGCTCATCAGGTTCATCCCCTGCTCGGCCGCCCACTCAGCGGTTTGCCGGGTGCCGGCGCCCCACCAGATCCGCTCGCGCAGGCCTTCGGAGTGCGGCTCGACGCGAAGCAGACCGGGTGGGTTGGGGAACATCGGTCGCGGGTTCGGCTCGGCGAAGCCGTCGCCGTTCAGGACCTCGAGAAAGACCCGCGTGTGCTCGCGAGCCATGTCCGCCGAACTGGTGCCCTCGGCTGGGGCGTAGCCGAAGTACCGGTAGCCATCGATGACCTGCTCAGGTGACCCACGGCTTATCCCGAGCTGCAGACGCCCTCCCGAGATGAGATCGGCCGAGCCTGCGTCCTCGGCCATGTAGAGCGGGTTCTCGTAGCGCATATCGATCACGGCGG
>Ga0302326_10015109_pt1 | contig 16261 bp, 8 predicted proteins | sample Palsa_T0_3_FD_202264 | JGI IMG/M metagenome (GOLD analysis project Ga0302326, IMG submission 202264) | Peat permafrost microbial communities from Stordalen Mire near Abisko, Sweden - Palsa_T0_3 | ecosystem: Environmental > Terrestrial > Soil > Palsa > Peat permafrost | place: Sweden: Abisko... | reverse complement strand
CTCAATTTCGCTCGGAGAGAAAACGGCCGGGCGGGGCGCGGTGGTGGAGATGTTACCGGACGGCGAGCCCGGAGGAGGCGGTGCGGGATTTTCGGCCGGGCGCACCAGGAACAGGAAGCGCACCGACTCTTTATCGATGCGGTCCATCAAATCGTCAAACAGAACAAACGCTTCCTTCATGAACTCGACCAGCGGATCTTTCTGTCCGTAACCGCGAAGACCGATGCCTTCCTTCAAGTGGTCGAGAGTGAGCAGGTGGTCTTTCCACTGCGCGTCGACGATATCCAGCAGGATGCGGCATTCCAGCCAGCGCAGCGTAGCCGCGCCGAAAGCTTTCTCTTTTTCCTCGTAGTGAGTGTTGATCGCTTTCACCAGATCGTCGGCGAGCTGATCGTGGTTCAACTGCGCCGGATCGATGCCGGCGGCCTTCAGATCGATTCCGAACTGATTGAGAACTTCGTTGGCGAACTGGGTGATGTTCCACTGTTCCGGATGTTGCTCGCGCGGGCAGTAGGTGGCTACGAGTTCGAGGCCGATTTCCTCGGCGCGTTCGAGCACTATTTCTCGCTGGTCTTGCCCCTCGAGCACCGAGCGGCGCAGCGTGTAAATGGTTTCGCGCTGCTTGTTCATCACATCGTCGTATTCCAGCAGGTGCTTGCGGGCTTCGAAGTTCTGCGCTTCCACGTTTTTCTGCGCGGTTTCGATGCGGTTGCTGATCAGTTTGGACTCGATGGGAATTCCTTCTTTCATTCCCAGCGCGTACATCAGCGCCTTCACGCGCTCGCCGCCGAAAATGCGCATCAAATCGTCTTCGAGAGAAAGGAAAAAGCGGGATGAACCGGGATCGCCCTGGCGGCCGGCGCGGCCACGGAGCTGGTTATCGATGCGGCGGGCCTCGTGCCGTTCGGTGCCCAGAATGTGCAGACCGCCCATGGCCACCACTTCATCGTGTTCCGCGCGGCACTGCTCCGCGAATTCGTCGTAGACCGGTTTCCACTGGTCGAGCGGGACCTGAAAGATGCGGCCCTCTATCTGGAACAGCACCATCGGTGCGCTGGCCGGCGCAGACGCCACCGCCGTGGCCGTGCCGTCGCTGCCGCCTACCGATTGGGCGGTGGCCACTGCCGCCGCGGCGGTAGTTTCTCCGGCGGCGCTGGTGGGAATTGTTGCGGTCGGCGTGACGTACGGCAAGGCCAGCTTGTTTTTCAGGAAATGATCGCGGGTCATCGCCTCGGGATTGCCGCCGAGCAGGATGTCCGTGCCGCGGCCGGCCATGTTGGTGGAGACGGTGACCGCGCCCTTTCTTCCCGCCTGGGCGATGATTTTCGCTTCGCGTTCGTGCTGCTTGGCGTTGAGCACCTGGTGCGGAATGCCGGACTTTTTCAGAAGCTCGGCGATCTTTTCCGATTTTTCGATGGAGATGCTGCCCACCAGCACGGGCTGGCCGCTTTCGTAGTATTGGCGGATGCCGCCGGCCTTGGTGCCGTCTTCCTGCAGGATGCCGTCCACCGCGGCTTCGAATTTTTCACGCTCGGTGCGGTAGACCACGTCGGAATTTTCAATCCGGATCAGCGTTCGGTTGGTGGGAATGGCCACCACGTCGAGTTTGTAAATCTTGTGAAATTCGGACGCCTCGGTTTCCGCCGTTCCGGTCATGCCGGAAAGCTTTTTGTACATGCGGAAATAATTCTGGAAAGTGATGGTGGCGAGGGTCTGATTTTCGCGCTCGATCTTGACGTTTTCCTTGGCTTCGACCGCCTGATGGAGCCCATCGGACCAGCGGCGTCCCGGCATTTGCCGGCCGGTGAATTCGTCGACGATGATCACCTCGCCGTCTTTCACCACGTAGTCCACATCGCGCTGATAGAGAGCGTGGGCGCGCAGACCCTGGTAGACGTGATGGATCATGTCCATGTTCTGGGGATCGAAAAGATTACCCAGGCCGAGCAGCCGCTCGCATTTGGAGATGCCTTCTTCGGTAAGGGTGGAGGTGCGATGCTTTTCATCGAGGGTGTAATCGATATCGCGAATGAGTTTGGGGACGATTTTATCGATGCGATAGTACTTGTCGGTGGATTCCTCGGCGGGCCCGGAAATGATGAGCGGAGTGCGGGCTTCGTCGATGAGGATGGAATCGACTTCGTCGACGATGGCGAACTGGTGGCCGCGCTGGACGCAGTCTTCGAGGTTGTATTTCATGTTGTCGCGGAGGTAGTCGAAACCGAATTCGTTGTTGGTGCCGTAAGTGATGTCGGCAGCGTAGGAAGCCTTGCGGGTGACTTCGTCGAGGTCGTGCACGATCACGCCGACGCTGAGGCCGAGCATTTTGTAAATGGGGCTCATCCATTCGGCGTCGCGGCGTGCGAGGTAGTCGTTCACGGTGACGATGTGAACGCCGCGACCGGCCAGCGCGTTTAAGTAGGCGGGAAGGGTGGCGACGAGGGTCTTGCCTTCGCCGGTCTTCATTTCCGAGATTTTGCCTTCGTGCAGGACGATGCCGCCGATCAACTGAACGTCGAAATGGCGCATGGAAATGGTGCGGCGTCCCGCTTCGCGGACCAGCGCAAACGCGGGGACCAGCACTTCCTGGAGCGCGGCCTGCAGGCGTTCTTTGTATTGCGGGTCGGAAGGCTCGACGTCGCTTAGGCTGGCGGTGACTTGCGCTTTCATTTCGATGGTTTTAGCCATCATCTCGGCGTCGGAGAGCGCCTTCATTTGCGGTTCGAGGGCGTTGATCTCGACGATCAAGGGCGAGATGCGCTTGACGTCGCGCTCGTGCTTGGTGCCGATGAAACGAGCGATAAAGGTGTCTATGATGCGATCAAATTCCATGGTGTGTGCGGAGTATCCTCGTCGCCGATGTGGCAACACTTCATTCTAACGTGCCGGGCCCGATTGACGCAAAGCGCTCTCGGGGTGTGGGTTGCGCGCGGGGCGTCGATCAAGGCCTCGGAAGCGGGCCTGATCGAGGCCATACCGCGACAGCATTTGGTATCGGCTCGGATTTTTTCTGGCTTTTCGAATCAGGGATTTGGAGTGGCCCATCGCTACGCATCTTGCGACTTGAAAACCACGTCGCCAACCACTTGAATCCGGCGCCGGGTGGCCGCGTTTTGGTTTAGAAAGGTCTGGTGATTTTGCGCCGTGCCGCCAAGCGTGGCCGCCCCATAATGGCGGCGACAGCCGCACACCGCAAATGTGGAATGAAATTTCGCCTGGATTCGGGAGTTTTCTGCGCTTTAGAATCAGGGACTTAGAGCAGTCATTCCTGGCGGTGTTGCGGTTTAGGAATTCATCTCACGCTGGGAGCCATGAGCGCGATCGCAACCGTGTTGTGCGTCGGAATAAACGCAGTCGTCTGGTTAGGAGCAATGAAGGGCCTGAAGGTGTTGAATGTTTACTTCTCGCGACGCTCCACCGTTCCAGCAAAAGATGTTGCAAAGTAGCCCCGCTCACACCGGCTAGGGGCGCGAGCGGTTTGGGGATGCCTACGGCAGTACGCCTACCTTCTTCAGGTAGCTGTAGCCGTCGAGTTTGCCGGACTTCTGGAGGACCGCCTGCATTTCGGCAGACGAAAGGTGCGAGGCGAAGGGCGCTGCGCTGTCTGCGATGGCATAGGAGGTCACCGCAATCACTGCGGCGTCCTGGGCTAAGTCCTTCTCGACGACCGAATCGAAGGTGTCCGAAGCTTTATGATGCAAGGCGGGATACTTTTCTGTGTCGTTCCAGAGAACGAGCGAAGGCACTCCCAGGACATCGAAGGCTGCCTGGTCCGACGAGAAAAGATAGTCGGCATTTGACGAGGCGCCATCGGCGCCCAGTCCGGCGAGCAGCGGTTTGAGCGCTGCGACGGCTTCCTTTTCATCGTCGCGGCCCATGAGGGACCAGCCCATGGCCGCTCCTGAGCCGCTGTCGGAGACCAGGACGGCGTCGATCTTCGGCAGATCCGCCAGATGCTGGCGAACGTAGGCGCTGGATCCGAGCAAGCCCTGCTCTTCTCCGCCGAAGAGAACGAAACGAACGGTGCGGCGGGGCGCGCGGTTGAGCGCCTTAATGGCGCGGGCCACTTCCAGTAGGCTGGCCACTCCGGTGCCGTTGTCCTGCGCGCCAGTGCCCGGTTGCCAGGAATCGAGGTGAGCGCCAAGGATGACGAGTTCGTCGGGGAGTTCGCGGCCGGGGATTTCGGCGACGACGTTGGGGACTTTGACATCCTTGCGGACTCGGCTGGTGAAGGAGAACTGCACGGATACCGGACCACGATCCAGAAGCCGCTTGATCAGCAAGGCATCTTCCTGACCGATCTGCGCTTCGGGAACCGTGGCGATCGTTCCGCCGAAAGTGAGGGAAGTGAGGGACTCGGCTCCGTTGGCGGTTCCGACGACGAGAATGGCGGAGGGCGAGAGGGAGCGCAGCTGTTCAAACCCCGCCAGGATTTTGTCGATTGAGGGGTTCGCGCCAAAGCTGGAATGATCGACGAGCGCGATGGCTCCAGCGAGTTTTGCCTTCTGTGCATCGAGGGCGTCGGGAAGGAAGCTCGGCACATATACGACGTCGCCGGCGACCCCGCCCGGCGGAGTGGAGAGGCTCCAGCCCACTGGATAGATGTGCAGATGGTGCTCGACTGGCTTAAGGATCTGCCCGGTGGCGGGACCGTCAGGCTCCCAAGCCGCGGGGATCGTCCATTCTTCGGTGTGAACATTGGAAAGGCCCAAGTCTTTGAACTGCTCGACGGCCCAATCGGCGGCGCGCATGTAGTTGGATGAGCCTGTCAGTCGCGGGCCGATCATGTCAGCGAGGTGGCCATCGTATTCGTAGGCCTTCCCGTTCATGACGCTGTCGCCAATGAGCTGGCGCGCCGCATCGCGAGTTTCCGGGGAGACGGCAGAAGCGCCGCTAGATGCAGAAGATTGGGCGGCTACAAAAGTGGGAGCGGCAAAAAAGAGCGTGACAAACAGAGCGAGAATGGGACGCATGGGCCGGGATTATAGCGCACTCCGGAAAGCAGAATCCTGCGCCGAATCATAGTGCGGCGAGGCTTTTGGGGTGGTGGAAAAGGGGATGCGGTGCAACCCCTCCCCTTCGCCACTGTGCGCGGCATGCATTTTCTGAGTCGGAGTCGGTCAATCGACGCTGATGCGCGTAGCGGCGGTCGTTCCGGTGACCTCCGCGATGGGGGTTCCGACGCCGACAGCAGCAAAGCTGGGAGGCCAGAGTTTGAAATCGAAGGTGCCGCTGTAGGTTTTGCCGTTGGCGGCAACGGTATCTTTTTCGTCGACGGTGAACATGTTCGAAATGCTGCCGTCCGAGCCAAACATTAGACCGATATGATGCAGCTTGGCGCGGCTGTCTCCCAAGTCCCGCCAGACTCCGAAGCAGATGTTTCCGCCGGTGGGCGATAGGAACGCGTTTTCAAATTCAGTTCCATCCGCGTGCCAGGTCTTAAGAGATTCAAGGAACGCGAAGGGAGCTGGAGGGAAAATCGAGGCGCCAGATTCGGCCTCGGCGGTGTAATTCACGTGCCACAAACCAACGATGGAAGCGCGCCCGTTCAAGACTTCGCCCTGTGGAAGATCGTCCGCGTGCGGAGTGACGAAGGCAAGCGAGGGAGCGGCTCCCGGTTTGTATACAAATGTGCAACCACTAGCCTTGGCGCCGGAAGCGCTGAGCAAGAGCCCCAATGCGACCAATGCAACAAGAGCGGAGATACGCCCGCCCCGAAGTCTTGAGATGTTCATTCGATTCATTGTTCCTCTCCTCTTAGTCGTTAGTTGCACTACCGTGCAGATGCTTTTTCCAAACTCCGAAACGAAATAAGGTTCACGCAATTTGGTGGAATAGGCGGCTGGGTGCAATGCCCGGGTCCTCACTTCGGGCTCAAATTTTTGTCATCAGATAAATCATTGATTTCAGGTGGTTTACGCCGCCCACTCTGCCTCTTGACCATGCCTTCGCGGGGGTGTTAGCATCCGCATAATTAACCGCGGAGCATCCGGCTTTGCGGCGATTCGCACTTGGGCCCCGGTTTGCAGCTAAATTGATTAGTTTGTCCGGCGCTAGCCGACTGGCTGGCCCGAAGACCGTGACGCCTTGCTTCGAGCGGATGAAAGTGACATAAGGCCATCCAAGCGTCTAGGACCGCCACGTGCCCCTTAGGATTCGCGAAGACTCTCCGGCGCCCTCACCGCGGCCGCAACGAATTGCCTTTGACAATTTTGAAGTAGATTTGCGCTCGGGCGAAGTTCGCAAGAACGGCGGCCGGATCCGGGTGCAGGCGCAGCCCTTTCAGCTGTTGGTTTTGTTGCTGGACAATGCCGGGGACCTGGTTACCCGGGAGGAGATATGCCGGGAGTTATGGCCTGCGGATACATTCGTTGATTTCGAACACAGTCTGGCCGCCGCGGTGAACAAGATTCGCGAGGCGCTGGGGGATGCCGCGGACAATCCCCGGTATATCGAGACGCTTCCCAAACGAGGCTACCGCTTCATCGGCAAGATCAAGCCAGACGCGCCGGTGGAAATACCGGCGGCGGAGCCACCGCAATCTCTGGAACTTGTGCCGGTTGCCGCAGCAAAGCCGGATAGCAGTTGGAAATGGATTTTGGGAGTGATCGCGGTAACAGCCCTGGTGGCGGCTGCAGTGGCATTCGTCCGGCTCCCCCGCAGTCCTGGCGAATCCCAGCCCATGACGGTAGTGCCTTTCACGTCCTATCCGGGCCTGGAAACAGCGCCGGCGTTTTCGCCGGACGGCTCGCGAATCGCATTCTCTTGGGATAGTGGCACTGGCAATCGCACCGGGAGGCCGCAGTATGACCTGTACGTGAAAGCGATTGGCAGTGAAACGGCGCTCCGGCTGACGAACCATCCCTCCGATTGGATTAGCTCCACATGGTCGCCAGACGGCACCCAGATTGCGTTTCATCGCTTGGCCACCGACGACAACGGCATCTACGTTGTCCCTGCGTTGGGAGGTCCAGAGCGCAAACTAATTGCCACTCGCACACCTTACAACCTGGCAGCTCCGCTCAGTTGGTCGCCTGACGGAAAATGGCTGGCCTACAACAATACTGAAAACGGCCGGCCCGGTAACCGGAACTTCTTGCTCAATATGGAAACTTTCGAATCTCACGAGTTTCCGCACGATCCATCCTGCCTTCACGACGCATACCTAATGTTCTCGCATAGTGGACAGGAACTGGCCTTCCTTTGCGTCCATACCGGCGCTGATTATGAGTATTTGGTTACCGATCTTGAGGGAAAATCGAAACGATCGTTGGTGACGCTTCACGATGCTCTCTCCGGACTGGTTTGGACTGGCGACGATAGGTCGCTTGTTCTTGCACCGTTCGATCCCAAAAGCGAAGAATTTTATGAAATTCAAGTAAACGATGGCCGAGTGCACAAATTTTCTCTGACATCGGGAAGCTGGCCCGCAATTTCCCGCGATGGGCACAAACTGGCGGTCAGCGTGTACGACGACCACGTCAACATCTGGAGAAAAGATCTGCAACATCCCGAAGCTCCTGCGATGCAGATGTTTACTTCCACACGTCAGCAAAACAACGGCCAATATTCGCCTGACGGCAAACATGTCGCCTTTGATTCCGCTCGCTCGGGGACCTGGAGCGTTTGGGTGGCCGACACCGATGGCAGCAACCTGGTACAGATTTCCCGGGAAGAAACCGCCGGTTACCCACGCTGGTCACCCGATTCACAGAAAATAGCCTTCGAGATGACCGAACCTGGCGGTCGTCTAGGCGTTTACACCGCGGATATCTCCGATCGTGTCCCACACAAACTGAAAACCAATGCCCGCGAGTCAAATCGTCCTTTTTGGTCGCACAATGGAAAATGGATCTATTTTCTCGGCTACGAGGGCGTCGGCCATCAGCTCTACCGTTGCCCCGCAGGGGGAGGTGCCGCCTCTTTTCTTGTGAAGCCCGCTAACACGGTGACTGCTATCGAGTCTTCCGACGGCAAGGTGCTGTACTATCCGTGGAGATTTGACGACGCAGATATGATGATGCTTGCGTTAGACCGCCCTGGTGCGGCGCCCCAGGAAGTTCCCGGATTGCCGAAGGTTTTTAGTGAAGCTCAGTGGGCGCTGGTCACAAACGGAATCTACTTCACTCCGCAAGACAATCCGCGAAGTATTTACTTTTTCGATTTTGCCACCAGGCAAGCCCGCCAAATTTTCAAAGCGGACAAAGACCTTTCAGAGGGTATGTCCGTTTCCCCCGACGGCCGCTACATGCTCTACTCACAAATCGACGAAAGTAACGCCGACATTATGCTCGTCAATAATTTCCGTTAAGGGAAGGCGAGCGATGATGAGAACGGAATTGCTGCGATTCAACGGCGGTGTCGAGCGGGATCCCGCCATCGATGCGTGGATGAAAGAGCATGCAGGTGAATTGGGAGCCATCGCGCATCGGTGGTTTGAGATGATGCGAAAGTGCGGGGACGAAGTCCGGGAGCTTTTGCATGACGGCTGTCCGGTTGCGTGTTTGGGAGATGCGCCCTTCGGTTATGTGAATGTATTCACCGCGCACGTAAATGTGGGGTTCTTTCACGGCGCAGCACTGCCGGATCCGGCTCGCTTGTTGCAGGGCTCCGGCAAGTTCATGCGCCATGTGAAGCTGCGACCGGGAACGACCGCAAACGCCGCGGCGCTAAGCAGGCTCATCGATACGGCGTACTCGGATATAAAGGCGCGCGTCGAACACGGCTAGCTACCTAATGTGGTTGTGTATCGTTCCGACCAAGCCTTCCGTCGCAGCGGCACGCGGTTTTCGCGCAGCACAAAATGGCGTTAGGATATGACCGGGAGGTATTATGCCCGTGACCCAAACGCTTTCACCCGCCCGTGAGCTTGCCGCCACCAATACCGCTCATTTTCCGAATGAGAGTGCGGAATACCGCACCGCCAGAAATGAGCTTCTGGTGGAGGAAATAGAACTGCGCCGCCACCTCGAGCGGGTGGCAGCGCAGCGGCGCGCGCTTCCGCATGGTGGCGAGGTGCCGCATGACTTCGAGTTCGTCTCTGAAACTGGTCCGATTCGCTTCTCGAGCCTGTTCGGCGATAAAGACACACTGATGGTTTACAGCATGATGTACGGTCCACAGCGCAAAGCGCCGTGTCCCATGTGCACATCGTTTTTGAGCGCCTGGAATGGCACTGCTGTGAATTTACGCGAGCGGTCAGCAATCGCGGTCACCGCACGCTCGCCCATAGATCGGCTGCTGGCCTACAAGAAACAGCGTGGCTTCCCGAATCTCCCTTTTGTCTCGGACATGTCCGGCGACTACACCCGCGCCTACGTCAATCCGGAGGACGCCGACGTACCCGGCTTTAGCGTTTTCACCCGGCGTAACGGAAAGATTTTCCACTACTACAGCGGCGAAATGAGCGGTGCGATGGCCGACGCCGGCCAAGACCCGCGCGGTGCTCCCGACCTGGACCTTCTTTGGCAGATGCTGGATTTGACGCCGGAAGGTCGCGGCACCGAAGGGTACCCGAAGCTCGAGTACAGCGGCAAATAGCCCGAGATTTCCATTCGCCGATCGGCTGAGACAAAGGCATCAGCCTCTCCCGAGTTCGGCGTTCGGCTTGCGGCGCAAGCAAATATTTATTTGTGGTCGAGTAGAAGCTCCTCGGTGGAAGTACTGCTTTGACCCGTGGGCCGCAACAAATATGTCCGCAGGAATTGGTCTTCCTTGCGATAGGCGTCCAGTTGGTGTTCGGGCTGAGTGAAACCGTGCCCCTCATGTCAGGCAGGCGTTTGTAAGATTCGCCTGCGAAATTGCCAGAGTGACTTCCGCTTTTGCAGTGTTTTGTGGACCTTACGGAGAGGCGGCGGCAACGCGCTGAACGACGACGGTGGGGTTTGTGCGTAAAAACAAAAAACCCACCTGCCGGCTACCTCCTCGGCGGTGGGACGCTTACTTACTCCGCTAGCTTTCAGCTTTTAGATCGCTGTTGCTAGCCTCCCATTGCCAGAGGCACCTGTGCGCGACAAGTACAGCGACAAGTGAGTTGCGTGGTCCTCTGGGAATCGATTTGCATCGCCTGAAAAATGTAAGGCAGATTCCAAATTGTGTCAACAGCAAAAAACATGGGATGAATTATTGGTTCGAATCGATTGTTATTCGGTTGATTTTAGGGAATACGGATTGAGAACCTATTGCGGCTGCTACGCCACGGATTCTCACTCGTCGCGCAGCAGCCTCGCAGGATCAAACGACAGCGCGCGTTGCGCGGGAATCCAGGTAGCCAGCAGTCCCAACGATGACATCGCGAGAACAACACCGGCCAATACCAGTGGATCGCTGGGTGTTGCCGAGTACACGATGAAAGCCAACACACGGCTGGCTAGAATTCCGAGGAGCAATCCTGCCGCGGAACCAACGGCGAGCAGTTTGAATGCGGGTGCCAGCGCCGCCTGTAGCACTTCCGTACGCTGAGCGCCGAGGGCCATACGAATTCCTAATTCCTTCAGCCGCTTGCTGACCGAATACGCGGCCATCCCAAAGATGCCAGTTACCGACAGCATGGCGCCCACCACGCCCATGACACCGAGAGCCATCGCCGCCATGCGTGAGGCAAACAAGGCGGTGTCCATTTCTTTGTCCCACGGTCCGATGTAAAGAGGCAGGCCCGCATCGAGGCCGCGCACGGTAATTCTGATGGCCGCGGCGAGTTGCCCCGGTTCGCGGTCCGAGCGCACGGCAAGATATGTCTGAGTCGATGGTGATTGCAGGATGGGAAGAAACATCGCCGGCCGCTGGTCTTCGGTGACCCGGTCGTATTTTCCGTCTTCTACGACGCCCACCACTTGAATGCGCGTTCCATCAAACTGCTTGAAGTACCGGCCCGCGGCGCCGGTTGGGGAGCCAAAGACCTTGCGCGCAAATTCCTGGTTGATCACGGCCACGGGGGGCGCGTTTTTGTCGTCATGCCACGTGAAAGTCCTTCCCGAGAGCAAGGCGGTGCCAGCGGCGTTGAAGTATTCGGGAGAGGTGCGGAAGGTGAAGGCGTCAGCAGCGGCGTTCGATGGCCGCAGGTCAGTACTGGCATCGGAAAAGACATGCGCGCCCCTTTCGCTGCCACTGACCAATGGCGCCCAGTCAATCAAGCCCACAGACTTTACGCCAGGAATGGATGCCACGGCATCGATCATGCGCCTTTGCATTTGGGGCACGCTATCGCCGCGGTAACCGCTCATACTCAAATCGGTGTCGGCCAATAGAGCGTTGCGGGGCTGAAAACCGAAATTGCTGTGCAGCGAGCGAAGCAGTCCGCGAACGGCGACCATCGAAGAAGTGACCAGCACGGCGCAGATGGCAATTTGCACCACGAGCGCCAGGTCGCGGATGTTAAAGCGACTCCCCACCCTGGGGATCAATCCTGACTTGATGATTTCATAGGGATCGGTGTGAAGGACCTGTCTGACCGGGACTGCGCCAAAGAGGAGTCCGCTGGCTAATGTCAACAGCAGAGCCACGCCATAAACATATGCGTCCGGGTTCACCGGCAACTGGATGGGCCATCGGGAAAATGGCTGCCACGCGCTCAAGCTGCGCAACAGCGCCACGCTGCCCCATATTCCGAGAGCGCCTCCGGTGAAGGAGAGCAGCAGAGCTTCCGTAAATAGTTGCCGCAAAATGCGTCCGCGGCTCGCTCCCAGCGCGAGTCGGAGAGCTACTTCGCGAGAACGGTCCGCGGCGCGCGCGGCAAACAGGCTGCCGAGGTTGGCACAGGCGGCCAGTAGAATCAGGCTCGCCAGCAACATCAAACCGGTCATGAAAGCGCGCACCGGCTGGCCAAGATAGTCGCCATAAAGACTTGGACGAGCCAAGGTAAAGTTTCTTTGGCCATCGTCTTTGGGATAGGTTTTTTCCAAATAGGAGCCAATGGAGTTCAGATCGGCAACTGCTTGTGCCGGAGTGACTCCTGGCTTGAGATGTCCCATGGTCATAAAAATCCAGCGCTTGCCGCGCGCGTTCAAGTCGTTCACCCCTTCCACCTGCTCTTGGTTGACCAGGGGAACAAAGAAACCAGGATTGAAAAACACGAGAGTCCCGTTGAACCGAGGCGGGGCCACGCCGATGATAGTGTAGGGATGCTTGTTCAGCTGAACCACACGGCCCACGACGCCGCGGTCATCCTGAAAATGAGTGTGCCAATAGTCGTGGGAGAGAACGATGTAGGGAGCGCTGTTCGGGCCATGTTCATCGGAAGGGTGAAAGAAACGGCCCAGAAATGGCTGAAGACGTAATACGTCGAAGTAGTTTCCGCTGGCGAGCACGATCCAGACGCGGGCGGTATTTTCGCCCGTGTTCAGCCCTGCTTGAGCGGCATCATAAGCTGCCAGGTCATCGAAGCTGCGGTTGCGATCGCGCAGATCGAGATAATCGGGATAGGATTGGTACGAGGAAGCTTCGTTGCCATGCTGGATTCCATAGAGGCTCTCTGATTGCGGTACATGGAGCGGGTGCAGGATCAGCGCGTTCAAAACGCTAAAGACGACGGCGTTTGCGCCGATGGCAAATGCCAACGTCACGATGGCCACCGCGGTGAAGCCGGGAGACTTTCGCAGCATGCGCAGCGCGAAGCGCACATCCCGCAGCAGATTCTCGATAAATAGAAGACCTCCCTCGGCTCGATAGTCTTCCTTCATGGCCTCCACGCCGCCAAACTTGAGCATGGCTTGGCGCCGTGCCTCGACGGGTGATAGGCCGGCGCGAAGATTTTCCGCCGTCTGCAGAGCGATGTGTTCTTCAATCTCTTCCCTCAATCGTTCGCCGAGTTTCCGCCCGGTCGCCAAATTCAGCAGACGAGTGAGGAACCGCCTCAGGGATTTCATGACAAATCCTCCGCTTTAGCTTCGAAGAACCGGCCGATGATCGCTGCCGTTTGCTCCCAATCCTTGGTCTCGACCTGCAACTGCTTTCGTCCGTCCCGTGTGAGTCGATAAAAGCGCGCCCGGCGATTGTTCTCTGAGGCGCCCCATTCGGAGGCGATGGCGCCTTCCTGCTCGAGCTTCAACAGGACGGGATACAGAGTCCCTTGATTCAGGGCCAGCAGATCGCCGCTGATCTGCTCGATGCGCCGTGCGACGCCGTAGCCGTGCAGCGGCCCCAGAACATCGAGAGTCTTGAGGACCATCAATGCCAAAGTGCCTTGCAGGACGTCGGTTTTCTGTTTCATAGCGCCGCCATTTTGGTTTCCAACAGGAAGGATCGCACGGTTCCTTTGGGAAAGCAACAGGGGAGTGGCGTGGAAAGCACGTAGCGCTTTTCGAGCTTAACGCCGATTCCGTGCGAATTACGTGCTAACCGGATGTTATTCCGGGCCAGAAATTTCGCCGGATAGCCCCCGGATCGAAACTTCCCACAGTAACCCTGACCTGGCGGACAACATTTCTGATTTCTGCGCTGCCGGGCCGAGGATTCGCTGCATCCCGCAAGTACGCTTTGTGTTAGCATACGCCTCGATTTTCCGCCCAATAACAATCATCAAGAAAACGGTGGAAGCATGCTCCGCGGGGGGAGCCCTTTGAAGCTTGCCGCCTCCATCTTGCTTAGCGCGCTGACGGCCTTTTCCGTCATCGCTGCACACGCGCAACAAGTCATCATGTTCAGCGCCGACGCCACCCCGGTACACTCTCAGCTGTTTATTGCAAACGCGGATGGTACCGGGGAACGGCCTTTGTTGCCCCTCTCGGGTATGGACTATTCACCGTCATTCTCCCCCGACGGACAGGGGGTGGTTTTCACGTCGGAACGGAATGGATCCGCGGACATCTATCGCGTTCACCTCGATGGTTCCGGCTTAGAGCGACTGACAGACGACCCGGCCTTCGATGATCAGGCGGTTCTCGCTCCCGATGGCAAGACGCTGGCGTTCGTATCCTCGCGCGGAATGGGAAGGGCGCATATCTGGCTGCTCGACCTGGGCTCGCGGCGCGCTCGCCTGTTGACGCCAAACTCCGGCAGCGACTTTCGACCGGCCTGGTCGCCTGACGGCCAGTGGCTGGCCTTCACTTCCGATCGCGATTCCAACGCCGGTCATCTTCCCGGCCGCTGGGAACGCCTGCAATCTCTTGGCGTCTATGTGATCCGCCCCGACGGATCAGGCCTCCGACGCGTTACGCGTGGCCGCGGGGTGGCCGGTTCGCCCCGGTGGTCACTCGACGGCAAGCGGATCTACTACTACGAAACTACTGAACTGGGCGCGTGGTACGCGGAGTTTGGCGTTGAGGCGAAGGGCACCACGCAGATCGTTTCGATCGATGTCGCCGACGGTACCGTGGTCCAGCATACGACCGGCGATGGCGTCCGCCTCGCGCCCCAGCCGCTGCCGCATGATGCGCTGGGGTACCTGGCGAAATTGAAAGACGGAAACGTAATCCGGGTGGTCCAGCACGACGGCTCGCAGGTTGACAGCCGTGCCGGGGAAATTCAGGGGCCTTCGTGGTCGAGCGACGGCAAACAAGTGGTGTATTACAAGTTCACCCACCCCGACTCTGCAGAGGTTCTTCCGGCGTTTTCCCGGGAACCGGGGTTCCGACTGGTGAAGCTGGCTGAGGGAATGGTGTTTCCTGCCATATCCCTGCAAGGCGACCAGATCGCGGTGACGACCGGTAAATTCGACTCGCTCACGTTGATGAAGCCGGATGGCAGCGATCGAAAAATCGTGCTCTCGAACAAGGATGGCCTCGCTCTCGCGCCCTCATGGTCGCCCGACGGCAAACGGGTCGCGTTTTCTCAGGGGATGTACTTCCGGTTCGGCGCCCATCCCGTGGGTCAAGTTGCGCTGATCAATACCGATGGCACAGGCCTGCAATCCATCTCGGTCGATGGCACGAATAGCGGTTTTCCGTCGTGGTCTCCCGATGGACAGAAAATCGTGTATCAACAAGACGGGCATCTGGTGGTTCTAACTGTAGCTACGAACACTCGAGTGAACCTTACCAGCCCCGGCGGCCAGCGCGACAACTTTCCCAAATGGTCGCCCACAGGGGATTGGATTGTTTTCACCAGTGACCGTGACGGCGACGAACAATTTCGGATCTATTTGATCCGGCCCGATGGAACTCGACTGCATAAACTGACTGACTCGCCGGGCGACGCCCATTGCACTTGGTCGCCGGACGGCAAATCGCTGGTCTTTACGAGCGCGCGCATGGGATTCAAAGACGAGCGTGCATTGTCGACGACGACCCAGCCCTACGGCGAGCTCTTTATCATCCGAGTGGATGGCACCGGCCTGCACCAGTTGACCGACAATCAATGGGAAGGCGGAACGCCGATATGGTTCTCCGAACCAGTCGGCAAGCTAGCCTCCAGTAAGGCGACCGGCCCGTAACTTCGAGACCGATCGCCCCGCAGGCAGATTTCATGCGCCCCCACAAACACGAAGGCCCGGCATCGCTGCCAGGTCGCTTCGCTTTGTGATCACTGAACGCCACGCTGCCGGGGAAGGTGCGGGAACTCAGGAACTATATGGGTTGATGTTAGCGAAGGAGCGGGTGCGAATTATGACCAGCAGACAGGCGCCAAACCCGCTTGATTGACTTGCATGGAGAGATACCCCTAAGATACGCCAACAATGGAGGACCCACGGACACCACCCGGCAGCCCGACAGCGGCATCGCGATACCGCATTGTCGAGAAGCTTGGCGCTGGAGGAAATGGTGTGGTGTATAAGGCCGAGGACACTCGGCTAGGACGTTTCGTGGCCCTCAAGTTTCTCCCACCGGAAGGACAGCGGGATGCCCATTCGCTGGCGCGTTTTCAACGCGAGGCGCAATCGGCATCCGCGTTAAATCACCACAACATCTGCACGGTCTATGACATCGGCGAGCAGGATGGCCAGACGTTCATCGCCATGGAGTTGCTCGAAGGGCAGACACTGAAAGCGAAGATCGGTTCGCGTCCGCTGCGGCTGGAGGCGTTGCTGGACTACGCGACGCAGATCGCCGCAGGGCTGGAGATTGCACACAAGAACGGGATCGTCCACCGGGATATCAAGCCATCCAACATTTTTGTGACCAACCGGGGCGAGGTGAAGTTGGCCGACTTCGGCCTGGCAAAACGCGTGATGCTGGATAGAACGCCAATCGACGACGCGCCAACGGTTTCAGCTGCGATCACAGAACGCGGCGCCATTGTCGGAACCGTGGCGTACATGTCCCCGGAGCAGGCCCAGGACAAGGACATTGACGCGCGGAGCGACATTTTTTCGTTTGGGATTGTTCTC